>Ga0265314_10003145_pt1 | contig 16196 bp, 11 predicted proteins | sample 4126metaG_FD_203106 | JGI IMG/M metagenome (GOLD analysis project Ga0265314, IMG submission 203106) | Rhizosphere microbial communities from Carex aquatilis grown in University of Washington, Seatle, WA, United States - 4-1-26 metaG | ecosystem: Host-associated > Plants > Roots > Rhizosphere >... | reverse complement strand
ATCAATGGTGAATACCGCGGCGTTTTCGTCGATTTCTGAGAGGCGTACCAGCGTGGCGTCGGCAAGGGACATCGATCCCTTGGGCATACGAGCGTAGCGTTCCATCAGGGATGCCACGGATTCCCATTCAGCTTGCAAATCAAATTTGATTTGAATCAGGCCGCGCCGAAAGAATGCGAATAATTTTTCGACCGCTATGCCGTCGCGGTGGAGCAGGAAGCAGGTTTCCGAAATGACGGATTCAGAGGTGATAAAAGGGCCCGCAAGATGCTGCACGCAGTTGGAGGCCCACTCGTGAAATGAATCGTGTGTGCGGATAAGGGCGACGAGCGGGCCGGCATCAATGATTACGCGCGGATTATTCACCGTACCCTTCCATGTGCTTGGGATTTGAGGAAAGGTCCCGGTATTTGCCCTTGGCCGTGCCAATCAAATCGCCAGCGAGCTCTCCGAAGGTGGGACGGTGCTTGCTACCGTTGGATTTAAGATGTTTTTCCAGTGCTTCGCGAACGACTTGGGATTTGGTGATGCGCCGGGCCCTGGCCTCGGCGGAAAGACGGGCGGAGGTGGCGGGAGGGAGTTTGACAGTCATGGTGACCATGAAGAAATGGTAATACGCGAAGGCGCAGAAAGCAATACCGAAGGGATGCGAAAATCCGGGCGGGAATCACACGTGGCCGGTGGCAATGCAAATACAGAAAAACACGACTAACCCCACACCTAGTATCGCAACCAGAAAAGTGGCGAATCGGGCAACTGCAATTCTCTTTGTACCGAGCATGTTCATTCAGGGCTTCCCGGCAGGGCCGCGATAGAAAGCGGCAGGAAAAAAGTCCGTGACCCAACTCGCTCCCGTGAGAATTCCCACAATCGGCATTAGCATCGCTAGAAAGATGGTGACGTATATATCATCGCCGCCAAGTGGTTTATGAGGTGGATGAAGCATCATCGCGAGCGCCACAAGGAAGCCAAAAATGACGCCGAGGCCACCACCGATTTTCCCCCAAAAGACCATTCTTCGGTGGCATTTCTGGTGGAATGCGATGTCGCCAGCGTCTGGTCGATTCTTGAGGTCCAGGCGCGAAAACTCGAAGGCTCCGGAGAAGAACCGCAACAGAGCAAAGAATCGCATCGAGAACCTCGGAATCTCAGAGGTTACAGTCCGCTTTCGTTCACCACCAGGCCGTGCGCTTTGAGTGTGTTGAGCTGCACCAGCTTCGCATCCTCGGCATCGATCACGTTATCGCTGTGGCACTCCGCTTTCTTGCCCTTGTGGGCCAGCGCGTGAATTTGTTCTTGCGTGAGCACGCCGCGTTGTTTGAGCAGGTCAACGCCTTCCTGGGAGACGCCGGTGGATTTGGTCGACGCCTTGATGGGCTGAAAATTTTCATCCTTGCCGCTGGCGAATTCGACGATTTCCTTGCTGATGCGCATCGAGCACCAGTCGTGGCCGCACATGGCGCAAAAGTCCGTATCAACTTCCAGGTCCTCATCGTGCAGCGCCCGGGCGGTCTCGCCATCGAATGCGAGCTCGAACATTTTGGGCCAGTTCAGGGCCGCGCGGGCCTTGCTCATATCATCATCCCACTGGCGGGCGCCGGTGATGCCGCGGGCGATGTCGCCGGCATGGGCCGCGATTTTGTAGGCGATGCAGCCGGCCTTCACGTCCTGCGCCTTGGGTAATCCCACGTGCTCTTTCGGCGTGACGTAACAAAGCATGGCGGCGCCCGCCCGCGCTGCCTCAGTCGCCCCAATCGCACTTGTGATATGGTCATAACCCGGAAATACATCCGTGGTCAGTGGTCCGAGCACATAAAACGGCGCATCATCGCAAATCCGCTGTTGCAGGGTCATGTTCATCGCGATCTGGTCCATCGGCACATGCCCCGGGCCTTCCACCATGCACTGCACGCCCGCCTCGCGCGCCCGCTGCGTCAATTCGCCCAGCGCGTTGAGTTCCGCAAGCTGCGCCGCATCGGTTGCATCCGCGCAGCAGCCCGGACGCAGGCCATCGCCGAGCGAATAGGTGACATCGTATTGCCGCATGATCGCTGAGATTTCATCGAAGAGCTCGTACATCGGGTTTTCTTTGTTGTGCACGATCATCCACTTGGCCAGCAGCGAGCCGCCGCGGGAGACGATGCCGGTGAGGCGGTTCTTGAGCAGCGAAATGTGCTTCTTGAGCACGCCAGCGTGAATGGTGAAGTAATCGACACCCTGCTGCGCCTGGCGTTCGACTTCCTTGAGAATGATGTCATAACTGAGGTCTTCGATCTTGCGGCCGATGATCATCGAATAAATCGGCACTGTCCCGATGGGGATGGTCGAGTGATCGATGATCGCCTGCCGGCACGCCGCCAGGTCGCCGCCGGTGGAGAGGTCCATCAGCGTGTCGGCGCCGAATTTCTGGGCCCAGTTGAGTTTCTCTACTTCCTCGGCGGTTCCCGACGAGACGGGCGAAGCGCCGATGTTGGCATTGATTTTCGTTGTCACCATCCGCCCGATGGCCATGGGATCGAGCCGCTTGGGCGCGGCCGTTCCGCGGCAGTGCTCGGGATCACTGATGAACTTGGTGCGCTGAGCCACGGTCTGGTTCACCCAAAGATTCGCGGCATCGCCGCGCGCGCCGGGATGGCCGGCGTGGTCAGCGGTCAGGGGCCAGTGGTCCGTGATGTGCGGATTGATGTTCGGTGCCTTGCCGCCCGCGCCCGCGAGGTGGCGAATATTTGCCGGAATCACGAGCCTGCCGCGCGCCACTTCGAGCCGGATGAACTCGGGCGTCTGCGCCTCGCGCTGAGCCACGCGCGCCATTTGCGGGGTGATGATCCCCGCTTTGGCAAATTCATACTGCGTCCGCAGGTTCCGGGTATCGACGGTGGTGTTTGGCTGAATCATCCGTAGCTCCTTGTTTAGCCTTGCGCGGCGTCCAGCCTTGCGATTCCTCGCAAGGCTAGATGGGACCATGCACGGGCAATAGGGAAAAAGGGTTCGGTGTGAATCGCTTCCCTACGCCGGCATGATCCGGGTCAGGTTCGAGGGTCTTTTCTCAGCCCCGAAAGGTCGGGACACCCCTAGCGAACGCTGCCGAGTATAGGGTTTGGGCAGAATCAATGAAAGCCGCACCGGCATCCCCGGGCCGGGCCAATAAAAAAGGGCCGCCCCGGGATGGCCCCCTATTTCGATTCAACAGGAAGTCTGCGACGTTATTGACCGCCGCCACCCGGGCCACGGCCGAATCCGCCGCCACCTGGGAAGCCGCCTTGTCCGGCCTCTGGCGCCGCACCCTGGCCGTTTGTCGGCTGTGTGGCGGTCACCGGCGAGGGCGGCCGCGTGTAATTCCACGTCACGCCGCGGTCGTTGGCCTGGGGCTGAAGGCCCGATGGCGTCACATCGGAAAGATGGAAGTACTTGCCCGCAAACTGCAGAAAGTACGGCCAGTTGGGCGTGTCGGTGTGCCCCTGCTCGTGTTCACGGAAACCAACATCGCCAGCCCCCAGCATCGTCATCGGCTTGGGGAATTCCGTCGCGCCGACTATCCCCTTGTGTCCAAGCAACTCATACACCGGGCTCGCGAAGAGGCCCGCCTGGAACATCCCCTTGGGGTCCTGCCAGGCGTCGCCCTGCTCGATACCGCCGCTGATAAAGACCGGGCGTGGCGCGCACATCGCCACCAGTTCGTGGCCATCGACGGGCATATCGTCGGCGGTCCATACCTTGGGCTTGCCATCGACCATCTGCGTGCCGGTGTACTTGATTGCGTTGCCGGCGAGCCAATGGAATTCCTCGTGGCCGGCGATGTTTTCGACTTTCTCGCCGAAGTTGCGGCGGTTGATATGAGCGCCGCCGGAGCCCGAGGAGCTGACATAAGCAATTGCCAGACGCGGTTCATAAGCCATGGAGACGATCGTTCCCTTGCCCCAGCGCGAGTGGCCTTCGAGCCCGACTTGCCTGGCATCCACCATGGGATCGGTTTCAAAATAATCGATCGCGCGGCTCACGCCCCAGGCCCATGCCCGCAAGACGCCCCAGTCATCGAGCTTGCGCGGCTGGCCCTTGTTGACCAGGCCGATGATGCCCTGCGTGAGGCCTGCGCCGTTGTCGGCCTGTATGCTGGCGGTGTTGAGCGAGGCATAGCCCCAGCCGCGGGTGAGAATCTGTTCTTCGGCGCTCGGCCCGCCTCCGCCCAATCCGCCGCCGAAGCCACCTCGCCCGCCGCGACCACCCGCTGCGCCTGCTCCACCGGCTGCGCCGCCAAATCCTCCACCACCAAACCCGCCTCCCCCAAATCCACCGCGGGGTCCGCCCTGTCCACCGGGCGCCGCGCCACCGGCAGGCGGGCCTCCCGGAGCAGCGGTCAGGAATTCCGGAAACGCATCCCGGGTCGTCAGGCCGAGCGCCTTGTTGAATTGATCAAACGTGCTCGCGCCCGGTCCGGCCGGCGCCGCTCCTGGCGCGCCGCCTCCCCCGCCGGGTCCGAATCCACCGCCAGGTGCACCGCCTGGAGCTCCTCCGGGGGCACCGCGGCCGCCGCCCGCTCCGCCGCGCCCACCCCGGCCGCCGCCGAATCCTCCCCCTCCGCCAAACCCGGCGCCCCCGAACACCATCATCACCGGCACCGGCCCGACGGCATTCGCCGGAACCGTCAGCGTCAACGATATATTGACATCAATCGCTGGATACGATGAATTATCCACGTGCCCCGTGATCGTCTTGTTATACGTCATCACATTCCCCACCTGCCCCTGCGACACCGGGCCCACCGTCCATTTCACCGCTGGCACATTCTCAGGCATCTTGCCGTAGAGCTGGTCGTCCATCATCCGCACGATCTCAGGCCGGCGCTCTTTCCACCACATGTCCGCCGAGGTCACCTTGCGTCCGTCGTTCATCACGAGCGGATCCGGCAGATGCTCGTACCTGTTGGCGATGGACTCATCGTAGTTGGCGAACAGCGGATTGTTCGCGTTGCGGCCATCGGCGCCCGGGCGGAGCTCCGTCATGTTCAGCAATTTCGCTTCGCGATCGTGTTCCTCATCGTTGCTCAGACGCACCGGCGGCTGGACGCCCTCCGGCAATGCCGGCGTGGGCACCGGCGCCGCGCCGAATGTCGAAGGTGTGATCATCGCCGCCGCCACCGCAAGCGCAAGACCCGAACAAATGAGACGCGACTTGGCCATGCGAAATATGGGCATGAAATTCCTCCTGGATTTTTCCTGCAGAGAGCGCTTCAGACTTGATCGGCCGCGGCGGAGGTGCCTCCGCGCTGCCGCTTGAGCGATCCCGGCCGAATGCCCGGGATGCAGAAACGTTAACGCGGGACAGGAAAAACGGCAAAGATTCTCCTATAATTGTCGCTTGGAATAATGCAACATTGTTTTGGAAATCCCCATGCTTGATAACCTCAAAGCGCTCACCCAGCTCGGCCCCATGATGGCCAAGGCCCGCGAAATGCAATCGAAGATCCAGGAGATGCAGGCCCGCCTGCCGCAAATCCAGGCCACCGGAACCGCCGGCGGGTCGCTTGTGACCGCCGTGGCCAACGGCAACATGGAACTTGTGAGCCTCACGTACGCCACGAGCGCCCCGCTCACCGACACCGAGCTCCTGGCCGATCTCACCCGTGCCGCGGTCAATCAGGCGCTCAAGAACGTGAAGGACACCGTGCAAAAGGAAATGGAGCAGGCCGCCGGCGGCGTGGACCTTTCCGCGATCCGTGGCATGCTCGGACAGTAAAGAATCGCCGGAAAATACAACGCCAGACTCCATCCCATGTGTCGCTCGCCCGACTTTTGCCTGAAGAGTTTTTCGCCTATGCCTTCCAACCCGCAATACACAGAATCCCTCCGGCGCCTGATGGACATGCTGGGCAAGTTGCCAGGGGTGGGCTCGCGCTCGGCCGAGCGCATGGCGTTTCATCTGCTGAAGAATTCGCGCGAGGAGGCGATGGCGCTGGCCGACGCGATCCGGGCGGTGAAGGACCAGATCCGCCATTGCTCGATCTGTTTCAACCTGACGGAAGGCGACCCCTGCGGCATCTGTGCCGACCCCAACCGCGACCACGGCATCATCTGCGTCGTCGAACAGCCCAAGGACCTGCTGCAGCTCGAATCCACGAATCTCTATAAGGGCGTCTATCACGTCCTGCTCGGCCGGCTCGCGGCGCTCGAGAATATCCATCCCGAGGATCTGACCATTCCGCAATTGCTCGATCGTGTCCGCGCCGGCTCCCTCGCGGCCGCCGCACAGGCCGACGCCCTGCCCGGCATCGATCCGGTGCGCGAAGTGATCCTCGCCACCAACCCCAACATGGAAGGCGACGGTACCGCGCTTTACCTGCAGCGCGAGCTCAACGCCCTCGCCCCCGAAGTCGCCGTCACCCGCCTCGCCCGCGGCCTGCCCGCCGGCGCCCAGATCGAATATTCCAACAAAGCCATTCTCGCCGACGCCCTCACGGGCCGGACGAAAGCCTGAGCACGGCGGCCACCCCGCCGCGCGAGCCCCGCGAGCGAATTTAACACACCGCTAACGCTCCCCTCATTTTTCCATAGTTCCATCTTAGTACGCTTCTCCACTTCGTGGGGCTGGCTGCCGTCAGACGGTTTTACGCTGGCCTTTTTTATTTGGAGTGGTGATGAACCGACGCACACAATGTCGCCGGTGGGGCTTTACTCTCGTTGAATTGCTGGTGGTCATTGGGATCATCGCGCTCTTGATCTCGATTCTCGTGCCCAGTCTTTCCAAGGCGCGCGAAGCAGCGCGCCGCACCGTTTGCGCGACCAAGGTCAATGCCTGGGGCAAGGCTTTTATCCTATACGCCAATGATTACGGTGGCATGCTGCCGCTTGATGGCGGCGATGGCACTGCTGGCACTCCCATTGGGCTCTGGAATGATCCGCGACTGTGGTTTAACGGGACGACCGTTTACATGGGTACCGGAAATCGCAGCTACGACCAGCTTCAGCAACAGTTCTGCCCCACCAACGACGCCAGCAAGTGCAATTTGCCTAAAGGAGCCGCCAACTCCATGTTCCTTTGCCCGTCGGCGGGTGATGCTTCTAATGCTGTCCCTTGGCTCGGAAAGAGTTTTACGACCGGCGATACCATCGTTAATGGCTATTTTGTCGTCACCGGCTGGTATTCCGTCAGCGCCACGACGGGCGCATTTGCCGAAACCCGGCCAATGCTCATTTGTTATGGCATGAATTCCCAGCTTCGTCAGCTCAATTACGATTCTTGGCAGGATTTGAACCAGCCGGATAATACATTGCCGCAGGACGACATTCCGTCCATGCAGATGCTTGATACCCCTGCAATGATTCCGCTTCTTGCCGAGAAGCGCATCGATCCGAGTGAGTTACCCGCTGGTGACGACAACGCCAGAAAGTCTCTCGCGCAGTCGAAGGTCACCGCCGGGCGTTTCACGGCCCGGCATAACGGGGGCGGCAACATTGTGATGGCGGACGGCCATGTGGAATATTTCAAAAACCGCGATATCAACTATCCGCAGCAGGCTCCTTTCAACGGTCACGCGTTGAACAAGACATACCATTACAACATCCCAAATGTCATTACCTGGAACCCGGCGACGCCTTATGGTGGTCCTGTGCAGGCGTCGCAATAGGAAGGCGCGCGCGTCAATCAAAAGTATTCGATGCTATTAACAAAATATTAACCGGTTTCTGGCAAGGTCTTAAGAAACCCGCGGCAGAATTTGCTGCCTCCGCCGCCAACTAAGAATTCCATTTGGAACCGGATGCAGAAATTCCGGCGCCGTCGGCGCCGGGCGGGGCGTTGCCTGTTTCGTGTTTCCCCTTCTTGAAAGGTGCATTGTGAATAACCCATCTCGCCGTCATTTGGTCCGCCTGACTGCCGCTCTCGCCCTTGTTACGGCCGTCAAGGGAGCCGTCGCCGACAACATCGTCTCCTATACCGGCACGGTTTATACGCAGGATTTCAATTCCCTCTGGACCAACAGCACCACGCCGCCGAAGAACCTCGAGCCCGGTCTCTCACCGGTCGTCATAAATCAACTTGTGAATATCAATATCCCCGGCGTTTACACGCCCGTCGACATGACCGGTTCGTCGACCGACATCGCAACGACGATCCAGACCATCTCCAATATGACGGGCTGGTATGCCATCAACAACGGGGGCAACAGCAGTCCGCTGACCTACAGCGTCGATAACGGCAACTCCACCAGCAACGCGCTATTCGCCTATTACAACCCCATCGACGCGATCAACCTCGCCGGCACCAGCAACAACATGGCCCTGGGTGCTAATGCGGCCTCGGGCACCGGGGATGTGTTCTTCGGCATGAAACTCGTCAACAACACAACGGAAAACCTCAATGCCATTTCCGTTTCCTTCACGTCCCAGCTTTTCCACGAGGACACCGGCCTCAAATCCCTTAACTTCGGTTACCTTCTCGCCAATGGGAGCAACAACCAGACGATCCCGCTCGCCGGACAAACCCCCGTCGGATTGCTGAACTCCAGCTTCACCGCCAATACCTTCACGGGTACAGTGGCGACGGCCAACATCACCGAAAACCTGAGCGTCGTGGACCTCCCCATTTCCGCTGATTGGCAGCCGGGACAAACCCTCTGGATCACCTGGGAAATGGGGCGCGGCGGTAGCGGCCAGGGTATTGGCATCGACAATGTCAACTTCAGCGCCACCAATCTCGCACCGCTTCCGACACTCGCTTGGAATCTCCCAGGCAGCGGCACATGGGATCAAAGCTCGCTTAACTGGAGCGGATCGAGCAACACCTTCACCAACGGCAACTTTAATACGTCATTCACGGATACCAATTTCAACACCGTTATCACCGTTGACCCCGCGGGTGTTACGGTCGGATACTCTGTTAACGTCAATAACAACGGTACAGGTAGCTACACCTTCACCGGCGGCGCCATTTCGGGCACCCTCGCCTCTCTCAACATTAATGGCGGAAAGGTCGTCCTCCAGAGCCCGAACAACTACGGGCTGGCTACCAACATCAATGGCGGTACGCTGGTCGTCGATAACAACAACGAGTTGGGCGCGCCGACAGCGGAAATCAGTCTCAACGGCGGTGTTCTGAAATTGGCAAACAATCTGAGCGCCGGCACACGGGCGCTGATCGTCACTTCCACCGGCGGGGTCATCGATACCGGGGGATTTAATGGAACGTTTGGTACCACGACTGCTTCGGTCCCGATCATCCAGGGGGTCTTGCACGTCACCGGCGGGGGAAATCTGAATCTCGGCCTGCAGCCGACATTCGGTTCCAACGCACTTCCCGCCGGCAGCCTGCTGATTGATGCCGGTTCCACGGTGACCCTCGTGGGCAACAGCCGTTCGAGCCCGATTGACATGTTTAATGGTGGTGTGATCAACGGGGTTCTTTCGCTCAACAACAAATCCGTGGGCGCACGGTTCAACTTCGATTCCCCAGGGATCGTTGATGGGACGGACCACAATGCCGCTGTCGCGTTCACCGGCACCGGTGAGATTGACGTGGTTAACGGCAGCGGTTGGACTGATTCCGGAAAGAGTGGCAAGCACGCCTGGGTTTTTGATACCAAAGGCGCAGTCCTGTCTAACGCGTCGGCGACATTCGCCGCGGAAATTGATGTGCCAATCGTCCTCAACCCGCTTTCGGTCGCTGATCCTGTCGGCCATCCCTGGGCTCCCCTCAATGTGGCCACCGCCAATTTCATCGGAGCAACCAACCCGAATCCCATTAATGCTTTCGGTACAGTGATTGGGGGCACCAAGATCGGCAGTCAGGGCCACGGCCCCACTTTCTCCAACATCAAGATCACGGGGGTCATCTCTGGTAATTCCGACATCAACATCGGCAACGACTACAAGAGCGGCGGCAGCGGCGACCTCACATTCCTCGCGCACAACACCTACAAGGGCGTAACGTTGTTGAATGGTGGAGGCGCACTCTACACCGGCGTGCCCGATGCCCTCCCGACGACCACCAGCATTGTCTTTGGCGCTTTCACCGGCGCGGGCGCAAGCTCGATCGACCTCTCGGGCAACAGCCAGCACGTTCAATCGATCGAAGTTGCCATCGGCACCAACGCTCCACAGGCCAACTACATCGACAACAGCGGAAGCACGCCCGCCACGCTTTACGTCACCGGCAGCATCACGCCGTTCTACCCCTACAACGCCCAGTTGAATGACGGCGGCACCACCACGCTGGGGACCGTCGGCACTTCCACTCTCGCGCTCTTCAAGAGTGGCTCGGGGACGCTGGTCCTCGGCGAATATCTGGCGCTCAACCACACCACCACCAGCACCTACAGCGGCGGCACCACCGCCGGCGGCGGCGTGCTCCAGATCGCCTTTGACGGCGCACTGGGCGCTTCCACAGGATCGCTCACACTCGATGGCGGCACCGTGGCGATTGCAAACCCCTTCCTGCAGTACAACGGTCCCAGCGGCGAGACTACCTCCACCTGGACCAGCGCCCGGCCTATCACCGTCACATCCAACGGCGGAATCATCAGTACCTCAACCTTCATCGCGCAGGATTCAGCCAGTGTGAATCACGGTCTGGTGGCCTCGGTCGTCTGGACCGGCGACGGCGGATACAACTGGGGCGGCCCGCTGCAACTTCAGGGAGACGCCGGCAGCAACGTGAGCATCAGCGGCGGCGCTGGCGCGGTTGCCGTCCACAATGGGGCGAGTATTTCCATCGCGGCCAATGTTTCTTTGTCCGCCGGCGGCGCAACATCGGACCCCTTCACCGATTCCTCCGATAGCACCAAACACGTCGCGGTCGTCGCCAATGGGTCGTTCAACGTTTCTACAGGCAGCGTGGCGATCGCCGGCCTCACCGGCACCGGGACCGCAACGGTCGCCAGTGGCGCTTCGCTCACGTCCGACGGTGTGCAGCTCAGCCAACTCACCGTCAACGGCGCCCACACGATCCGCCTTGACGGCTCTGCCACCGGTGCGAGCCTGATCAGCAGCCTGACCCTCGCGGGCACGACCAACGCCTGGACCGGCAAGCTCGATATCACCAATAACCTGCTGGTGGTTGAAGCAACCCCGGCCAACAAGGCCGCCCAGCTCGCCCAGATCTTTAACCAGGTCGCCAATGGTGTCCCGGGCGCCGTGGGCATCGTGAGCACGACGCTCACCACCTCCACGGCCATCGCGGTGGTTGATAACGGCACGCTGGGCACCTTCCAGAAGCTCACGACCTTCCGCAGCCAGCCGGTGGATGCCAACAGCATCTTTGTGGTTCAGGCGCTGAAGGGTGATACGAACCTCGACGGCAGCGTCAACGCGACCGACCTCTTGAACCTGCTGAAGCATTACAACACTGCCGATACGGCCTGGAACGACGGCAACAGCACCTACAATGCGTCCGTGGGCAGTGCGGACCTGTTGAACCTGCTGAAGAATTACAACACCTCGACCGGCGGCTTCAGCCTGGCGGCAGGTGGAAGTGGCGCAGGCCTGGCACCGGCAGGCAATGGCGGCGGCGGGAACTCTTCGCCGGTGCCGGAACCGGCCAGCCTGGCGGTGCTCGCACTGGGTGGCGGGGCGCTCCTGGCCCGGCGTCGGCGGAGATAATATTTTTGGGGCTGATGCCGGATATTTTGGGGCGCGATAGAATGGTGGGCGGTTGTGATGGGAGGCCGTTGTGCCGGAAGTTCCTCGCGATCCGCGGCAATTGGCGCGGGACATTCTCTCGGGAAAAATCAAGATCGAGGATCTTGCGCGCGAGCGCCAGGCGCGGCAGGGGGTGCCGGTGAATCTGCGGCCACCGGCGGCACCGGCGTCGCGGGTGCCTGACAAGATTCCGTTGCCGCGGCCTGCGCCACTTCCGCCGCGCGTTCCGGTTCCGCAGGCACGGCCCCCGGTGCGTTCGCCGATGCCGTCGCGCTCTCAGCAGAAGCCGTCCGAATTTCCGCAGCGGCCGATACCGCAGCGACCGGCGGCGCGCACAGTTCCTCCTCCGCCGGCACGGCAGGCCTTGTCGCCGTTTGTGGTCACACAGACCCCGCCGGCCGCACCGGCCCGTGCGGCGCAACTTGCCCCGCCCGCCCGTCCAATGAGGCTCAACGCGATGCTCCGCAGCCGCCGCGCGATGCGCGAGGGCATTATTTTTGCCGAGATTTTCGGCAAGCCGATCGCGCTCCGCGATGAAACGCCTTAAATCCACGGTTTTAGAAGGCATCCCAGCCCATACCCGAATGCGGTAGGGAATTTCCCTACGCCGAATCCGGAAAGTTCCTGCCCAAGATCCCGCAATCATCCCGATGCGGACACTCCCATCCATTGACGATTCTCATGGTTGAGATGGTTTCTCTCTCCCTGTTGCCGGAGCTTCTCATGATTGATATCAGCGTACTTTATGGTGGTCTAGAGACCCCCTCCACCCCGCACCGCTATGGCCGCCGGATCACGCAGATCGACCCGCCGGCCCACCAGCGAATGGCGGTGGCGCGGAGCGCCCGGGAGCGCCGGCCGATCGTGGTGTGGAATCTGACGCGGACCTGCAACCTGAAATGCGTGCACTGTTATACGGATTCAGATGCCTCTAAATATGCGGATGAACTTTCGACGGAGCAGGCGAAGCGGGTGCTCGACGACCTCGCGGCGTTCCATGTGCCGGGGGTGCTTTTTTCAGGGGGCGAGCCTCTGGTTCGTCCGGACCTGTTCGATCTGGCGGCATACGCGCGGGAAAAGGACCTGCACGTGGTCGCCTCGACCAACGGCACGCTGATTACGCCGGCGGTCGCCCAGCGGTTCAAGACGCTCGGGTTTGCGTACGTCGGAATTTCGCTGGATTCGGCGATTCCGGCGGTGCACGACGAATTCCGCGGCGTGCGCGGCGCCTTCGGACGGACGATGCGCGGCTTCCGGAACTGCGTCGATGCCGGGCAGAAAGTCGGCCTGCGGCTGACGCTGACGCAGCATACCGCGTGCAACCTCGACCGGATTTTTGATTTCATCGAGGAGCAGAAGATCGACCGCGCCTGCTTTTATCACCTGTGCCCCTCGGGCCGGGGAAAGAATCTCAACGCGCTGTCGCCCGCGCAATCGCGCGATGCGGTGGATACGATCATCACCCGCACGGCGGATCTGCTGGCGCGCGGGAAGCGCGTCGAGGTGCTGACCGTCGACAACGCGTGCGACGGCCCCTATCTGTACCTCCGCATGAAAAAAGAAAATCATCCGCGCACCCAGCAGGTGCTGGAGATGATCCAATGGAACGGAGGGGCGCGCTATTCCTCGGGCGTGGGGATCGGCAACATCGATTTCCACGGCAATGTGCACGCGGACCAGTTCTCGATGTTCCGCAGCTTCGGCAACGTCAAAGAGCGGCCGTTTTCCGAAATCTGGCAGGACATCTCCGAACCCATGATGGCGGGGATGAAGGATCGTTTGCCGAAGCTCGAGGGCCGTTGCGCCCGCTGCAAGTTCAAGGATGTCTGCGGCGGATCGCTGCGGGCCCGCGCGGAGGTGGAGACGGGGAACCCCTGGGCCTCCGATCCGCTCTGCTACCTGACAGACGATGAAATCGGACTGCCGGCTGAGTTTCGCGGTGCTTCGCCTGGGCCAAATGGGAGCGGCCAGGATTTCACGTCGCTGACGGTCTCGGGCCACATCCCGACGACGCCCTGCTGTTCGTAATGCCAGACCAACCTTCCGGACAAATCCAAGGAGCCAGACCATGCCCCATCTCCTGCTGATTGCTGAAGACGAAGCGCTGCTGCGTGAATCGATGGCGGAGCTTTTCCGTGGTGAGGGATTCGAGGTGATTGACGTCCCCGACGGGAAGGCGGCGTACAACGTGCTGCTGGAAAAATCGGTGGATGTGATACTGACCGACATCCGGATGCCGGAGATGGATGGACCGACGCTGATCGGGCACGCGCAGCAGGTCTGCCCGGAGACGCCTGTGATCGTGCTGACGGCGTATGGCACGGTGGAATCGGCGGTATCGGCGATGCGCAGCGGGGCGGTGGATTACCTGCTCAAGCCGGTGGATTTCAACGATGTGCTGGAGAAAGTGCGGCGGGCGATTGCCCTGCGGGAGGTCACCCGCGCCCAGAAAATCATCACGGAGCAGCTGGCCCCGCTTTCGACTTTTCACAACCTGGTCGGCAGTTCGCCGTGCATGACGCGGCTTTTCGATACGGTCCGCAAGCTGTCCACGGTCCGGAGCAACGTGCTGATCGTGGGCGAATCGGGCACGGGGAAGGAACTCTTTGCGCGGGCGATCCACTACAACGGCGTGACGCGTGAGAAGCCGTTCGTGGCGGTGAATTCCGGGGCGATTCCGCAGACGCTGATCGAATCGGAATTATTCGGGTACCGGCGGGGCGCGTTCACCGGGGCGATGCGCGACAAGATCGGATACTTTGAGGCGGCCAACGGGGGGACGCTTTTCCTGGATGAAATTTCGACGCTGCCGGTGAGCGTGCAGAGTTCCCTGCTGCGGGTGCTGGAGGAGCGCGTGGTGGTGCCAGTGGGTGACACGCATGCGCGGCCGATCAATGTGCGTATCGTCGCGGCTTCCAACCGCGACCTGGACCAGATGGTAGCGGAAGGAAGCTTCCGCGAGGATCTGCTGTATCGGCTGAACGTCGTGAAGATCACCCTTCCGCCGCTGCGCCAGCGCAAGGAGGACGTCCCGGCGCTGGTCCAGCATTTCCTGGAAAAATATATGACGCTGCTGGAGAAGAATGTGCATGGCATCACCAACGGGGCGATGCGGGCGCTGCTGAATCACGACTGGCGCGGCAATGTGCGCGAACTGGAAAACGTCATCGAGCGGGCGGTGATCTTTGCGGAGGACCGGCAGGTGGGGCTGGAGGATCTTCCGTTCGCTTCGCCGGGGCTTTCGGACGACGTGAGCGAGGACCTGAAGGAGGCGCTCCAGCAGTTCGAGCGGCAGCATATTCTCCATGCTTTGAAGCGGCACGACTACGACAAGGCGGAGACGGCGCGGCACCTGAACATTGGGGTGTCGTCGCTGTACCGCAAGCTGGATGAACTCAGCATTCCCAAGTCGCTCACCGAGCAACCGCAGGCGGCGGTGTGAAAGCGCGAGGATAAATTTCCGTGGCAGGTTCTTCGGGACTCCGGCAGCCATGTAGAATCCGAAGATGGCCCTCGATCGCCCCAGCATCGTCATCCTCGCCGGCCCGAACGGAGCCGGCAAATCCAACGCGGCGCCCGTCCTGCGGGCATCGCAATTTTTTCACGCCGTTAATACCTGCGGCAACCTAAGCCGCGGTCCAGCTTTTCTGGACAGGCGTTGTGAGACGATGTTAAATAATGCAATCTTCGCCGCACCGAGGTGACTCTCGAATCACCTCGATGCCGCTCATCGCGGGCCGCGCGGATCATTTCGGTGAAATCCACTTCTGGAGGTTCAGGTATGTCTGTATCACGATCTATTATGCTTGGTGCGATTCTGTCTGCCTGCGCCGCGGCGGCGGCGCTGGCACAAGCGCCCGGCGCTCCGAGCGAGGGCGCGGCGCCTGCCCAGCTCGAACCGCAGGGTGGTCGCGGGACCATCCAGTTGCCTGCCGACTATTTCGACGGAGCCTTGCGTGATACGGCGCCGGCGGGGTTCGATCAGCCGCGGGAGGGGATTGAGAAGGGCAAGCTCGAGCAGGTGACGTATGACGCCCCGGCGGTTGCGGAGGGGCTCAAACGGTGGATGGATGTCTACACGCCGGCCGGTTATTCGCCGGACAAGAAGTATCCGATCCTCGTGCTGATGCATGGCATCGGGGGCAATGAAGCCCACGAGTGGACTCGGCATAACCAGGACCGCGGAAATGCGGACATCATTTTGGACAACCTCATCGCGGATAAGAAGATAGTTCCGATGATCGTGATCTTTCCCAACGGCAATGCGACGGCGACGCCGGCGGGAGCCGGGGGCAGGGGCGGTGGCGGCGGATTTGGCGGGCGGGGATTTGGCGGACGCGGCGGTGGGCGCGGTGGTCCGCCGGCGACGGCGCCCGCGGGCACGGCTCCGGGCGGCGGAGCGATGGCGCCGGAAGCTGATGGCGAGCAATATTACTTCGTGAACGCACCGGGCGCCCCGGCGGCAGCTCCACCGGCGGGCGGCGCTCCGGGCGCGGGTGGTCCTCCGGGGGGGGGATTCGGCGGCGGTCGTGGCTTCGGCGGCGGCGGGGGATTTGGCGGACCGGGTGG
>Ga0265314_10003144_pt1 | contig 16196 bp, 18 predicted proteins | sample 4126metaG_FD_203106 | JGI IMG/M metagenome (GOLD analysis project Ga0265314, IMG submission 203106) | Rhizosphere microbial communities from Carex aquatilis grown in University of Washington, Seatle, WA, United States - 4-1-26 metaG | ecosystem: Host-associated > Plants > Roots > Rhizosphere >... | reverse complement strand
TGTTGGCTTCGTGAAGGATTTTGGGACGGAGCGGAGCAAAGTCCGGCCATTCCCAAAGCGGGGCGGCGATGCAGGACGGGTCGTTGATCCATTCGAGCGCATAGGCGCGCACGGCTTCTGATTCGTGGCCCGCTCCCTGCAAGGCAAAACCCAGGCCCAAATAGGCTCCGCCCCGATGAGGAGCTTCGCTTACGGTGGCGAGGAAGTGAGGAATGGCGCGTGCAGGTTCATTGGTTTCCAGAGCGAGCCAGCCCAGGTTGAAGTGGGCAAATTCCTGGAGACAACCGGACGAAAGCGATTTTTCCAGTTCGGAGATGGCTCGAGCGGTGAGGCGGGCCTGTGCTGGTTTATCCTTGGTTTGGGCGCGTTGTTCGAGCAAACGTCCGGCATACTGATGCCGATAATAAGGATCGTAGGGCGCGCGTTGGGCCGCAGTTTCGAGATATTCGTATCCTTCGTTGATGCGTCCGGTGCCGAATAAAATGAGCGACTGTTCATAGGCGAAGCGGGCCAACAAATCCCGTCCGGTCAGGAAGAGGGGGGGGAGCAAAATGATGACGAGAGCAAGACTGAAACGCCACTTCGCTGCGCGAGAAACCGGGAGTGAGCTGGGAACACGTTCGCAGAAAAAAAACAAAGCGAGATTGAGTACAAGCAGCGCGTTCATGGCCGGTACATCGAGTTCATGATCGGTCAACATGAACAGGCCGTAGCCGAGGAGACTGGCTGCTGAGGTCAGTGTGAGTGGAGAGGGCGGGGCTCCGTATGCGATTTGCCAGAGTCGTCGGCCAAAGGCGCCCAGTAAGATGAGCGATGCAAGTGCCCCGCCGCAGCCCAGAGTTGCCCAGATCTGGGCCGGCGTGTTGTGGAGCTGCAGGACACTGTCCACGCCACCGCTGAGCTCGTGGCGCACTTGCGGATAGACCAGCGGGATCGTGCCCGGGCCCCAGCCAATCCAGGGTCGGGCGAGTCCCAGCTTTACTCCGGCTTCGAGCATGGCATTGCGCTGCACATTGCTTTCATGTGCGCTTTCGCTCCACGCTTGGCCCCGGGCCAGTTCGCGAAGACGTGGATTGGACCACACAGCGAATGCCACCAGTGTCACTGCGATAATGACCACGCTCGCTTTGATTTTGACCGGCCATCTGGCACGGATAAAAACGTAACCCGCAGCGACCATACATACCGCTCCGGCGGCGAGCACGCCACCGCGGCTGCTGGTGGTCAGCAAGGCGACAAACCCGGTGACGGTCGCGACGACCCAGCCCATGCGCTCGATTCCCTTGGCGTTAAGCGAGGCATAAACCAGCCAAGGCAAAACCAAAAGCAGTGCTCCGGCGTTGTAGATCGAATGACCAAAAGGAAAGTCGTTACGCGTCGCCCAGGCGAATTCTCCATAGCGCCAGCTCCAGCCGATCATGCTGACAAGGACGAGCAAGGCACCGAATCCGGTCAGGCCTCGGGTCAGGAATTGGGCGCGCGAGGGGGCGCCTTGGGCTGATTCGGCCAGCCAGTCATGCAGCCAGAAAAACAGGGCGACTCCGCCGATGGTCGGCCAGATCCGCAACAGACTGTGCTCGACAAAAGGACTGAACGCAGCCGACAGCGCGGTGGCTGCGGTGAGGACTCCAAGACCGATGCAGAGCAGCTTGTTGGGCGCCGTCCAAGAATTCCGAAACGCCAGTCGACCGATCACTGCCGCCAGCGGTGTGAGCCAAAATAAACTCAGCCAAGGCACCGACGGCCAGGTATACTCGCGGGTTGCTGAAGGATAAATACAGGTGAGCACAGCCACCCCGAAGGCAGACAAAATCAGCAGATGGGCCGGCCACAGCTGCAGTTTATACGGAGGTTGACTGGGCACATTATTGGGGATCATGCGCTACGGCAGGGAGTGCACCGTTTCCCCGCCGTAGGCGCGAGCATGATTTACCGGATAAGAGGATCGGCTATTCAGCCTGCTTTGTCGCTTCTGCTGGTAAAACAAGCGGAGTTCCCCACGGGGATTCGAATCCCCATTACCCTCGTAAATGACGATGCATTGATCGCGCCGTTGAACCTGTCGCATGCAGGTGGCGCATCGTGAAACGCTCAGGCCCGAGTGCGTTGTCATTTTGCCACACTCCTCTGGGGCAGCCATGACGGGTGGGATTGTCCTCGGCACCATAGTGTAGCTGGCCAAGCTCATTGGCACCGCTTGCATGCTTGGTTCATTGGTGCCGACACTGATCCAAAGGGCAGCACCGAGTATTTCCTTCGTTTTCGGCAATGACCGTCTTTTGCTGGGCAAAAGAAAGCCGTCCAGAAATTGGACGGCAAGAAATTCAAATTATGCACGCATCAGCCTTCCGGCTCGGTGGCGACGAGCAGTGATAAGAGAGCGAGAATGACTACGCAGGTGATCATAACTTGGTGTAAGCGGCACTCGATCAGAGTACCTGAAATGTAAATTTGTTCCCCGGCTAGAATTTGCGCGTTCGATCGCAAAAACTGGGTTCTAAGTTCGATGAGCAGGGTCAATGCTAACCGAGCGGGGAAAATCACTCAAAAGCGAAAGGCTCGCAAGTAGAAAGCCGGATTCTCCTGCCGCTGATCAGATAAACACTTTATTAATATGGCGATTAAGGTTTGGGCTTTGGATGGGCATTATCGGTGCCTGAAAGGGCAGTTTACCGGTGCCAAGTTGACTTTTGCTGCCTCGGTCAGGGTACGAAGAGAAACCCCGCGATGGCCATGCTCGGCAAAAAGCCGTCCGGCTGCATGGCAATCGAATGACCCTTGCGGAAGGGTCGTCTCAGAATAGTCTCACTCCAACCCATTAAATTCATGAAATCGCCCTTTTTATTGCTTGTCAGTTTCAGTTTGGCTGCGTCCACGATCACATTCGCCGAAGATAAGCCCGTAACGGAAAAGCAGGTCAAAGTCACCTATGTGGCACCCGAAAAATTCACCGATTTCACCACTTCTGATTTTGGTGAGGCTTCAGAAAAAGACTTGAAGTACCTCACCGAACTTTTCACGGCGCACATTGAGTCGCTGGCCAAACAATACCTCGGTAAGGGTGAGCGGTTGGAAATTACCTTCAAGGACATCGATCTGGCCGGCCGGTTCGAGCCTGAGCGCGGACCCAATTGGCAGAATGTCCGGATCTATCGTGATATCGCCTACCCGAGGATGAATTTCACTTTCAAGCTTTACGGTTCCGACGGGCAGGTCCAGGCCGAGGGCGAACGCAAGCTGACGGATATGAACTATAATATGAATCTGCACCTGCCGACCACGGACCCCGAATATCGCTATGACAAGGCATTGCTCACCGATTGGATGCGCTCAGAGTTTAAGAAGAAGAAAATCTGAAACCCTTCTTTGCTGATCCCATAAGGAAGGTGCAGGATTTTCAGCTTCTGCGGATTTTCTTTTGACGCGCTGCGCCCCATCCTGCTCCAGTATGGCGTGATCGACGAGTCTAAGGCTTCCAGAATTGGCGAAAAGACCCATGGAGTTGCGTTGGTTTATTCCAAATTTGAAACGGAGCTGCAGGTGCGGCCGGATGACATCGACATGTATCAGCATGTGCATAGCAGCCGATATTTGGATTATGTGCTGGCTGCGCGGCTCGACCAGATGGAGCGCTGCTACGGTATGCCGATGGTTGAGTTTCAGAAACAAGGCTACGGCTGGTTCATTGCCGCCACGCAGATGAATTTCAAGCGGCCCCTGAATCTCGGCGACCGTTTCGTTGTCCGCTGCTGGATCGAGAATTTTACGCTCATCGGCTTGCGGGTGCGTTTTGAAATCGATCATCTGGCGGGAGCCCAGCGTTGCTGCGACGGTTGGTTTGACTATGTGATGGTTTCGCTGGAGACGACCCGTCCGGTGCGCATCCCGGAATGGATTCGCGCCAAATACAGTGTCTAACCTGCTACGCCTAAACAGCGTGAATAATTGCCTTGCGTTTAAGGACATCCGGTGCGTTCCTGTGCGCCTCGTTAGAGATAGCGTTTTAGGTGACAGGATCTGGTGAGTCGTTGGCTGAGCGTTTGGCTTAAGTGATGATTTCGAAACCCATAGTGGGAACGGACTGGCAGCGGATCGTGACTCTACGAATTATCACATGAGCAATACCAAACTATACGTCGGCAACATGTCCTTCCAGACTTCCGAAGACGAGCTTCGCTCGCACTTCGCCCAATTTGGCACGGTCGCCGATGTTTTCATCGCGATGGACAAATTCACCGGCCGCCCACGTGGCTTCGCCTTTGTTACGATGGGCACGGCCGATGAGGCCCGCATCGCCATCGAAAAGACCAACGGTGCCGATCTCGGCGGCCGCAATCTCCAGGTCAATGAAGCCCGTCCGAAGGAAGAGCGCACAGGCGGCGGCTTCGGCGGCGGCGAACGTCGTGGCTTCGGCGGCGGCGGCGGTGGCCGCGGCGGCTTCGGCGGCGGTCGTGGTGGTCGCGGCGGTGATCGCGGCGGCTTCGGCGGCGGTGGCGGCGGTCGTGACCGTTACTAAGAATTCTTCGCAGCTCGTCTGCGCAGATAATATTTAACCAAGGGACGGAGCCTCTCCGGGCTGCGTCCCTTTTTATTTACTACTTTAGACCGCGCCACAGGCGCATCGTTTTCATGCCTTTTAAAGATCTTCAACTTTCCGAACCCGTGCTGCGCGGTGTCCAGTCCGCCGGTTACACGGATCCTACGCCTATTCAATTGCGCGCCATTCCTGCCGTCCTCAGCGGTGGCGACCTGATCGCATCCGCCCAGACTGGTACGGGCAAGACGGCCGCTTTCGCGCTGCCCATTCTCTCCCGCCTTGGGAAACACGCGGCACGCCCGCGCGTGCTGGTGCTCGAGCCCACCCGCGAACTCGCCGCCCAGGTCGAAACCGCCTTTCGCGACTTCGCCCGGCACACCGATCTTCGCACTGTCGCCGTTTTTGGCGGTGTTGGCTACGGTCACCAGCGCAATGAACTTCATCGCGGTGTCGATATCATCGTCGCCACGCCTGGTCGCCTGATGGACTACGTCAAAGACGGCTCCATCAATCTCCGCGATATCACCATTCTGGTTCTCGACGAAGTGGACCGCATGCTCGACATGGGTTTTCTGCCCGTCGTGAAGGATATCATTGGTCGCTGCCCGCGCGAACGGCAGACTTTGTTTTTTTCCGCCACCGTTCCGCCGGAGATTGCTGCCGTGGCGTCGTTCGCCCTCCGCAATCCGGCCAAGGTCGAGATCGGGGCGGCTCGCTCCGTCAACAATTCCATCACCCATGCGCTCTACCCTGTCGCTGGAATCCAGAAATTCGAGCTGCTTGCCGCGCTTCTGGCCAGGATCGATTACGACAGTGTGCTGGTTTTCTCGCGCACCAAGCACGGGGCCGACAAAATCGCCCGCAAGCTCAAGCTGGCGAACCACGCGGTCGCTGTGCTCCACGCGAATCGCTCGCAGAATCAGCGCATCGAGGCGCTTGCCGGTTTCAAATCGGGCAAATACGAGGTGATGGTCGCCACGGATATCGCCGCGCGGGGCATCGATGTCGCCGGCGTTTCCCACGTGATCAACTACGATGTGCCGGAGAATCCCGAGGATTACGTCCATCGCATCGGCCGCACGGGCCGAGCCCAGGCGGTCGGCGATGCGTTCACGCTCGTCACGCCGGAAAACGCGGACGACATCCGTGATATCCAGCGCTTTATCGGCCAAAAAATTCCCGAGCTCCGCCTCGAAGGTTTTGATTACATGCCCATCGTGGCCGGCCCGCCGAAGCCGCCCCAGGGTCAGCGTGGCGGCGGCGGGCGCTCCCAAGGCGGTCAACGTCCGCAACACGGTGGTGGCGGCGGGCGTGGCGGACGGGGTGGCGGTGGCAAAGTCGGCTACCAATTCCGCGGTCGGCGCTGATCGTGTTGGCTGGAGCGGCTTGACCTCCGGTCGCTGAGAGCGCGTTGTACCTGCAACGCGTTTCCTTATGCCCACCGTAACTGCAGTTCAAAAACATCTCGTCAGTTTGGGCGCATGCACGCTTTGCCCGCGCATGCATAAGCCTGTCGTGGTGGGCAGGCCGGTGGTGTCGCGCATCTTTCTCGTCGGTCAAGCTCCTGGCGACAAAGAGCCCAAACTTGGCCGTCCCTTTGCCTGGACAGCAGGCAAGACCCTCTTCAAATGGTTCAACGAATCACTCGGTTGGACGGAAGACCAGACTCGCAACCGGATCTACTTCGCCGCGGTGTGCCGCTGTTTTCCCGGGAAAAAGGCAACCGGGGGTGACCGTGTGCCGGAAGGGGATGAGATTGCCAATTGCTCCTGCTGGCTCGGCGCCGAAATCGAATTGTTGAAACCCCGGCTCGTCCTTCCGGTCGGCAAACTCGCCATCACCCAGTTCATCCCTTCGGCGCCGCTCAATGATATCATTGGGAAAAAACTCCGCATCGATTACCGCGGGCACGCCCTGGACTGCATTCCTCTGCCGCATCCTTCCGGGGCTTCGCCCTGGCATCGGATGGAGCCAGGCAAAACCCTGTTGCGACAGGCGTTGACCCTCGTGGCCACGCATCCGGCGGTAAGGGCTGTAAATTGATTTGCCTCGCCGAATTTGGCCCGCTGTTTTGCGCACACTCCTATGAATAATTTTCGCTGGATTCTGGCCGCTGCGGCTTTCGTAACCGCTCTTACCGTCGCCCCGGCCATCGAGAAGATCGCGCGCACGCCTTACATTGGTGCGATGGTTATCGATGTCGCTTCGGGCCAGGTGCTGTTCGAGGACAATGCCGATGCGCCGGGCTATCCCGCGAGCGTCACCAAGCTGATGACCTTCTTTGTCGTGATGGACAAAGTTCATTCCGGCCAATTGACCTTGGAGACGCCCATCACCGTTTCAGCCGAGGCTTCGCACATTGGCGGCTCGCGGGTTTATCTGAAACAGGGCGAAGTTTTCACCGTGGATGATCTGCTGTACGCCATGATGATCCAGTCGGCCAACGATGCCGCGTTCGCGCTGGCGGTGCATGCGGCCGGTTCCCGTGATGCTTTTGTTGAGCTGATGAACACCAAGGCGCGCCAACTGGGCATGAAGAATACCACATTCCATTCGCCGCATGGCCTGCCACCGGGCAAAGGGCAGCAGGCGGATGTCTCTACGGCGCATGATCTGGCACTTCTTTCCCGTGAATTGATCAACCACGGCGACATTCTGCGTTACAGTTCGGTCAAAGTGCGGATGTTCCGCGCCAACACCGCCAATCCCTTCAGGATGGAGAATCACAACCATCTCCTGGGAAAACTGGCCGGGTGCGACGGACTTAAGACGGGCTACTTTGCCGCAGCCGGTTCCTCGTTGTCCGCGACAGTGGAGCGCAATGGCCGGCGCATCCTCGCCGTGGTCGTCGGCAGTGACGGATCCAAAACGCGCGATTTAAAGATGATGGAGCTGGTGGAGAGGGGATTTGCGGCGCTCCCCGCCGCCACCCCGAGCGTGAAAGTCGGCGCTGCTTCGGCGCCGCCTTCTTCTGGTCAGGCCAAGCCACCGGTTGCGAAAGCGGAAGAGGTCCCAGTCGTCACGACGGATAAGTCGGCGCACCCCGTTGTTTCCTCCACGCCCAAACCCGGTGAACAATCCTCGACGGCTGCCGAACCGATGTTTAAACTAAACCTTAATCCCAAGAAATAATCCTATGCGTCCAGTTCGTGCTCTTACCTTCGCTTTTTTTGTTTGGCTTGCCGCCGGTGCCGTTCCCCTGCACGCGCAGCGGGAGAGGCTCCCGCCGGAAGATGTGGAAATCGTCGAGAAGCGTTGGCCCCAGGCCAAACGCACCTTCACAACCCTCCGCTATATCGTGCTGAAGGAAGGCGACAAAAAGGGGGGGACTCCCGAGCCGGGCATGATGGTCTCAACCTTGTTCAAGGGCATGTTGCTCAATGATACGGTTTTTGATTCCATGCTTGATCCCAAGGATCCGCTTAAAATCCGGGTAGGCCGGGGGAATCTGATTCCCGGCTGGGATGAGGCGTTGCAGAAAATGCACCGCGGAGAAAAATGGCTGCTGATCGTGCCGGCCGAATTGGGCTATGGTGCCAGGGGAAAACCGCCCAAGATCCCGCGCGATGCCACGCTCGTTTTTGAAATCGAGCTGCTCGATTTCAGCCAGGATTGAACCACGCTGCCAAGCATGGATGCCTTGGCCCCAAGGAGCTTTTCCGTAGCCGAGGGTTCTTCGGCGCGTTGAGGACAACGCGCTCCGCCTCCCGACTTCACCGGTTCAAAAGCAATTTTCGCTGCGCCCAAAGGCCGTCGGTGCTGTAGAGGCCAAGCCCCAGCCAGATGAGGGCGAAAGCCTGCAGGCGCGCAGCATCGAAAGTTTCGCGGTAAATGAATACTCCGATGAAAAATTGTACGGTTGGCGCCAGATATTGCAGCAGACCGAGAGTGGTCAGCCGTATGCGCTGCGCGCCATAGGCAAAGAGCAGCAACGGCACCGCAGTGACCACACCGGCGGTCAAAATGAAACCCTGCGTGCGCCCGTCCACCCGCCCAAGCGCACCGACCCCGGTATGATGCCACCAGGCCAGCAGCGCGATGGCCACGGGAAACAGCAAAAGCGTCTCCACGGTCAGTCCGGCGATGGAACCAAGCGCGGATTTTTTCTTCAGCAACCCGTAGCCAGCCCACGTGCCGGCCAGAGAGAGTGCGACCCACGGCACATGACCGACCCGGAACAACATCAGACCGACACCGAGGGCGGCGCAACCGATCGACGCCCATTGCAAAGGACGCAGCCGTTCGTGCAACACCAGTGAACCGAGCACGACATTGACCAGCGGCACCAGAAAATATCCCAAACTGGTTTCCAGCACCTGACCGCGGTTGACCGCCCACACATAGACGGTCCAATTGGCCGCGAGCAGCAGGCTGCTCAGCAGATTCAAGCTCACCGAGCGGAAACTGGCAAAAGCCGGTCGCAGCGCGGAGAAATTGCGCTGCCAGGCCAGCACCCCGAGCAAAAACAGCAGTGACCACGTGATGCGATGGGCGATAAGTTCGAAAGCCGGCACACCCTGCATCTGTTTCCAATAAAGCGGGAAAATGCCCCACAGCAGAAATCCTGCGGTGGCGGAAACGGCACCGTTCCTGGTCTGGCGAGTGTGATGATTGGTGGACAAGGCTGCAAAATTGTCCGGGCGAAGGGCGACGTCAAACCGCTGAATCGGCAATGCCCGGCAAAAAAGTCAGGCACAGCTCTGGCCAGTAGCACCGTGAACCCCATGGCGCGGCGGTTGGGTTTTGCTCAACTCGTGATCAAACTGACTTTGAGATTCGCAGGCGCAGGCGGAGATGGAGGCGCAGGCGGTTCTGGCGGTGGATTTTTGCAGGATTGCCAGGCGAGAAAGCGCCAATGCCCGTTTTCCTCCCGCCACACGGCGAGAAAGTTGAGGTCAATGGTGTTTTGCTGGCCGTTGTTTTTGGCCGAAATTTTGGCCCGGCCGATGATGAGCGCCACTCCGGGCGCAACCGGACGGATATCGCGCTGCACATACTCGATGGCTTCATAAATCGTCCGGTGACTCACGAGGGTTTCGGTGTAGCTGGCTTTGGTGTCGGTCTTGCCGTTGGAGTGGGCATAGTGAAGCTGGTCGGAAAATATTGCATCCAGACGTTTGGGATCGGCGGCGATGGTGGCGGCGACACGCTCATCGTCGGCCGCACGCACAGCGGCGATGATCTGGGCATCGTCCGCTCGGAGATTGGGCGTCAGAAATACGGTGAAAAAGAGAAGCAGCAGACAGGATGGTCGGAGTTTCATGGTATGATGGGGTGGACGGTTGGATTAAGAGCGTAGGACCGGATGGGGCCGGCCTTGATCGTCGAGCGCAACATAGGTGAAAGTGCCGTGGGTCACATGAACGTGTTCGCCGCCTTTCTGGCGTTGCGCCCAAACAGCGACCTCTATCCGCATGGAAGTGCGGCCGGTTTTTAAGTGCAAGGCGTGACAGCTCACGATGTCTCCCACATAGACAGGGTGAAGAAACGCCATGGCCTCGATGGCCACCGTGGCGACGCGACTGCGGGCAAGATTGCGGGCGAGAACAGCGCCGCCCAGATCCATCTGCGAGAGCAGCCAGCCGCCAAAAATGTCGCCGTTTGAATTCGTGTCGGCGGGCATCGCGATGGTGCGGATCACCAGTTCGCCCCGGGGCTGGTCAGGCAAGGCAGAGGAGCTGGGGATGGCGTCGCTCATGGAATTTCCCGAATGATGCGCCGGGATCGTTCCCGCGCAAGCCTTGGTCTGGCTGTAGCAACAAGGAGCGGCTTTCTTGTCCTCCATGGCTTGGGCGAAGGAGGAATGCCGCGATAGCTTCCTTCAATCCAGCGCCGTGAAGAACCGGTGGAAGCGGGGACACAACCAGTGGGCCAGATCGGCGGAAACAAAGACGCCTTTGGCCTGGCCGACGATTCCAGCGCGTGGCACAAAACCGAAATAGCGGGAATCGCGGCTGTTGTCGCGGTTGTCGCCCATCATGAAATAATGGCCGGCGGGCACCGTGATCGGACCGAAGTTTCTCAGGGCGGGTCGTGCCGGCAGTGCCATGACGGCGTGGGTCCGGTTGGTGGTGGCCAGTTCTTCCCGGGCGAAAATCGCGGCAGAGCGCTCCGCCGCCTCGAGATCACCCACCCCGGCGGCACCGGTGGCGAGAGGAAAGTACCTTTGGGCGTCGCCATTGATGAAGAGCGTCTCGTTGCGCAGTTCGATGGTGTCACCGGGTGTGCCGATCACTCGCTTCACCAGCCGCGTGCCGGAGCCGGGTTCAAAGCAGACAACGATGTCACCGCGAGCGGGATCGCCCCAGCGGGCGAGGCGCTGTTGGGTGAAGGGCACCTTCAGGTCGTAGGCGAGCTTGTTGATGAAAACGACGTCACCCTCGAGAATGGTGGGCTGCATCGAGCCGGAGGGCACGTAATTGATGTCGGCCAGAGCCGATTTTGCGGCGGTGATGAACAGGACGGGAAGGGCGAGCGGGCGGATCCATTCGCGCCAGAAATAACGGGCGATTGCTTTGAAGTTCATGGGCAGGAGAAAATCCTTCGTTCGCGGATTCGCGAGCGGCGGGGGGATGAGCGGACAAAACATCGGGGCGGATGGATTGATTTTCATTTGTTTTCGCCAAGGCCGAGGGCAATAATGACCGCCTTTCATGTCGCCTGAATCCCAGCCACCTGAGATCTGCCCCGTCTGCGGTGAATCTGTGCCCCGTCGGGCAAGGTGTTGTCCGGAGTGCGGCGCGGATGAAAAATCCGGCTGGGACGAGCAGGCCACGCGTTACGACGGGCTGGGTCTGCCCGATGATAATTCCGATCCCGTCCAACCCAAAGCTGGCCGGCCTCTGCTCTGGTCCGCGGTTGCCATCGGGTTGCTCGCGCTCTTGGTTTTCTCTCTCGTGTTTCGCCGTTAAACAATCTCATGGCTGACCAGAAATTTTTCACCGCTCCGCTCAAGACGGACAAGATGCCGCCGGGCATCCCCTACATCATCGGCAACGAGGCCGCCGAGCGGTTCAACTACTATGGGATGCGCGCGATTTTGGTCGTGTTCATGACGCAATATTTGCGTGACCGTTCGGGTTCGCTCGCGGTGATGAGCGACAGCGACGCGAATTTTTGGTATCATATTTTCAACGCGACCAATTATTCCCTCCCCGTCATTGGTGCGATTCTGGCGGATGCCTATTGGGGAAAGTATCCGACGATCATCTGGCTTTCGCTTGTGTACTGTGTCGGCAGCTTGGTGCTTGCCTATGACAGTACGCGATTGGGTCTCGGGATCGGTCTTGGTCTGATCGCCATCGGTTCGGGTGGGATTAAACCGTGCGTTTCAGCGCATGTGGGCGACCAGTTTAGCTCTGACAACCAGCACCGGCTTGCACGGGCGTTTGGTTGGTTCTATTTCTCGGTCAACGCGGGGGCCTTGGTCTCAATGTATTGTACTCCACGCTGGTTGAAGGATCATGGATCGGCCTTGGCCTTCGGCATGCCCGCTGCAATGATGCTGCTGGCCACATTTGTGTTTTGGTCCGGGCGATATAAGTTTGCGCACATTCCTCCGGCTGGGAAGGCGTTCTTCCGCGAGAATTTCAATCCCGAAGGATGGGGTATCATTGGGCGCATCGCCGGAATCTATGCGTTCGTGGCCGTATTCTGGTCGTTGTACGAGCAAAGCGGTGGAGAATGGGTGCTCCAAGCGGAGAAAATGGATCTGCGTTGCACCTTGTTTGGTCACACTTTTGAAGTGCTCTCTTCTCAGATCCAGACGATCAACGGTATCTTTATCCTTATTTTGATTCCGGTCTTCCAGTATTGGATCTATCCTGCCGTTAGCCGGATTTTCCCGCTCACCCCGTTACGAAAAATAGGTCTCGGGATGGTGGTTACCGCGGCCTCTTTTTTAATCAGTGCACGGATAGAATCGCAGATCACCGCCGGACTGAAACCGGGCATTGAATGGCAATTATTCGCCTACTTGTTGCTTTCGGCGGGCGAAGTGATGGTTTCTATTACCGGCTTGGAGTTCGCGTACACGCAGGCCCCGAAGCGGATGAAATCTGTTGTTATGTCCCTCTATCTTCTCGCCATTGCGGCAGGCGATTTATTCACCGGGTTGGTTCAGTTGTTCATTCAAAACAAAGACCATACCTCCAAGCTGCCGGGCGCATGGTTCTATTTGTTTTTCGCCGGCCTTTGTTTTCTGACCGCAATAGTTTTTGCCTTCGTGGCCCGCCTTTATCGCGGGCAGGCTTATCTTCCAGACGAGTCACGGGGTTCCACTTAAAAGAATAATCTGATGAGCCCATTAAACACCGGACCGGATGCCCAGCGTAACCGTGCAAAAATAATTGTCTGGTGGATTCTCTGGGGAGCGGTTCTCGGCGGGCTGGCGATGATTTATTTTATCCTGGGACGGGGGCTGCCGGTGTCGAAGGAACTGGCCCAGCGGAAAATGCTCACGGGGCTGATCGGAGTGGTGCCGCTCTTTGTCAGCGTGGTCATCCGCTGGCTCGTGCTGCCGCGTTACACGGAGATGAAGCGGGCGTTCGTGATGTTCATCATCGGCCTGGCGCTGGCGGAAACCTGCGGGCTGCTCGGCGTTTTTTTTGGCGGCCAGTATCGCGACGATCTCTTTCTGCTCGGGATGTTCGGCATCATGCAGTACGTGCCGATCTTCGCAAGAAACTACCTCGAGCCCAAGGGCTCCGGCTTCATTCCGAATAACTGAGCTACCCGCTGAGTTTTCCGGTTTCAGCGAGGCGTTCGATAAAGATCCAGCAGCGGCGGGCCTGGGCTTCGGGGCTCTTGGCCTGCAAAATGTAACGGACCAGTTGCCGGCGCATGGCGACGCTGTGTTCGGCCCAGCGTGCGGCCAGTTGTGGACGGGCTCGAAACTCCCGAGCCATTTCGGCAGGGAGCTCGGGCTCGCGCGAGGCGGTGTCGGGTGAGAGCGCGAAGGTGATGGCGTCGCCAGCTTCGACACCGGCGGCCCGGAGCAGCTCGACCTTGAAGGCGAGTTTGTAATGGCCGCGTTTGCCGGGGAGTAGCGTGACCCGGTCCAAGTCGCCGTTGAAACGCAGAAGGGCGTACCAGCCTTTGGCTGCACCCTTGGCCTCGGCGGGCGGCAGCTTGAGCGCGGCGACGGATTTTATTGGGATGTCGACCCAGCGGACAAGGGAGACGCGGTAGAGCTTGGCGTTGAGGCTGACAGCTTTGGCGGATAGGACGGACTTCACGGAAAAAATCAACCTTCCGGACCGCTTATTTGTGGTCGCGCTTGCGCAGGAAGCGGGAGATCTCGCGGGCGGTCGGCATGGCGGCGGCGGTGCCGTGCTGGGTGACTGCGAGGGCGGCCACGGCATTGGCAAAATGGGCCGCCTCCAAAACGTTGCGGTTGAATTTCACCAGGCCGGTGGCGAATCCGCCGACGAAAGCGTCGCCGGCGCCGGTCGTGTCGACGGCGTCGACATCATGCGAATTGATCTTGGTGTAAACATCGGGTTGGGAAACGAAACAGCCGCGGGAGCCAAGGGTGACGATGACGATGGGGACATTGAGCGTGCGGCAAAGGCCGTGCATATGATCGGCAGGCAGGCGGTTCAAGTCTTCGGGCGCAAGGTTGCGCATGCCGCTGCGAGGCAGCGCGCGCATCAGAGCGCAAAATTCCGGCTCGTTGGGTACGAGCACTTCCGTGTGGCGCAGCAGGTCGAAATCGAATTCGGCGCGCATCGGGGCGGGATTCAGCACGGTGATGGCTCCGGCTTTGCGCGCGGTGCGGAGCACATGGGTGACGGTGCGGAAATCCGATTCGCCTTGGCAGACGACCACCTGGGCGTCCTGCAGCGGAGCCAAAGGTATGTCCTGCTTGTGCAGGGTGAGATTGGCGCCGAGCGCGACGATGATCTGGTTCTGACCGGCGGCGTTGATGCTGACGACAGCGGTGCCGGTCGGCTCTTTCTTTTTCTCCACGAAATGGGCGCGCACGCCGGCATCGTGGGCAAATTTCCGCGCGCCCGCGCCGAAGACATCGTGGCCGACGGCGCCGATGAAGAGGGTGGTGGCTCCGGCGCGGGTGGCGGCCACGGCTTGGTTGAAACCTTTGCCGCCGGGACCGGCCCGGAATTCCCCGACCACGGAATCACCGGGGAGGGGAAAACTTTTGGTATAGAAGGCGAGGTCCTGGATAAAACTGCCAACAATGACGACGCGTGCTTTCATGACGGTGATGCTCGGTGGGGTGGGTGGCGGGCTCTCAGACCCGACGCGAGGGCGTATCGTGCGGCCGGCCTGGCGCGGGTAAAGGGTTTTTCTCGGAGCGGTATTTTTTTCACACCGGCCATACCGCCCGGGCAGGTGACGGCCAAGCCGCTCAACCACCCGGGCTGACCGCCTGTCCTAAGCGCCGTGTGCGGGTGGAGCCGGGCGGACAGTTTTTATCCCATGGCAGCCGTCCAAAACACAGGTTTCTCCGCTTTCGGTCGGGACGGTCTTGCCGTGACCGGGGCAGGCGTGCTTCGCTCCGGTGTGGAAATAATCCCGGGCAACGACACCCAAGCCAAACTGCAGCCGGCCAAGCAGCGGCTGTATGTGCTCTGCCAACTGGGCGGGTGGGGGATGTTTTGGTCGATGCAGATCGGTTTGTCCCGCGCTTTTGGCACGCCCAATGCCAATTCAAATCCGCGCGACGGATTGAGTGAGTCCGCCACGGTCGTGATGGTCATCACGCTGGGAATTCTGCTCACGCATTATGCCCGGCCGTTCATGACGCGGTGCGGCTGGAAGGAGATGAGCTGGCGGGCGCTGTTCCCCCGGATCATCGGCATGGGGGCGTTGCTTTCGCTGCTCTGGATGCTGCTGGGCTTTGGCTACACCTACGGCGTGGTGCGCCTGCCGTGGCCGAGCAAATTCAGCCCGATGCTGGTGATGCTCACGGTCTGGTTTCAGGGCGCGTTCCTGATCATCGGCTGGTTGTTCCTGTATTTTTTCTATCACATCTATGAGCGGATCAACCGGCTGCAGGTCGAGCAGCTCCGCCTCACCGCGAGCGTCAAGGAGGCCGAGCTCCGCGCGCTCAAATCGCAGATCAATCCGCATTTTCTCTTCAACTCGCTCAACAGTCTGCGCGCGCTGATCGATGAGGATGCGCCGCGCGCCCGTGAATCGGTCACGCGTCTGGCCAACATGCTGCGTTACTCGCTCCAGTCCGGCCAACTGGAGACCGTGCCGTTGGAGGATGAGATCCGCATTGTGGAGGACTATCTCGCGCTCGAACAGATCCGCCATGAGAACCGCCTGCGCGTGCGCTGGGATGTCACCGACGAGGTCCGCCGGCAAGCGGTGCCGCCGATGCTGTTGCAGACCTTGGTGGAAAATGCCGTCAAATACGGGATCAGTGTCCGGCGCGAAGGCGGCGAACTGGCCATCAACGCCCGGATCGAGTCGAACTGCATTCACATCCGCGTCTCCAATCCCGGGGAACTGAACGCGCCGTCCAGCGATTCCGCCGCCCGGGCCGGCTCTTCGACGGGGGTGGGTTTGCGCAACGCTTCCGAACGGCTCAAGCTGCTGTTCGGTGAACGCGCGACGCTGCAGCTTGTCTCCGGGGGCGCCGATCTCGTCACGGCCGACGTTTGCATTCCGCTCAAGCCCGCCGCCGCAT
>Ga0265314_10003142_pt1 | contig 16199 bp, 12 predicted proteins | sample 4126metaG_FD_203106 | JGI IMG/M metagenome (GOLD analysis project Ga0265314, IMG submission 203106) | Rhizosphere microbial communities from Carex aquatilis grown in University of Washington, Seatle, WA, United States - 4-1-26 metaG | ecosystem: Host-associated > Plants > Roots > Rhizosphere >... | reverse complement strand
CTCGCAGCTCAAGGTCTCGAGTTTCGGCCCGTCCAGCACCTTGATCAATCCGCGCGTGTAGGAAATCACGCCGAGCTGCTGCAGTTTCGATGCAGCGGCGGTGACGCCCTCGCGGCGCACGCCGAGCATGTTGCCGATGAATTCCTGCGTCATGGTCAAGTGGTTGTGCGACAGGCGATCCATCGACAGCAGCAGCCAGCGGCACAGCTGCTGGTCTATCGTGTGATGACGGTTGCAGACCGCGGTCTGGGCGACCTGAGTGATCAGGGCCTGCGTGTATCGCAGCATCAGCGCCAGCAACTGGCCATGGCGGCTGAACTCCGCCCGCACTCTGGATCGGGGGAGGCGATACGCATAGCCGGCACTCTGAACCAGAGAGCGGCTGGGCGTGCTCTCGCCTCCCATCAGCAGCGAAATGCCGAGCAGGCCTTCATTCCCGACCACGAGGATCGCGGTCGATGCCCCGCTTTCCATCACGTACTGCAGTGATACGATCGAGTCCGCGGGAAAGTACACGTGCCGCATCGCGCGCCCGGACTCATACATCACCGCGCGAAGCGGCAGCGGCACGAGTTCGAGGTATGGGAAAAGTCGGCTCTGAACGTCCGCCGACAGCGCGGCCAGAAGGTGATTCTGCTGGGGGGCAGGCTTCGACTCGACGAGCATGTACCTACCTCGAATCTGGGCATCGAGCGCGCGACGGGGCCGCCCGCATACCGACGCGAGCGTGAGTTTTCTGCGCCATCCGGTCTATGCTGTAGCGAACAGACGAGGAAATAATCAGGCTGCGGATCGCCAAACGACAGGTGATTTCCCCCGCAATTCCTTTCGGCTCGTACTAGCGGCCCGCGCTCATCCGAGGCGCAATGGGCTCGTTTTCATTCAAAAACGCATCGAGATCCGCGCAGAACTTCGAAGGCACTTCGAAGTACGGTAGCGCGCCAGTCTGGTAGACCGTCGTGCGCCAGTTCCCGCGGTCGTGGATGAGTCGTTTGCCGCGGAAGTCCTTGAAGTCGCCGTGCAGCCCGTGGCTCATCCATATGGGCTGCGAAACACGCTCGTAGATATCGTGGATGTCCTGGCTGAACAGTGCACCGGACAGGAATGCAAATGGCGCAAATCTCGCGCCCGGCTGGCGCGCCGTGAGCACGTCGTACTCCCACAGGGTTTCGTCGATCGACTTGCTGCCCCAGGTACGCTCGAGGAAATAGCGGATCACCGCCGGTCTGGTGAGCCCGCGGTACAGCGTCTGCTCCCACGGCCTTGAGCGCAGGAATGCGTGCAGCCAGGGTTTCTCGCGCGTGCTGCCCGGCGGACCGCGCCGAGGCGTGGTGCCGCTCAGGCCTGTTGGGCTCACGAACGCGAGCCGCCCCCACATCGCAGGCCGCTCCACGGCGGCACGCGCAAGAAATTCGCAGCCAAGTGACACAGCGAGCGCATCCATCGGTACCATTCCGCAGCGCTGATGCACTTGTGCAGCGAGCAGATGCAGCGCATCGGTCATCAATCGAGGCTGGTACCGGAGGTCGCGACGCTCACTGAGCCCGAATCCCGGAAGGTCGAGCGCAAACACCGTACGAGTCCGGCGATAGTGATTGAACAGGGGCCGCATTTCCGCCGCGGATGGCGCTGCGTTGACGCTATGCACCAGCACCAGCGGTGGTCCTTTGCCACAGACGTAATAATTCACGCCACCGACCACGCATCGGTCGGCAGTCAGCGCCGGCGGCAATTCGGGCGCATCTCGCGAGTCGAGTGGTTTGCTTCCTGGTGTCGGGACATCGCCTGGATAGGAGCGGACCGCGTCCGCAACGGCAGGCAGCTGCACTTGCAATTTCATGCCGCCAGGCTGACCGCGGCGACGTTCAATGTCGGTACGTTGCACCACAGAAACCGCCAGTACTACCTGTGCACAAATTCACAGCTTGCTGCCGGCTCTTGTGATCGGTTCGACTGACTGCCGCCCACTGGGCCGCTCAAGCGGCCCACCGACTGAACTGATCACGAGGCCACGTCGATCGCGCAATTCGCCGCTGCATCACGTCGGCAGATCACGACACACGACAAGCTGCGGGTGCAATGCTCCGGGTGCGCGAAGCGCAGGCCGCGCCTTGGGATGCGCATCCAATAGGGGTGCCGGCATATGGGGGGCCTGAACTGTGATATGCGACAGCCGATTCATTTCCTGCTTCACCGCCGCATAGCATTCGCAGCAGTGCGCTTCGAGACCCGCCCGATCAAGCACCAGGATGTGGCCGCGCTGGTAGTGGATCACTCCAGCATGCTGCAGGCTGCTAGCCGCCGTGGTCACGCTCTCGCGACGAACCCCAAGCCTGGCGGCAATGAGTTCATGCGTCGCAATCAGCTCATTGGAGTGCTGCCGATCCAGTCTCCCCGCCAACCAGCGACACATCTGCTGCTCCACGGAATGATGCCGATTGCACACGGCGGCCTGCGCCAAATGAGTGATCAGCACCTGCGCGTAGAGCAATACTCGACTCTGCAATCCCCCCCAATGACAGGCCTCCTGCTTCAGGATCTCGGCCTTGAGACGCAGTGCCTCGCCAGGGATGTCCACGACGGCGCGCGAGGAAGTGGTGGCACCGCCCATGAACAGCGCAATGCCCACCATGCCTTCATTGCCTACCGCAGCCAGTTCTGCACAGTTGCCATCGGCCAATTCGGATTGCAGTGAAACGATCGCCGTGGTCGGGAAATAGACACTGTCGGACTCACCACCAGGTTCGTAGAGCACCGCGCCGAGCGGCAGGTATACCAGATCCAGAGAGCGCCTCAGATGATTCCATGCTACATGCGGGAGCCCCGCAAGCAGGGTGTTCAGGCACGGATCACCGGTCGCTGCATCCATAGTCTTTGACCCCTTTAGTGCCGTCTGAACCAATCTCCAAGCTAGGGTCAATGTGGACAATAGTCATGTCGTAGATACCCCTATATGTACGATATCGCACGCATTCGCCGTCGCCTGCTGCGGTGAATCTGCATCGTGGTGCTGTGCGACACCGTACTGACGGCATCGCCCCCGACGCCTATGTTGGCAGGCAGCATCCCGCCTGCCGCCACGCACTGGGCATCCATGCCAGATTCCGCCATCAATCACCGAATCGTTCTCGCCGCACGCCCTCACGGCGTACCGCTGCTCACGGATTTCCGCACTGAGGCGCTGCCAATCCCGGATCCCGCTGCCGGCCAGCTTCTTACCCGCACGCTGTACCTGTCCCTCGACCCCTACATGCGCGGCCGGATGTCGGAAGCGCCTTCCTATGCACCCGCCATGCGGGTCGGGGATGTCATGGTCGGTGGCACGGTGTCGCGCGTCCAGATATCGCGACATCCCGGCTACGCAACCGGCGACCTCGTACTCGGCTACAGCGGCTGGCAGGAATACGCGCTTTCCGATGGGTCGGGGCTCACCCAGCTCAATCCGCAGACCCGGCAGCCTTCGCAGTATCTCGGCGTACTCGGCATGCCGGGATTCACGGCCTATATGGGGCTGGTCGAGATCGGGACCCCCAAGCGCGGAGAGACGGTCGTGGTCGCCGCGGCAAGCGGCGCCGTCGGCTCCGTCGTCGGCCAGGTGGCCCGGATTCTCGGATGCAAGGTCGTCGGCATCGCGGGCGGCGCCGACAAATGTCGCTTCGTAACCGCTGAACTGGGGTTCGATGCCTGCATTGATCACCACACTGAGGGCCTGCCGGCCCGCCTCGCGGCCGCCTGCCCGCACGGAATCGACGTCTATTTCGAGAACGTCGGCGGTGCCGTGTTCGACGCGGTCCTGCCGCTACTGAACGTGCGCGCGCGAATTCCGGTCTGTGGTCTGATTGCGCTCTATAACGACGCCGCCCCGCCTCCCGGACCGGACCGGACCGGACTCCTGCTCGGCACCATACTCAGGCGACGACTGCGCGTGCAGGGGTTCATCAACTCGGAGGACTACGCCGGCCGTCAAGCGGAATTCCTCGCGGCCATGAGCCCGTGGCTCGCTGCCGGACAGATCAGATACCGGGAAGATGTCATCGAAGGCCTGGCGAACGCACCGCAGGCATTCATCGGCATGCTCACCGGTAAAAACTTCGGCAAGCTGGTCGTTCGCATGGACGCCGTGCCGCCACACGAGGAGAAGGCTTCATGAGCGCCCGCTATTACGCGATCGTCTGGATCAACCACAACGCCGCGGAAATTTTCCGCATCAATGCACTCGAGCAGTCCAAGCTGGTGGTCAATTCCCATACGTCAACGCAAAGCCTGCATCATCGTGGGGATGACAACGGCAGCCACGATCACCCAGTCGACACCGAATACTTTTCGCGCATAGCCTCGACGCTGAATCATGTCGGCGGCACCCTGCTTGCAGGTCCCGGCGAGGCGCGGTTCGAGCTGGGCCGCTTTCTGGGCGAAACCCGGCCCGACCTTGCCGCCCATGCGCACGAGCTCGATACCGCGACTCATCCCGGCGATGCCGGGCTCGTCGCAATGGCACGAGACTATTTCCACCTTGCCGGCTAGAGGCCGACCCGGTAGCTGCCGGCCTTACTGCGCCGACTGCTAGGATCCGCGTCATGAAGGCGATGGTCCTGAACAAACTGCGCACGGCGCTCGCCTGGACCGAGCTTCCGGACCCGCAGCCAGGCGCGGATGAAATCCGCGTGCAAGTGCTTGCCTGCGGGGTGTGCCGCACCGACCTGCATGTCGTCGATGGCGAACTGCCGAACCCGCTGCTGCCGATCATTCCCGGTCACGAGATCGTCGGTCGAATCGATGCGGTCGGCCACGCCGTCCACGATCTGAGGGTCGGCGAGCGCGTCGGCATTCCGTGGCTGGGCCATACCGATGGCACCTGCCCCTACTGCCTGATGCAGCGCGAGAACCTCTGCGATCATCCGCTGTTCACCGGCTACACCCGTAACGGCGGCTACGCGACGGCCGCAGTGGCGGACGCACGATTCGCGTTTCCACTGGGCGAGACCGGCAGCGACGTCGCCATCGCGCCGCTGCTCTGTGCCGGCCTCATCGGCTGGCGCTCGCTGGTGATCGCGGGCGACGTCCAGAAGATCGGCCTCTACGGGTTCGGCGCCGCCGCACACATCATCGCGCAGGTCATCAAATGGCAGGGCCGAGCGGCCTATGCGTTCACCCGTCCGGAGGATGCGACGACCCAGGCCTTCGCACGCGGTCTCGGCGCGGTCTGGGCTGGCGGCTCCGACGAGCTGCCACCGGTAGCGCTGGACGCGGCGATCATCTTCGCGCCGGTCGGCGCTCTGGTTCCACCAGCGCTGCGGGCGGTACGCAAGGGCGGGCGCGTGGTGTGCGCCGGAATCCATATGAGCGACATTCCGGCCTTCCCCTACTCCATCCTATGGGAGGAGCGGGAAGTGCTGTCGGTAGCCAATCTGACACGCAAGGATGGACTGGATTTCCTGGAGCTCGCACCACAGATCGGGATCGAGGTGAAGACCTCAATCTACGCACTGCAGCAAGCCAACGCGGCTCTCGCCGACCTGCGCGCCGGACGCTTCGAGGGCGCCGCCGTCCTCGTGCCCTGACGCGCCTACGTCCTTTTCGCAGCTGCCGGCTCAGGCGCAAGGAACACTGCCGCCTGGAGCTCATGGCTCGAGATCATGGACATTTTCGACGCGCTCACGGCCGTTTCGATGGACAATGGCGCCAGGAAAGCCGATGAACGTGCCGCCGCCAACAAGCAATTTCCCGGAACCGGACCGCGTACCGGTGCGTATCGTCGGACTGGGCGCTTCGGCGGGCGGCCTGGATCCGCTGGAACAGTTCCTCGCGCACGTGCCGGTGCCGAGCGGGCTCGCGTACATCGTCGTGCAGCACCTGGACCCGACCCACAAAGCGATGTTGACGGAACTGCTGCAACGTGCGACGTCCATGCCGGTACGCGAGGTCACGGCGTCCATGCCACTGGAGCCCGACTCGGTCTACGTCATTCCTCCCAACACCGAACTCACCGTAAAGGGCGGGCTGCTGCGTCTCGGCGAGCCGAGTGAGCGACGCGGGATGCGCCTGCCCATCGACGTGCTGTTCTGCTCCCTCGCCGGGGACCAGGGGGCCCGCGCCATCGGGGTCGTCCTTTCGGGCATGGGGTCCGATGGGACGCTCGGACTTCAGGCGATCAAGAGCCAGGGCGGCTTGACCCTGGCGCAGGACCCGCTCACAGCACAGTTTGAGTCGATGCCGAAGAGTGCCATTGCGGCCGGTGCGGCCGATGTCATTGGGCTCGCCTCCGATTTGCCAGACCGCATTCTGAGCGTCACAGGAGCCCAATCCGGCGCGACTGCCCCGGTGAATGGCGCCGCGGACGCTTCAGCCGGCGCGCTGGAATCCATCCTGGAACTGTTGCGTACACGCAGCAGGCACGATCTGACGCTGTACAAGCCGAGCACGCTGCGGCGCCGGATCGAGCGACGCATGGCGATACATCGCTTCAAGGCGATGACCGACTACGCGGCTTTCCTCGCTGCAAACCCATCGGAGCTCGACCTGCTGTTCAAGGAGATGCTGATCGGGGTGACGAGTTTCTTCCGCGACCCGGAAGCCTGGGAAGAACTCGGCGCTGTCGTGCTTCCGGAGCTGTTCGCTCGCACCGCGCCCGACCGGCGGTTCCGTGCCTGGGTCGCCGGTTGCTCCACCGGCGAGGAGGCGTTCTCACTCGCAATGGTTTTCATGGAAACCCGGGACCGGTTTGCCGACCATGGCGCATCTACGTTGCAGATTTTTGCCTCGGATCTCAATGCGGATGCGATTGCGTTCGCCCGGCGGGCGCGCTACCCGGCCTCGATATCCGCGGATGTCTCGGCGGAGCGCCTGGCGCGCTTCTTTCGCGCACAGGGTGACGGCTATCTCGTCGATGCGCGTATTCGCGACATGGTGCTGTTCGCCCAGCACGATGTAGTCATGGATCCGCCGTTCACCCGCCTCGATCTGGTCTCGTGCCGCAATCTCCTGATTTACTTCAGTGCCACGCTCCAAAAGCGCCTGCTGCCGCTGTTCCACTACAGTCTGCTTCCGGGCGGCGTGCTGATGCTCGGCGGATCGGAGACCGTGGGAGCCGCGCAGAATCTCTTCCCCCCCCTGTCGTCAAAATCGAGGATATTCCGTCGCGGACCCGGTACGGCGCCGTTCGGAGCCGTGGATTTCCCGGCCTTTCGACGCCTTTCAGCGCGCGCGCCTGCGCAGGAGTCTCCGATGTCACAGCAGTCGCCGCCCTCGACAAACGTCCAAACGCTGGCGGATCAGCTGCTGCTGCAGAAGTACTCCCCGGCCGCGGTCCTGGTAAGCGGACTCGGCGACATCCTCTATATCAGCGGACGCACGGGGAAGTACCTCGAACCCGCAGCCGGCAAGGCGAACTGGAATATTCATGTCATGGCCCGCCCCGCTATTCGTACGCAGCTCACTGTTGCGCTCAGGCAGGCCACTAAAGAGCGAAGAATGGTCGAAGTGCGCGGCCTCCCTATGGAAGGCAACGCAGCACATCTGCTCGACATCACCGTCGAACCCATAGAAGAGCCGAAGGCGCTGGAAGATCTGATCATGATCGTGTTTTGCGAGGTGGCAGCGCCCCCAGCTGGGAAGTCTTCGCGCGGCAAGCGTCCTGGCAGCATCGATCCCGCAATCTCCGCCGAGCTCACGCGTGCTCAGGGGGAACTCAAGACCCTGCGCGAAGCCATGCGCGCCTCGGAAGAGGAACGTCAGGCGGCCATCGAGGAGCTTCAATCCACCAATGAAGAACTCCAGTCCGCCAACGAGGAACTCACGACTTCTAAGGAGGAATCCCAGTCGATGAACGAGGAGCTGCAGACCATCAACGTCGAACTTCAATCCAAGCTCGACGATCTCGCGCTCGCTCAAAGCGACATGCAGAACCTGCTCAACAGTACCGACATCGCCACGCTCTTTCTGGACAAGAATCTGAACGTACGACGCTTCACCGATCAGATCAAACGCATTATCAATCTTCGGGATGCCGACATCGGGCGCCCGCTCAGCGATCTCACTACGACGTTGAACTATCCGGAGCTCGACGCCGACGCGAAAGAGACGTTGCGGACGCTGGCATTCAGCGAAAAGGAGATCTCAACGAGCGACGCGCATTGGTTCAAGGTGCGCATCATGCCGTACCGGACGGTAGCCAATGTCATTCAGGGCGCCGTGATCACGTTCGTCGACATTACCGCGGCAAAACAGCTGGAGTCCCGACTTCGCAAGGTATAAGGGAGTAGACTGGAGGGTCATAGAGCGGCACGCGTATCGCACGATCAACGAGGTGACATGATGGCCACAATCCCCCAAAACCCGAGCCGCGCGGCGGAACTGCGTTCCCGAGCGGTCGCACATCTCAAGGGACCTGTCGCGCAGGCGCACGCGGACGCATCGGCCGCCCTCAGCGTGCTGTACGAGCTCGCTTCCTCGCCGTCGACCGCCCCTGATGCGCTGGCCCTGCTGCATGAGCTGCAGGTTCACCAGGTGGAACTAGACCTGCAGGACGAGGAATTGCGGCGCGCACGAACTGAGCTCGAGACCTCGCTCAATCGGCAGGTTCAACTCTACGACTATGCTCCGGCGGGTTTTTTCACCGTGGATGACGACACGGTGCTGCGCGAACTGAACCTCACTGGGGCGAGCCTGCTGGGATTCGAGCGCGATTTCCTGCGCGGACGCTCGCTCGAGAGCTTTCTTACGACGGAAGACGCGCCGACCCTGCGTGCGATGCTGGCGCGCGTCACCGCGGGCGCCCGCTCCGATTGCGCCGACCTGCACCTGCGGCCGACGCAGGACGGGGAAGCTCGCTGCATGCGTACCTCGGTCGGCCTTGATCCGGCGGGTGGAGGATTCCTGATCGCGATGATTCGGGTCACAGGGACGAAGGTGGCTCCGCTTGCCTGATGAATGCAATCCATAGTCCTGGCGACAACCACCTTCTAAGAGCCCTCACCTCCGACGCACTGGCGCGGCTGTTGCCGTACCTCGAGTATGTGGAGTTGCCGCTGGGCACCGTGCTGTATGAATCCGGCGACACGCTGCGTCATGTCTACTTTCCGGTCGATTGCATCGTCTCGCTGCTGTATGTGCTGGCGGACGGATCGTCCGCAGAGATAGCCGTCGTGGGAAACGACGGGCTCATCGGCATCGCGCTTTTCATGGGTGGAGAGACGTCTTTGAACCGCGCCATCGTACAGAGTTCAGGATGCGCCTTTCGAATGCCCGGGCAACGACTCAAGGACGAGTTTCGTCTCAACGGTGCGCTGCATGCCCTGCTACTGCGCTACACACAGGCCCTGATCACTCAGATGGCGCAGACTGCCGTATGCAATCGTCATCACTCGGTCGACCAGCAGCTCTGCCGCTGGCTGTTGCTGTCGCTCGACCGTCTGCCGTCGAACAAACTGGCCATGACCCAGGAGCTGATCGCCAACATGCTGGGGGTGAGGCGCGAAGGCGTCACCGACGCCGCAGGCAAGCTGATGCGCCTTGGCATCATCGAATACCAGCGCGGTCATATCACCGTCCTGGACCGGCCCAAGCTGGAGACGCTCTGTTGTGAATGCTACGGGGTGGTCAGGAAGGAGACGGATCGCCTGCTGCCACGGGCCACGACGGGCGATCGCCGCGATCGGGGACGTTAGGGTCACCGGGCGGCAGGGCGCGCCGGGAAGTAGCCGAGCGTCGCCGGCCAGATATCGGTCAAAAGGTGCCCGAAGCCCACTCCCGCCAGACCGCCAGTCCCATGGCAAGGATGATCGGTCCGACAAGTGCGCCGATGAGCCCAAACGCCGCCATTCCGCCCAGTACGCCGAACATCACCACCAGGAAAGGCACGCGAGTCGCGTGGCTGATCAGGAGCGGACGCAATAGGTTGTCAGTAGGGTGAACGAGCAGCAGCCCCCAGGCCGCGAGGATGACGGCTTTCCAGAGGTGACCTGTCACGGCCAGATAGATACTGAGCGAGCCCCAGACCAACCCCGTTCCCACCATCGGCACCACGGACAGCAATCCCGTCAACGCCCCGAGCAGTACGGGACTTGCAAGGCCAACGATCGCGTAGCCGACGCCGGCGACAATCCCTTGAGCGATCGCCGTCACGACCAGTCCATAGACCACCGAGCGCGTCATCGTGGCGGCAGTAGCGACATAGGGGTCGAGGCGATCGCCGAACAGGCGCGCCAGGACGCGGCGGCCCTGTGAGATCGTGCTCTCCCCGTCGACATAGAAGACGAACAGCGTCACCATCGTGACGACGAGCTTTCCCAGGTTGCGGCCGATACCACCGGCCAGAGCAGCGAGTTCGCCGGACCACGCCTGAAGAAAGGCGCCCATCTGGCGCATCAGCGCGGCGGGCTCCGCCGAATAGCGGCTCACCTGCAGCTGAATCTGTTCGCCGATCCATGGTATGCGGCGAATGAAACCGGGCACTGCGTAGGAGCTGCTGGTAGAGAGGTCGGCTATGCCCCGATATGCGCCCAAGAGCTCCTGTCCGAACAGGGTCAGCATCCACAGTACGGGCAATACCACCGCACAGGTGAGTAGTACGGTCATGGCAAAGGCCGCCGTCGCGCGCCACTTCCCGAACAGTGGTCGGAATCGGCGGTACAGCGGCCAACTCGCGTACGCGAGTATGGCGGCCCACGCAATGGGTGACAGGAACGGAGCGATCACGACCAGACAGGCGAGACCCGTAACGGCAACCATGATCGCGAGCAGCACGCGTCTGACGATCTGGATCTCGCGGTCGGAAGGAATGAGAACGGGTCGCATGGGTCGGGTTCGCCTCATCCTGTGCCCGAGGCTATCACGCAGAACCGCGAAGGGACCGTTAGATGGCGTACATTGCCTGAGGGACGGTGCTGCTATTCTCCGGAGCGCCGGCGTCGGCATTCGGGCTCCACCGGAGAACTGCTGTGGCTACTACCTTGGTTCCACGTGTCGACTGCTCCACGGTGATGGTCGATTTCCGGCAGGGGCAATGCGGACGATTCTCGGTACACATCACCTAGCCGGACGAGCGTGCCCATCCCGGCTTCCGGACTGACTACAGAAGAGGCGGCCGCACGCCTCGCCACTGATGGCTACAACGAACTTCCTGCTGCGGCACGCAGAGGGTTCGCGCGCATCATCTGGGAGGTCGTGCGCCAGCCGATGTTCGCGCTGTTGATCGGCGGCGGCATCGTGTATCTGCTCCTCGGCGACCGGACGGAGGCCTTGCTGCTGCTGGCCTTTGCCACGCTGTCGGTCGTGATCACCGTCGTGCAGGAGTCGCGCAGCGAGCGGGTGCTCGAGGCACTGCGGGACCTGGCGAGCCCCAGGGCACTGGTCGTACGAAGTGGGCAGAGACTGCAGATCGCCGGACGGGAGGTGGTTTGCGATGACGTCATTGTCGTGGCAGAGGGCGACCGGGTGGCCGCGGATGCTGCGCTGCTTGAGTCGATGGACCTGTTGGTCGATGAATCCCTGCTGACCGGCGAGTCGGTCCCGGTCCGTAAACTTGACCCCGATTCCCGGACCGGGCCGCCGCCTGCAGCTCCGGAACCGGTTCCCGGGGGCGAAGACCTTCCCTGGCTGTTCGCAGGCACACTCGTTGTGCGCGGCTCCGGCAAAGCGCGCGTCACTCGCACCGGCGTTGGTACGGAGATGGGCAAGATCGGACGCGCCCTCGGCACGATTGAAACCGAGCAGCCGCATCTCCAGCAGCAGCTGCAATGGTTGATCCGGGACTTTGCGATCGTGGGCGCGCTGGCCGGCGGGCTGGTTGTGCTGCTGTTTGGATTGTTGCGCGGATCCTGGCTCCAGGCCATGTTGGGCGGCATTGCGCTCGGCATGTCGCTGTTGCCGGAGGAATTCCCCCTCGTCTTGGCGGTGTTCATGGCGATGGGTGCGTGGCGGATCTCGCGCGTGCGGGTGCTGACGCGCCGTGCCTCAGCGATCGAAACACTGGGCGCCACTACGGTGCTGTGCACAGACAAGACCGGGACGCTCACCGAAAATCGCATGACCGTCGTTTCGATCGTCGCCACGGACGCCCGCTGGGACGCCAAGGACAAGGTGCCGCTCGCCGGAACGATCGCGCAGACCCTTGAAGCCGCGCGACTGGCCTGTCCGCGCGAGGCCACGGATCCGATGGATGTGGCGATCCACTCGGTCGCGGCCACTCATCGGGACGGGTCAAAGCCGGACTCCCGGTCCATAGTGCGCGCGTATGGGCTGCGCCCTGACCTGTTTGCCGTGGCCAACGTCCTGGCCGGCGGTGCGGGCGAGCCGCTGACCGCCTATGCGAAGGGGGCTTTAGAGGCGATTGCGGAGCTTTGTCACCTCGGAGCGGACCAGATGTCGGCCATTCGCGCGCAGATGGATGCACTCGCGCAGTCCGGCGTGCGTGTGCTCGGGGTGGCGAAAGCTGACAGGCTCGCCGTGACATCGCCCGGACAGCTTCCGGAGACGCCGCGCGGCATGCCTTTCGAGTACCTGGGCCTCATCGGCTTCGCTGATCCCTTGCGCGCCACCGTACCGGCCGCCATTGCCGAATGCCGTTCTGCAGGAATCCGCGTGCTGATGATCACCGGGGACTACCCCGCCACCGCGAGTGCGATCGGCGGCCAGGCGGGACTCGACTCGACGGAAGTCCTGTCGGGCGATGCCATTGAATCCATGTCCGATGAGCTACTCGCCGAGCGCGTCAAGACCACCTGCATTTTTGCGCGCATACGGCCCAACCAGAAGCTGCGCATCGTCGAATGCCTGAAAGCCAACGGGGACATCGTCGCGATGACCGGCGACGGGGTGAATGATGCGCCGGCGATCAAGGCGGCTCATATCGGGATTGCGATGGGCGGAAGGGGCACCGAGGTCGCGCGCGAAGCCTCCTCGATCGTGCTGCTCGCGGACGATTTCGGCTCCATCGTCACCACGATCCGGCTGGGGCGTCGCATCTATGACAACCTGAGAAAGGCCATCGAATACATCGTTGCCGTGCACATCCCCATTGCCGGTCTCGCCGTGTTGCCACTGCTGCTCGGCTTGCCCTTGATGCTGACGCCGATCCACATCGCATTTCTCGAAATGATCATCGATCCGGCGTGCTCCATGGTATTCGAGGCCGAAGCAGAGGAGGACGACGTGATGCGGCGCCCGCCCCGAGACCCCAGGAGTCCATTGCTGCTGCGCAAGAGAATCCTGTGGGCCGTGGTGCAGGGGCTCGTCGCGCTGGCGATCCTGGCGGGACTTCTGATCACGGTGTCACGCGCCGGGATGGTCGAGGGCGATATGCGGGTGCTCGTGTTCACATCGCTGGTGCTGATCAACATGGGATTGATCCTGGTCAATCGATCCTACAAGGCATCCCTGGTGCGTGCGCTCCTCCAGCCGAACCGGTCACTGTGGATCCTGCTGGGGACCGTGTCGATGCTGTTGACCATCGCGATTCTCTGGGCACCGGCGCGCACCTTGTTTCATTTCGGCCAGTTGCACTGGGATGACCTGGCAATCTGCATGGCGGTCGGCGTGTCGAGCCTTGTCGTACTGGAGATGATCAAGTCGGTCTGGTTCCGTACTCCCACCCAGGGGACGCGATGACGCAACGGCGCTATGCGGCGTCTTCTGGATCCCGCGACACCAGGCCGCCGCTGCCGGCGAGGAAGCCCGCCAGATGCCGGGCAAGGTCGCGAGCGTCGGCTTCGGCACCGTTGATGAACGTGGATTTGCGTCGCCGCAGCACGGGCAGGCCGAGGGCATACATGCCGGGTGCTTCGGTCACGACACCGCCATCGTGGCGCAGGTCTCCCTTGGGCGTGACCACGGGGACCTGCAGCCAGCCATAGTCCGGACGGTACCCGGTGGCCCACACGATCGTGCGTATTTCTCCGCGGTGCAGGTCGAGCGACAGCCGCGACCGTGACGGCAAGAGAGTCGAGGGGAAACGCTCGACCGGACCGGCATCGATGTCGACGTGCTGGTCTCGCGCCCATGCATCAAACGCATCGAGCAGGCGCTCCATCTTGAGGTCCGCAAGGGCCAGATGGTTGGCGAGACCGCCGGAAAAGAGCGCGTGACCATCGCGTATGGCCGCCAGCCTGCCGACTATCTCCACGCCCGCGTCGGCAAGTCTGTTCAGCTCGAGCGTGGAATGCTCGGGCGTCCCGACGAGCTGCGGTGATGGCAGTCGCCGGGCGCGCTCGAGATCCTCGATCTGATCGTAGCGCTGGTTCCAAACCCCGGAGTGCTCCATCCACCACAGGACATCGTGGCCTCGATAGGATCTGGGCAACCGTACGTGCTCACCGACGCAAAGCGTCACCGGCCGTCCGGAGCGATGGATTTCATCGGCCAGCTGCACGCCCGTAGCCGCGGCGCCGACGATGAGCACGCCTCCGGGTGGCAGCTGCTCCGGGTGTCGGTAGCTGAACGTCGTCAGGCACTGCACCGACTGCGGCACAGCGCGATGCAGGTCCGGCACCCTTGGGATGTTGTTTGCGCCGGTGGCGAGCACGACGGAGCGGCAGCGGATTTCGCCGCGCCCGGTCACCAGCTGGTACCCGTCCTCGACCGCCCGTACGGAACTGACGGTGGTATGCGTACGTACCGGCGCCGAAGTCCCGGCCGCGAACGCCGCGATGAAGTTCACGACGTCCGGCAGATTCATGAAGCCGTCCGGATCGGGACCCTCGTAGGCATGACCAGGCAGCCGACAGAGCCAGTTGGGGGTGAGCAGGCGCAGTGAATCCCAGCGTTCGTGCCGCCAGGAGTTCGCCACCTCGCCACGCTCGAGCACGACGTGGTCGATGGACTGTTCGGTGAGAACCCGGCTCATCGACAGTCCGGCATGCCCGGCCCCGATGATGACCGTCGTGAAGCGCTCGATGCCAGTCACCGCATCAGCCGACGGGGCCGTCTTTAGACGACTTCGACGGTCACGTTGGTGGGATTGGTGATGATGTCGAACACCGCCGAACGCTTCTGGGACTGTGCCACCAGTGCCTCGATATCCTTCTTCGAGGCGTCGGCATCGACATGGAAGGTCACCTTGATATTGTCATAGCCGTTGCGGACGTCACCGTCGATGCCCAGGATGCCGGCCAGATTCATCTTGCCCTCGAGCCGCGCTTCCACCGATCGCAACTGGATGCCGCGATTCTGCGCCACGGCCGCAATCCCGGCCGTCAGGCAGCTGGCCAGACCGACCAGGACCACCTCAACCGGGGTTGCACCATGGTCCTCGGAAGCGAAGATTTCCGGATGATCCGTGTCGAACGAGAACTCGGACTTGTGCGATTGCTCTTCCCCCAGACCCCGAAAACCCTGGACGGTCGAGCGGGTATGCGTACCGTTCAGCCACTTGCATGACGCACGCCAGGTGAATTCGGCGGCCGCCGGCGCGTTCTTCAGCGCCTCGCGTGCCGCAAGCAGTGCATCGACGTTGACCCCGTTGTTGACGACCTGAGCCATGTGGTTATCTCCTCATTGGCGATGTTGGACGCGCGCGCCTGGGGGCCTAAGATAGCGCACCCCAGGCTCGCCGGGAGCGTCCTCGTTGGAACAGCCCAGACGATTCGGATTCGACACCCGTCAGCTGCATGCCGGAGCGCGACCGGATCCCAATACCGGGGCACGTGCGGTGCCGATCTTCCAGACGACGAGCTACGTATTCGAAGATCCCGAAGCGGCGGCCGCCTACTTCAATCTGCAGGAGTACGGTAATACCTACTCACGGATCATGAATCCGACCGTGGCCGCGCTCGAAGAGCGAGCCGCCAGCCTGGAGAACGGCTGCGGAGCCGTGGCATTCGCCAGTGGCCTGGCTGCGCAGGCCGCCGCATTGTTCACGTTGCTGGAGCCGGGGGACCATGTCGTGTCCTCCTCGGCGCTGTACGGTGGCACAGTCAACCAATTCAAGCACCTGTTGCGCAAGCTGGGGGTCGAACTGACGTGGGTGGATCCGGACGATATCGACGCATGGAGATCCGCCATCCGGAGCAATACCAAGGCATTCTTCGGCGAAACCATCGGCAATCCCGGCGGCAACGTGCTCGACATCGAGGCCATCGCCGACGTCGCTCACCAGGGCGGATTGCCGCTGCTGGTCGACAACACCTTTGCAACTCCGTATCTGTGCCGTCCCTTTGAATGGGGCGCCGACATCGTCCTGCATTCGGCGACCAAATTCCTCGGGG
>Ga0265314_10003141_pt1 | contig 16209 bp, 20 predicted proteins | sample 4126metaG_FD_203106 | JGI IMG/M metagenome (GOLD analysis project Ga0265314, IMG submission 203106) | Rhizosphere microbial communities from Carex aquatilis grown in University of Washington, Seatle, WA, United States - 4-1-26 metaG | ecosystem: Host-associated > Plants > Roots > Rhizosphere >... | reverse complement strand
CAGCGGCGAAGAGTTCGGCGAACATCGCCTGATCGCCGCGGTGGAGTCGGATGCGTATGCGGAACCGAGCGCGATCCGGGATCGGATTCTTCGCGCCGTGCGGGAATTCACCGGCAGCGACGTCTTTGCCGACGATCAAACCCTGCTGGCGATCCGCTACACCGGATCCGCCGTCTCAGCGCTAGAGACAAAAGCGGCGTAACGGAGTATCATCATAGCGCGTCATTCCGGCGTGCATGAGTAGGCGTCAGTCGCCGTTCGGAGGATTTCCGGGATCGTCAATGCGGAGCTTGTCAAAGAGCACCGGAGTGAGCAAATACCTGGACAATCCGGCGATTGTTTCATTCACCAGCCCAATCGTTCCGTCTGACTGTACCGCGAGCTTAAAACTCTTGTTTAGTCCGGTTTTGTGCGTGAAAACACAATCAAGCCGGAGATCGTTTACATCAAGTCTGGACACTACGGAACAGGCTAGACCCTCATAAATTGAGCTATCGTCTTTGCCCCTTTCGATGATTGTTGCACCCGGCTCGTTTCGGGAGTCAACGTTGCCAGCTTCCGTCGGGAATTCTCGGAAGTAACTCATCAGATCGTACTGAACTTGAGCACCCAACAGTTTTTGAAATTCCGTAGCGGCGGCACGCGTAATCTTGTACGTTTCCCGCCGTTGGCGCTCAAGCTGCGCAAGCTCGGAGATCCACTGTGGCTTGGCCGGTTGCGTCACGGCTTCTTGCCCCATCTCGATTTCGCAGCCTCAGCCGCGATTTGGGATTCCAGAAATACTTGGTGGGCGAACTGGTCGGGATCGCGGGGAGGCGTTTTTGAGCGGTCAGGCATGGCTGCCACCATTATGGCAACGGGGTTCTAGATGTCAACGGCAAGAAAATTCAAACTGACCCACTACCCCTTACGGGGTAACAATTTACTTGGCTCACCTAGGCTGATAGCCTGATGGCGTGGGTTCACCACCATTCCAAGGCTGCAGGGATCGTGTCGTACGGGCAATCGCTCACCGCGAAGCCCTCCGGGAACTTTGGGCTGACTGGCTCGAAAAAGACCCCTATAACGTTTTCATAGATGTGAAGGATGACGGGACAGGGACTATCAGCGTCAGTCCGTCGGACAACCTGCCCCTGGCGTGCGCTCTCGAATTGGGTGAAGCGCTCTATCACCTGAGATCGGCTCTCGACGGAAGCGTTTACCAAGCTGCCATTATCCAGACCGGACAGGACCCGCCCGCCAATGAGAATCGCCTGGAATTTCCGGTCTGTTTCACTCGTAGGGACTTCCAGAACGCAGCTAGGAAGATAGAGCCACTCTCGCAGGAGTGTCGGAACTTCATTGAGTCTGTACAGCCGTACAACACTCCGCAACTCCCTCTTGATCTGATGGTCCTCAATGTTAATCGCACCCTCGGGATTCTGAGTGACTGGGCCAGAAAGGACCGCCATCGGCAACTCCACGTTGTCGCGTCGTGGGCCTCCAATGCAAATCCCAAGGTCCGCGTCCCGAGTCCCGCAACCGTTCGGTACATTGTGGCCTCCGGGGACGGCTTTCTGAAAGACGTAACACAGGTCGCCCGTTTCAAGATCGATGGATTCGATCCAGGAATGAAGGTGCAGGCAAATCCCGATCTCGCTATTGATGTAGCGGTTGACGAGATTCCGCAGCCCTGCTCGACCGACGACACCCTTGGTAATCGGCTCACTCAGATGACTGTGGCGGTCCGTTTCGTTATTAACGGAATTGAATCGATCTCTCGGGGATGACATCGCGTCCCTTTCGTCCAGCTTTGCTATGCTGGACTCGGGCACACACAGAAGATGAAGTCTAAAAGTGCAGCGCGGAACGAATCTCAGAGCGGCCAAGCAACCGAGTTCGAGCGCTTCACCGAAGGGTTGAAAACGATCTTATCTGTACGCAAGTCCGATCTGGACCTGCACAAGCCCATCCGCCCGCGCACCGGCGCAAGGCGGAAAAAATCTATGAGCTAGGACCACGGCGTTTGCCACGCCGCTCTCTAGGCCCTAGCTCATGTCCGCGTCCAATGGCTTCTCTTTGCCGGTCAGTTCTGCGAACGTGATGCGCTTGCCCGCGATCTGCGCTAGCGCAGCGGTGAATCGATCCACGTCATCCACCTTGCGGTTGTTAAACCGGAAGCATTGTTCATCGGCGTAAGCCTGTAAGTGATACGGTTCTACCGAAACGTAGGTTCCCTTCAGCGACCGCTTGAACAGCGACCAGAAGTTCTCCATGCCGTTCGTGTGTACAACCTTGTCCCGAACGTAGGCTTCAGTGTGGTCGATCACTTCATGCGCATAATCAGCGACCATCCCGAAGTAGGATTGCAATTGATCAGTGTAAAGGTTCGCGCCTTGCTCGACATTCTCTTTGATCACCGGAACAACGTTAGATTTTTTGCGCTTAGCCAGAACTTGGACGCGGGCTTGGCTGGCTTCGTTAGCGCCATGGCGTTCGAGTAGGCCCATGACGATGGCCTTCCCAGCAGCGCCGGAACCGAGACGCCCATGCTTCAGGATGTGGCGACCTTTGGCCTTCAGGTTCATGTTGCGGATCTTGCCACCGACGAACGTTTCGTCCGCTTCAACGTCGCCGGATAGTTTTTTTTCGAGTGAGCCGCTTTCCAGTGCCAGCCGGATTCGATGGAGTAGGAACCATGCTGACTTTTGGGTGACTCCCAGGTCCCGCGAGATCTCGTAAGAGCTGATGCCGTTCTTGCAGCCGCAAAGCATCCAGATAGCCGGGAGCCATTTGTCGAGTCCGATAGGGGAGTCTTCCATAATCGTCCCGGACTTGGCCGAGTACTGTTTCTTGCAAGCTTTGCACTTCCAAATTGACCGCGTGGACAGGAACGAGGATTCGAGTGATCCGCACTTCGGGCAGGCCGGTTTGCCATCGGGCCAGCGGAACTTGGCCAGGAACTCAAGCGCTACCTTCTTGTCGCTGAAGTAAATGATTGCTTGCTGAAGGGTTGTAGGCCAACCGGATTCCATGCTTTAATTCTACAAGTTCTTTACGGGTGAGTCAAGTAAATTGTTACCCCTTACGGCGACATAATATCTGTTATCGGAAGTGGCGGGAAAGCCGCTGCTGGAGCTGTCGCGGCTCGCTCCCACACTGAAAGAAGCCGAGCTCCGCGTACTAATCTACCTCACTGCGGAGGCGACCGCCACAGCGTCGACGACCGTGCAGACGAGTTCGCGCGACATCGCCCGCGCGTGCAAGCTGTCGCGATCCAACGTGATGCCCGCGATCGATTCACTCACCACGCGCGGTCTGATCGCGACGCGCCAGGGCACAGCGACGCGCGCAGCGGCTTACATGCTGCGCTTCCTGGAAGTCACCACCCTGGGTGGACCTGTAACAGGGCCACCCCGCGCGAACCCTGGGCCTACAGCAGGTCCACCCCTGGACCTGAATCAGGGCCACCCTGGACCTGTAACAGGGCCACCCCCCACTGAAAACGCTGGACTTCTGCCGACGCCTTCCCGCCTCGATATAAACCCCGATTCGATAGTACTTCTCGATCGAGTCCTCACGGCCCGTTCCAGCCAAAAACCACGCGATCTGCTGCAGCAGTTTGCTGCTACGCTCAGAACCTACGCGCCACGGCTCGGCCGAGTTTACGATCGCGATCCCGACGCGGACACGTGCGCACAACTGCTGGAAGCATGCGGCGATCGACACGAGACGCTCAGCTGGCTGGTGATCCAGCTGAAAAACGCACACACCCAGCCTGGCGAGAGCCCGATGTGGTGGGTCACCGTCGCGCTGCAACGCGTGCACGGCATTCCGCCGAAGATCACAGCAGCCAGGCGCGAGGAGTTGAAGCTGGCGAAGCGCCCGAACCTGGTCCGCGATCGACAACGCGCCGCTCAGCAGGCCGCGGCCGACGAGGACGCGCTGCACGAGGTTCAAGCGTTACACGAAGGTCTGGCAGCAGCTGCAGCAGCGAAGAGGATGCCATGAAGAACGGCGACCTGGTCACGGTCAGCGGACGCGCAGGCACCGTTGCGGCCGTGATCATCGACGTCCGCGCGGTGGACGATTTGCCCGACGTCGACGAGCTGCCGCTGGCCTACTCGCACGCGGTCCGCGCGTGGCTCATCGCCGATTGCTTCCGACGCGTGGCCGTGATCGGCTACGACTTCTGCGACAACGGCCGCACGGTACCGGTCATGTTCACGGCCTTCGAAGATCGCGCCGGCCTGTGGTGGGACCTGCAGGGTCACAATTTACAGATCGACGCACGACGAGAGGAGAAAGCACCATGCCCTGCCCGTTCTACGGACACCACGCGTCGGAACTGATGCGGACGATTCTTTCGAGCGGCGGCAACCAGTGCGCGCTGATCACCGGCGCGTACGCGCCCTGCAAGATGGAGACAGCCGGCGCCGAACCCGACCTGGAGCGCTGCGAATTCAACGGCAGCGGCCGCGCGATCGAGTTCGCGAAGTTCGAACGCGCCACGCTCGCGTATCCGGATTGATGATGACGACCCTGAAGCTCGATCGCCACACGTACACCGGTTCCGCCATCTGCGAAATCTGGCGCGACGACAAGCTGGTCGGGACCATCTATCCGTCCGCGCGAGGCGTCGCGATCGTGAGCAAGCTCTTCGACACGCGAACACCAGTACCGTGGGTTGCGGAGTTCGCACCAGGCGAGCCACCAAAGCTGGTGGTCAACATCCTGCCCGACCCGAACGCGTGACGCGCTCCGCTTCGCTGCGCAGAGGACGCGACACCCGGCAGTGTGGCCATGATCCAGCGGCAAGTGTGTGGCCATGAGCTCGCGCGCGTGCCTGCCGCGGCGCACTGACGGCCGCGAACCTTTTCAGCGGCGCCGCCAGCGGCATGCTTCGGCCGCGCACGCTGCGCACGGCGCTAGTAAGCAGGCGGCGCACCGCCACGCGGTCCAGGCCGGCCCAGCCTGCGCCACTCCACGCACGAGGGACACTCGCAGCAACCCTTGCAGCGCATCCCCTGCGTGCAGAACGTGCGAAGCTCGCACCGGCACGAGTCAGCCGGCACAGCGCCGCAGCAGCTACACCGATCCGTCGGCAACTTGCGCGGCTCCGGACTCAGCGTACAGCGTGTAAGCGATCAGGCCAGGCGCGGACGCTTCGCGCACGCGGCCGATCTCGCGGCCTTCAGCGTCGAACACCTTGCCGAAGTCCGTCGGGTCTTGCGTGACGCGCTCGATCACGTTCGCGATGGTGAAGCCCTCGCCAGGGTTGCTGGTGAGAATCACATAGTCGATCGCCAGCTCCTCGCCTTCGCGCAGCGCCGACAAATCCACACCAGCGCCAGCCCGCTCCGTCCACATCACCGACGTAGGAACGTGCGCACGCGCGAGACGATCCGCTTCGGCCACCGCCGCGGCCCGCTCCTGCTCCAGCTTTCGCAACTTCGTCAACAGCCGCATCTAGTCCTCCCGTGGCAGCGGGAAGCCGATGCGATCAGCACCGCCCCCACTGCCCTGCTCCAACAACTCCAGCCTCACGGCCAGGTCCAGGGTCTCGATCGCCTTCCGCTGGTGTTCGAGCAGCGCGAGGAACGCCCGAGCCTCTTCGATTGTGAGCCTACCCGATGCGGCCAACTCCAGGACGTCGGCCACCGCGCCGGCGACGTCGGCCGCTTTCTCCACCCGCGGCAATTCGATTTCGACGCGCCGCTCGCGACGTGGAACCAGCCTCTCGATCGCCATCCGCACGGCCCAAGGGTCGCCGGCCTTCGCCTGGTCGATCAGCTTGCGCACGATCAGCTCACCTTCGCCGTCCAGCAGCTCCTCGAGCAGCACCGTCCGCTGGTCCCGCGCGCCCTTCGGCCGACCGCGAGGATTGCCGCTCACTCCCGGCGCGAACTTCCCGCGATCGCGACCGCCAGCCTGTTCTCGACCTGTTTTTTCACGATCAGCCATCAGCACCACGAATTTACCCCGGAGATCGCACAGAAACGACGCAGGACGCGCCACTGGACCCTCGCCAGGGGGTAACCACCAGGCGTTTTGCCCATTTCGATGACGATAGCGGCTCGCCCGCCACGTGTGACCGGGACGCGAGCAGCTCACGCCCAACGCCGGAGAGCTGGCAGCGAGCGCGCACGCGGCAGCGACCTGGACCGCGACGCGACTCCGCTCTCGCTACGCGGCGCGCGCTGCGTGGATCCACACGGTGCGGCCTCCGGCCGGATCCCGAAACATCTTCCCGCGTGAAAAAGGAAAAAAGCGAAGGGCCAACAGGTGCGGCAGAACCCGCGCCCCTCGCGTCAAGGCCAAGCCCTCCGGGCGCGCTTCGCGCGGCCCTGACGCTGGCGCGGAACCTGCCGCGTTCGGATGGCCTTCTCTTTTTTGCCTTTTTCTCTTCGGAAAAGGTTGGCCACAACAGCACCACCAGCCCCGCGTTGAACCCGCGGGCAGGAAGGAAGCTCACTATGTTCGGATTTGAAGAACCGGAACGCCACGAAGAACCGCAGCCCGGCGAATGCTATTGCCACCTGATCCAGGGGCAACGGCTCTGCCAGCCCTGCACACGCGAATACGAAGGCCTCCGCGCGGAAGAAGCGTACCAGCTCCTGCCGTGGGAAACCTTCGGCCTGGAACTGGCACTCAGCCCGCTCGACGTAGCGGCCATCAACGAAGCGCTCGAAGAAAGGGATGCAGCATGAACACACACACCAACGGCGGCGCCCGCGGGGGCGCCGCCCCCCAGCAGAGAGAAAAGGTCAGCTTCAGCACAAATATTCCAGTGCTGGTGCAGCTCGAATTCGATCCGCCCACGGAGGCCCGCGAAGGCCGCTTCGGCGATCAGTACATGTACTTCCTCGCCGGCAACCGGATCATGTTCATCGAACCGGAGCTGCACGCCGAAATCCTCAAAGCCGGCTGCGGCGCTGGAAGTGAAGTCGCCATCTGCAAGCGCGAACTGCGCAACGCCGGCAGGAAGCACATCCAGTGGGAAGTCGTCACGCAGCAGGAAGAACCCACGCACGAAGCGCCCGCGCCGCGAAGCGCGCCGCGCCAGGCCTCGCCCGCGATCGCGCCGCCGCGCGCGTCCGGAAACTTCATGGCCGCGGCGCTGACCGAAGCCATCGAAGCGTGCAACCTGGCCGGATTCGATGCACGGCCGGAAGACGTTCGCGCCCTCGCCATCACGATCTATATTCAGGCCCACGGAGGAAAGCAGAAATGAACGCGACACCCACAGGAGGCGCGCTCACGCGCGCCCTGTCGCCCTCGCAAGTGACTTCGTACATCGACTGCGCCGCGCAGTGGTGGTTCAACGAAGTGAGCGACAAGCAGCCACCCACCGGCGCGCTCGCACTCGGCCGCGCCGTCGATCGCGCCATCGGCCTCAACCTCGAAGCGATCAAAAACGGCATCGGCGATGCACGCGAAGAGGATCTCCGCGAAGAGTTCCGCGCGTGCTGGATCACGGAAGCGCAGCAGGCCGAGTTCCGCAAAGACGAAGACGCCGCCCAGCTCGCGGACAAGGGTGAAGAGATGGCCGTGCTGTTCGCGCGGCAAGTCGCGCCCACGCTCAAGGTGAAATCGATCCAGCAGCCAGTAGTCGGCGCGATCGGCACGGCGCGCACACACGGCGTGATCGACATCCTCACCGAAGACGGCGAAGTGATCGATGTGAAAACCGCCGCGAAGAAGCCAAGCGGCATCAGCGCAGCTCACGCGCTGCAGCTCACCACGTACGGCATGCTCGCCGGAAGCAGCCGCGCGCGCCTGGTCACCATCACGAAGACGAAGGAGCCAGCCATCGTGCAGCAAAGCTTCACGCTCACGCCGGCAGACACACAGTACGCGGCCACGATGTTCTCCATGGTCGCGGACTCCATCGGCGCCGGGATCCACCTGCCCGCGCGCAGCTCCAACTTCTGCAGCAGGAAGTACTGCGCGCACTGGCGCGCGTGTGAAGCCGAGTTCGGCGGCCACGTGCGAGAATAGCCCATCTCGTGTACAGCCGGGCGGCGTCAATCTCGGGGGAGGTGGCCCGCCCGGTTCACTTGGACCACGACACTACACTGAAGGCGCAATGGCAAAAAAACGCGCAGCTCCGAGCCCGAAGCAAAAAGCAGTCCAGAAGAAATTCGCCGCAGCAGTGAAAGCCGGCACGCTGAAAAAGGGCAAGCCGCTTCAGGCGTAGCGACACGCGAACAGTCCAGCGCGGCTCACGTATGGCGCGACGCGAAGACGCGACGCGAGCCAGGGTGTCCGCTCGCGATCCGCTCGCGCGCGACGATCCGCGGTGGACGTGCAGGGGCCGCGATCCTCGCCGCGCAAAGCGTTCGCTTTCGCTCCGCGCACGTCTCGGCCGCGCACGCGATCCGCCGCGAGCTCCACCAGCGGCGCCGCCAGCAGCAGCCCGCGACGCGAGCGCTCAGCACGGCGCTGAGAATTTTCCGCGCACCGTCGCACTTTACGTTCATGCGATGGCTTGCCGGCCTGACCCTTGCCGCCGTCCTCAGCGCCGCGGACCCGCACGCACGGCCGCGATCGAGCGCGCACACGCGGGTGAAGCCGCGAAGCGCCGCGCAGCGCAGAGCCTTCATCGCCGCGCACCCTTGCCCAGCCACCGGCCGCACTTCCGGACCCTGCCCGGGCTACGTGATCGATCACATCCGGCCGCTCGCGTGTGGTGGGCCCGACGTTCCTTCCAACATGCAGTGGCAGACGACAGCCGCGGCGAAAGAGAAGGACCGGATGGAGCGCGTCGACTGCAGGTGAGGTTTAGAAGGGCGACGAACGGCTGAACCGGGCAGATAGCCGACAGCTCACTGTTCGCCGGCACCCACCGCGACCGTAGCCGCCCTCACCTTCAATTGTGGCAGCAGCAGGCAAGCGCGACAATAGGCCGTGAGCAAAAAAGTCAGGTCGATCCTGCGAAAGCTTCGGCGCGCCCACTGCTACATGGGTCTCGCCGCTGAACAGCTCGAGGAGCTGGGGGACGTTCGCGAGCTCAAAGGGCTCGCGCTAGTGCGTCCACGGAAAAAACGGTCGCCGGCCGCACGTAACGCGCGACGGTCTGCACCGACCGGTGTCCGGTCCGCTGCATAATGACAGACTCCGGCACGCCATTCTCGGCCGCGGCCGTCACGAAGCCGGCGCGCAGCGAGTGAGCGCCATAGCGTTTCGGATCCAGCCCGATCATCTCCACGCACCGCTTGACGATCAGGTTCACGCTGGTAGCCGTCACGCGTCCGCTCTTGCCGCGGCCAGGGAACAACGCACCAGGCGCGCGACCACGCACGCGTAGCCAGTCGCGCACGGCCTCCACGGCGCAGTAGGCGTGACGCGATGCCTTGAAGACTCCCACCACGCGGCCGAGCTGCAGCTGGTCCGTCTTCGATCGCCGCACCGTGAGCTGCAGGCCTTTGCGGACGAACTCCAGGTCCGCGACGTTCAGCGCGACCAGCTCCGATCGCCGCAGCGCCGCCGCAAATCCCAGCGCCATGATCGCCCGATCGCGCGCCGCCAGTTCCCCGCGTGTAGTGGCGAGCCGCACGCAAATTCGTTTCAGGTCATCGGTGCGCAGCGCGGCCTTGGCGTCCGGACGCGCCGAACTCTCGCGCCGCGATCCCTTCATCAGCGCGCGAATTTCCAGCGAGTAGGGCGACCCGAGCCCAGCCCGCTCATGCTTCGACACGACGGCAGCCAGGCGGCGCTCCACAGTGGCGATCTTGTGAACGCCCAGCCGGTCCATCGCGTACAGCTTCAGCGTGTCGGAACTGCACGGCAGCGATCGACGGCCGGCTTCCTCACACCAGGTCTCGAAATCGCGCCAGTCCGACGCGTACGCCTTCCTGGTGTTGGGCGACTGCGACGAGTCACCGATGATGCGCGCAGCTTCGTTTCGCAGCTTCCGCACGTCAGGCCCTCCCTCGAATAGACACAGCTGTTCTGGCTCTTCTGCCCGGTTCATGACGGGAGTGTAGCACCAAAACGGCGCACTTTCGATAATCAAACCTTACCGAACGCGATTCCGTGCTAAACTGACCCCAATTCGACATAGCCGCGCGGTGCCGCCCACGCGGCCCGACGGCACCTCTTGAACCGAGGAAAGGAGAAAGCTCACTGCAAAAACCTGCTGCAATTCCGCGTGTTTCCACAGAAAATAATCGCGACCCGCAGCGGGCGAACGAAGCCCGTGACGATCGCGCCTCGCGAGAATATCTGTTATCGGAAGTTCCTACTATGGGCGGATTCCGGATATTCTGATGCCTTCCACGAGCGTTAAGCATGCGAGAATGAGGCTCGGGGGCTCCCGATACCCCGCCTTCGTTGAACCGGGAGGAAGCTCATGCCCAACCAGGACGAACGGCCCGCCACTAAGCACGATCTTGATCAGCTGGAAGCCCGCCTCCTCGAAGCCACGCGCAAAATGCAGACCGAAGTCCTCCAAGTCTTCCACAACTGGGCTAGGCCCGCGAACGTCAGACTACGCTCCCAGGAGGAACGGCTCACGCTGCTCGAAGCACGAATCAGCGAAATCGAGCGCGGCAAGGGACGTGAGATAATAGCCCTCAGGAACCACTAATCTTCATGCCCGGAATGCAAGAGAACGGATCAGGCGAGTCCCGGCTCGATCGTCTGGAAGGATTGATGGCGCTTCTGATCGAAGATCACGTTCAGTTCCGTGAAGAACACAAGCATCTACTTACCGCCCAGGTCCTTCTCACGGACCGGATGGATAAACTTACCGGCACGCTCGACACCGCGATAAAGGAACTCTCGGCGTCGCAGCGGCACACAGACGAGCGTCTGAACGCCTTGATCACAATCGTCGACGGCGTCATCCGCAAACGTCCGGATCTGCCCAGCTAGCCGATCCCCAACCGCTCCCGGACTTCCCTGCCGACGTTCTCCACCGCGCTCACCCGCAGCACCTCGAACCCCGCCGCCCGGCCGGATGCCACCCCGGCTTCGGAATCCTCGATCACCAGCGGCCGCCGTGCTCCCAGGCGCTCCGCCGCCAGCAAATACGGCTCCGGCGAAGGCTTAAAGTTCTTCACGTCTTCTCCTGTGATAAGAAGCTGGAAACACGGACGTATTCCGCCACGTATCAGAGGCGGCTCGACTTCCGACTTATAACTTGAGGAAACCACGGCTAACGTATACAGACTGTGTAGTTCTTCCAGCAATCGAATGGTCTCCGCAAGGAACGGCTGCGATTCCTCCAGCCCTTGGCGAAATAGAGCCTGCTTCTTGGCGACCAAACCGTCCCGGTCGCTTAAGCCAAGTCGTTCGCGCAGAGCAACTTCGTCGGCAACTCCCACGAAGTTCTTTTGATATGCGGGCCAATCGAGTTGAATCCCCAGGGGTTCCAGGGTCTGGTTCCAGGCGCGGTGATGGACCCGCTCAGTATCGGCCAGCACGCCGTCGAAATCGAACAGCAGCGCGTCGTACTTAACAGGTGGTTTTGCAAGCGTGGACGGGGTCATAAGATGAGGTGATCAGGCTATAATCATCTCATGATCAAAGCCACGGACAAGATCTGGCATAACGGCAAATTCATCGGCTGGGATGACGCCAAGATCCATGTCCTGTCGCACGTGACCAGCTATGGGAGCTCGGTTTTCGAGGGGATCCGGTGCTATGCCACCGCCGCCGGCCCGGCGATCTTCCGAGGCACCGAGCATATGCGCCGCCTGCACGATTCGGCCAAGATCTACCGCATCACCATCCCCTACTCGATCAATGAGTTGGTGACCGCGATGCACGAAGTGGTGCGCCTGAACAAGCTGGAATCCTGCTATGTGCGGCCCCTGGTCTTCCGCGGCTATGGCGATCTGGGCGTTCTGCCCACCAAAGAGACCCCCATCGAGACCTACGTGGCCTGCTGGGAGTGGGGCAAGTACCTGGGCGCCGAGGCCATGGAACAGGGCGTCGACGTCTGTGTGTCGAGCTGGACCCGCCTGGCCCCCAATACCCTGCCCACGTTGAGCAAGGCCGGCGCGAACTACATGAACTCGCAACTGATCCGGATGGAGGCGAATGCCAACGGCTATTCGGAAGGCATCGCGCTGGATGTTTCGGGATATGTGTGCGAAGGATCGGGCGAAAACGTGTTCGTGGTGCGCGACGGAAAGATTCTGACGCCGCCCATCGGGTCGAGCGTGCTGCCCGGGATCACCCGCGATACCGTGATCACCCTGGCTCGCGATCTGGGGATCTCGGTCACCGAAACGCTGATTCCGCGAGAGATGCTGTACATCGCCGACGAGGTGTTCTTCTCCGGGACGGCGGCTGAGATTTCGCCCATCCGCTCGGTGGACCGGATCCCGGTTGGCGCGGGCAAACGTGGTCCGGTCACGGAAAAGTTACAGAAAGCGTTCTTCGCGCTGGTCGAAGGCAAGTCGGCGGACCCATATGGATGGCTCGCGGCTGTCGGTCATCCGGTTGCCCAGCCGGTGGGGACTCGCTAGAAATACTTGGGCGCTTAGGAGGGCAAGATTCCGCGGGAACCGAACCTGTGGCCACCTCCCCCGAGATTGACGCACTTGCCCGGCTCCACGCGAAATGTTGTTCCTCATTCTTACCAGGACGGAGACGCCCTTGAATAGGACAAACTTCAGATTTCCACCAGATGTTTGCACCTTGGTTTGTTCGAGTTACTGCATAGCTGCTGTGGACATGCTGTGCAAAAAGCAGGACTCTGATGAAATGTAAAGGGATTGAAACCTCCACAAACGATTTCATCGAGATCGAGGGTGATACTGTAATCTCCCACGTAGATCCCGTGCTGGAAGCCGCTGATAACGCGACTCCTGAAAATACGACATGGATCGCGCCGGGCTTTGTCGACCTCCAGGTGAATGGATTCGCGGGCGTGGATTACAACTCGCCGGAGTCTTCACCGGAAGAAATTGCACGGTCCATCCGCGCGATTTTCTCGACCGGTGTGACGCGGTTCTTTCCAACCGTGATCACCGGATCGCCGGAAGACATGCTGGGTGCACTCAAGAACTTGGCCCGCGCGCGCGAGAAGCTGGCCGAAGGTCCGGCAATGGAGGCGTTTCACGTCGAGGGTCCGCACATTTCCCAATACGACGGCCCGCGTGGGGCGCATCCGGCCCGCTGGATTCGTCCGCCCGACTTGGAGGAGTTCCGCCGCTGGCAAGACGCCGCCCAGGGCAACGTGCGGTTGGTTACGCTGTCCCCCGAATGGCCCGAGTCGACTGCTTACATCGAGCAGCTCGCGCGGGAGGGAGTCGTGACGAGCATCGGCCACACCCGGGCGACGCGTGAGCAGATCGACGACGCGGTTCGCGCCGGTGCGACGCTTTCCACCCATCTCGGGAACGGGGCGGATGCGACACTTCCCCGCCATCCGAACTACATCTGGGAGCAACTGGCCGAGGACAAGCTGGCCGCAAGCTTCATCGTCGATGGCCACCATTTGTCGGATTCGTTCTTGCGCGTCGCCCTGCGGGCCAAGGGGATCGAGCGGAGCCTTCTAGTCACCGACGCGGTGATGCCCGCGCTCTGCGCGCCCGGCAATTATCGTTTAGGCGAGGTCGATGTGGAGTTGAAGGACGACCTGAGGGTCGTTCTCAAAGGCGGCACACGCCTGGCCGGATCAAGCTTGCGGATGGATGTGGCGATTTCGAACGTGATGCGTTTCGCGGGCGTGAGCCTGACGGAGGCCATCACCATGGCGACGGTGAATCCCGCGCGGGTGGGCCGTATCGGCGGTCGAGTTCGGGGATTACGTGCAGGGGACCGGTCGGACGTCGTGCGGTTCCGGATCGAAGAGGGCCGGCTGCGGGTGATCGAAACGTACATGAGCGGCGAGCGGGTATTTGCCGAACGTCGTCATTAACAAGGCGCGTATAGTGGTGTCATGATTCGGTTCCTCGCAATAATCGCCATCATGTTAATGGCTGGCTGTAACCGCCAGAGCCCTGCCGTGCAGTTCGACAAACTCACGGAAGACTTTCTCTACGGGAGTCTGGCCCTATCGCCCGTGAGCGCCACCGCAACCGGATACCATCTGCACAACGGCGTACCGCTGGACGAACTGATCGACGATTACAGTACCGGCGGCCTAGACCAGCAGAGGACCTTCTACAAGGACTTCCAGCTTCGGGTCGCCGCCCTGGATGTCACCAAGCTCGACAAAGAGCAGCACGTCGATCTCGACATGATGAAGAGCAACGCCGAGTTGGGGCTGCTGGATCTCGACACGATCCAAAGCTACAAACACAATCCCACCGTGTACGTGGAATTGGTGGGAAATGCGTTGTACACGCCGTACATGCTCAACTATGCGCCCGTCGAAAAGCGCTTCGAGCAGATTACCAAACGTCTGGAACGAATTTCTGCGCTATTTGACCAAGCCAAGGCTAATCTGACGGACGCGCCGGAAGTCTGGAATCGAGTCGCGCAAGAGGAGAACGACGGAAACATTGAGCTCATCGACAAGACGCTGCGCGGCGCGGTTCCGGATTCGCAGAAACAAGCTTATGGAGCAGCGGCCGCGAAGGCGCTCGTCGCGGCACGGGATTTCAACGACTTCCTCAAGAACAATCTATCCGCCAAGACATCCGACTGGCGTCTGGGAAAAGAGAAGTACGCGCGAAAGTTCGCACTCATTCTTGCATCCGGCCGCATGCCCGAAGACTTGCTGGCGGCGGCGGAAGCCGATCTGAAAACGGTTCGCGCCGAGATGGCCAAGCTTGCCGCGCCCAAGACGGTCGAGCAGGCGCTGAACGATATCGCGCGTCAGCACGCCACGCCTGACACTTATATCTCCAAGGCCAAGGAGGAGCTCGCGCAGGCCACGGCGTTCGTCAAGGAAAAGGATCTTCTGACGCTGCCGGCGCGGTCCAATCTGGATGTGATCGAGACGCCGGAGTTCATGCGCGGTATTTACGGCGTCGGCGGCTTCAACCCGGCGCCTCCGCTCGAGCCGCAGCTGGGCGCGTTTTACTGGATCACGCCGATCCCCCAAACGTGGCCGGCCGCGCGGGCGGAATCGAAGCTCCGGGAGTACAACAACTTCGGGCTGCAGGAGCTGACCATCCACGAAGCCATGCCGGGCCACTACGTGCAATTGGAGTACGCAAATGACGTGCAGCCCGTCTCGCGGCGCTTGCTGCGGACCATCTTGTCAAACACCCCGTACGTGGAGGGATGGGCCGTGTACACGCAGCAGATGATGTCCGATGCGGGCTACCTGAACGGCAGCAAAGAGCTTTGGTTGACCTTCTACAAGCAGATCCTGCGCGTGCTGGCGAATACGATCCTGGACGTTCGCCTTCAAACGATGGGCATGACCGATCAGCAAGCGCTCGACCTGATGATGAAAGACACCTATCAAGAGAAGGAAGAAGCCACGGCCAAGCTGCAGCGCGCGCAGCTCTCGTCCTGCCAGTTGCCGACGTATTTTGTCGGCTGGAAGGGCTGGCTCGACGTCCGCGAGCATTATAAGCAGCGTAAGGGAAGCTCCTATTCGTTGAAGGAATTCAACGAGCGCGCGCTCAAGGAAAGCGGCGTCCCTCTGCCCGCCCTGGACACGTTACTGCAGTAAGATTTCCGCTCGTTCCCGGGTTTGGTTTGGCTATACTTTCTAGACCGGGTCCAGCTCGCCCATGAAAACTCACGTTCTTTTTACGATAGCCCTGGCCACGATTGCGGCGCCTGCATTCGCCCAGACCGACGAGATCCAGGTGTACGATGGCGCGATTGCCGATCCTGGTGTGTTCAATCTCACCTGGCACAACAACTTCACCCCGAAAGGCCTGAAAACCCCGGGATTCCCCGGCGGCCTGGTGAACAACCGGAATCTCAACGGCGTCACCGAATGGGCGTACGGCGTGACGGACTGGTTCGAGGCGGGGCTCTATCTGCCGCTGTACAGCATCTCCGCGGCCCGAGGCCCGTCGATCAACGGCGGCAAGATACGGCTGCTGTTCGCCGTTCCGCATGCGGATGATCGCAAGTTTTTTTATGCCGCGAATTTCGAGTTCAGCTACAACGCCAAGCACTGGGATCCGAGAACTTACACGTCCGAGATCCGGCCGATCATCGGCTGGCACCTGCATCCGGTGGACATCATTATCAATCCCATCCTCGATAACTCCTTTACGGGCGGCTTCAAGAGCCTAGACTTCGCGCCGGCGACACGAGTGGCTTACAATTTCAATCCCAAGACGGCGGTGGCTGTCGAGGAGT
>Ga0265314_10003139_pt1 | contig 16216 bp, 9 predicted proteins | sample 4126metaG_FD_203106 | JGI IMG/M metagenome (GOLD analysis project Ga0265314, IMG submission 203106) | Rhizosphere microbial communities from Carex aquatilis grown in University of Washington, Seatle, WA, United States - 4-1-26 metaG | ecosystem: Host-associated > Plants > Roots > Rhizosphere >... | reverse complement strand
CGGGTGGTGGCGCTGACCCTGCGCGATCTGCGGCGCGATGCCAGCCGTGGCCTGTTCCGCCTCGACCTCTACCATCGTTTGGCCGGCTGCGAGTTGCGCCTGCCTGCCTTGCGCGAGCGCCCCAGCGACGTCGGCCTACTGGCCGAACATTTTCTCACCGAGATGGCGCCCGAGTTCGGATTGCGAACCATCGACGCCGAGGCCATGGCGCGCTTGCGGACGCACGACTGGCCGGGCAACGTGCGCGAACTGCGCAACACCCTGAGGCGGGCGGCCGCGCTCAGCGATTGCGCCATCGACAGTTCGGCGCTCGGCCTCGACATGCCAGCACCCTTCGCCTCGGCTTGCGAAGTACGGCTCGCCTCACGCGCCGCCGACGGTCCTGAATGCGCTCCCCCATTGGCCGCGTTGCCCTCGTCATCTGGCGGCGCTGAAGGCGACGTACTGGCGCTGGCTGGGAAGACCTTCGAAGAGATGCAAACCGCCATCTTCCGCTGGGCCCTGCGCAAGAGCCGGGGCAGCCGCCGACGCGCGGCCATGGCTCTCGGCATTTCGCGCTCGACCTTCTGCGACCGCGTCCGCAAGCTCGGCCTGACCGAAGGAAACGCCTGCGCACCGTAGTGCCCTTCCAATTGTAGGTTGTCGGATCACAAGTGTGCTGGCGATTGCGTTGCCAGCGCAGGAATTGACTGAAGGCCCGAACAAGTCTTGTGCAACACCCGGCCTTCGGCCTAACGTGATTGCTCAATCCATGCGACCGTCACGCAGTATCGACCGTCCGCAGATTTGCAGCTGCTCGGCGTTTGCATTGGCCCTGTTGATTGGCACCCTCGGTGCAGCCTGTTCGAACTCCAGCAAAGGTGCGCACTCCTCGGATGCGGCGACGGGCGGCGCTTCGGGGTCTGGCGGCAAGACAGCAACCTCCAGCGGAGGCGCCAGAGGCAGCGGCGGGTACAGCGGGAGCGGCGGCGATGGAGCTGGCGGGATCGGCGGCAGCGGCGGCGACGGAGCTGGCGGATCAGGCAGCGGCGGTACGAGCAGCGAAGGCGGTTCGGCCGGCACCGACGATGCCGCGGCCGACAGCGCGGAAATCTGGACGGATGCAAGCGACGCGAAGATGGACGACACCACGACCGCCGACAGCAGCGCCAAGACGGACACGGTCGATCTTGGGCCCGATCTTCCTCCGCTGACCGGCTACCTCCACGTGGAGGGCAACAAGCTGCTCGACAGCCGGGGCAATTCGGTGCGCCTCACCGGCGTGAACTGGTTCGGCTTCGAGACCTCGAATGAAGCCCCGCACGGAACCTGGGCACGCGACTACCGCAGCATGCTCAAACAGATCCACGACCTTGGCTTCAACACCATCCGCCTGCCCTGGTCCAACGCCATCATGCGCCCGAATGCGGTCGCGCAGTCGGTGAACACGAACGGGAAGGATCCGTACGACGGCACCGATCCTATGAACGCCGACCTCAAGGGCAAAACCCCGATGCAGATGCTCGACCTCGTGGTCACCGCCGCGGGCGAGGTTGGCCTCAAGCTGATCCTCGACAACCACTCACGCGATCCGGACGCCTACGACAAGGAAGAGGTCTGGTACACGGCCTCGACCTCAGAGGCGCAATGGATCGCCGACTGGGTCAGCATGGTGACCCGCTACGCAGGCAACCCCGCGGTGGTGGCGGTCGACCTCGACAATGAAGAGCACGGCAAGGCCACCTGGGGCGCGGGCGTGGCGGCGACCGACTGGAATAGCGCGGCCGAGAGATGCGGCAACGCCGTTCTGGCCGCCAATCCCGACGTGCTTATCGTCGTCGAGGGCGTGGAGTTCTTCGGCACCGACGACTACTGGTGGGGCGGAAACCTCGGCGCCGCCAAAGCCACGCCCATCAAGCTGTCCCATCCCGAAAAGCTGGTCTATTCGGCCCACGATTACGGGCCCCAGGTTCACGCCGAAACCTGGTTCACGGACGCCACCTTTCCCGCCAACCTGGCCTCGGTGTGGGACAAGCACTGGGACTTCCTGATGAGCCAGAACCTGGGCCACGTTCTCATCGGCGAGTTCGGCATCGGCGATCGCACCTTCCAGAACGGTGCGGAAGGAATGTGGTTCGACACGCTCCTGGCAAAACTCGGGACCAGCTACTCGTGGACCTTCTGGTGCTGGAATCCGAACTCGGGCGACACCGGCGGCCTCTTGGATGCAAGCGACTGGGTGACCCCCGTGCAGTGGAAGATCGACGCGCTCAAGCCCTACCTGGCGCCGATGTTCGAGAAGTAGTCCATTCCGCCTCCGCTTCTCTCAAGCCGCCGTTCCCTCCCGCCGATGGAGAGAACCGAACGTGTCGAATGGAGGCTTGCTAGCAGACTGATCCAGGCTACGCTTTCCTGCGAATCCAGCTTGTGAGACGAGCTTGTCGCAGGCGTCGGCGCGGCGAAGGCAGAGAAAGCGGGGAAGAGCGAGATGTCGGATGGTAGTGCGAAAGCTTTGGTGGCGGAGAGCGATGGTGCGCGACCGTTCGATCTGCCTGGCAAGGACGAATCGGCAGAGCGCCCTGTCGACAAACGCCACGACCTGACCCTTCGCCTACTGGAAATCCTGAACCAAACCGGCAGCCCCGAGGGTGAAGATGTTCGCAAGATCCTGGCCGAGCTGGCACGCTCCCTCGACTTCGACTCGGTCTCCATTCGGTTGCGCGGAGACGGGGGCATTGCCCTCTTCGAGTCGCACGAACCCAATGGAATCTTCATTGGAGCCGATCGCAACCTGTGCGAGCCCGCCATCCAAGGCCGCGCGTGCCTATGCGGCCACATCTTGGGCGGCAAGGTGGATGGGGCCCTGACTTGTTTTACCCGGCGCGGGAGCTTTTGGAGCAACAACTATCCCGAGACGGTGGCGACCACCGCCGGGCTGGCGGCAAGCCTGACGCGCGGAACTTGCATCCGCGATGGCTACGCGTCCATCAGCTCGATTCCCCTGCGCAGCGGGGATGAAACCCTGGGACTGCTTCACCTGGCCGATCATCGGCGCGACCGTTTCACGCCGGGCACCCTCGCCTTTCTGGAATCGCTGGGAGCCGTCATCGGCATTTCGCTGGCGCGCCAGCGGGCGGCGCGCGAACTCAAGGACGCCAAAGAGCGCGCCGAGGCTGCCAACCGCGCCAAAAGCGAATTTCTGGCCAACATGAGCCACGAGATCCGCACGCCCATGAATGCCATCCTCGGTTTTACCGACCTCGTGCTGGAGACCAAGCTGACGAGCGACCAGCGCGAGTACCTCGACATCGTCAAGGGCCGCGGTCAGGACCTGCTGCACATCATCGACGACATCCTCGATTTGGCGCGTATCGAGGCCGATCGGCTGGGCCTTATCGATGAACCCTTCCGCGTGCGCGAGGCCGTGGCCAGCACCTTGGCCTCCGTCAGACTACGCGTCGAACAGAAGGGACTAACCTTGCGTAGCTCGATCGCGGACGACGTGCCCGCCGAGTTGCGCGGCGATTCGCTGCGCCTTCGTCAGGTTCTGCTCAATCTGCTGTCCAACGCCATCAAATTCACCACCGAGGGCTCCATCGAACTTCGTGTCGAGCGCATGGACACTCCGCCGGATCCGCAATGCAGTCTGCGCTTCACCATCGCCGACACCGGCATCGGAATTCCGAGATCGCGCCAGCAGGCCATCTTCGAGCCCTTCATCCAGGCGGATTCGTCGACGGTGCGCAACTACGGCGGCACCGGGCTGGGCCTGACCATCAGCCGCCGCCTCGTCGAAAAAATGGGTGGCGAGATCGGCGTCTCAAGCGAACCAGGACAGGGCAGCTCTTTCTTCTTCACGGCGCTCTTTCGCCGGCTCGCGGCGCAGGTCAAGCGGCCGACCGGCCAGTACCCAACGCCCAGGGTGGGCCAAGAACGCGCCATGCACATCTTGCTGGTCGAGGACGATTCCACGAGCCGCATGCTGGTGGGTGGAATCTTGCGCCGGGATGGCCACACTGTCGAAGAAGCCTGCGAAGGCGAACCCGCGGTAGCAGCCGTCCGCGAGCGGGATTTCGACGTGGTGCTGATGGATGTGCAGATGCCCGGCATGGATGGCCTGGCCGCGACCCGGGCCATCCGCGCCCTGGCCGAGGATAAGGACCCCAACGTGAAGCAACGGTCGCAGGTTCCCATCGTGGCGGTCACCGCGCATGCCATGCGCGGCGATGCCGAGCGCTGTCTCGAAGCGGGCATGAACCGCTATCTGACCAAGCCTATCCAGGCCGACCGCCTGCGCGCCTGCCTGGGCGAATTCGCGCGCGCCACGGAAGCGGAAAACCATGCCTAGCGCGCCTGAACTCCCGGGTCACGTCAGGGTTGGCCTCGATCGCTTGGCGCCCAGCCTCTTCGAGTACTTGCCCCTCGGCATCGTGGTCTCGGACAGCCGCGGCGAGCTCATCGAAGCCAACCAGACCGCGCGCGAACTGCTTGGCCTTGGCGAGGACAACAATTTCTGCCCCCATCTTCTCGACTGCGATGGCACCCCGCTGGCCCCCGCCGAACACCCAAGTGCGCGTGCATTGCGTGACCGTTGCGTGCTGATCGACGAACAGGTCGGGATTGCCGGACCCAACGACGAAATCATCTGGCTCCAGGTCACCGCCACGCCCGTGCCCGACGTGGGCGTCCTGGCAACCTACCGTGACGTCACCCCTGGCCGCCGAACCGAAGAAGACCTGCGCCACCATATCGACCAGCTCGATGCGTTTTTCGACACCAATCTCGACCTGCTGGCGATCCTCAACAGTCAGGGACAGGCCGTGCGGCTCAATCCGGCGTGGGGTACCCTGCTTGGCTACGAACCCGATCAGCTCGACGGTGCTCGCGTCTTGGATTTCACTCATCCCAGCGACATGGAGACGACCCTGGGTGCGCTGGCCCGGCTGCGCACGCGCAAAGAGGTCGTCGGTTTCGTCAGTCGCATGCGCCATCGCAAAGGCAGCTACCGCGTGCTCGAATGGCGCGCCACCGCGAGCGAAGAGCTGATCTACGCCACCGCCCGTGACATCACCGATGAAAGGCTGGCCGAGGCCGCCCTGCGCGAGAGTGAAACGCGCTTCCGCGCGATCTTCGAGCAGGCCACCGTCGGCGTGGCGGAAGCCGACGCCGAAACCGGTCGCTATTTGCGCATCAACCAGCGATTCTGCGACATCCTCGGCTATCCCCTGCACGAACTGATGTCGAGCGGCCTAGACAGCCTCTCGCACCCCAAGGACTTGCCGCAAGACCTTGCCATCCTGAAGGGAGCTCACGACCAGGGAATTCCCGACGTTGGACGCGAAAAGCGCTGTTTGCACAAGGACGGGCACACGGTCTGGATCAACCTGCAGGTGAAAGCCCTTAGCGAAACGGACGTCCCCACGCGACACATCGTGGTCGTGATCGAGGACATCACCCAGCGCAAACAAACCGACGAGCTTTTGCACAAGAGCCTGTCCGACGTCATCGAGACCAACCAGCGTCTGAATTTCCAAATTACGCGCATGCCCCTCGGCTACATCGCGTGGGACTTGGAATTCCGCGTGACCGTGTGGAACGCCTCGGCGGAACGCATCTTCGGCTGGTCGGCGAGCGAGGCCATAGGGAAGCACGTCTACCCCCTGTTGGTTCCCCCCGACGCGCGAGCAAAGACAACGCAGTTCTGGAGCACTCTCGTCGAAAGGGGCGATTCCAACAATCAGGCCATCCTGGACAATTGCACGCGGGATGGCCGGCGCATCCAATGCGAGTGGTTCGGCGCCCCGGACGTGGACGCCAGCGGACGGATCGTCGGTTGCCTGTCCATGGTTTACGACGTCACCGAACGCCTGCGCGTCGAGGAGAGAGTGCTCCATTCGCAACGCATGGAGAGCCTGGGGAGTTTCGCGGGCGGCGTTGCCCATGACATGAACAACGTGCTGCGGACGATCATGGACATGGCCGGTGCCACCCAGGTTTCCCCACCCGATGCCGAGACGCTCGGCAAGAGAATGGACAAGGTGCTGCAGGCCTGCTCGCGCGGTCGCACCCTGGTTCGAGGTCTGCTCGATTTCTCCCGCCAAGATCTCCCCGACGCGGTGGTCATGGATCTGAACGAGGTTCTCGCGGAGCAGGTTCGCTTCCTCGGACGCTCGATACCGCCCAATGTTCGCGTGCTGAAGGAGCTCGATGGCAATTTGCGCACGATGCGCGGGGATGCCTTCACGCTCAGTGGTGCCATCATGCACCTGCTCATGAATGCCTTGGATGCCATGCCGGACGGCGGCCTGCTGACCCTGCGCACGCAAATGCACGGTGAAAACGCCGTGCAGATCGACGTGGAGGACACGGGCGTCGGCATGTCCAAAGACATCCTCGAAAAGGCGATGGAGCCTTTCTTCACGACCAAACCACGCAGCAGGAGCGCCGGCCTCGGATTGCCCGCGGTCTACGGCGCGGTCAAGGCGCACCAAGGAGTGATGGATATTCGCAGTGAGCCTGGCCGAGGCACGCAAGTCCACATCACCTTGCCCGTGCTACAAGAAGGAGCGAGAGATCGGGCGACCACGCGCGATAAGGGAACCGGTGTTCGCGGGTTGCGCATTCTGCTGGTCGATGACGACAACCTGGTGCAGACCGCCGTGTGCGCGCAACTACGCAGACTCGGGCACGCCGTCGTCATCGCCAACCATGGCCAGGAGGCACTCGACAAGCTGCAAGAGGGACTGGAACTCGATCTCGTCTTGCTCGATATCGACATGCCGGTCATGAGCGGAGGCGAGACATTGCCCCGCCTGCGCGCCATGCGCCCGACCTTGCCCGTCATCATTGAAACCGGAAACATGGGCGAACAAGTCGAGCAACTTGCACGCGCCTTCGCCGATGTGTCTGTCCTGGGCCGACCCTTCAGCCTGAGCGAGCTCAAGGCCGCGCTTGCCCCATGGGTCGAGCGATTCGGAGCCGCAGCGGGTACCGCGTAGCCAGGCGCCCTGCTGAAGGGCGTGTTAGAGACTTCACTTCTCAAGGATTTCGCCGATGATGCAAGAAGGACGGGCGAACCGCCTCGCTTCGAGCAGAAAGTCCCTATGGTGCTCACGGAGAAAAATCTGATGCGAATACTCATTGTGGAAGACGACATGACCAGCCGCCTTCTGCTCAGGAAACTGCTCGAACCGTTCGGAGCCTGCGACGTTGCCGTCAACGGCAAAGAGGCGGTCGAAGCCTTCCGCCAGGCCCATGAATCGGGCCGGCCATTCGCGCTCGTCTGCCTCGATATCATGATGCCTGAGATGGATGGCCAGGCGGCGCTCAAGGCCATCCGGGCTCAGGAAGAGGCAAAAGCCTTGCCCCCTAGCCAAGCCGCGAAGATCATCATGACCACCGCGCTGCGCGACCTCGACAATGTCACCAATGCCTACCGCGAGCTGTGCGATGGTTATCTGGTCAAGCCCATTCTGCGCGACAAGCTGGTCGGCCTGCTCAAAGAGCTCGACCTCCTAACCCTTCGCGAGGATCACCTCACGACTCAGTAGCGCTGCCGGCATTCGCCGACGCCCGCCCGCGAGCGCAGCCACCCACACGGACACGCACCGGGCCCCATGTGGGCTTTGCCCCCACTGCAACCACATCGTCATTCTTCAATGGATATGCAAGGTTGTGAATCAAAGTTGCTATACTTTCCTTCAAGGCCGCGCCCTTGGATAGGGCTCCAGTCGCATTTTCGGCCCCCGAGGCACATTCCCATGACAAAAGATTGTACTGACAGCTCACTGTGGAGCAGATCACGTTTGCGCCAACTCGTTGGCCTTGGCCTCGCCGCAATTCTTGCAACTGTGGGCATCGGCTGCACCAATGGGACCATCCAAGACTCGGCAGGCGCCGGAGGCACAAGTGGAACACACACGGGCGGAGCGGGGAATGGCGGCGGCACCAAGACCGGCACTGGCAATACCGGCGGTCTGACGATCAACACCTCTGTCGCCCAGTCAACTGGCGGTACCGGTACAACATCGCTCGTTTGCAACAGCACGAGCACGATCGGCTGCAAGGCAGAGTACCCAGAGGCGTGTGGCGACGGAGTGAACAATCAAGGTGGAATCGAACAGTGCGACGACGGCAACGTCTTGCCGGGCGACGGCTGCAACGGCAACTGCAAAGTCGAGCCCAACTGGACCTGTCCTCCGCAGGGCAAGTGCACACGAAAGATCGTCTGTGGTGACGGCACGATTGGCGCAGGCGAGGTCTGCGACGACGGCAACACCCTTGACAACGACGGCTGCAATTCCACCTGCACGGTACAGGACCCTGCCTTCAAATGCGTTGCCGGCCAGCCTTGCGTGCGCAATTCCCAATGCGGCAACAAGCGCATCGAGGCGGGTGAGAATTGCGACGATGGCAATTCCAAGAGCGGCGATGGTTGCAGTGGTAGCTGCCAGGTCGAGCCCGGCTACGTCTGTCCGATCCCCGGCGCGCCCTGTAAGCCCGCTCCACGTTGCGGCGATGGCATCGTTCAATCCTCAATTGGCGAAGTCTGCGACGACGGCAACCAGAAGGATGGGGACGGCTGCTCGGCAGACTGCAAAACCAAGGGTCTAGGCTGCCTTTGTACCCCTGGACAATCGTGCACTTGCCCGGTCGTCAAGTGCGGCAACGGAACGCTTGAAGGCAACGAGGAGTGCGACGACGGAAACACGAAGCCAAGCGACGGCTGTTCAGGAACCTGCACCATCGAGACGGGTTACGCCTGCCCGTTCACCAATGCCCCGTGCGTGCCCGATTGCGGCGACGGCATCGTCCTGAGCCCCATGGAGCAGTGCGATCCCAAGGCTCCGGGCACGAACATGGACAAGGCCTGCTCCAGCACGTGCAAATACAACGACGGCTGGGCTTGCGCCGGCAATCCACCCAATTGCCACCAAACGAAGTGTGGCGACGGGAAAGTCGAGGGATCCGAGGGCTGCGACGATGGCAACACCCTTCCCAACGATGGCTGCTCGCCAACCTGCCACTTCGAACCCAATTGCAGCGCCGCCACCGGCCAATGCACATCGAAGTGTGGTGACGGTCTTGTCGTCAACGAGGGGTGCGACGATGGCAACACCAACAACGGCGACGGTTGCTCGTCGACATGTACGGTGGAATCGGGATACCAATGCAGCCAGCCCGTCTCCAGCGCCGACACCATGGCCGTGCCGGTGACTTACCGTGACTTCTTACTCGGCGGTGATTTTCACGGCGGCGACATCACCGGAAGCAACAACGCCGTCACCGGCCTTGTCAAAGCCACGCTCGACAACGAAGGCAAGCCACAGTTCGCCGGTGCAGCCGGGGACGGCCACATTACGAGTGCGGATACGTTCAAGCAGTGGTATCGGGACGTTGCGAGCACGAACACAACCTACGTGTCCTCGCTGCTGCTACACAACAACGGTCAGGGCGGCTTCGTGAACTGGTGGAAAGACAACCAACAATGGACGTCCTTCAGCAACGTCACTTGGTGCGCCAACGCCGACTGTAGCGATGGCTGCAACGGCAGCTGGACCGGCGCCGCGAACCAGACGTGTTTCGCCATATGCACGCCGTGGGGTGTTGGCAACACGAATCACTGCATGGCCACCACCGCGCTCGTCGATGGAAATCCGCTTTTCTTCCCGGTCGACAATATCGCGGGGATGATCACGCCAGTCGCCGCCTACGTCACCGCCATGACCCCACCCATGTACAGCGGCAACTGGATCAACGAGGCCAGCGGTGCCAAGCACAACTTCAGTTTCACAAGCGAGGTGCGCTATTGGTTCAGCTACGACAGCACCAAGCAATACACCCTCGATTTCACCGGCGACGATGACGTCTGGGTCTTCGTCAATCGGCAATTGGTCGTCGACCTTGGCGGCATCCATACGCCCGTCGAAGGGCGCCTCGTACTGGGCGCTACCGGCAATGCCGCTGTTACGGTGACACCGACGGAAGGGGCCGCATGCACGACGCAAGGTGTGGTCTCGACCTGCAAGTCCACACAAAGCACGGTCAGTTTGGGCCTCAAGACCGGCGGCGTCTACGAGATCGCAGTCTTCCAGGCAGAAAGGGCCTGGTACGGTTCCACCTACAAACTCACCCTGAGTGGCTTCAATGACAAGGCGAGCGCGTGCGGTCCTATTTGCGGGGATGGCGTGGTAGCTCCCGGCGAGCAATGCGACAACGGAAGCGCCAAGAACCTGGGCGGCTACAATCAATGCACCGCCGACTGCCGACTTGGTCCCTACTGCGGCGACGCGAAGGTCACGGACGCGGAAGAGTGCGACAATGGCCAGAACAACGACGACTATGGGTCTACTTCGGGCTGCGGGCCGGATTGCAAGCTTCCCGCGCGCTGTGGCGACGGCAAGGTCCAGACCGCCTACGACGAGGAATGCGACAACGGTGCCCAGAACGTAGCCAGCACCGATCCCAACGCTGCCTACGGCGGGTGCATGTCCAACTGCAAGCGCGGCGGTCGCTGCGGTGACGGGCAGGTCAACGGCAGCGAGAAGTGCGACGACGGTGTCAATGACGGAACCTATGGCACCTGCAATCCCGATTGCACGCTCGCGCCCACGTGCGGTGATGGTGTGGTTCAGGCCGACTACGGGGAGGAATGCGAACCCACCATGTCGAACGATCCCAACTGCACCGACTCGTGCCGACTACCCGGAGGCTGCGGCGACGGCAAGATCGAACCGCCCGAGGAGTGCGACGATGGCGCACTCTTCAACAACGGCGACTACGGCGCTTGTGCGCCAAGCTGCATCTTCGCCCCCCACTGCGGCGATGGCATCATGAACGGGCCCGAACAGTGCGACGACGGCCTCCTGGACGGCACCTACGGTGGTTGCACTCCGCAGTGCAAGCTAGCCCCCCATTGCGGCGATGGCATCATCAACGGCCCGGAGGAGTGCGACCACGGCGACCAAAACGGAACCGACGGTCTTTGCTCTTCATCGTGCAAGTTGATCGTCTACGCGCCGCCGTAGGCATTCTTCAGTTGCCCACGTGCGCTCGAATGAACGAGCGGAAGTTTGACGCCGCGTCGTTTCTCGTGAACAGTTGGGCAAGATCGCGCGCGGCGTGCGCGAAGGAAGGCTCCGACAAGAGTCGTTGCACGCTGGAGCGGACTTCTGCAACGGTCAATCGGCCCGAGCGCAGCGAGAGTCCGACGCCTACCTGATCGATGCGCTCGCTCGCCAGATATTGGTCGAGGTTGCCAGGGATTCCCAGCACGGGCGCGCCCGTGGCCAAGGCCTGGTACCCGGTCGAGCTGCCGCCATTGTGGATGACCACGCTGGCACGGGCGCACGCCGCGTTTCCATCGACGAACGGCACGGCCCGAACATTCGCAGGCAAGTTCACGAACCGATCACGTCCGGCCGTCGCGAGCAACACGTCGACTGGAAGGGTGGCAAGCGCTTCGAGCAAGATCGGCAGACATCGGATCGCGCCCGAAGATCCCAAAGTGAGGTACACCGGAGCGCGATCGCGTGCGCTTCCCCAGTCCCCCGGCAATGGTCCCGGGGCAGACCAAAGGATCGGGCCAAGGAAATGATGATGGTCGGGCAACCCGCGCGTCGGAACCAGCTCGGGCGGATCTGCGTACAGAACATGGTCACCGAAGGTCAGCACGTCGAGCAGACTGCCGATCTCCGGTAGGCCGGCGCGCTGACGTTCGGCATTGAGCGGAGACACGAAGTGAGCAAACACCCAAGGCAAAGCGCGCGGAAAGTACTTCGCCGCCGTCTTCACGCCAAGAATGCGGACGATGGGGTGCTCGGGCAAGGGAAAGCCTGCGCGGTCTGCGAACGGGCTCCAGTAGGCGTTGGCCAGCGATACGAGCGGAACTTTGCCGACTGGAGCGCTGATTGCCAGCGACCAGCGCAGGTCGCCAATCACAACGTCGGGCCGCACGGCTGCAATGACTTGACGGTCGGATTCGATGTAGCGTCGCAGAACCCTGCGCGAATACAGCCGTTTTCCCGATGCAATCCTTGCCATCGCCTTCTCGGGCGACAATCCCCAAAGCGGCCAACGCCGAGCATCCATCCCGCCGAACACGAACTCGGGAAACTGGGATGAGGCGAAGTGGATCTCGTATTGCTCGCGCGGCAGGGACCGGGCCAAAGTCACCAGTCGCACCATCTGCGCCAGGGTGATGGCCTCGCATACGAACAGAATGCGTTTTCGAGCCATGGTCAGGTTGCGATACGAGTCAGCGCGGCCAGCGTCTCTGCGACGCCCTGGTAGCCACCGTAGTACCAGAGCCACCAGCCGAGCATCATCAGGCCGTGGCCTATCAAGATGAACACATGACTCCACATCTCGACCACGTCCGAGCGTGCGGTCAGGTAGCGGCGCCAGTGCATCGCTTCGTCGACGAAGCTGTAGGTGAAGGAAAGGATCGTGAGAACGAGGGCCGGCGTGGCCAGCACGCTGGGCGCCGGATAGGCCGCGCACAGAAGAACGCTGCTTCCAATACCGCACACAATGATGATGTGATGAACTAGGCCCTCTCCCCCGCGCAGGATTTCCTTGTACACGGTCCGGTGGCCGATGGTGTCCACGGCGATCGCCAACGCGAAGATTGCGGTACCGATGGGAATCCAGTAGGCCTCCGTCGGGAAGCGCGCGCCGGCCGCGCGGCCGACGACGAGAAAGAGGCTGCTCGACACGCACAGCCCTGCAATAAGGCCAACCCAGGCCAGGTAAACGAACCAGTCGCGCCGAGTGAACAGGCGAAACCGACCAAAGTAGGTACGGAGCTCGGAGAGGAACCCTTGTCCTTGCAAGGGCGTTCCAGAACTCGCGGACAGGATGCGAATGGATTCAGAGCGTGCCTTGAACATCGCTGTACCTCACAATCGTTTCAGGGAGTTGCAATCCACGTTTGGTTGCACGCCAGCGGCGCGGCAGTTCGAGCAAGAGCGACCAGAGCGAACCGAGCGTCAGGCCCAGCTTCGTAGGCAGGGAAACCACGACCCGGCCTGCGAACACGTCGAACCTCCGCCGGGCGATCCTGCGCCCGATGGCGCGGTAGATGCGCGCGGCTGCGCCGATGGCCAAGGCGTTTCGCCAACCGAGGTCGAGCAATCCCCGCATTCCGGACTCGTAGTAGGCATCGGCCCGCGCCAGGAGTTCGGCCACTGCCCTCGCAATTGCTATGCGAGAGTCGCTTGCGCCTGGCAAGGCCTGGGCGGCGGCGCGCAGATCGTTTGCCCCGACTTTTTCCAGAGGCAGATACTGGCGGCTCGCCCGCCAGTCCTCGGCCACATCCCGGCAAATGTTGGTCAGCTGCATGGCCATGCCCAGGTGCGCGGCTCGGGCCACGCAACGCTCATCGCGCACACCAAGCACGTGGCACATCATCAGGCCCACCACGCCTGCCACGCGGTAGGCATAAAGTTCCAGCGCTGTCATCGTGGAATAGCGCGTCCCCTCCGCATCCATGGCGAAGCCATCCACCAGCGCTTCCAGGTAGACGCGCGGGAGGCGCGTTCGAGTCACCAACTCGTGAAGGGCGATGAGAAGCGGCTCCTCCACTTTGCCGCCGTAGATCGCGTCCAACTCAAGCCGAAGGTCAGCCACCACTTGCCGTCGATCCTCGCCGCAGGCAAAGTCGATGCGGTCATCGGCCAAGCGACACCAAGCGTACAACACGGCGGCGTCCTGCCTGATCCCAGCGCCGAGCAGCGCTCCCGCCAGCGCGAAGCTCTTCGATCCGCGTGTCAGAATGGCCTTGGCCTGCTGCTGCCCGCAACGAATCACGCGCTCGTCGCTTGACGAACGTACCGGTCGCAACGAAACGGAAGGAACCGATTCGAGAACGCCAGCGGGAATCATGCAACCCTCGTCTTTGCCAGATCCGCCAGCAACGTCTTGGCCGTGGCCTTGGCCGAATTGATCACCCCGGGAACGCCCGCGCCCGGATGCGTGCCCGCGCCCACGATGTATAGGCCTGGGATCTTGTCGTCGCGGTTGTGCGGCCGAAAGTATGCGCTTTGCAAAAGGCGCGGCGCCACTGAGAACGCAGCGCCGTTGTAGGTGTGAAGCTGGGTCTGGAAATCGAGCGGGGTGAATGCGCGCTGAGTGACAATTTCGGAACGCAGGCCGGGCAGCACGCGTTCAAGGTAGGTCAATATGCGATCCGCGTAGTCGTCGCGCATGGACGCCCAATCCACCTTCGCGTTCCCTAGATGCGGCACCGGCGACAGGACATAGAAGGTCTCTCCGCCTGGTGGCGCCAGGCTTGGATCGGTGACGGTGGGCGCGTGCAAGTACAGCGAAAAATCCTCTGGGAGTCGCGAGCCGCCAAAGATCTCGCCAAGCAACTCCCGGTAGCGCTTTCCAAACAAGATCGAGTGGTGCGCGATTCCGGGATAGCGGCGTCGTGTACCGAAGTACAGCACGAACAGGGACATGGACCAGTCCATGTTCTCCAGTTTGGCCACCTTGCGCTTCGAACTCGGATGACCTCGGTACAGGCGCGCATAGGTGTGGTGGAGATCTGCATTGGACACCACACGGTCGAAACGCTCTGGCGGCCGTCCGATAACGCGAACGACGTGCGTGGTGCGTCCCCGTTGTTGTTCGACATCAATGGTGTCGACAGGTGACGACAGATGCATGCGCCCACCAAGTTCCTGGAACACCTTCACCAAGGCGCGTACAAGCGCGCCGGTCCCCCCCTTGGGAAAGAACACGCCCCAGTTGCGTTCCAGGTAGTGAATCAGCGTGTAGATGGCGCTGGTCGAGAAGGGATTGCCACCGACCAGCAGCGCATGGAAAGACAGCGCCTGTCGTAGGCGTTCGTCGCGCACGAAGCGCGACACAGCCGAATACACGGATCGATCGGCGCGCAAACGCATCAGTGCCGGCGCCTCGCGCACCATGTCCGAAAAGCGCAAAAACGGTTCAGCCGCCAGGTTGCTGTAGCCGGCCTCGTACACCTTGCGCGCGTAGTCCACGAACTTGCGATAGCCATCGAGATCGTCCGGGCACAGGCGAGCGATCTCGCGTTCCATCTGTCCGCCCGACACGTCGTAGTCGATGACCGAGCCGTCCTCCCAGCTCAGCCGGTACATGGGGTGCACGGGAAGCAGGCGGACGTAGTCGTCCATCTTTCTGCCGGCCAGGGTGAACAGCTCTTCAAGGCAATTGGGCGCGGTGATCACCGTCGGTCCCTGATCGAACACGAAGCCGTCCTGTTCGTAGACGTAGGCGCAGCCACCGGGTTTGTCGCGGGCCTCGAAGATGGTCACGTCGACGCCGGCGGCCTGCAAGCGAATGGCGGCAGCCAGCCCGCCGAACCCACTGCCAATGACGGCAACGCTCGTGCGGCCGCTCGGCCAGTCGGCGCGAGCCATGTCGCCGACCCGAAGCGGAGGCCGATCCGACAGTGAAAGTGCCAGCGAGGATCGAAGTAGCGCACTAGACATAGCTGTCCTCCAGAAGACGAACTTGCGCGGCCAGATCTGCCACGGCCGATCCCTCGCCAAAGAGCGCGCCTACGTCGGTCAGCGAGCGGCGAAGCTGGTTGGCCACGAAGTTGCGGCGAAGCGGGCCAGCAATTTCCATCAGGCGCGCCGCCAGGGCTGTCGTGTTGGGTCGCCCACCCTGTCGCGTTTCGCGCACCGAAATGGCGGCGGCTTCAAGACGAGCGAAAGAAAGCGCATCGAGTGTCTCGGCCGCCCAGGCCCAGGGCCAGGTCAACCGCCCATGATGCAGATCCTCATGGCGCTTGCGGCCAGCACTCTTGCTGGCCAAGTTCCCCATGTCGTCAAGCTGTTGCAAGGCCAAGCCGAGATCGCGTCCGAAACGCTCGGCGCACGCGACTTGCTCGTCGGTCGCGCCTGCTACCAGCGCGCCCACGGCCATGGCGAGCGCCGTGAGCGCGCCCGTCTTGAGCAGGGTGGTTTCGGCAACCAGCGATGGGATCTCCCCACGCGCGACCTCGCCGATGCGCATGCCCAGATCCAGGGCCTGGCCACGATGGCAGTCGAGCATGGTCTGGTTGACACGCCGGTGTAGCGCCAGCGCCAACTCGGGCGACAAAGCCATCTGGTCGATCTGATCGACGGCAAGAAAGTACATCCAGTTGGCGGAATTGAGCGCGGCCGGTACGCCGAAAATGCGATGAACCGCGCGCCCGCCCCGTCGTACCGGCGAATCGTCCTCGATGTCGTCGACAACAAGC
>Ga0265314_10003138_pt1 | contig 16218 bp, 11 predicted proteins | sample 4126metaG_FD_203106 | JGI IMG/M metagenome (GOLD analysis project Ga0265314, IMG submission 203106) | Rhizosphere microbial communities from Carex aquatilis grown in University of Washington, Seatle, WA, United States - 4-1-26 metaG | ecosystem: Host-associated > Plants > Roots > Rhizosphere >... | reverse complement strand
AAAGGCAGTACCAAGGGCGATATTTTGCGAGCTCTCGAAAAACGGCTCGAAGCTTCATCTGAGAAAGAGTACGAAGAGGCGTTGCGGCAAGTGCAGCGCATCGCCAGATTTCGATTGCTGGAAACAGTCCGGGAGGGAACATCCTAGTGGAGCAGTTTTCAAGCGGCTGGAAGCGCAGCTACTACGGTAAAGGCGACGTGACGGTCTATCGCTTGAATCGGGACGGAAAAGGTCCCGCTGGCGGAAGCACGGTTTTCGGCGCGAACATCCTTATGCTCGTGTATGGCGACGCATTCTGGCCAACCTACACGACGGGTGACAACACTGGGCTCATCGCGACGGACTCGATGAAGAACTTCATCCAACGCGAGACGCTGAACTACACTGGTCCCGATCTCGAAGACTGCTGCAAGTTTCTGGGTGCGAAGTTTATCGAAACGTATCCGCAAGTGGAAGGCGTGCAGGTGTCCGCGGTCGAGATTCCGTACGCCGGATTGCCGGGAGGGTCTTCGGGAGGAAGCGCCGCGTTTTCACCGGCTGGGCCCGAACGTGCCACCGCGCGCGTCGAAATAAATCGCACCGGGATCGTCGAAGTGGCATCGGGCATCCGCGGCTTTAAGCTGTTACGACTGGGAGGCAGCGCCTTTCATGGCTTCGTGCGCGATCAGTACACAACGTTGCCCGACATCGCGAATCGCCCGCTCCACATGTGGATGGATCTGGAATGGCTCTACACGCAGTCCTCGGCCGGATTCAGTTCGGGCGCAATCACTGCCAGCGTACGGCAGATTGTCCGCGATGTGTTTAACACGTTCGAGTCGGGGAGCATTCAGCAGGTGATTTACCAGATCGGTACCAAAATGCTCGCGGATATTCCGGCGATTGCCGAAATCCATCTCGAAGCGAATAACCGGACTTGGGACACCGTGGTCGAACGCGGTGAGGAACTCGGCGTTTACACCGACGCCCGGCCACCCTATGGCTGCCTTGGCCTGAGGCTGCGAAGATAAGTCTCGTGGCTCGACTCTCCACGCACGTGCTGGACACTTCGCGCGGTACGCCCGCCCAGGGTCTCGTGATCGATCTGCACGCTCTGGGAAGCGGCGAGCGCCGGCACCTCAAGACGGTAACTACGAATCAGGATGGCCGGACGGACGAACCTCTGCTTTCTGGCGAGCAGATTGATCCGGGCGTTTACGAACTCACATTTCACGCCAGCGACTACTTTCGGCGCGTGGGTATCGAAGTGACCGATCCCCCATTTCTCGACGAAGTAGTGGTGCGTTTCGGCATCGCCAACTCGGGCGGAAATTATCACGTACCGCTCTTGCTCGCTCCGTATAGCTACAGCACGTACCGGGGATCCTGATGGAGCGATTTCTGCCGATCGCACAAATAGTCATCGCACGCTGCCGGACACTCGCTGAATATAGCGAAGAACCCGGATTCACGACGCGGACCTTTTTGTCCGAACCCATGCACGCGGTCCACGGTTGCTTGCGCAACTGGATGGAAGCCGCGGGTATGACCGTGATCATCGATCACGCGGGCAACCTGCGCGGCTGCTATCCTGCCGTGCGCTCACGTGCTCCGCGTCTCTTTATCGGATCGCATTTGGACACCGTCCCGCGCGCCGGAGCGTTCGATGGAATCTTGGGTGTGGTTCTCGGTATAGCACTCGTGGAGATTTTGGCCGGCCGACGCATGACGTTCGAGATTGAGGTGGTCGGGTTTTCGGAGGAAGAAGGCGTCCGGTTCGGTGTGCCTTTCATCGGCAGCCGGGCGTTGATCGGTGATATTGATGATGGATTGCTGGCCCGCGGCGTGGGCGATGCGATAGCTGCTTTCGGTTTGGATCCAGCGCGGATCAACGAAGCCCAGGCGAGTTCCGACGCGCTTGGATATGTCGAGTTCCACATCGAGCAAGGACCCGTACTCGATAGTCTGAATCAATCATTGGGTGTGGTCGAAGCCATAGTGGGTCAGACCCGCGGCGATATGATTTTCGAAGGTTCAGCGAATCATGCGGGAACTACTCCGATGAACCTACGGCACGATGCCCTCGCGGGTGCGTCGGAATGGATCGGCGCTGTCGAGCGAGAGGCGCAGGCGGCGCCCGGATTGGTTGCGACCGTCGGCAACTTGAACGTTCTTCCCGGAGCAGGCAATGTCATCGCGGGCACCGTCAAGGCGAGTCTGGATGTTCGGCACGCCGACGATGCTGTTCGCCATGAGGCCATGAACCGGCTCGCGGATTGCGCCCAGCAAATCGCCGCACGTCGCGGACTCACCGTTCGATGGGAGCCGCGCCTCGATCAACCCGCTGTCGCGATGGATGAAGACCTGATGAATCTCTTCCCCCCGGCACATAGAATGACCAGCGGCGCAGGGCATGATGCGATGATCATGGCTCGCCGAATGCCAGTCGCGATGCTGTTCCTGCGCAGCCCGGGAGGCATCAGCCATCATCCTGATGAAACCGTTCTCGTCGACGATGTCGCCGCGGCGCTCGAAGCCGGAATGACATTTCTCGAAAGGCTGGATGCGCGCCATGGCTGAGATAGTCATTCGCGGCGGCACGATCGTTACGGAAGGCTTGCCGCAAGCCGACCTAGCGATTGAAGACGGCCGCATTCAAGCCATCGGGCCAGATCTCCCGGGCGGCAAGGAAGAAATCGACGCGCACGGCTTGCACGTGTTTCCTGGCTTGATCGATGTCCATCTGCACTTCAACGAGCCAGGTCGCACGGAGTGGGAAGGCGCCGAGACCGGGAGCCGAGCTTTCGCCGCTGGCGGCGGGACGCTCTACTTTGATATGCCGCTGAATTCGACCCCGTGCACCATAAACGCACGGGAGTTCGATCGCAAATGCGCCGCATTATCGGCCGTATCGATCACCGACTTCGGGCTGTGGGGAGGACTCATTCCGGGCAACGTTCCCGAGATGGCGGAACTCGCCTCGCGCGGAGTGGTCGGATTCAAGGCGTTCATGTGCGACTCGGGTTTGCCGGAATTCCCACGCGTGGACGACTTCACGCTGCTCGAAGGCTTGCGCGAGGCGGCCCGGCTCGGGTTGCCGATCGCCGTCCACGCCGAGAGTGAAGAGCTGACGCAGTCGCTCCGCCGCCGAATGACCGACGAAGGCCGGTCGAGCATCCGCGACTTTCTAAGCTCGCGGCCGGTTATTGCCGAGATCGAGGCGATCCAGCGCGCCACTTTGCTCGCCGGCGAGGCGGGCGCGAAGCTGCACATCGTGCACATCAGTTCGGGTCGTGGCGTTGTAGCGGCCTTCGAGGCTCGGGAACTCGGTGTGAACGTCTCGCTCGAGACCTGTCCCCATTACCTCTTCTTCACCGAAGAGGATGTCGAGCGGCTGGGAGCGGTTGCCAAATGCGCGCCTCCGCTGCGTGAGCAACACCAACAGGACTTCCTATGGACGGAGCTCATCGATGGCACGGTGGACATCGTGGCCTCGGATCACTCGCCCGCTCCGCCCGAACTGAAATCGGGCGATTTCAGTAAGGCGTGGGGAGGCATCGCCGGTGTGCAGTCGACTCTCGCTGTCCTGCTGGAACGCGGTCATCATACGCGAGGGATGCCGCTGGAGAGGATTAGCTCGCTCGTCGCCGGCCGGCCGGCTAGCCGATTCCGGATCGTCAACAAAGGCCGACTGGTTCCCGGAGCGGACGCGGATCTTGCGATAGTGGATATTTCCAGATCGTTCGAGCTCCGCACGGAAGACCTGATGCAGCGCCATCGCCTGAGTCCCTATATCGGCGCACGGTTCCGAGGGGCAGTGCAGCGGACGATTCGTCGTGGCGAAACTATTTTTATGAACGGAAAAATCACTGCGCGGAATCGCGGTACGTTGGTTCGTCCCAGCTAAAGGAACAGAATGCAGCATCTTGGAAAAACTCGTAGTGCCCATCATGCCGATCACCTGTTGCAGACTCCCGATACGTTTGTCCGCGCGCCTCTTCCGGGGATGCGCAAGGCAACCGCGATCGTCCACATCGGTCCGGCCGGCGGAGCGCGATTTACGCAGTACACAGCCGAGTTCGAGGCTGGCGGCACATTGGAACCAGCCTCAGTTCAACAATCGGTCCAGCGATTCGTTTACGTGCTCGAGGGAGATCTCACCGCCGGGGCTCATAAACTTGCGGCGGGTGAGTATGCGTATTTTTCTGCAAACAGCGCAGAAGTCTTGTCCGCATCGCGCGCAGCTCGGATTGCAGTGATCGAGAAGCCATACCAACCGTTAGCGGGATCGTCAACGCCTGCTTTCGTGTCCGGCAAGGAAAGTGCAATTGCCGGACAGCCCTTCATGGGCGACGATTCACTCCACGTTCGCACGCTCTTGCCTGCTGATGCCGCATTCGATTTCGCCGTGAACACGATGACGTTTCAGCCCGGCGCGACGTTGCCCATGGTGGAGATTCATGTGATGGAGCATGGTCTCTTGATGCTCTCCGGCGAAGGGATCTACCGCTTGGGCGAGCATTGGTATCCGGTGTCGGCGGGCGATTTTATCTGGATGGGTCCATATTGCCCGCAGTGGTTCGGAGCGCTCGGTAAAACGCCTGCGAAGTATCTCCTCTATAAGGATTGGAACCGGCATCCGCTGGCTGAATGAGCATGCAGCTAACGATCGAGCAAGTCCGGTTGTCGGAGGAACTGGACGCTTTGGGAAGCATCTCCGAAGCACCGCCGCCCGTGGTGACCCGAGTTGTTTTCACCGATGCCGACGTGCGCGGTCGCGAGTACGTAAAGGAGCTGTGCCGCGAGGCTGGACTCACGATCCGCGACGATCCCGCGGGCAATACGTTCGCGCGATGGGAGGGATCGGATCCCGATCTTGCAGCGGTCGGCACCGGCTCGCACGTCGACGCAATTCCCAACGCAGGACGCTTTGACGGAACGGTCGGAGTGCTGGGCGGACTAGAGGCGATCCGGGCATTGCAACGCGCCGGATTTCGCCCGAAGCGATCGATCGAGTTGCTGATCTTCACGTCGGAAGAGCCCACGCGATTTGGCATCGGATGTCTCGGTAGCCGCCTGCTGAGCGGGCTGCTGGATCCATCCGCGGGAGAAGATCTAAAAGATCGCGACGGCATTTCGCTCAACACAGCCCGCACCTCAGCCGGTTATTCGGGCTCCCTTGCGCAAGTGGCTTTGCCGCGCGGCTATTATTCCGCCTTTGCCGAACTGCACATCGAGCAAGGTCCGATTCTTGAGCAACGACAAGTGCCTTTAGGTGTGGTCACTGCCATCGCCGCACCCGCGAGCCTCAAAATTCAGATCGATGGCGAGGGCGGGCACGCCGGCGCTAAACTCATGCCTGGCCGCCGCGATGCGTTTCTAGCGGCAGCCGAGATTGCTCTGGCAGTCGAGTCCGCCGCGCTCTCCAGCGGGTCGGTCGATACCGTGGGGACCGTGGGCGTTTGCGACGTGTTTCCCGGCGCGGTCAACAGCATCCCCAGCCGTGTGCGCATCGAGGTGGATGTTCGCGACATCGATCAGACGCGGCGCGATACCGTGCTCAAGCGGATCGCGGAAGCTTGCGACAAGACTGCTTCCAAGCGCAACGTCGCCGTGCATTCTGAAATGGTGAATTCCGATCCGCCAGCTCAATGCGCTCCCGCCGTGGTGGACGCTTTGGTCCAGGCTTGCGAAACGCATAAGATTCGTTTCGAACGCATGATCAGCCGGGCGTATCATGATTCGCTGTTCATGTCGCGAATCGCCCCCACTGCCATGTTGTTTGTCCCCAGCCGCGGCGGCGTGAGCCATCGTCCGGACGAATATTCTCCTCCCGAAGCCATTGCGCAGGGGGTTTTGGTACTGGCAGAAGCTCTCGCGAGCTTGAGCGGTTAAGCTTTATACACTAGGTCCGGCCGCCGATGTACACGAACCGGATCATCAACAGCACAGCCAGCAGGTAGGCCGCCCAGGGAACCTCCCGGCCGCGGCCTCGCGCCAGGTGAATCAAGACGTAGGATATGATTCCGCACGCGAGTCCGTTCGCGATGCTGAACGTGAGCGGGATCGTAATCAGAGTGAGGAACGCGGGCACGGCCACGCAGGCGTCTTCCCAATCGATTTCCGCCAGGGCTGAGATCATCAAGCCGCCGACCACCACTAGAGCCGGCGCTGTGGCGGCCGACGGGATCGCTCCCATCAGCGGAGCCGCGAACAGCGTCAGGACAAACAGCAAGCCGGTCACGACGGAGGTCACTCCCGTCCTGCCGCCCGCGGCGACGCCGGCCGCGCATTCGATATAGCTCACGACCGTTGTGGTTCCCAGCAATGAGCCCGCGATCGTCGCCGTCGCATCGGTGAACAAGATGCGGTTCACTCGCGGAATCTTGTTGTCCTTGTCGAGCAGACCCGCTTTCTTGGTTACAGCCATCAGCGTGCCGATGTTGTCGAACATATCGACGAACAGAAACACGAAAACGATTTCGAGTAGCCCGAGTCCGGCGGCGCCGCGAACGTTGAGATGCAGCATCGTTCCGGAAAGATCGCTCCAGGTGAACGATTGCGGTTGCCAGTGAACCAATCCCGCCACAGCGCCCACCAGAGTGGTGGCCAGGATGCCGACCAGAATCGCTGCTTTCACGTTCCAGGCGCGAAGAGCGGCGATCGTCAAAATGCCGAACGCCGCGAGCGCCGTATTGGGATCCCGGAGATTGCCCATCGTCACGATGGTTGCCGGATCCGCCTTCACGATCCCCGCGTTTCTCAGGCCGATGAAGGCAATGAACAGGCCGATCCCCGCGCTCACGGCCGCGTAAAGGGCCGGCGGAATGGCCGCAATGATCCACTGCCGGATGCCCACCAACGTCAGGATCAGGAACGCAACGCCCGAAAGAAAGACCGCCCCGAGCGCCGTTTCCCATGGCACCCCCATCCCTTTGACGACCGTGTAGGTGAAGTACGCGTTCAGCCCCATGCCCGGCGCAAGTGCGATCGGGTACCGCGCAAACGCGCCCATCAGAATCGTGGCAAACGCGGCTGATAGGCAAGTGGCGGCGAACACCGCGGCAACCGGCATGCCCGCGTCCTTGAGGATGGAAGGATTCACAAACACGATGTACGCCATCGTGATGAAGGTCGTGACGCCGGCCAGGATTTCCGTCTTCCAGTTGGTGTTCAGCCGCCGAAACTCGAAGTAGCGTTCCAGCCCGACCGTGATTTGTCGAAGCAATTGTCCTCCTCTAAGGGGGGACGAACGGTGTCCTCGGAGAGATCTAATTTAACAGGAGGACTCAGTTTAACACGGCCGTTCTCTGTTGACCGATGCCTATTGACGCAAGACAGGCTCTGGTTCAAGATGAGGAATGAAAGCGGCCTTTGCGATATTCGCAACTCTGGTGGTCTCCTCGGCGCTTGCTCAACCAGCTCCTCGAACTGCCGATGGCAAACCCGATCTCTCCGGGATGTGGTGGGTGCCGGACCAGAGCCGTGATGGCATCGACGCGCCGCCGAAATACTCGTTGAATCTCGCGGCCGACCTCAATCCGGACGATTTGGGAATCGAACCTTGGGCGGACGCGCTGATGAAGCAGCGGCAGGCCGACATGCGCAAGGACATGCCCGCGTCGCGCTGTCTGCCGTGGCCTGTACCAGCGATGGCAGCCGTCCCCGTTCCTTTTCAAATCATCGAGACATCTGGGGTGATCGTGATCCTGCACGAAGTCCAACACATGTTCCGGCAGATCTTCCTGGATGGCCGCGTTCTTTCGCCGAATCCCAATCCCACGTGGCTCGGTTATTCCGTAGGCCGCTGGGAGGGAGACACTTTGGTCGTCGATACCAGGGGCTTCAATGACCGGTCCTGGCTCGACGGTTTGGGCCACCCGCACACGGAAGGTCTTCACGTGATCGAACGCTACCGGCGCTTGGACTTTGGGCACATGGATATTGTCTTCACGATTGACGATCCGAAAACCTATCGGAAGGCCTGGACGAATAAGATGCCCGCGGAACTGGCCGCTCCGGGCACGCAGATCTATGAGGACATCTGTCGCGAAAATGAAAGGGACGTGCCCCACCTGGTGGGGAAATAGCTTGAAGAACCCTGCGAGGTTGTGCTAATCTTTCGATAACCCTCGTAGTTCGTTCCCGCCTGGTAGCAGGGAAACTCTTTCCAAGACCGAAGACCTTCGCCCCTCCGTCAGGTGGCCTTCCATCCGGATCGGGAGGTGTTGATTGACACGGTCGAACAATGTTTTGCAGGCGGTTGCACTGCTCGCCTTTTTGCAGTCCGCTTCCAACGCGCAAACTCCGCCATCGACATCCTACGACGAAGGGCTGAAGCCCATCCTGGCGAAGAGCTGCAGCGGCTGCCATACGTTTGGAGGCCACGCGGGCGGCCTGCAATTGGATTCCTACCAGTCGGCCTTAAAGGGTGGAGGCCGCGGGCCCGCCATTGTCCCTGGCGATGCTCAGAACAGCCTGCTGGTCAAGGCCATCCATTACGAAGATGCGGATCTCAAGATGCCGCCGCGCGGCAAGCTTTCTGATACCGATATTGCCTCGATCGAGGGTTGGATCAAGACCGCATCCTCTGCGATGCAGTCTTCTTCTCCTAGCGTGAAACCGGCTGTCGAGGCTCCGGCGAAAGTTGCGCCTTCCGCTCCTCCCCCGCCATCTGAGCCGGCTACTCCGGCTGTGGACGCTAAGATCTCGCCCGAGCAGGAGAAATTCTTTGAAACGCAGATCCGGCCGCTGCTGACGAAGAACTGCTATTCGTGCCACACGGGTCTCTCGAGCGGCGGCCTGCGGCTCGATTCGCGAGAAGCGATGCTCAAGGGCGGTAAAGACGGTGTGGTCGTCATGCCTGGACATCCGGAATCCAGCCTGCTGGTGTCGGCGCTGCATTACGACGCGAAGCTTCAGATGCCTCCGGCCGGTCCGCTAAAGCGTGAGGAGGTCGCTGCCGTCGAACAGTGGATTCGCGATGGAGCGAAGTGGCCTGCGACTGCACCCGTTACAGCCTTGCCGAAGGTGACGGATGCGCAGCGCAATTTCTGGTCGTTCCGCGCGCCGGCGAAGCCGGCTGTGCCGGCGCTAACTTCTTCGTGGACGCATAACGATATCGACCGATTTATTCTTGCCAAACTCGAAGAGCAGCACCTCAAGCCGGTTGCCGACGCCGACAAGCGGACGCTGATCCGGCGCGTCACGTACGATCTGACGGGTCTGCCGCCGACCGCTGCCGAAGTTCAGGCCTTCCTCGACGACAAGTCGAAAGACGCCTACGAACATCTGGTGGACAGGCTCCTCGCCTCGAAGGCCTACGGCGAACGCTGGGGGCGGATGTGGCTGGATGTAGTCCGGTACGCGGATACGTCTGGCGGCGGTGGCGACTATCCTGTTCCCCAAGCCTCCAAGTATCGCGACTACGTGATTCAGGCGTTCAACGATGACAAGCCGTACGATCGCTTCATCCGCGAACAGATTGCCGGCGATCTGTTGCCCGCGCAGTCCGAGACCGAGCACTGGCAGAACCTGATCGCCACCGGCTATCTGGCGGGCACCAATCGCGCCGACGGGAAACAGATCTTCGTTGCTGATGCGGTGGACAACCTCGGTTCAGCTTTCCTGGGCGTGACGCTCGGGTGCGCTCGTTGCCACGATCACAAATTCGATCCGATTCCGACTGCCGATTACTACGCCATCTACGGAATTCTGGCGAGCACGCATTATCCTGAGTCTGGCACCGACGAAGTTCGTTTCCAACGCGGGTTTGTGTATCGCGATCCCGAAGCATTGAACCGCGAAGATTCCAAAATCTTCCAAGCCCAACTGAAACCGGTTCAAGATGCGATCGAGGCCGTGCTGAAGCTGCCGGGCACCTATGACGACCTTCTTCCGCAGCTGCAAGCCCGGCGCATGCATTTATTCGAGCATATGCCCGACCTCGGGGAATCGGCCTACGCGGTGACCGAGGGCGAGCCGGAAGACGCCAAGATCCAACACTATGGCGATCCACGCGATCTGGGAGAAAAGGTTCCACGTGGATTTTTGCAGGTGTTGGGCGGCTCGGCGCTTCCTGCCGATACGCGCGGCAGCGGTCGTCTCGAGCTGGCGAATTGGCTTGCGAGCAAAGACAACCCGCTCACAGCGCGCGTCATCGTGAACCGGATCTGGCAAGGCCATTTCGGGCGGGGCATTGTGACCACCGCTAACGATTTCGGCACTCGCGGCGTCGCGCCCAGTAACCAGGCGCTGCTGGACCATTTGGCCTTCAGGTTGATGGATAGCGGCTGGTCGATCAAAGCGCTCCACAAAGAGATTCTGCTCTCGCATGCGTACGTGTTGTCGTCGGCCGATTCGGCGGCGAATGAGGAGATCGATCCCGATAACGCGTACATTTGGCGCCACTCGCGCAGCCGGCTGGACGCCGAGGAAATCCGGGATTCCTTGCTGGGAGTGTCGCAATTGCTTGATCGCTCTCCCGCGGGCGCGCATCCGTTTCCGCCACAAGCGGAATGGAATTGGGAGGATCAGAATCACTTCGCGCCGGAGATGTCGAAGTACGAGACGGATCGTCGAACGGTCTACATGATGATCCAGCGAACCGTGCGTCTGCCCTATTTCACGCTCTTCGACGGACCCAACACGAATGTCAGTACCGAACAGCGCAGCAATAGTCTTACACCACTGCAGGCGCTCTATTTCATGAACGCCGACTTCCCGCGCAGGGCCGCCAAGAACCTGGCGTCGATTCTGCTCGCCGGCGGAGCCTCCGAAAAACAGGTCGTTCAGCAGGCGTTTCTGACGATCTATGGCCGCCCGCCGGTTTCGGCGGAATCTGACGGCTCGATCGCGTTTCTTCACAAAGCCGCCGATGCATATTCCACTCACGGCGCGACGGGCGCGGTGCAGACAGTGGCTTTGGAAGAGCTTCTCAAGGCTCTTTTTGCCAGCAACGAATTTATGTTCGTCGAATAGGGAGGATTAAAGATGTTCTCGAATCTCACCAAACCGCCTTCGCGCCGATCGATGATCCGGTCGTTGGCGAGCGCGTCGATGCTTCTGCCCGGCATGCTGTCGGAGATGTTGGCAGAACCCAGCGCCGATCCGCAGAATCCACTCGCGCCTAAAGCGCCGATGTTCCCGGCGAAGGCCAAACGCGTCATCTTCCTCTACATGAGCGGCGGAGTCTCGCACGTCGACACGTTCGATCCTAAGCCCAAGCTCACGGCGGATCATCACAAGAGGTTCAAGAAGGACTTCCTGCACGCCAGCCCGTGGACATCCAAAGCCTATGCAAGCTGCGGCACCGAGGTTAGCGAGTTGTTCCCGCACGTCGGCGCCTGCATGGACGATATTTGCCTGATCCGGTCCATGTACAACGACATTCCCAATCATCCGCAGGCGATTCTGCAGGTCCACGGCGGCTCGACGCTCCAGCCGCGTCCGAGCATCGGCTCGTGGGTCAGTTACGGCTTGGGCACGATGAGTCAGGATCTGCCGTCGTATCTGGTGCTCGCTCCCGAGATTCCGTATGCCGGAAGCGCGGCGTGGGATTCCAGTTTTCTGCCGGCGTTCCACCAGGGCGTTCGCGTGATTCCAGGGCAGGAAGCCATTCCGAATATGACGCGGCAAGGTTACGCGGATGTCCAAGAAATGGATCTGGGAATGATCGACTTCCTGAACAAACGGCATCTGGGAGAGCACGACGCAGACCGCTCGCTTGCCACGCGCATCAAGACGTTCGAGACCGCGTACGGGATGCAGAAGGAGGCTCCCGAGGTCTTCGATATCAGCAAGGAATCCGATGCGACGTTGGAACTCTACGGACTGGAGCGAGGCACGAAGCAGGGTATCGGCTGGATGTGTCTGATGGCTCGCCGTCTTGCGGAGCGCGGCGTTCGGTTCGTCGAAGTGATTGACGGCGGATACGACAAGTACACCAATTGGGACGCGCATCTAAACATCCGGATGCATGAGCCGTTGGCGAAGAAGGCCGACAAACCCATTGCCGGATTGCTGAAGGATCTCAAAGCTCGCGGCATGCTGGACGACACCTTGGTCGTGTGGACCACCGAGTTCGGACGCAAGCCGGGCGACGCGTCCCCGGATGAAGAGGGCCGCACACACTGGTCGACCGCTTATTCATCTTGGCTGGCCGGTGGCGGAGTCAAAGGAGGAATGGTCTATGGCGCTACGGACGAATACGGGTACACTATCGCATCCAATCCGGTTCACATCCACGACCTCCAGGCGACGATTCTGAACCAGCTCGGCCTGGATCACACCAAACTGACGTACCGGCATGCGGGTCGCGACTTCCGGTTGACGGACGTGTCCGGCAAGGTGATCAAGGACATCATTAGCTGAGGCACGACAGCTAAGTGAACATGCGAAAACTTGCGATCGCACTTGCGCTTGCCGGCTTGGCTGTTCCGGCCTTGCCGCAAAGTGGGTTTCCGGCTCATTGGTTTGCTCCCGTCCCGGAGGATCAAGCGCAGTGGTGGGAAATTCTTCCGCAAGAAGCGAAGCCCGGCGAGGTGATCCTTTCGAAACGTCACGAGCTGGGAAACTTCTCGAACCTAGCTCCCACGCCTTTCTACTTCCACGGTAAACGGTACGCATCGGCCGAAGGCTTTTGGTACAGCCTGGCTTACCCGGAAGGGCCTGACGATCCTCGCGCAAAAGCTCCCGGGATCACCTGGAAGTTCACGCGCGATCAAGTTTCCCAGATGACCATGTTCGATGCGAAAGACGCAGGCGGGCTGGCCGAAGCCAACATGGCCACGATCGGGATCAACTGGGTCACCTTCGAAGGTAAGCGGATGAAGTATATGGATACGCAGAAAGGAGACCACTTTCAGCTCATCACCAAGGTGTTATGGGAGAAGGTCCGGCAGAATCCCAAGGTGAAAGAGCTCCTGCTTTCCACCGGCGATCTGATTCTCAAGCCCGACAATTTTGACAGCCTTCGCGATCTGCCAGCGTGGCGTTATTTCGATATTTACATGGATATTCGTGCGACGCTGCGCAGTGGGGCCGGGCTTCCGCCAACCGAGCGATATCCCGCGCATTGGTGGACTCCGGTTTCGGAAGTGAATAAGCCCGATTGGGAAATCCTCGCGCAAGCAGCGAAGCCCGGTGAGGTGATTCTCTCCAAGCGGCATGAGCTCGGAATCCTTTCTAACTTCGGTGCGACACCGTTCACGCTGCATGGGAAGCGCTACGCCAGTGTGGAGGGATTCTGGCAAATGATGCTCTATCCCGAGGGTCCAGATGATCCTCGCGCCAAAGCTCCGGGGATCAAGTGGACGCACACTCGCGATGAGGTTGCGCAAATGACCGGATTCGACGCCAAGGACGCCGGCGGCCTGGCGGAAGAGAACATGAAGAAGATGGGGATCGACTGGGTGACTTTCGAAGGCAAACGGATGAAGTATTGGTCGAAGGAACCAGGCGACCACTACCGGCTGATCCTTGAAGCCATGCGGGCGAAGCTCGAACAGAATCCCAAGGTCTCGGAGATCCTGCTATCTACGGGTGACCTGGTCTTGATGCCGGATCACTTCCAGGAAGAGGATCCCCCGGCCGAATGGCTGTACTTCAATATCTGGATGGATCTACGAAGCGAGCTACAGCGGACCAACTAAATTACCTAGTAGCCCCCAGCCCGTATGGTCAAGAAATTCATGCGGCACGTTCGCAGTATCTGGCGCTTATACCCAAACCTTTCAAGGACAGCAGAATCTGCTCGAGGAATTTCTTGGGGATGGCCTCGTGTTCCGCCAGATCGCTGATCAGTGTCGGCCCCTTGCCATACTCGCGCGCCAAGGCGTACAGGGCCCGAAGGCTGTACTGGGTGCGCTTCGAAAGTTGCCGCGATACAAGAGTCTAACGTATACCGTGCGCAGCGGACACGCCTAAATCTGCGATGGACAATCGCGCGGCCAGGCAGACCGCGCCTAGAAGCGCCGCGGGTGACGGCGGATTCCACTCCGCCCAGGTGGAGACTTCACTTCGCCCCTGACAGCCCGACCGCGCTCCGTGCTCACGTTGCACCGCCGACTAATTTCCCAAAAAACTCTTGACTTCGAGGACCTAACTGCCTATACTCGATCTAGTAAGTAGTCTACTAGGTCAGCAGCCAAAGGGCACCTTGTGGTTTGCATTGCTGGCAAGACCGCTGTGACGCGGTCGCAAAGAACCATAAGGAGCATTGCATGTCTTCAACTTCCGTCCGCTCGCAATTCGTTCAGCACCGATCGCCCTCAACTCTGTGGTTGACGGCTGGTTGTTGTTGCTGTTCCCTCTAATCATCCTCGCGCGCTTCGCGCCCCATCTGTAAAGAATTCACCGATTGTGAGGAAAAATGCGAGCATTTACCCGTTTTGTGCCTATTGTCGGAATCGTATCGGCGGTGTTGTTGGTTGCGCCCACATTGAGAGCGCAGCAATCCGATAACGCCCTGGTCGTGGGCACGGTTCTCGACCCCAGCAGATCGGCGGTTCAAGCGGCCACCGTCACCTTGACCCACTTGGCGACAGACGCGACAATTCAGGTCCACACCGACGAGCACGGCCAGTACCGCACGCCGCCGGTTCGCATTGGCGAATACGCCATCAGTATTGAAGCCCAGGGTTTCAAGCACTTCAATCAAAAAGGCGTTGTGTTGAGTATTGGCGACGTGCGGCAGGTCGACGCCGTGCTGGAGTTGGGGCAGGTATCAGAAAGCGTCACCGTGGAAGCATCGGCGCCGCTGCTGCAAACCTCCGATGCGACTGTCGGCACGGTCATCGGCAATCAGCAAATCGAGAATCTTCCGTTGAATGGACGCGACTATCTGCAATTGGCTGCGCTCTCGTCCGGCACGATCCCTTCTACCAGCGGGGTTGGCATCAGTATCGGCGGACAGGTCGGGACCGCGGTCGCTTTCACGCTGGACGGCGTCGACAACAACAGCCAGACGATTCTTCCGACGCATGGAAATCAGAAGGAAGTCATCAAGCCCTCGGTCGATGCAATCCAGGAATTCAAGGTGGTTACGAACACCTACTCGGCGGAGTTTGGCCGTTCTTCTTCCGGGGTGATCAGCGTATCCATCAAATCCGGGACGAACGACATTCACGGCACAGCCTACGAATTCCTGCGTAACGAAGCTTTGGACGCCAAGAACTATTTTGCGACTTCAAAATCCGCGTACAAGAGAAATGACTTCGGGGCCAGCGCGGGCGGCCCCATCATTCGCAACAAGCTTTTTATCTTTGGAGACTTTGAGATTGAGCGAGTGCGGCAGAGCAGCACCCAAGTCGACACTGTTCCCACGCTGAACCAGCGAGCGGGGTTGTTCTCCTCGACAATCTACGATCCACTCACCTACAACTCGACGACGAACACCCGTACCCAGTTTGTGGGGAACCAAGTCCCTCTTACGCGGTTCGATCCGATTGCAGCGCAGATCGCGAACTGGTACCCGCTGCCCCAAACGTCAGCGGCCACCAACAACTTCGTCTACGCCAGCCCCCAGAATCAGGATCCGCGGCATTGGGACCTCCGTGCCGATCAGATTGTGAGCGATAAGCAGAATCTATTCTTCCGGTACAGCTCGCAGACGCAGGACTATGGGCCGGTTGCCAGCCTTCCAGCGAACTCGCAGGTCGGCTTTATTGGCTCCGCCGGCGCATCCACCGTGGATAGTCATGGGTTCGCCTTCGGCTACAACAAGGTCTGGAGCCCCAACCTGGTGAGCTCAGTTCGCGCCGGTTGGAATTACTTCCTCTTCTATCAGTTCTATGGCGGCAAGGACAATCTAAGCTCCCTGGTCGGTCTGCCGGGTGTAAACCAGACGTATCCAGGCCTGGCGAACATGACCATTACCGGACTCACGTCATTGGGCGTTTCCAACACGCCCAATACGTCCGGTAGTCAAGACCGCCAGCTTTCCGCGGATCTTACCTGGAATAAGGGGTCCCACAACATCAAGTTTGGAGTGCAAGCGTATTGGCTGCAGACCTATTTCCTGAGCTCGCAGCAGATCGGCGGCATCTTCAATTTCAACGGGCAATTCACGCGGAACCCGGTGAATTCTTCGGGAGGCAGCGCGCTGGCGGATTTTCTTCTCGGCACGTCGTCTTCGGAGAGCCTGTCCAATTGGGCCTATCTCAATTACCGGACGCCCTTCAGTCACTTCTTTGTGCAGGACGACTGGAAAATCAGCCGGCATCTGACCCTGAACTTCGG
>Ga0265314_10003137_pt1 | contig 16218 bp, 10 predicted proteins | sample 4126metaG_FD_203106 | JGI IMG/M metagenome (GOLD analysis project Ga0265314, IMG submission 203106) | Rhizosphere microbial communities from Carex aquatilis grown in University of Washington, Seatle, WA, United States - 4-1-26 metaG | ecosystem: Host-associated > Plants > Roots > Rhizosphere >... | reverse complement strand
GAGAGGCGAGCGCGCCGCGTACACCCGCGGGCCGCGGAGCTGCTTCACGCCTATTCCTGGCCGGGTAACATCCGCGAGCTAGAGAACGTGGTCGAGCGCGCCGTCATCGTGTCACCGGAAGAGGAGCTGACGGTCGATGCGAGTTGGTTCCCGGGCCCATCGACCGAGCCAACTCGCCAGCCGGTCTCGGAACCGCCGGCCCTTCGCGAAACGGCAATGCGCGAAGCTCCGAGGAGCGGGACGAGCGACGGGGCTCCTGGCAAGACGGTGCCGAGCTCGGAGCTTGCTGGCGCGACGCTGGCCGACGGGTCGCTCGCGGAGCTCGAACGGCAAACGATCCTTCGCACGCTGGCCGCGGTCGGCGGCAACCGGCGTCTCGCCGCAACCAAGCTGGGCATCGGGCTTCGAACGCTCTACGAGAAACTGAAGCGGTACGAGATCCGCTGAGGCACGACCCTCTTACGTGGCTAGGAGCTCCTCGTGCCAGCCCCTTTCGTGTAACGGCCCGAGTTCTCAGCAAGCGCAATCACTCCGAGCGCGGCTCGTCACAAGTCCAAACTTCGCTCTCTGCCCTCCGCCAAGAGATAAAACACGACGAACTGACCCCATGCCGCACCCTGCACGCGGTGATGGGTCACGTAGACGGCGACAGCACCCTCCGGGGCGCGCAGGACTTCGTCGGGGATGGGCGCCCGCCCCAGATCGCTCGACTCCACGCAGAAGCCCGAGATCCGTCCGACCACCCGATTCACCGCCGTTTGCATCGCCCGGTCGAGCGCTTCATACGGCTCCCGCTCCCCCGCCAGCACGAGCTGCGCCTGTGCGGCGAGATCCCTCTCGGCGCCCAGCGCCCTGAGCGCCGGCCGGCCGAGCGCCTTTCGAGCCGCCGCCACCCGCGCCAGGACGTCGGAGGCATCGCGTTCGTGATCGGGAGACTCGAAGAGAGCGTATGTCGTGACAACCGCCCCGAGGGCGGGCGCCCCACCCGGAGGAAGCGCGGGCCCGATCGCGATGCGGCCGGCGTCGGGATCGAGCAGGACCGTACGCCCGACGGGTCGTTCTAGCGCAAAGTCCAGCCACGCCATCGCGTCGCGCGTCGGCGCGACGACCGCCATGAGAAGCCCGCCGCCGCGGATTGTTCCGTCTACGTCCCACCCCGCCAAGAGTCCGAGGGCAATGCCGTCAGCCTCGCTGGATCGCCCCTTCACGCTCGCGTCGATGAGCGTGCCGGCCAGGCGAGCGTTCTGCAGCGACTGCCGCGCCGCAGTCGAAACGGGTGCGAGCTTGCCCTGGGCACGCACGCGGTTGAGCGCGCCGAGGAGGGTGCTCGCAAACCCCGCGGCATTGCGAACCTCGGCCGGCGGTCCTGAGACTCGTGGATGGTATTCGAGCGGCGTCGGGTTTCCCTCGGAGACGAGGAGATCGGCCACCCCGTCGTTCATGAGCCGCCCATCGCGCCGCACGAGGATCTGCATCCAGGCCGCCTTGTCGCCCTCGTCGAGCGGGCAGGAGACGGCGAAGGCCGGTAGCCGCACGCGCTCGTCGCGCAGGCAGCGCGTCGCCGCGTAATCGCCGCGGTTGATCAGCGCGAGAACGTCCACGCCGGGCACACGCAGCTTGCCCCGCACGACCACACGCCTCGATTCGTCGGCGGTCCTCGGCGCGGGCTCGAGCTCGACGTCGTCGGTTCCGATGACCGCGGCGACGGCGAATCGGCCCTGCTCACGGCTGGTGGCGAGACCGAGCACCCGATGGCGATCGCCGCTCAGGTGTGTCTCCGTGGCTCGGCGCATCGTGTCTCGGACTCGATCGAACAAAGCCGCGTCGGTGACGTCGGCCGGGGCGTCGAGTCCGACGACGATGGGCGTCGTGTCTGGCGAGCTGCCGCCGCAGCGGGCGACCAGGAAGCGTCGCAACGACTCCGTGGGCAGGGCGTGCGTCTGCACGTAAAAGCGTGCGACTTCGCTGGCGGCGCAGCGCAGCGCGGGCGACAAGCGCACCGTGTCACCGTGCGACGACACGACCGTCCGCGAGAACTCCCCCCACGGCGACCGATCGTCGTATCCAGCCGCCGAGTCGGGGACATTGGCGGCAGGGCTCCAGTGGTCGACAGCCGCTGCCTCGAGCGCAAAGGCATCCGCCGGTGCCGGCAGACTGGGGAGCTTGTCGAGCTCACCCTGCGGCGGAAAGACGACGCTCGGGCGCGAGGGGCCGGCCCGCTCGTTCGAAGGCGATTGCGCGCGGATGCAGCCTGCACCCAAGCCGGCGAGAACGAACGCGACAGCTCCCCACTGGCAGTCCATGGTCCAGCGCTACGCCCGAAGCGCGCTCGCCGCAATAGTCCTTATGACGAGGATTCCTTCGCGGGAAGTTGCCAGTCGCCTCCAACCTCGACCGCGGCGTGCCCAGTCGCGGTGGGTGTCGGTCGAGCAGGATGGCCGAGGGGCGCTACGACTCCCTCGCTGGCGAAGTAGGCACCGTCGCGCTCTCCGCGCTCCCCGTCCCGAGTGGCGATTCCGCGGTCCTACTGGTTTGCGAACGCTGCCGCCATCTTCTGCGCCATCTCCGCATCGCCCGCCGCCGTGAGGTGGGGCCCCGTTCCCATGAAATCGGCGCAGGAATTGGCCTCGAGCTTGGGCGCGACCTTCACGAGATCCGGGCTGGCGGCCGCTACGGCGGCGAGCGCTTGGTCGACATAGGCAGGAATCAGCGTATTTTCGGCAACGACGGTCGTATTGCCGCAGGAGACGTTTCCCGGACCTCGGACGATCGTCATGAGGACGATCTGCTTCACGTTCGGGTACTTGGCCTTGATGTTGTCCACGTCCTTCTGGACGTTGGTCTCCCAATCGGCCAACGTGACGAGGGTCCAGCTCAGCGCCACGAGCAAGACCCGGTCCGGGCTGCTCGAATCTTGCGCGCACGGCGACGTGGGAACGATTCCCCAGAACGTGCTGTTCGGGTTCGCCCACTCGTCGATGTACGAGTGATCCATCCATTTGAGCTGCCAGCGCGCATTGTCGATCCCAGGCGCCGTCTCGAAGCCCGCGGTGTACCACTGGTCCGTGAGCATCAGGCCCATCACCTGACTGCAAACGAACGTCTGCGGGGCGACCGCACCGGGCGCCGCCTCTTGCGCTGCGCCCGCGTCGGCGGGGGCGACACCGACGTTCATCGAGCCAGGGCTCCCCGCGTCGGCGTCCGTCCCGCCCGCCTTGCCGCCCGCTCCGCCGTCACTGCCGTCGCCGTTGTTTGCGGTGCCCCCGCTGGTTGGGCTCCCGCCGCCCGCGTCGACGACGATGCCGACGGCACCGCTGTCGAATCCGGCCACCGGTGGGAGATTGGTTTCCGCGCCGCCGTCGGGACTTGCGGCCCCCGGCGTCGTCGCCCCCGTGCCAGAAGACCGATCCGAGATCTGGCCGCCGCCGCTGGAGCCAGCCCCGGACCCGCACGCGCTCGCCGCGGCGGGTGACAGAGCAAGCCAGAGAATCGCCGCAAATCGTCGGATGCGCCGCTCGACCATTCCAACCTCGCGCTCATCGCAGGCTAGCGGTGCGCCCGCGCCCGCGCGACCAGAAGCTCGTGATTCGTATGCGGACGGAATGTTCCGTCCGGCGTCCGCGGTCCCGCCTGCGGGACTCCTACCTCGCCATGCGCTCAGCGAACACGGGCTCCGAGCCGGATGCGGCAATCCCGCACGTCCGGATCCGCGAACGCGAAACTCACATCTTCACGTCGACTCGCAAAATGGACATAGGCGCAATCTCGAGCTTGATGTTTTGGCCACTCACCTCGAGGGGCGGAAGCTCGCCAATCGCTTTCGGGTTCGCGTTGCTGTACTCGTAACGCGCGGCCTTCTGTGCCGGGACTTGGGCGTTGAGCTCGAGCGTAACCCTCGCCCCCTTCTGCGCCCGCTTGTTGAGAATCATGAACGACGCGACGTTGCTCTGGGTGTCCTTGAACACGTACACGCCCACGCTGTCAGAGTCGCTGACCTCACCGAGGACGAAGTGGTCGCCCACGGCGGTGCGTCTTCCGTCGGGATTCCGGTACATCTTGAAGGCGAAGTAGACCGGCCCATGCTTGTGCGGATCTGCCCAGTACATGGCGTAGGCCACCTGCGTCCGAGCAAAGGCAGCAAAGCTTTCGGCTTGGGCCACGGCTCCGGAGATTTCGAGCCCGCCCGCTGACCCGGAGTAGTCGTACTCGCCGATCCCGATGGGCACGTTCCACCCAGCCTCCTTCATCCAGCGCCGCATGAGGGGCACGTAAGCAATGTTGCCATTCGCCCATGCCTCCTTGCCCATCCAGGTATCCGGATCGCGATAGGATTCGTCCCAGAATTTGCGCACGTCGCGGACGCGAAACTCCTGAAGCTCCGGAGACGGATGCGCAAACTGGGCCTGGTTGTCCCCAGAGAGCTTGGGCGTCATGGGGTAGCCGTGAAAGACAAAAATGTCGATCAAGTCGTGGCCCGTCTGCTTCTTGTACTCGGCGGAGCGACGCATGAAATCAAGTGCGAACGGACCGTATTTCTTGTAGTCGGGCAATTTGTCCGTTTCGTCCCAACGAAGGCCGTGCTGCTCGCGATAATCGAGGTCGCCCGACGCGTGGACATAGGCGGTCCAACCCCAGAGCGAAGGGGCGGCGATCTTCACGGAGGGATCCGCCTGGCGGATCAGCTCTGCGGACTTCTTCGTACGCTCCCAGTACTCGTCGTACGTGAAGCCCTTGCAGAACATGTCACGATGAGTTTGCACGTAAAGCATGGGCTCGTTGTCCAAGGCGATGACGTCGATGCCACCCTGATCGGCGCGACCGAAGCCGGCCTCCTTGATGCAGTACTTCACGAGCTCGACGTTGTACTCGGCGCCCACGAGCTTTCCGTTCTGAGACGGGTGATCTTTGCTGCACCTGAGCTCGATTTGCTGACCCTCTTTGTTCTTTTCCTTGAGCTTGCCGTTGCACGCGTCGGGCCGGTCAGGCGCGAACTGATCGCAATTCGGATAGAGCGACTTCGGAAACCCGCTGGAAGTGTCGTCCTTGGCGACCCATTCCGACGGCAGAGTGAAGAAGCTCTTCATCCCATATTTCTTATCCTCACGGTGCATGACCACCCACCAGTTTTCCTGTGGGTGGGGCGTCTCGATCGCCTTGCGGTTCTCGAAGAACCAATCGGCCCCGGCGGACGTGAAGCCGGTGCGCCAGTCGTATACGCTCGAGAGGTTGCCACCCTGACGCCGGGTGGTGACGCCCATCTCGTGGAGGGTCTCGGCGTCGCCGAAGCTGACGCCGTAGATGTACGGGCTGACAATCGTGCCGGCAGCCTTGAGGTCGACCTTGGCGCGGACATCGATGGCATCGCCGCCCAGCGGAGAAGGACTCCTCTTCTCGGGCAGGCTGATGAGCGAGACGACATTGCGGTTATCGAATCCGATGTTGTCGACGAAGACGGTGAAATTGTGCTCCGCCATGGAGTACTCGCCCATCCGCAGCTCCCACGTCTTGGTGAGGTCGAAGTCCTTGCCTTTGCCCTTGATCAGGTCACCGAGCGGCACGATGATCTCGTGCCAGCTTTGGTCGGATAGACTGTCGACGTATCCGATGAGGGACACCGTCTCCGACTCCTCCTTGCCCTTGACGGAGCAAGCCAGACCGACCTTGAGATCGTTGAGGTCGGGGGCCTTCTGGGGATCGTCGAGCTTCAAACGGATCCAGAAGCTCAGGTTCTTGTACGGCGTCACGTCGGTGCCGGCGTCTGGGGGCCAGAAGCCGTGCCAGTTCCACCCGAAGCCCTTCCAGTCCTTGCCCTCCGCGTGCCACTCGAGGCCGATAGACCCGTTCACTCCCTCCTTGGGCGCGGCCTTGACCGTGCTCTTGCACGCTTCTTTGAGATTGCAATTCGCCCACTCTTTGGCATTGCCGTTGTGCTTCTCGCCATCCCAGACGAGAGACGCCTCACTAGTCACGTGAACCTTGGAAGCATTGGTCCCCGCGACGTCGTTGAGTGGAGAAGGAGGCCTGATACAGCTCGACGAGACGACGAGCGCAGCAACGATTGACCGGATTTTGGTTCGCGAATGCAACATAGCAATCCTATCGACCTCTTGGCAGTGGCCGCGCAAACACTACACCAAAGGCCGGAAGCTCAAGCAAATTTGTCGGCCGTCCCGGCAGAACGGTCCGCCGGGAGGGTCGACGTGCTTTGGGTCGCGCGTCGAAGGCCGAATTTTAAGCTGGCCGGCCCCGCATCGCCAACTCGCCCGCGTCTGCGGTGGACATTTAGTCTTGTCCGCACGCGACCCATTGAAGGAGCGTGTGCCCTTCGGCGTCGCTCAACGGAGACCGGGGCGGCATCGCACACGCCAGGACTGCGTCCTTCAGCTGGCCGCGTTGGGCGCGCAAGGTCTCGAGCTTGGAGAAGTCGTGCTCCTCCGCCGCGGCCCCGTCTCCCGAATGACACCGAAGACAACGGCGCTTCAGAATCGGCTGAACGTCCGATGCAAACGACGGGGCCGCATCCCCGCATCCCGCAGCGGGGGCAACGCGGCACGCGGCCTCCACCACCGGAGAGCCCGCGGACACGGCGCGTTCGGGACTCTTCGCCGCGCACGCGGCACCGACGACGCCCAACACCATCGCGAAGCCCGTCGACTGCCCCGACGGGAGCGCGCGCCTCAACGGAACGCGACCTCGGTGATTCGCGTGGCAGCCCGCTGGATCGCCACCTGGCGCCATCCAAGACCGTGATCCACGCTGTTGGGATCCCATACGAGCGGCGCTTTCTTGGGGACTGAACCAGGCGCAGGCAGGGGAAAGACGAGCGAACGGGCCGAGTGGTGCGCGATTTTCCCGGTGGTCCGATGAAGCTCCTGGTGGATGTGTCCGTAGAACACCGTCACGTTGTCGCGCTGACCGAAGGCCTCGATCACCTGCGCACCGTCCTTCGTCATCCAATCCCAGTCGGGATAAAGGTCGAAGAGCGGCCGGTGCGCCAGAACGATGATCGGCGCGGCCGCCGGAACGCGCGCGAGATCGTTCGCGAGCCACTGGAGTTGCTCGGCCCCGATGGTCGCACCCGCCGACACGTTGTCGAGCGCGATGAAGTGCACACCTTTGTGGTCGAACGAGTAGTGCGTCTCGCCGAACGCCTGCCGAAACGCGTCGCCGTGGTCAGGCCCGGCGTCATGCTCACCAGGCAAGAATCGAAGGTCTTTCACTTTGAGAGCCGACACGATCTCGCGAAAGCGCGCCATGCGATCTCGGCGCTCCGACGCGTCATCCGTCGTGTGAGTGAGGTCTCCCGTGAACACGACGAAGTCTGGCTGAACGTCGGCGGCGTTGATGGTTGCGACCGCGTGCTCGAGGGTGACGTCTGCGTGTGGATTCGGTGGTCCCTTGAAACCCCAGTGCGTATCGGAAAGCTGTACGAAGAAGAAGTCTTCGCCGGCCGGCGGCGGCGGCGGGGACGCGCCGGCACCTTGCACGGGCGCCGCAGGCCCCGCCGGCGTTGCACCCGCTGCGCATCCGGCCAGCCCCGAGGCGAATACGACTCCGCCCACCCCCATCAACTGCATGAAGTCGCGCCGATTCCAGTCTGAGCTCATTGGCATCTCCTCCTACGGATCGCGCCAACGAACGCGGAGGCCTTTTGGTTGCACAAAAAGGGGAACCGCCAGGGCCTCCTTTGTGTTGTTTTCCGCTTGTGACGTAAGGGATCGGTAAAGAGACGCGAATGAAACGGTCCAAACAGGCCCGCGCCAACATGTACACGCGAACGCGAGAAGAGGCACATCGGTCGCCGTGCCGTGTGCAGCGAAGAGGGCGCGCTGCAGGAGGTTTGCAATGAGGACGAGTCGATTCCAGGGGCATTTGGGGTGGGGCGCCATCATGGTCGCTCTGCTCGGCGCATGCGGTGATTCCTCGAATCATACGGATTCGACCCAGGGTGGCTCGTCGAGCGGCAGCGGCAGCGGCGGGTCGAGCAGCAGCGGTGGGTCGAGCAGCAGCGGCGGGTCGAACAGCAGCGGCGGGTCGAACAGCAGCGGCGGGTCGAGCGGCAGCGGCGGGTCGAGCAGCAGCGGCGGGTCGAGCGGCAGCGGCGGGTCGAGCAGCAGCGGTGGGTCGAGCAGCAGCGGTGGGTCGAGCAGCAGCGGTGGGTCGAGCAGTTCGTCGGGAGGAAGCGGGGGCAGCGTGATCGGCTCCTGCGATCCGTCGAACCTGACCGACAAGACGTGTCTGCCGCCCGAGCCAACCATCCCGACGGGATGTGCGAAGGTCGCCGCGCCGCGCACGGTGACGCCGACGGCCGAAGGCGGGAAGAACACGCTCGTTCCGGAAACTGCCACCGAAGCGCTCGACACCGCGCTGATCGCAGCGGCCTTTGCAAGCAAATCGTGCGTGGAACTGACGACGGGGGCTAGCGGGGCAAATGCGTTTCTCATTGGTCAGCTGAAGCTGACGGGCGGCCAAACGCTCGTCATCGACACGGGCGTTACGGTGTACGCCTCTCGGAATCCCAAGTCGTACGGCAGTGCATGCGTCGTAATCGACCCGTCGGGCGCCGTGACTGACACCTCCGTCGCAGCCGACGCGCAGTACGACTGCGGTGGCGTCATCATGGCGACCGGGGACCACGTGGCGATCATGGGTGGGGGAGTCATCGACGGGCAGGGTGGCGAGCCTCTTATCGGAGTTTCCCCACCGACCATTACCAACCTCGATGGGAAGAGCGGCGATCCCGCTTGCAGCTATTCGGCGACCGAGTTCTCGTGGTGGAACGTTTCCGACTGTCAGCGACACGACAGCCGCACCCCAACCAACTCCGCAAACCCCAATGGAGGCCCTGGATCAGCCCCCAACCCGGCGATCATTCAGGTCAACAACGCGTCGAACTTCGTTCTTTACAAAGTGCATCTCTATAATTCACCCTTCTTCCACGTTCAGCTCAACAGCGACAAATTCGTCGTTTGGGGCATCGACGTTCACACCCCCTACGGCGCGACGACCAGCGCGGGACAGGCGGTGTCGAACTACGTCGCTCGAAACACCGACGGCATTGACCCCGGCGCGGCGACCGGCATCACCCAAGACGGCTACATAGTCGGGACGACGGTGTCCACAGGGGACGACATGGTGGCCATCAAGGGCGACGCACAGGGCGGAGCGAACAACATCGTGATTGCGCACAATCACTTTGGAACCGGCCACGGAATGTCTCTGGGCAGCAGCACCATTCTTGGCATCACGAACGTGCACGTCTACGACCTGACAGTGGACGGCGACGTGCCGGTCGACACGAACACAGGCGCGAGTGACCTCAACGGCCTGCGAATCAAGTCCTATACCGGCAACGGTGGCTTCGTCAAGAACGTCCTCATGGAAGACGTGTGCACCCGTGACGAGGTGTATCCGATCGGAGTGACGGCAAGCTACGTGGCCAATCCCATCGTCGACCCGGCCGGCGTCCCGCCGGATTTCCAGAACATCACGGTCACTGATTTCCACCAGATCAACGTGAAGGGGCCTCAGCATCCGGACCCGGTCACGGTTGCCTTGGAGGGTGACGCGCAGCATCAGGCGACGATTGCCTTCACCAACGTTTGGGTCGAGGCGTCGACCGGCAGCAAGGGCGGCCCCCCCGTGCTCACCGTGGCGTCGACGGCCACTCTCACGGGAACCATGAACACGGGAACGCCGCCTGCTGGCAGCGATGCGTGCACGGGCAAGACCTGGTGGCCGGCAGCTCCGACGATTCCTTGAGCGTCACCGCTGGTGGATGCGGATGAGGCTCTCTTCCGCAGGAACGCCGAGCCGCAGCGGAAAGCCGTAATGACCGGTGCCCTTGTGGACGTACATGCGATCGGTGCCGCGCGCCCAAAAGCCGTGATCGGGAATGCGGATGCCGAAGAGGCGCAGCATCGTGAACGGGAGGCCCAAGCTCACGAGCCCTACCTGGCCGCCATGCGTGTGTCCCGAGAGCACGAGATCGCCGGTGCCCTCGGGGAGATGCCGGAACGCGCCGGGATCGTGGAGCAGCACGATCCGTAGGGCCGCCTCTTTACGCGGATGCGCGGCCGAGACCGTCGCGAGATGGCCCTGCCGATCGCGCCAGACGAAGTTCATTCCCACCACCTGCACGAGGCCCGCGTGCGTCTGAACCTCGGTCGAGGCGTCGACGAGCAACTGGACGCCATTCTCGCGGAGCGCACGCTCGACGATGGCCGGCGCCTCGTGGTCGTGATTGCCGAAACACGCGAAGACCCGTCCACGCAGCGCTTGCAGCGGACCCAGGGCCTCGAGCAAGAGGTCGGGATCGCTCTGCGACTCCATCGTGAGAAAGTCGCCGGTGAGGAACACCAAATCGGGCTGCGCTTCGACGGCCCGCGCGGCGATCGCGCGGAGTCGCTTCACGCTCATGAAGGGGCCGAGGTGGGGGTCGGTGATCTGCACGATCGTGAGCGGACGAGCCTGCCGGTGCGTGCCTCGGGGATGCGGAAGGAGCATCGGCGCTCGGGGGCCGGTCGGCCCGGAGATGACCAGGTCCACGTCTTCGCGTCGCGTCGATAGGGACTGGAACACGCCGAACGCAGCGAGCGCGTAGGGGAGCCACGGCACCCAAGGATGGAAGCCGAGCGCGATGGCGATCGCCCAGGGCAGCGACAGCAGCGTTCCCCCGATCATCGCGGCCGACGGCCAGCTCAAGAGAAGCCGGAAGGGCAAGCTTCGCATGCGCGGCCGCGACAGAGTGACGAAGTTCGCGTACACGGCGACGTGGAACGCCGTGAACACCCAGAGCGGCGGGCCCGCGCGTGGCGCCATCGCCCAAGCGAGCAAAGAATAGATCCCGCCGAGCACACCCACGAACATTGCGAACCTTCGGCCGCGGCGCGCGAGTGCGGAGAGGACGATCAGGGCGAAGGCGACGAGCGTGAGCAGCGGGAACCAGACCATGTGCGGTACCTATCCCAGGCTGCGCATCACGTCAGATCCCCCACCGGACCCAGGCTGCGCGCCACGTCAGACTCCCCATCGGACCGCCGCAAGGCCGGGGCAAGCCGCAAGGGCATGCGCACGGCCGTGCGGATCATCGTGAGCGAACCTTGCCGATGAATCTACGAGGTCGCCCGTTCGGCTGTGAGACTCGGGGCCACGAGTCGTGGTCCCTCGTTGAGGTTCAGCCTCACGGGCAATACGACCATCGGCAATCCGGCGTGCTGCAAGCGGCGTTGGATGATGAATGCCGTCTCGTTGTGAAGGAATCGTGTGACGAACGTATCTTCCTGAAAGATCAGCTGTCCGGCCACGAACATCGCCTTCGGGTACTTTTGCATCACTTCGGTCGCGGTCTTCTGGGCCTCCACCGCGACCTCGATTCCGGTCGAATACGCATGCTCGGCCGGCATCTCCAGCCACCGCGCATATTTCACGTATTTATCGAGGGCGTGCTCGGTGCGCCGTTCGAGGTCGTGAACTTCCTTCAGACCTTTGAATACGCCCGAGTCGATCACCGCGACCGAGCAGAACACGATTCCTTTGAAGTGCCCGGGGAACATGCGAAGCAGCGTGAGCACGGCGTGACGGCCGAGTCCCCCGTATCCGCCGACGAAGAGAACGGCCACCGGATGCTCGGGGTTGATGCCTCCCTTGTTCGATTCGGAGCCTGGTTCGCCGGCGACGGACAGCGCGTGCAACTCGGGCAGCGGGTCGGGCAGTTCGTCGTCCAACCTACGAATCGCGTCGACGACGCTTCCATAGTGCCGTTTGACGCCGAAGCACACGGTGACCAGCACGCCGGTGACCACGAGCGTAAGCCAACCGCCAGCGCTGAATTTCTCGAACACGGTCACGATGAGAATCGTCAGACACAAGCCTAGGCCGATGACGTGGATCGGCAGGTGCTTGTACCAGTCCTTCTCGTCCTTTTTGTGCTGCACCCAGAAACGCGCCATCCCGAGGTTCGACAGCGAAAACGTCAAGAACACGTTGATCGAGTACATCACGACGAGCTTCTCGACGTCGCCGTGCGTGTAGACGAGCGCCGCGACCGACGTCGCGCTCATCAAGAGCACACCGTTTTGCATGCTCAGTCGCTCGGACAAGGCCGCGAACCGGTGGGGCATCCACGAATCGACGGCCATGTTGGCCATGACTCGCGGCCCATCGACGAAGCCGGCCTGTGCCGCAATGAGGAGCAGGCCCGCCTCGGACGCGAGCGCGATCGTCGTGAACCACGCGCCGGCGTGCCAGCCGCCGATGTTCCACCCCGCCGTGACGCGCTCGAGCAGCACGGCGTTCATCGTCTTGTCGTCCGAGGGCATCGCGTGCACGAGAAGATAAGCCAGGATGATGCCGGCGGCCGTTATCGCCAGAGACGTCGCCATCAGCCCCATCGTGCGTTTGGCCGTGCGAACTTTGGGTTCGCGCATGATTGGCACGCCGTTGGACACCGCTTCGATGCCGGTGTACGTGCCGCCGCCCAGCGAGTAAGCGCGTACGAAGAGCATCAGCGCGCCGAGCGAGCCGAGCGCCGACACGGTGTGCCGGAAGTTGGCCGTGGTCTGCTGCGTCAGCGTCGAGACGTCGCCGAGATGGCCAAAGATGGCGACGACCAGCAGCACGACGTGGGTGACGACGAATGCCATGAAGACGGGCAAAATGGCCTGGACCGACTCTTTGATGCCGCGGATGTTCAGAATCGTGAGCGCGCCTATGGCGCCGATCTCGAGGACCAGCTTCACGCGCTGAACCGGGTCCAGCCACGTTCCCAGGTCTTCTTGCGCCACGCGCATCGCGGCCGCTCCGAACCAAGAACGCGGGAGCATGCTGAAGAGAGCGTCACCGCCCGATGCGATCGAAGTCGTGATGGTGAGGACATAGTCGACGAGCAGCGCCGAACCGCTGACGACGCCGAAGCGCGGCCCGAGCAGCTTGGTCGCTACGACGTATCCGCCGCCCCCTGAAGGGAAGTGCTCGATGATGCGCGAGTAAGCGTACGAGATGATGAACACCGTGACGGCGGTGCCGATCGCCAGGCCGACGGCCAGCGACGAGTAGTCGTGCCCGTCGGCGACGAGCTCGCGGAATGCGGCCTCGGGACCGTAGGCGGATGAAGAGAGCCCGTCGGCCCCGAGGCCCACCCAGGCGAGCATCGCGACGAGCGAAATGCTGTGGAACGTGTGCTCGGAGTGAACGTCCTTCGGAGCGCCGAAGAGAAATGTGCGAATTTTTTTCCACATCGCGCGCTCCCTCAAGCCCCCTTTGAGGTGGATGGTTTCGCTTCAGAGACCGCCGGAGCGAACACGCACCGGCGGGCTATCGACCTCGATGACCTGTAAATGCTCGACATGGTGGGATCCCCTGGTTGGAGACGAACGCTCGTGCTTACTTCGGCGCGCGTTTCGGTCGTGTTGCAGGACCGCTTTTCGGCTGCAATGTCAGGGAGATCGGCTCCTCGGCGCGGCCCGACGCCGCTACGGCTCCACGGGGCACGACGCGCCGACCCGCCCCCAAGAAAGGCGCAGACAGCCGGTCAGAAGCCCCAGTAACAGATGACCATCTGGCCCGAGCTCGAGTCGGTCGCATACGGCGAGAAGCCCTTCGCGCGGCTCAGTGCGTACACACGCGTGGCGACGCTCGTCGCGGTGCAACTGCTCACGTAGTCCTCGGTGCCGATCCAGAATGGCCGTCCGCCAGGCTTCAAGCCAAGACTTTGCCAGGCCACGAGCTGCGCTTCGGCGACGGAGTCGTAGGCCGGCTCATAGACGCCTTCGCGGGAGAGCCCGTCCAGCAGGGACGCGAACGGCACGCCCCCGGTCATCCCGAGGCGAGTCACGTCGCTCGTCGTGTTGTTCATGACGATCAGCTTGTCGGGAAAGGCCGAGCGAAGCTTGCGCACGAGGTCGAGGCCGCCCTGCGAGCACGCCGCGTCGCACGGCCCGTCCCGCGACGACGCCCCATGCTCGACGATCTCGAGGTTGTCGAGGAAAAAGCCGTCGACTCCCTGCGCCGCAATGAGCGGCGCGACGTAGCCGACGATGAGGTCCTGATAATCGGCATTGCCGAGATTCATCCAGACCTCGTCTGGATAACCGCCATAGGGCCCGACTTGTGCAGCGGTATTCGCGGAGCATGACTTGTATCCAGGCGCGGAAGCCCACCATGTCCGGTACTTTTCGCACGAACCGACGTCGAGATAGCCGACGACCTCGTTCTGGCCGGCGCTCTGCAGCTGCCGGATCTCGGCACGGGTGAATAGGCCCGCGCCCGGGTCGGCATCGATGTTCACGAGACGAAAGCTCGACGCGACCTTGTCCACCCCGCCGCTCGCCGCCGCGCTCCCGTAATACGAGACCCAGGGCGCCCCCATCGGGATGCCGCGACGGTTTGCAGAGGCATCCGTAGGGGTCGGGACCGCCGCGTCGATCGGGCCGGCGTCCGCTGCAAACTGAAGCGCAGCGTCGGGCGGCCCGCTCGGGCCGGGACCCGCGACCGCATCCGCGTGGCCGTCACGCGCCGACGCATCGCTCGCCAACGCGCTGCCAGAGTCGCCGACGGCGTCGGGCAGCGCTTCTGCGGCGGCGTCCTTCGACGGCGCCGGGGTCGGTGGGGACGTCGCTGGCGAAGCGCTGTCAGGCATCGTCCAACGCGATTGAGTCGCATTCGAGCTACACGATGCCAAACACGCGACGAGCGCGAGCGATACAGCAAGTCGCAATGCAAAACCGATATACGGTCTGCCCATCTCGCGGGCAACGAGAATACGAACTCAACCGCAACGAATCTGCGTCGGCCAGCGCAAGCGTGGAGCGCTACGCAAGATGTGGCAATAAGGCATTCGTGCGCGCGTGTGCCAATCCATCGCGCCGTCCGGGTCGGATTCCCAGAAGGTGGTGGCTCAAGGGCACATCGGTTGCACGTGGCGCGCGCGGCTCATGCAGAGATTCTCCAACACCCGCGTGAAGCGACTCTCGATCACGAGGCTCGTCGGTCCACTCGTGTTCGCATCACTGACCCTGGGGCGAAGCGCGGGCGCGGAGCCGCCCGCTACATCGAACGGGTCGCCCTCGGAGACACGCGCATCAACCGCCTTCTTCTACGGTCCCGCCCCAGTGCCCGCCGAGCTCATGGCGCACTACGCCCGAGTGGTCGTCGAGCCGGACGCACTCGCCACCCCGCCATCCGGCACGGCGGCCGAGGTCTTCGCATACGTCAGCGTGGGCGAAGTGTCGCAGAGCCGCTCGTGGTGGCGCCGTGTTCCTCGCCGTCTCTTCCTGGGAAGCAACCGCGGCTGGGGCTCCGACATCGTCGACGTGGGAGACCCCGAGTGGGCGAGCTTTCTAGTGAGTGAAGTCATCGCGCCCCTCTACGCCCGCGGCTACCGCGCACTCTTTCTGGACACTCTCGACAGCTACCAGCTGGTGTCGCGCTCGGACTCCGACCGCGCGCGGTACGAGCGTGGACTGGTCCAGCTCGTTCTCATGCTCAAGAAGCGTTGGCCCGAGATCAAGCTCGTGCTCAACCGTGGATTCGAGATCTTACCGCGGGTGGCGCGCGAGATCGCCGGAATCGCCGCCGAGAGCCTCTTTCAGGGGTGGGACGCCGCCAGCCAGTCGTACGTCCTTGTTCAGGACAAAGATCGACAGTGGCTGCTCTCGCGCTTGCAGGACGCGCGAGCGCGGTTCGGAATTCCCATCAGCGTCATCGATTATGTCCCGGCTTCGCAGCGCGAGCGACGTCGCGAGATCGCCAAGCGAATCCTCGACCTCGGCTTCGAGCCGTGGGTCGCGGGGCCCGCGCTCGACGACATCGGAGTCGGAACGTTCGAGATCGTTCCACGCAAGATACTCATTCTCTATCGCAGCGAGCCCAATGGCTATCTCGGAATCAACGACGCTTGTGCGCTCGTTGCGCCCGTTCTCGAGCACCTCGGCTACGTCCCCGAGTACGTGGACGTCAGAGGCGCCCTCCCCACTCGAAAGCTCACCGGCCTGTATGCGGGCATCGTCGCGATGACCGGTCCTGTCGACGACGCGTTTACCTACCAGCAGTGGCTGCTCTCCCAGATCGCGAGCGGCATGCGGGTTGTCTTCCTGGGCGACTTCGGCTTCGCGCCATCGGACGCATTTCTCGATGCGCTCGGCCTGGCGCCGGGCCCCGAGAACGCGGCCCCCCCCGTGCGGATCTCGACCCCGTCGCCGTACGGTACCTTCGAGGCAC
>Ga0265314_10003135_pt1 | contig 16230 bp, 16 predicted proteins | sample 4126metaG_FD_203106 | JGI IMG/M metagenome (GOLD analysis project Ga0265314, IMG submission 203106) | Rhizosphere microbial communities from Carex aquatilis grown in University of Washington, Seatle, WA, United States - 4-1-26 metaG | ecosystem: Host-associated > Plants > Roots > Rhizosphere >... | reverse complement strand
GACCGTGACAAATTCATTGGGTCGGCCTTCCTTGCTGCTCATGTGCCGAATGCAGACCTTAAATTCGTCGCCTTTCAATTCGTAAATGCCCAGGATCGGCTTCGCATTAGGAGGCGAAAAATCCAATTGCTTTGGCGTCTGCTTCGCGTCGAGCGAGTAGGTGCACTCCATTTCTTTATCATTATCAGAGTTGCCTTGGACGTACAATTTTCCATCTTTGAAGGTGAACCGCATGCGCATCGTCGCTTCAGCCGGCGCAGGTTTACCGTCAACTTCCATCGTTTGGGCCAACCATACCCCTTGCAATGCTTGGGCATCTTCGACCCCATGACAGGCCGCTTGCATCGCGAAACCAATGCATACTAGAAACGCCAACGAGCATGCATGGTTTTTCATGTCTACGGAATCTCCACCCCAAACCAATCTATCTAAAGCTCCCAATTTCAGCGCCTACTCATTCGCGTCGTCTTTCTTGGGGGGCTTTTTGTCATCGGTCTTGGCGGGCGCATCGGTTTTGGAGGGCGTCGCCGGGGCGTCGGTTTTGGCGAGCGGGTTGCCGGCCGCGCCTTCCTTCGGCGCCTGGTTGTCGACCACGAGGCGCACCGCGCCGCTGCCCGAGCGCTTGCCCGCATCTGTGAAGGAGACCTGCAAGTTGTATTCGCCCGCTTTCGTGGCTTTGCCCGTGAGTGCGCCGTCGGGCGCGAGTGCCATACCGTCCGGCAGCCCGTTGGTCACCTTAAAAGTGTACGGGGCTTGGCCGCCCTTGGCCTGGATTTCCGCTTTGTAATCGAGGCCCACGAACGCGCGGTTGAGCGAGGTCGTGTTGAACTTCATGTTGAACTGGACCGCGTTGCCGAACGGTTTGACCGAAGCGGCTTTGCGCCAGTAGGTCTCCTTTTTCGGCTGCGTGGTGTAATAGAGCTGAAGCTTGGGGCGGTTGGCTTCGTTGGGGCAAGCGGTGCTGAAGATGCGGAAGGTCATCGCCGAATCGTTGTCCGCGTTGATCAGCTCCACGCCATAGTTCGGGACCTGCCCGCTCTGCCACGCGCGCACGATGTCGGTGACGTCGAATTCGACCGGCTTCGCATCTTCGCCGCTCATGGCTTCTTCAATCGTCGACGCGGCGACGGGCATGGGATCGAAGTCGCCGCCCGCGTTGATCCATTCATCGTTGCGCAGTGAACGGTTCCAGCTCGCGCCTTCGGGTTCCCACGGGCGCACGACGCGGTGCATGCGGATGAAATCGACGTTGTTCTTGCGCGGGCCATAGCACTTGAAGATCGTGAGTTTGAGCACCGCGGCTCCGACGACGGGCTGCTTGGGCAGGTCTTTCAGGTCGAAGAAAATCACCGCGCGAAAATCCGGATTGGCGTGCTTGGGGCCGTAAATCATCAGGTCTTCGGCCTTGGGCAGGTGCGCCGGCGGGATGCCCGTGATCGTCGGCATGAGGGTCATGCTTTTCGTTGCGGTATAGACCACGGGTTCATCCGCGGCACGCAAGGAACCTGCGCACAGGATGGCTAAACTCAACACACATAACAACTTGCGACTAAGCATCACGCTCCCCTTTGATGGCCTTTAATATGGACTGACTCCTTGGCGCAAGTGCTGCGACCGGCCCCAAATTGTCCCCTCTATATAAGGTGTACGCAAGAGGCGGAGCGTTATTCTGGAATCGAGCGAATTCCCATGGCACATGCCGCAGACCAAAGCCCGTCTCCGTACCTGCCTCCGCTGGCGCTGCGCCAAGGCGCGTGGTGTTTTGACGCGGGCGAATTCTTCGCATGCCACGAAATCCTCGAACCCCTCTGGCAGTCCGCTTGCGAGCCGGAACGCGGCGCGCTGCACGCGCTGATTCACGCCGCGGTCGCGCTGCATCATGCGCAGCGCGGCAACGCAAACGGCTGGACGCGGCAGGCCCGCGCGTTCGAGCTGCGGATGGGGAAGTGTGTGCTTACGCAGTATGCGGGGATCGACCTGGCGCGGTTGCGGGCGGACTTCGCCAGGCTGCGGGCGCAATTCGAGGACGCGTCGGGCGCGGGTCTGGCCGGACTTACGCCGCCGAAGTTGGAGATTACGGGCTGGAAACCTGTTGAAGTGGCTCCAGAAGCGTTGCGCGCGCTGCATGGAAAGTAGGCGCGCACATTGCGCGTAAAGTAAGCGCGGTGATTTGCGTTTCGGCTTCCCCCCGATGGAAATACGCCCAAGAGCCATTATGCTCCGCGCGTCTTTCTGGAACTGAGTTCCGTCGACCCTCAACCGGGCCGCAGGCGCCGGGCAAGCCGCGTTTTGACACCGATGACAAAGGGAGTGCTCATGCAAGGTTCGTTCTGGCTTCGCACGTTAAACCTCGTCGCACTGCTGGCGTTTTGCGCCGCGCCGTTCGTGGCCGCTGAAGAGGCGCAGCCGCAAAACGGCCATCCGCTGGGCAACGGGAACGCAAACGGTAATGGCGGCGAACCAAAGGTCGTCGCCGCTCCGGCGAAGGATCCCGAATCCGAAGCCGCTTCGCGCCAGATGCCTCAGTACCGGCACCCGTACAAGGATGGGCTGTACTCGACGATTGTGGCGCTGATCAGCTTCGGCGCGCCGGACATCGAGAAGCAGAAGAAGGAGAAGCTGAAGGTCGATGGCTTCAAAAACACACTGCAGATCCAGTCGATCGTCCAGCCCGATCCCGCACCGCTGGTGGTCGTGCTGGTGGGCCTGGACGGCAAAGCCGACACGCCTATTGGACGCCTGCTGCCGTACTGGCTGAACCATGCCGGCTACAATGTGCTCTCATTCGATTCGCCGTTCCGGCCGTCGTACCAGGAAGTCGCGCGCACGGGCGTGACGGGAAATGTCGCGGTCGAAGCCGCGGACATCGCCAAGATCATCGATACATACGTCAAGCAGCCCGCGCTCAAAGGCAAGTTCACCAAGATCGGCATTGTGGGCTACAGCCTGGGTGCGACACACACGGTGGCCTTGGCGCGGATGGCCGCCGACGGCAAGCTGCCCTTTGAACTCAGTGGCGCGCTGGCGTTCTCGCCGCCCATCGTACTCAAGGAAACCGCCGCGATTCTGGACGGGTGGTATTCCAACGACCGCTTCAACTATACCTTCGTGGAGATGGGCAAGACGTTCATGAACCACGAGCCGGTGAAGGAAGGCGAAGCGATCCCGTTCAAGGCGGACTTCATGCGCGCGGGGATCAGCTATGAAATCCGCGAACAGTTCACCGAAATCGTGAACAACAACGACCGCGTCTACCGCCTCAAGCTGATTAAGGACGAAGACCCGGGCTCCGGCGAAATCGTGAACCGCGAAGAGGAAGCGCGCGCGTGGGGCTTTAAGCGCTTCTTCGAGAACATGAGCTTCCCGTATTGGAAGGACAAGGCCAAATTCAAGAGCATCGATGACCTGTGGAATACCGCCGACATCACGCAACTCGCCACCAAGCTGCCGGAATACGCGCGCGTGGTGGTTTGTGAAAACGATCCGCTCAACCGGCCCGAAGATTTGGAACTGCTCAAGAAGACGATTCAGCCCAAGAGCCTGGTGATCCTGCCGACCGGCGGGCACATGGGGTACATCGGCAGCGCGTGGTGCTACCACACGCTGGTGAAGCTCTTCAAGCCGAACTAGGCTCAAGGGAAGTGACGCATGACTGAGTTCGAATACATCCAGAGCGCGCAGGCGCCGGCCGCCATCGGGCCTTACAGCCAGGCGGTCGCGCATGGCGACATGGTCTTCTGCTCGGGACAGGTGCCGCTGATCCCCGGAACGAAGGAACTGAAAAACGAGAGCATTGAAGCAGCGACCACGCAGGCGCTGCAGAACCTGCGCGCGGTACTCGCCGCGGCGGGCTGCCACACGGACGACGTGGTGAAGACAGGCGTCTTCCTGACGGACCTCAAGGAATTCGCCGGTATGAACAAGGTGTATGAAGAATTTTTCGGACGGCACCGCCCGGCCCGGGCCACCGTGCAGGTGGCGGCATTGCCGGCGGGCGCGCGGGTGGAGATCGACTGCATCGCCATGCGCCGCAGAAGTTAATTCGCGCGGCTCCAGTCCCGATTCCCGGGCACAGCGCTTCCATCGGAGGCTTGCAAGATGAACCGCTTATTCGTGCTGTTGGGCATTGTGGTCGTTGCGGTGGCGACGTTCTTTATTGTCTCCATGATCGGCAACCGCAAGGGCACGGGTCAGAAGGCCCTGCGCCTGGCCATTGATACGATGCCCGACACGCTCGATCCCATCGGGATCACCGACACAACTTCAGACGGCGTCGGCCGAAAGATTCACTCGACGCTGGTGCGCATGGTTAAAGACGGGGATAGTGTAAAAATTGTGCCCGACCTCGCAGAGAAATACGAGATTTCTCCCGACGGTAAAAAGTACACCTTTACCCTGCGCAAAGGTCTCAAGTTTCACAACGGGCGCGAAGCCAAGGCCGAGGACATTGTTTACAGCCTCACTCGTCTGTTAACCGCGCCTACCAGCAAGCGCCAGGAACTGATGATGCCGTTCGTCATTGGTTCGAAAGAGCATCTGGACGATCCGAATTCGAAAGTGCCGCTGGGCATTCGCGCACTAAACGATTACACAGCAGAGATCGAACTCAATGCTCCTTTCGCCCCTTTCATCCTGCATCTCGCAACGATCTCCTGCGCAATTGTCCCTCGCGAAGCCGTCGAAAACCCCAATCCGCCTTTCGCCCAGCAGCCGGTGGGGCTTGGGCCGTTCAAAGTTACCGAATGGACGTTAAACGACCGCATTGTCTTATCGCGTTTCGACGACTATCACTTCGGCAAACCAAAGCTCGGCGAGATTGACTTTTTCATCATCAAAGAACCGCTTTCCCGCATGCAGAAATTCATGGCCGGAGAACTGGATGCCTCAGATATTCCCTACGGCTCGGTAGAAGAGGCGCGCAAGCAGGTGGCCCGCGAAGATATGCTCGAATACACAACTTGGCGCACCAACTACATCGGCATTGGGATGCCCAATGGCGACTTCAAAACAAAGGCCGACCTGCAGGTTTATGGCACTAACAAGAAAGTGCGCGAAGCGGTCAGCTACGGCTTGGACCGCAAGCGGCTCTGCACCAAGATCCTTGAAGGCCGGGGCGATCCCGCCACTGGCATCCTGCCGCCGAACTTTCCCGGCTATAAGCCAGGCAGGCCGGGCTGGCCCTACGACATCGAGAAAGCCAAAGCACTCCTGGCTGAAGCCGGCTTTCCCGGCGGACAGGGTCTACCGCCTCTCTCTATTCTGTTCCGCAATGATGCAAACACCAAACTGGTTGTGGAAACCATCGCGCAAGATCTGGAAGCTATGGGAATCCATCCCGCGCTTCAACCATTGGAATGGAACGCTCTCCTAAAAGAAACCGGAGACAAACCCTTTCAAATGTTCCTGTTGGGCTGGGTCGCCGATTATCCAGACCCGGACAACTTCCTATATGTGCTCTTTAACTCAGCGCAGTTCGGTTCTGCAGGCAATGCGACTTGGTATTCGAATCAAAAGGTAGATGAGTTAACGAACAAGGCACGCACGTTGCTCGAGCTGAGGGATCGCACGCCGATCTACTGGGAAGCCGAAACGCAGATTCTGGAAGACCTGCCGTGGATTCCCACGTATTACGTGCGCAACGTGATTCTGCTGCGCAAAAATGTAAAAGGCATTCGCGAGGCTTTCACGCCGCTCGACACGGGGACCGAATTCCCCAGCGTCGATTTCGCCAGCGTGGACATCGAGTAACCCTTTATAAATGTGGACGTACATCTTTCGCCGCTTCCTGCAGGCCATCCCCGTAATCCTGGGGGTGGCGATCATTTCCTTTTTCTTCTCCGAAATGAGCGGCTCGCCGATTCGCGCGATGCTGGGCCCAAAAGTCAGCCCGGAAGTTTTGCAGAAAGTCACTGAACACTACGGCTATGACAAACCAGCGCCGGAGCGCTTCTTCATTTACCTGAGCAATCTACTGCATGGCAATCTAGGGTATTCGCTCTTTAACGCTGGCCTGCCCGTAACGGACCTGATCGCAACCGGAATGAAAGTTACGCTCAAACTGTCTCTTGGCGCCATCCTTTTTGCTATCTGCCTAGGCTTGCCACTGGGCATATTAAGCGCACGCTATCCGAATTCGATTTTCGATTATGCCGCCTCCAGCTTTGCGGGCGTCGCGGTCGCAGTACCCGCATTCTTTCTGGCAATCGTGCTGAAATTAGTCTTCTCAGTCTGGCTCGGTTGGTTCCCAATTACGGGGTACGACCCCGGTAGTCTGAAACATCTCGTCCTGCCTTGCTTTGCTCTAGGCCTAATCAGCACTGCGGCCACGGCGCGCCTGACGCGCAACTGCCTGCTTGACACGCTTTCACAAGATTACGTGCGCACGGGCCGCGCCAAAGGCTGCGCACAGGGGCGCGTCCTGCTGGGCCATGCGCTGCCCAACGCGCTGGTCCCCGTAATCACGATCATCGGCTCGGACTTCGCCGGTTTACTGTGCGGCGCGATCCTCACCGAAACCGTCTTCGGATTGCCCGGAGTGGGTCTGCTGCTTTCGTCGGCGGTTACGCAGCGAGACTTACCAATGGTGATGGGCTGCTGCATCATGATGTCGCTGATCTTCGTGTTCGCCAACCTGCTCGTGGACATCTCCTACGCATTCCTCGATCCACGGATCCGTTATGAGTAACGCGCTCATCTCCACCGCGGCATCTGCTGCCGAGCAGAAACCCGGACTCGGACCATGGCGCCTGGCACTGCGGCGCTTTTTGCGTAATCCGCGTTCGCTAGTCGTAATGGGCGTGCTTGGGGTACTACTGACGCTCTCCTTCGGCGCCGATTGGATTGCGCCTTTTACCTATATGGAACCGTTCCGCGACGCGGCGCTTAAGAATCCGGATGCGAAACATTGGTTTGGCTTGGACAACATCGACCGCGATGTGCTCTCTCGCGTGATTTATGGTGGGCGAGTTTCGCTGACCGTGGGCGTGTTGGCAACCCTCATGTCAGTATTCATCGGGACGGTGGTGGGCCTGCTGGCAGGATTTTTTGGCGGCTGGCTCGACGCGCTGTTGATGCGCTTCACCGACATCATCTCGGGCTTTCCGTCGCTGCTGCTCGCGGTGGCCATCACAGCGATCTACCACGACCCCCATCAAGACGTCTGGGAGAAGATCGGCGTGCTGGTCATTGCGTTAGGCATCGTTGGCTGGACGGGGATCGCGCGGTTAGTGCGCGCGCAGGTGCTTTCGATCCGCACACTCGATTACGTGACCGCAGCCACGGCGCTGGGTTCGTCGCGCCTGCGCGTGGTCTTCCGGCACATCCTGCCCAACTGCATCTCGCCGCTGATCGTGATGACGACACTGGCCATCGGCGGTAACATTCTAGGCGAAGCCGGACTGTCGTTCCTCGGCTTGGGCGTCGCACCACCGTACCCAAGTTGGGGCGGAATGCTCAATGACGCGTGTGCGCGCATCGAGAATGCCTGGTGGATGTCCGTATTTCCCGGTTTGGCGATCGTAATCACGGTGCTGGCGTTCAACCTGCTCGGCGACGGCCTGCGCGACGCGATCGACCCGAAAGGCAGTCAGCTCGGCAAGTAGGAGGCTTCCATGCGCGAACTTCGACTCGTCTTGAGCCTGCTTGGCGCGGCGGCGCTGTGCGCGGATCTGAACCGTGTTGCGGCGCAGGAACTGGAAATCCGCCTCAACCGCCCCGCGAAGGCCGACCAAGTTTACCGCGTGGTGATCCACGTTTCCGAGCAGCACAAGAACACCACGAAGGCCGAAGAGAAAGTAATCGACGAAGCCGCCGACGAGCGCCGCATCGATTTCATCGCCAACGCGCGCATCGTGGCCGTAGACGACAAAGGCAAGCCCACGCAGATCGAATACACGATGGAAAAGATGAACCTCGAGCATGGAGAAGACCACCTGGAGTTGCTGGTCAAAGACCAGTTGCTCACCGCGAAGCTGGAGGGCGGGCGCACGACTTTCGCGCTGCGCGAAGGGGATTTCTTCCCCGAAGCACGCGAATGCCTGCCGCTGGTGCTCGACCTGGGCGAGGATTTTCTCGACGATGCGGTCTTCGGCACCGAACAGAACCGCGCCGTCAACTCGAGCTGGCCGGTCAAGGCGCCGGCCGCGACGCGCGTGCTCGAACGCATCAACATTCTGGCCAAGCCCGAATGGATTAAAGGCAGCCTGAAATTCGCGGCGCTCAAGCACACCGGCACCGCGGACACCCTTGAATTAACCGGCGACCTGACCGTCACGCCCTTCAAACCCGGCGATCTTTCGCCCGACTATACGCTCACGGCGGCGAGCATGAAGGCCAGCTTCGCGCTCAGCCTGCCCAAGGATCCGGCCAAGATGCGCCTGGAAGAGTCGGCCACGCGCACAGCCAGCGCGACGCTTAAGGGCCAGGTGAAAGACCAGGAAATCGTGGTCGAGATGACGTCCAAGTACGTGCGCAGTGTGAAGTATCAGGACCCGCCGAAGTAGCGTTGCGCTCTACCCGCAACCAGCTAAGCCATTGCGGTTCGATTTCCAAACGAGGGTTTTTCGTTGGCCGTCTCCAAACGCATTGCCGCGCTTTTCAGCCGCCCCAACAAGGCGGCGTTCATGCCCTTCTTCACCGTGGGCGATCCGGACATCGCCACGACCGCGGCGCTGGTGCGCGAAGCCGCCGCGCGCGGCGCGGACCTGATCGAACTGGGCGTGCCGTTTAGCGATCCGATCGCGGATGGGCCGGTGATCCAGGCCAGCTATTACCGCGCGCTCGACAAGGGCTTCAAGCTCGCACAGCTTTTCGAAATGGTGCGCGATCTGCGCGCCGGCGGCCTGACGATTCCGCTCGTCTGCATGGTCAGCCAGACGCTGGTCTATAAGCGCAAGCTTGAGAAGTTCTGCGCCGATGCCGCGCAGGCGGGGTTCGACGGCTTGATCATCCCCGATCTGCCCGCGGGCTATGAAGGCGAAGCCGGCAAAGCCGCGCAGCACGCGGGGTTGGATTTGATTTTCCTCTGCGCGCCGACGACCACGCCGGCGCGGCGCGACCTGATCGCCAAGCGCGCGTCGGGTTTTGTGTACTACATCTCCATCGCCGGGATCACCGGCACGCGCACCGCACTGCCTGAAGACCTGGAAGAGAACCTGCGCGACCTGAAATACCGCACGTCCACGCCGGTCTGCGTCGGCTTTGGGATTTCCACGCCCGAACAGGCCAAAGCCGTGGGCAAGCTGGCCGATGGCGTGATCGTTGGCAGCGCATTGGTTAAGCAGGCCGCCGAACTGGCCGCGAAAGGCGTAAACAAGGAAGAGCTGGTCAAACAGATCGGCGCGAGTGTCGAAGCGCTGGCCAAAGCCACTCATGAGGCCCGCGGGTGAACGCGCCCGCGGCGCCGGATCATTTCCAGCGCCGCTTGAAGCTTGCGGGTGCGGTGCTGCTGGCCGTCTTCTTTTCGCTCTATGGAATCCGCTGCGTCAAAAAGGGCTGGTACGATCCGCCCACCAAGGACGGCTCGGACTTCACCGCGTATTACGCGGCGGGTGAACTGGCAGGCAAAGGCCAGGACATCACCGCTCGCGAGAATTCCTCCGCGCCAGGCCGGCAATATATTTATCCGCCCACTTTCGCGGTCTTTCCGATGGCCCTGCTCGGCTTTTTGCCGCACAACACCGCGCTGATCGTGTTTTACGTGCTCAATCTCGCGCTCTTGCTCGGCAGTCTGTGGCTGCTGAAACGTTTGCTCTATCCGCCGACCGCGCCGCCGGTGAAATCCTTCTGGACACTGCCTGAATTCGGCCTGTTGGCGGCGGTGCTCGCATGCGGTCGGCTCTTCGATTCGAACATGCAGCTCAGCAACGCAAATATCTTCGTACTCTTTCCGATTGTGCTGGGTCTGTACCTGCTGCAGCGCGAGCGCGGCTTTTGGGGCGGCATCTGTATCGCGCTGGCCACCTGTTACAAGGCCACGCCGGGCCTGTACGGTTTGTATTTCCTGTGGTCGCGGCGTGTATGGGCCATGGCCGGCGGCGCGCTGGGTCTCCTTATTTTTCTCGCTCTCTTGCCCATCGCAGTAATCGGTTACGCGAACACGCACAAGGCCATGCATGAGTGGATCGTGCTTTCGACGCAAAAACTTGCCGCGCAGGACGTCGACGAACAACCCGCCGATGCGGCCGCCGATACCAAAGGCAAGCCCAACGAAGACAGCGAAGCGAACCCTCGCGCGGTCGGCATCTCGCTACGCGGAACTTTTTTGAAGCTCTTCGCCGACACCACCGCGCTGAATCGCAAAGAAGCAGGCGGCGAGAAACAGGTCAACGTTACGCATCTGGAAACCGCGACCGTGGTGACCATCGCGTCCGTGTTTTCACTGCTTCTGCTGTTGACCACTGTGGTGCTCACGTTCCCGAAGGCAGCGGGCAGTACTGCGTACGCGCTCACCCTTTCCTGGGGGCTGATCGCACTGACAATGCTGCTGGTCTCGCCGCTCACACGCAAAGCACACGCGGTGGTGCTCGTGATTCCCGTGACGGCGTTGATCGCGCTGCTGCAACAAGGCCGGCTCGCGGGCGACGCCAATAAATTTGCGCGGCGCCTGGCCTGGCTGAGCCTGATTGTGCTCGCGCTGGCTGGAACGGGGACTTCGCCGGACCTGATCGGCGAGCGCGCCAGCCAGGTCGCGCACGCGATGGGCTGCTGGACGTGGAGCATGCTGCTGCTCTTCGCCGCAGTGGCGGTATGCCTGCGGGTCGAAACGCGCGCAGCGGCGGAAGCTTCCGCCAACCCGGCTTCGCCGGCCTGATTTGCGCGCCTTGACCCCGCTGCGCGCCTAAGGCATAACAAGCCAGTCTTTGGAAAATCCAGGAACGCCGAATGCCGGCACAGTTATTAGAAGGCGGCCCCCTCGCCACGCAGTTGCGCGCTGAAATTGCGCGCGATGTGCGTGTGCTTAAAGACCAAGGCCGCAACGTCTGTCTCGCCACGGTGCTCGTCGGCGACAAACACGAATCTGTCCTCTACGTGAAGAGCCAGAAAAAAGTTGCCGCGGAACTGGGCATCGACTTTCGTCTTGAGCAATTGCCGGGTGCGACCACGCAGCCGGGGCTGATGCAGGCCATCGACGCGCTCAACCGCGACGCGACAGTACATGGGATCGTGCTGCAGTTGCCGTTGCCGGCGCGCCTCGACGCGCGTCTGGCGCAGCGCGCCATCGAGCCCAAAAAGGACGCTGAAGGCATCCACCCGTCCAACCTGGGCCTGATTCTGTTCGGTGTCACGCAACGCGCGCCATGCACTGCCATCGCCGCGTATCAGTTGATCAAATCGCTCGGCGCCGATCTGTACGGGAAAGAAGCTGTCGTCGTCGGCCACAGCCAAATCGTAGGCAAGCCGATTGGCCAGCTTCTGCTGCACGACTTCTGCACGGTCACGACCTGTCACATCGCCACGCGCGACCTGGCCGCGCACACCCGGCGCGCCGATCTGCTCGTGGTGGCTGTGGGCAAGGCCGGCCGAATTACCAAGGATATGGTCAAGCCCGGGGCCATCGTCATCGACATTGGCGTCAACCGCGTGCCGTTGACCGATGACAAGGGCCAGCCGGTGCTCGACGAAAAAGGCAATCCCAAGAGCAAGCTGGTCGGCGACGTGGACTTCGAAGGTGTGCGGGAAGTCGCGTCGGTGCTCACACCGGTGCCCGGTGGCGTTGGTCCGCTTACCGTGACGATGCTAATGCGCAACGTCGTCGAGTCGGCCAAGCAGGCTTAAATTTTATTCAGCGCAATGCGGCGAGATTGCTACTTCGCCTTCTTAAAGACCAGTTTGATATCTTCGGAAACCACGATACCCACCCAGCCGCGGCCGGGGAGGCCCTGCACTTTCGCGCCGTCCTGCTCCGAGGTGAAGCAGAGATTGGCGATGTATTCGCCGTCGAGCTGGCTGAGTTCCGGGAAATCGACCGCCGTAAAGCGCACGGGGCGGTCCGCGCGCCCATTCTCCGGCAGACCGAAGAAGTCAGAGGCGATCACGATGCCGCTGACCGACGAAACCACGTCCGCGCCGACTTTGTTGGCAAGCTGCTTGACGCCCAAGCGGTATAGCCGCGATTCCTCGGGCTTCTCGCCTTCCTTGCGCAAACGCAGCGCAAAGCCGCCGCCATCGCCGACGTAAATCGCCTGCGCAAAGTCGCGCTGGTTCTCAAAGCGCACCGTCGCGCTCACTTCCAGGCCCTGGAAATTCTGGACCACCACGCGCCCGGCGCGCAGCTTAAGGCCTTGGGCAATCCCGCCGCCTTCGCGTTTGCGCAATTCGGCATCGAGCGCCTTCTGGATCAGGCGTTCGTACAACACATGGTCGAGCTCGCGCAGGAACACCCGTCTCGGCTGGCCGCGCTTGCGATCCAGCTCGGCGCGCACTTCCGGAACCAGTGCGAGATCGTCATACAGATTCTGCGGATGGTTCAGCAGGTAGCGCGGCGCGGCCCCTTGAAGCGTGCCTTCTTCGCGTTCCCATAAAAACACCAGTACCTGCGTCCCGACATCGGGCAACTTGAGGCCCTCCGGCGTGCGCACAAGCAGCGGCGGCATTTTCGTGCGGCGGGGCGGTTCGGTCAGCGCCGGTTCGGGCGCAGGCTTGCCTTTTTCAGGCGGCTTGGCCTTGGCGGCCTGATCGAGCAAGTCCTCTGCATCCTTGACCTTCTCGGGATTGATCCAGTTGCGGATTTCCGCGGGCGCTTTCAGGATTTCGAGCGGCTTCAGGCGGATGTGCCCGTCGATCGGCGTATCGACTTCAACGATTGCGATGGTCTCGGCCTTTTGGAGAATCTCGGCGAAAGTGTAGATGCGGTCGAGGTTCAGCGTGATTTTGGCGGGGCTCTGCGCGGGCACCGAAGTCGGCGTGGGCGGCGGCGTATCGCTGGATTCCGCGTGGCAGAATTTCGAGAACGCGAGCAGCACACCAAGCGCCGCGACCTGCTCGATTTTGGTGAGTCCGGCCAGGCGTGGCATCAGGAGCCCGCCTTCAGCGCGACCTTCTGTTCGCCACGCGTACCGGTTGCGCCTTCCAGCTTGCCTTCGCGCGCCAGCCAGCCGATCGCGCGGTCGAGTTCAGCGCCCGTCAGGCCCAGCGCCTTGGCCAGGGCGGCGGGGGTCTGCGGACCCTTCTCTTTCAGGAGTGCCCAAAGCATGCCGGCGTGCTGACCGATCTGCGCTTCCAATCCGTACCCCTCTATTTGTTCTTGTTGGCCGCTTCGAGCGAAGCGAATTCCGGGCGGTCCTGGTTGTAGTTCCACCAGACCTTCCACTCTTCGCCGGACTTCATGTTCTCGCCGGTCATTTCCTTAAGCGCCGCGATGGCCGCGCTGCGGTTGGCCGGCTTGTCGTCTTCGGCATGGCTGAGCAGGAACAGGATCGCTTCGCGGCACTTGAAGTACTTCATCACGTCAAGCATCTCGGATTCGGTGGATTTGTAGCGGTCATACGCGCGCATGATGTAGGGCACGGCTTCCAGATTGCCGATCTTGGAGAGCGCCAGCGCGGAAGCGCGGCGCAGGCGTTCATCGTTATTGTCAATGATCGCTTCGAGCAGCGCCTTGACGCTTTCCTTATCCTGCGTGCGCAGTTCGCCGAGCGCGAAGGCGGCAGCCAGGCGCCCGTCCTTATCCTGCGAATTCAGCAGAATGAACGTCAGCGGACCGACCGCGCGCTTGTCGCCAAGATAGCCCAACGCCATGGCGATGCCGTCTATGGCCTGGTCGCGGCTGTGGGTCAATTCGTCGAGCAATTCCGCCGCGGTCAGCGGACCGCCCAGCGCAGCCACGGCCTTGGCCGCCGCCACGCGCACCGCCGGATGGCGATCTTGCAGCATCAGGCGCGCGTTCTTGACCACGACATCCGACTTGTCGCCGATCTTCCCAAGCGCATCCAGCACCGCATCGCGCTGGAATTCATCTTCGTCGTCCATGTGCTTGAGCAGATACGGCACAATGGCCTTGCCGTCGCGCATCAGCGCGCGCAAGGCGACCTTGTATTCCTCTTCGCCGGATTCGCGGCGGTTCTTGGCGATGTTAACGAAGCGGTCAACCTTGTTCTTAAGTTCCGTCTCCGCGCCCTTGGCCTTCTTCTGGACGATGCTGAGCAATTCGGTGAGGTCCTTGCGGTCGTAGGCGGCGCCGGCAGCCTTTGTGAGCACAATCTGCTCGTCGGACGTCCCGTTGAACTGATAGAGCGAGTCCTGCTGCGTCAGGAATTCCCGGATATTCGGGAAGGGCACCTGGTTCTCGAGCATCTTCTTTACCGTTTCGACGGTCACGACTTCACCGGACTGCGCGTTAACGCCCGAAAACAGAACCACGCACAGAACCAGGATGCAGCGGCAGTTCATTGCAGACTCCCCTATCGGTTGGCGGCCCGTATTCTCGTGAGCGAACCTCTAAGATCAACACTGAAATCTTATGTGCAGCACACTTTAATGACGCTGCAACGTGCGTTTCTATTAACCGAGTCTGCAAAATCAGGGCAACCGTCCAAAATTCGATAACGCGTGGAAAACCAAGCCTTCTTTTCAACGCCGCGAGTGGATTAGGCCGCGAGGTCGACTCAAAGCTCCGGAAAGCTTGGCCCATCGGCCTGTTTCGAGGGTTATGTTCATAACGGCTGTGGAATCGGTGTACGCATACATACTGCACCAATAGTGGTTATGGACATCGTGCATGAACACTACCCCTCGCTATTTTTCCTTTGTGGCTACGCCAAATTTCGCGGGCTCCTGTCCATACTTACTCCCTTGCTTTTCCACGCCCTTGCTGGAAAGGTGGAGTACCAGTAACGTGCGCAGCGGATTGCCGTTGCAAAGCATCCATGCACTTTTCCACAAACATCAACCGTCTTGATGTTGATGATTAAAGAGTTAATTAAAGCATACTGGAACAGCAGGACTGCGGAGCCGCATACATGAAACTTGTGATCAAGCGCGAACCTTTCGAGAAGGCCCTTTCGGCAGCCAGCGCAATCGTTCCGGTGCGCCATGTGCGTCCCATCCTCAAGTATGTACTGCTCACCTCGAACGCCGATGGCAACATTGAACTCCAGGCGACAGACCTGGAAGTGGGACTCCGCCATAAACTCGTCGCTGAATCGGTCAAGGACCCGCAGTCACTTTGTTTGCCCTGTGCGATCATGGCCGGCTTGCTGCGCGAATGCACCGAAGAAGTCATTACGCTGGAAACCGACGGCGCCAAGGGCGTGCTGAAGGTCGGACGTGACCGCTTTGACATCTTGGGTCAGGAATCTTCCGACTTTCCGGAAATCCCCGAGTTGGGCGAAGGCGCGAGTTTCACCATTCCGGGCCGCGAGCTGGCCTCGATGATCGACCGCACGCTTTTTTCAGCGGCGCGCGAGCAGGGGCGCTTCGCGATCAACGGGGTCTATTTCCTCTACAAGGAAAAGACGCTCGAGATGGTCGCGACCGACGGCCGTCGCCTGGCGTATTGCAAAAAGAAGCTCAAGAGTGCGGGCAATCTTGAAGAAGGTGTGATCGTCCCGGTCAAGATGATGGTCGAGCTGCGCAAGCTTTGCGAACAGGTCGGCGAAGACGGAGAACTGAACCTGGCTGTACGAGGGCGTTCAATCCTGGCCAAAGGCGGCGATATCACGCTCTCCAGCCTGCTTGTGGAAGGCATCTTCCCCAAGTTCCAGCAGGTCATCCCGAAGGATTGCGACAAGGAAGCTTCGGTGAAGCGCGATGCCCTGAGCGGCGCGCTGCGCAAGGCGATCTACCTGACCAGCGACGAAACGCGCACCGTGACACTGGGCTTCTCGGCCGGAACGCTGCAAATTGAATCGCGCAGCCCGGACAAGGGCCAGGCCAGCGTGACAATCGAAGCCGAATACGGCGGCGAGAAGCTCGCGATCTCCTTTAATCCGCAGTACATCCAGGACTGCCTGAAGGTCCTGAACACCGACACGATCAAGATTGAGATGAAGGATCCGTCGCGGCCCGGTGTGATTCGCGAAGGTGCGGATTACCTGTACGTGCTGATGCCGGTGAGCCCGAAGGACTAGTCTGAAGCACGCATAGTTTTGCGGCCACCTCGAGGCGTACCCGCATGGCCGATCCACAAAAACCCAAGGGATTTCCGGGCGCTGGCGGACCGAAAGGTCCGCACGGCCCCGCCAGCTTGGGCGATATTCTCGGCCGCGTTATTCGCAAAGATGGGTTGGGAAA
>Ga0265314_10003133_pt1 | contig 16234 bp, 16 predicted proteins | sample 4126metaG_FD_203106 | JGI IMG/M metagenome (GOLD analysis project Ga0265314, IMG submission 203106) | Rhizosphere microbial communities from Carex aquatilis grown in University of Washington, Seatle, WA, United States - 4-1-26 metaG | ecosystem: Host-associated > Plants > Roots > Rhizosphere >... | reverse complement strand
CGCCCGCCCTCACGGAACTGCGATGCTGAAGGAGTGTAAGCCTGGACTTAACTGCGGGAAATCCCCTTGGCGATCTTGCGCCGGCCGAACCAGCCAAGCAAGCCGAGGCCTAAGCCGAGCGACGTGAGCGAGCTCGGCTCGGGAACACCGGACCCGGTGCTATACGTCAGCGATCCGATTTTGAAAAAGTCATCTTGGTAGTGCGGCGCATTGGGGTTGATGTCCGCGCCAATCAGGATGCTGGTGACACCACCGCTGATACCGGTAATCGACACGTTCTGCTGAGAGTTTCCGCCGGTCTGACTTGTAGGACCACTCAAGCCGACCGTGCCCAGAGACGCAAGAGATTTGCCCGAGATCGTGCCGGTGAGGTTTCCAGTGTAAAAAGTGGAATCGGTGAAGCCGCAATTGCAGACCGGGTTAAGCACCACCGAGGCCGATGTAACCGTGCTGCTGAACTGGAACAGCACAAAGTCCAGGTGCCCGCTATTATCCACTTCGTGGTTGGGTGCACTACAATCGTTTCCCTCGACGGCATTGCAGACGCCAAGGCCCAGGTTAGATCCGGCATAGTTGCCTAACGCGCCCGCGGCGAGGGTTGTACCGCCATTGCCGGTAACGCCCCATGCGGTTACGGTGAGGAACTGACTGCCATTGCAGTTCATAGATGCTCCCGAGGAATTGTAACAAAGGGAGTTGCCTATCGTCCCGTCATGGGAAGTGCCTGTTGTAAAGTCGACCATGGTTGCGTTTGCAAAAGGCGCCGTGGCCAGACACAGCCCTAGCCCTAAGCAAATAAAGATTGCTTTCATCTGTTGAGTTCCTCCGAAAAAGTTGCCTATAGGGTATTCACCGGATGTTTACCCCAGTGAATTTCTTATTAGGTTATGTAAAGCAGTGTAGTGGGGAATATAGCGGTTGATCAAGGTTCAATTTGAGTTGCTGGTACTCAGTAGTACGAGCGGTAGTCAAAACTAGGTACTCGGAAGGGCCGTCTGCAAAGCAGTTCCGATAAATCTCACTTGAGAGAGGACTACTCTGCAGTGAAGCAGTGAGTACTACCTGAGATTCGACTGCTTTCGGTACTAGGCGCGGCGACGCCGCAGGAAAAAGAGACCGATCAATCCACTGCCAGTCAGGAGCAAAGTGACCGGCTCAGGCACTTGAGAGACCAGGCTGAGCGTCGTTTGGCCGCAGGTAGAGTCGGTCGACAGGCAGCCCTTCACTGAAAATTGACCTGGCGTGGTTCCGAATCCGAAGGTGGCGCTGGTAATCTTGGTGTTGGAGGTCACGCCCGAAATATCGATGATGAACTGAACGGATTGAAGGACAAAAGAGTGTCCGTCAATGGTCGAACCGGCGCTGCTATAGGTTCCCCCCGACGAGGGCAGTCCGATGATCAGGCCTGTGGACCCGCCCGCGCTTAACTGCATACCGCCTGTGCCATTGTTAGTCAGGCCCCATCCGACCGACCCGTTCGAGCCCATCGATGGCGTGCCGGTCGAATTCACGCTGACCTGCGTGCCTGTATTCATGAACAGTGTTCCGCTGGTCGCTCCGCTGTCCAACGTAAAGCTCAGACTGCTTAATAGCTGAGACGAATTGCTGGGATTGATTTGCAGGTCGGTCAACGTGATGTTCACGAAGCCATTCCCCGTGATAAACGTCGCGCTAGCCGATACCGGGCCGCTGGTTGCGCTGCCGGCGGGGGTGGTTACGATGGCCGCAGAGGCTGTAACCGCCAGGACCAAGGCGGGAAGGCCAAGGGAAAGCATCTTCCGGGTGATCAATCTTAGGTCGATCTTATTTTCGCTTCGCATATATCCTCCGCTTCACCGAGCCGGGGTGAGCGCTCCACTCAGGACAACTCAGTCTCATCAATATTAACAGGACATCAGACAAACGTCTTACACAGACTAAGTATGGAGTAAGGGAATCCGCAAAACAAGTCTTTTCTAAAAGCTTTGGTACTAAAGCGTATGTTGCTGATTTATAGTAACTTACGGCTCATTCCGCGGCGAGCAGATCATAGTACTTCACCCCGGCATAACCCAGAGCCGTACACGTGGAGGATCAGGGTAAGCAGACATGTCAGCGCGCGCGGCTCAACTGCGCGGCAGCGGACTTAACCGGCGCGGAATCGCCGCGCTAAACCATTTTCGGGCCGAATTGGTTTGCGCGTAAGGTCGTCAAGGCGGCGGGCTTGATCGCTGACGCACACCAGGAACATGGGCTGCTGGGCGTTCTTGAGAAGATCGATAATGCGCTCGTTGCGGTCTTCGAGGTAGATCGCCTTACCGTCGGTCACCAGGTGAAGGTCCGAACCGGCCTGCGTGAGGTCGGCCAGCCGCTTGCCCATTTCCTTTTGCAGGAAGCGCAGCACGCGGCGGATCTTTTGCAGCGAAAATCCCTTGCGGCGGAGTTCGGCGATCACCGTGATCTCGATCACCTCGGCCGGAAAATACACTCGGCGATGTCCCTCATGCCGCGGCGAAACCACCTTGCGTTCATCCCACCATTGCAGTTGCCGCAGACTCACGCTCGCGAGGGTTGAGACTTCAACGGACGAATAAGTGCGATTGGGATTCGCGGGTTCGGGGCGGCTTTTTCGAGGTTTGAGCATGGGGTGCAGTTAGAGACGACTTTCCGATTGTAACCAACTTCCGGGGTGTGTCAATAGCCTTACTTTTGAGGCCCGAATTTGCTGGCGCTTTTCCATCGCGGCCGTTCGCTCGCGTTGGCAATGGTTTCGACCAGACGGGCGAAAAACTCATTGAATTTCGCAGCCGCCGCCGGATCCCACGGCTGCTTGAGGTCGTCGGCCGGGCTATGGTACCGGACCGAGTACCATTCGCGATAGATGGCTTCCTCGCGCGAGCCCTTCTCGAAGCCAAACACGAAGCCGGCAGCGGGCACGCCGATTTGCATGAAGTTGAAATGATCCGAGCGGCGCAGGAGATTGCGATCCGGCTCGGGATCGGCTTGGATGCGAATGCCGAGCGGTTCGGCGACCGCGCGAGCCGTGTCGCCCAGCGTCGAATCGTCGAGCGCCAGCATGGTGAGCGTGCGCAGCGGGAACAGCGGCCGCAGTTGGTCCAGATTGATGTTGGCGACCATGCTTTCCTTCGGTACGGTAGGGTGCGCGGCAAAATAGCGCGATCCCAGCAAACCTTTTTCCTCGCCCGTGACTACGGCAAACAGCACGGATCGCCGCAGCTTGGTTGCGGACTCCTTCCACTTCTCCGCGAGATCGAGCAGCGTCGCCACGTAGGCAGCGTCGTCAAACGCGCCGTTATACAAACCATCGCCGTGAATCGGCGAGCCAAAGCCGTAACCATCCAGGTGAGCCGACACGACTACATATTCGTCGGCGAGCGCAGGATCGCTGCCTAGAAAAATCGCGAGCAGATTGTCGGAGGAAGCTTCGGCCGCATCGAACTTCAGATTGACCTGCAGCGTGGCCGGGATTTCAAACCACGGCAGCGTCTGACCAGCGTCGTAAAGTTTTTTGAGTTCTGCGTAGGTGTGAACGGAGCCGCGAAACAGCTCTTCGGCGTTTTCCGGATTCAGAAATAATGCAGGCCGCGGGTTTTGCGGCGCTGGAGTCCCAGCCAGCGACATATTGACCGCATAGGCAGCCGGCCAGCGCCGCCGCTCGGGACCATCCAAGCTGTCGATGCTGAGCGTGCCCAGCATGCCGGCCGGCAGCGGAGGCAGGGGACGATTCGCCGCGGGCGTCCCCACGGGCGCGCCCAGTCGCACCAAAATCTTGTCTTTGAGGTCGAGTGCCGCCGGTGGCTGCGCATCCGAACCGGCGAAAATTAATCCGCCCGCGATTTGCTCCGGCAATCCGGGCGCTGCCGTCATGGTGATTTCACGTAGCCATGGGAATTTATAGACGCCGGATTTCCGCGTGAGCACCGCGGAGGAATCAGCGGCGCGCAAGCGAACCACATGCAGCGGGACGGACTGGTAATAGCCGTTCTCCCCAGCCGGCTTCAGCCCCGCGCGTTCAAACTGCCCCGCGACATAGCGCGCGGCACGCTGATAACCCGCACTCCCGGTGTCGCGCCCTTCCATCCCGTCATTCGCGAGCGCCGTGACGTGCGACCACCAGCGCCGCGTGGCATCGTTAGGTTCCGTCGCAAAAAGGCAGGCGGCGAGCGTCAGGAGCGCCAGGAATTTCATCGCTCAGCCCCCACCGACGAACCAAACCACCTCAAGCTGCGCGCCATCGCGCACTTCCGCCGCCGGCCAATCGGGCTTGCGAACAATTTCACGATCCAGTTCGACCGCCACGCGCGAAGGATCCATCTCCAGGAATAGCAGCAGCCGATCCACCGTAAGACCCGCCGGAATGCTGCGCGGCTCGCCATTGAGAACAACTTCAATCGTTTTTGTTTCAGAGGTTTCCATCCGGCGAGTTTGACACTCCCTTTCGTTCCTCATTATATTTGAATGTTTAGGATCAAGACCTGAACACAAAGCGGGAGCGGCCCACGCTCCTCAACTATCGCCAACGAATACATGCCGACTTATCCCCAAACTTACTTCCCTGTCGTCGTGCAAGTCATCATCGCCATCGCGGTGGCGGCGGGCCTGATCGGCATCTCCACTTTGCTGGGCAAGCACGGGCACAGTCCGTTGAAAGATACGCCGTATGAATCCGGCATGGCGCCGGTGGGTTCGGCGCGCGAACGCTTCAGCGTCAAATTTTATTTGGTGGGGATGATCTTCATCCTGTTCGACATTGAAGCGGTATTTCTGTTCCCCTGGGTTGTGGTGTTCCGCGAGCTGAAATTATTCGGCCTGGCTGAAATGTTCGTGTTCATCGTACTGGTGCTGGTCGGTTTCTTCTACGTATATAAGAAGGGCGCGCTCGATTGGGGTCCTGAGACCAAGCGCCCGGCAGTGAACAAGTGGGTGAAGAAATGAGCGATTTCAATCATCCCGCGATTCTAGAAACCAAGCAGGCGCTGGGCGAGACCACGCTGATCGCCGATCCCGCGCAGATCGTCGACCTGTGCCGCCATCTTAAAGACAACGAAAAATTCATCCGCCTCAGTTCCATCACCGCCGTCGACTGGCATCCGGCCGAGCCGCGCTTTGAAGTCGTCTACCATCTGCACTCGATTGAGCCGATCCGCCGCCTGCGTGTAAAATGCCGGGTGAGCGGGACCAACCCCGAGATGGATTCGGTCTACAGCGTGTGGCGCGCGGCAGACTGGTATGAGCGCGAGATGTTCGACATGTTCGGCATCGGTTTCCGCAATCATCCGAACCTGGTCCGTATCCTGATGCCGCTCGATTGGGAAGGCCATCCGCTGCGCAAAGATTATCCAGTGCACGGTTACAAGTACGGGTACGCGAAAGAATAGTATGAAACAGTCCTTCGAAGATCACGTAGCCACTATCGCAGCGACGCAGGAGACGCCAGCGGGACCCGCCGCACCGCGGCGCATGACCCTGAACATGGGCCCGCAGCACCCCTCGACGCACGGGGTTCTGCGTATCGTGATTGAACTTGAAGGCGAGACCATCATGAAGGCCGAGCCCGACATTGGCTTCCTGCACACTGGCATTGAGAAGCAGTGCGAAGCCATCAATTGGGCGCAGGTAGTCACGCTCACCGATCGCGTGGATTATCTTTCGAACCTGGCCAATAATTTGGTTTACGCGTTGACGGTGGAGAAGCTCCTGCAACTGGAGATTCCGCCGAAGGCGCAATGGCTGCGCGTGATGTTGGTGGAGTTAGACCGCCTCAATAGCCACTTGGTGTGGTTAGGAACGCACGCTCTCGACATCGGCGCGATGAGCATGTTCTTCTACTGCTTCCGCGAGCGCGAAGATGTTCTGCGTATCAAGGAAATGTTCTCCGGGCAACGCATGATGACCAGCTACATTCGCCCCGGCGGCGTGGCGCTGGAACCTCCGCGCGGCTGGGAGAAGGCGCTGGGCAAGTTCATCCGCCAGTTCCCCAGCAAAGTGGACGAGTACGAAAACTTGCTCGACTCCAACCCCATCTGGAAAATTCGCACGCAAGGCGTCGGCTTCATTTCGATCGAAGACATGCTGGACCTGGGCGTCACCGGCCCCATGATTCGCGCCGCCGGCATCCCGCTCGACGTGCGCAAGACTGAACCGTATTCGAGTTACGAAAAGTTCGATTTCAAAGTCGCCACGCGCACCGAAAACGACGTGTATGCGCGGTACCGCGTGCGCCTGGAAGAAATGCGGCAGAGCGCGCGCATTATTGTACAAGCCATGGAAGGGATGCCGGAAGGCGCGTTCCAGGCCGACTCTCCGCATGTGGTCCTACCGGATCGCGAAAAAATGAAGACGCAAATGGAAGCGCTCATTTATCACTTTAAAATCGTGACCGAAGGCTTCCGCGTCCCGGCGGGCGAAGCGTACCAAGCCGTCGAATCGCCGCGCGGCGAAATCGCGTATTACATCGTGAGCGACGGAACGTCGAAGCCCTATCGCGTGCACATGCGCACGCCCAGCTTCGCGAATTTGATGGCGCTGCCTCCGCTGCTCGAAGGAACACTGATCGCCGATTCCATCGCCTCGCTCGGCAGCATGGATTTCGTGTTGGGAGATACCGACCGCTAATGACCTTCTCGCCGCAACTCGAAGAACGTTTCGCGAAGATGCTCACGCGCTATCCGGAAGGGCGCACGCGTTCCGCCGTGGTTCCCATGCTGATTTACGGGCAGGACGAAGTGGGCGCGGTTACGAAAGAACTGATCGAAGAAATCGCCAAGCGCTGCAAAGTGACGCCGCTGCAGGTGGATGAAGTGGTCGGCTACTACTCCATGCTGCACCGCAAGCCGCAGGGAAAATTCCACGTGCAGGTTTGTACCAACATCAGTTGCCAGTTGGTGGGCGGCGAAGAATTGTACGAACACGCCAAGAAGAAGCTGGGGCTCGGACACAAGGAAACTTCCGCCGACGGCCTGTTTTCGCTGGAAGAAGTCGAGTGCATGGGTGCCTGCTCTTGGGCGCCGGCGGTCGAAATCAACTACGACTTCCACCATTTCGTGACGCCCGAGAAACTCGATAAGCTGATTGATGGCCTAAGGAAGGCGCACTAATGGCCAAGCAACTTTTTAACGAACCAAGCCCGCTAGAGACTCGCGTCGTCAGCAAGAACTTTACCATCGAAGGCTCCGAGACGCTGGACGTTTATCTGAAGAACGACGGCTTCAAAGCGTTTCTCAAAGCCAAAGAGATGACGCCTGAGGCCATTGTCGAAGAAGTGAAAACTTCCGGCCTGCGCGGCCGCGGCGGCGCTGGATTCCCCACCGGCCTCAAGTGGAGCTTCGTCCCCCGCACTTCACCCAAGCCGCGCGTGATCGTCATCAACGCGGACGAAAGCGAGCCGGGTACCTGCAAAGACCGCTTGCTGATGGAGTACGACCCGCACCAGTTGATCGAAGGCATCCTGATCGCAGGCTTGGCGGTCGATGCGCACAAAGGCTACCTCTATATACGCGGCGAATATCGCTACCTGATCGAGAAGATGGATCGCGCGATCGACGAAGCCTACGCCAAGGGTTATCTCGGTAAAAACGTCGCCGGCACAGGCTTCGAGTTCGACCTGTGCACGCACAGCGGAGCGGGCGCTTACGAGTGCGGTGAAGAAACTGCACTGCTTGATTCTCTTGAAGGCAAGCGCGGAGTGCCGCGCATGAAGCCTCCGTTCCCAGCGGTCGCGGGCGCGTGGGCGCTGCCGACGCTTCTCAATAATGTCGAAACCTTCAGCGCGGTTCCCGCGATTATTCGCGACGGCGGCAAAGCTTTCGCGGACCTGGGGACCCCCAAGAACGGCGGAACGCGGTTGGTGTGCATCTCCGGCCATGTGAACAAACCCGGCGTCTACGAACTGCCCCTAGGCTTCCCGATGATGAAGGCCATCAACGAAGTCGCCGGCGGAATCCCGAACGGGAAAAAATTGAAAGCAGTCGTCCCGGGCGGTTCGTCCTGCCCCATTCTAAAGGCTGACGAATGCGACATCCCGATGGATTACGACACGCTCGCCAAAGTCGGCAGCATGTTAGGTTCGGGCGGCATGGTGGTGCTCGATGAGACAACCGACATGGTCCGCTTCGCTCTCCGCATCATGAAGTTCTACGCGCACGAGAGTTGCGGCTGGTGCATTCCCTGCCGCGAAGGCACGACCTGGTTGAAAAAGATTCTGCAGAGGTTCTACGAAGGCCAAGGCCGCCGCGAAGACATTTCGCTGCTGGGCGAACTCTCGAAAAACATGCTGGGCCGCACCTTCTGCGCGCTCGGCGACGCCGCGGCGCTGCCGACGATCTCCATCGTCGAGAAGTTCACGGAAGATTTCGAAATGTATCTGGCGCGGCAAGAGGTGATGGTATAAATCGTGGCTGACATCGTTAAGCTGACCATCGACGGGAAAGAAATCCAAGCGGAGAAAGGCAAGCTGCTCATCGAAGTGGCGCGCCAGAACGGCATCGAAGTGCCGGCTTTCTGCTATCACGAGGACTACACGCTGCAGGCCGCCTGCCGTATGTGCCTGGTCGAAATCGAAAAAACGCCCAAGCTGCAAGTGGGCTGCACCACGCCGGTAGCCGAGGGCATGGTGGTGCGCACCGATTCCGACGTCGTCAAAAAAGCGCGCAAGGGAACGCTTGAATTCCTGCTGACCAATCATCCGCTGGATTGCCCGGTGTGCGACAAAGGCGGCGAATGCGAATTGCAAGACATGGTTTTCCGCTACGGCGCCGGCGAAAGCCGCTTCGTTGAGCGCAAGCTGCACGTCGACGAAAAGCAGTGGAGCCCGGTCGTCTACTTCGACGCGCCGCGCTGCATCCTGTGCTACCGCTGCGTGCGCGCCTGCAACGAAGGCATGGGCGTGGGAGCCCTCGGCGTAGGCAACCGCGGTGCGATTTCCGAGATCATCCCCAATCATGACGACCACCTCGAATGCGACGAGTGCGGAGCCTGCATCGACATCTGCCCCGTAGGCGCGCTCACCAGCGGAACATATCGTTATCAAACCCGGCCCTGGGAGATGGAGCACGTTGGCACCATCTGCACCCACTGCGCCGACGGGTGCAAGACGACGCTGGGCGTCCGCAACGACGAAATCATCCGCGGCAACAACCGCGACCGCAGCGGCATCAACAACGAGTTCCTGTGCGTAAAGGGCCGCTACGCCTTCGACTTCACGAAACACCCCGAGCGCCTGCAATCGCCCATGATGAAGACCGAAAAAGGCTACGAGCCGATTTCCTGGTCACAGGCTTTAGAAGTCGTCTCGATGAAGTTCAGCGAGGTGAAGGCGCAGGGCGGCAAGTTCGGCGTGATCGGTTCGAATCACACCACCAACGAAGAAAACTTCTTCCTGGCGAAGTTCGCTCGCCAGGGTCTGGGCACCAACAATATCGATCATCATCGGACCGGCGATCTAGCAACCTTCTTCGACGCCCTCTCGGGCAAAACTGGCACTCTCGCTACGACCGACGATGTGTACTCGGCTAAAGCGGTTCTGGTTGTTGGTGCCGACCTCGCCCAGCAACACCCGTTCTTATCCTTCCAGGCCCGCGCGAACTTCCGGCATCACAACGCACACATTTATGCGGTAACGTCGGGCCCGGTCCGCGAAGACAATCAGGCAGTAGCCAGCGTCCGCGTCCAAAAGGGCGGGGAAGTGGCCGGCGTCGAGTCCCTGCGCGACAAACTAAAGGCCGAGGGCGACCTGGTCATCGTGTTCGGCGACTCCGTCCAGGGCGACGCTTTAAGAAAGCTTGTCGCTTTCGGCGACTCACTAGGCATCCCCGTCAAGTACGTCTGCCTTGTCGACTACTCAAACTCACGAGGCGCCTTCGACATGGGCGTGCTCCCGCGCGATGGTGGAATGTCTCGCGAACAAATGCGGGCCGCGACCGACCTGGACGTGCTCTGGGTAGTCGGCGCGAATCCCCTGAAGGGCGCAGCGCTCGGATCAAAGAACGCGTTCGTAGTCGTGCAAGACCTCTTCATGACCGAAACCGCCAAGCAAGCCGACATCGTTCTTCCCGCCGCGTCCGCCTATGAAAAGAACGGCACTGTAACCAACGTGTGCGGCGAAGTGCAGCGCTTGAAGCAAGCCATCAAAGTGATGGGCACCAAGACCGACCTCGAAATCTTCGGACAGATCGCCAAGGAAATGGGTTTGAATTTAGGCATTTGGCTCCCCGACAAAGTATTCGAAGAAATCCGCAAGACCGTACACGGTTACGGAGTCTCGCCTGCACTTTTAGCGATCGGCCCGGTCTCGACCATGCCTCTCAACGGACGCGTCGCCGCTCTCCCCGGCGCGATCCAATCCTCTGGCGACACGCTGTTCACGTCAGGCTCGCTCACGCCCTACTCCGAAATACTCAACAAGGTCATGGAATCTCCCGGCAAACTTTATGGCGGACAGGGGCAATAGGCGACGATGACTTTCTTCATAGTGAGTATCATCAAAGCCGCCGTTGTAGCCTTCGTCCTGCTGACAGCGTTGGCTTACCTGCAATGGCTCGAACGCAAGGTGCTGGCGCACATCCAATTACGCGTGGGCCCTCGCCGCGTGGGTCCGCACGGCCTGCTACAGCCACTGGCCGACGTCATCAAACTGATCACCAAGGAAGACATGATGCCTTCCCACGTGAACAAAGTCTTCTGGTTCCTGGCGCCGTTCATCGCGGTTCTGTTCTCGCTGATCCCCATCGCCGTGATCCCCTTCGGCACAGAACTTAGCCTGCCTGCGATCAACATCGGACCGGTTCATATTCCCGCTATCACCACGGCAATGCAGTTGACCGATCTCAACATAGGTGTTCTCTTCATCCTCGGCATCTCCGGTTTGGGTGTGTACGGAGTAGCGCTAGCGGGTTGGTCCTCGAACAATAAATATTCGCTGCTAGGCGGCCTGCGCAGTTCCGCACAGATGATCAGCTACGAGTTGCCGATGGCCATGGCGATCGCTGCCCCACTGCTCGCGCTCAACACGCTGAGCTTCCGCGGCATCGTCGACGGGCAAGCCGGCTTCTTCTTCGGCTTCCTCCCCAGGTGGACCATCTTCCAGGTCTTCCCCTTCAACATCATCAGCTTCATCCTGTTCATCATCGCGGCCTTCGCCGAAACCAACCGCGTGCCCTTCGATCTGCCTGAAGCAGAAAACGAACTGGTGGCCGGGTTCCATACCGAATACGGCAGCATGAAATTCGCCGCGTTCTTTATGGCTGAATATTGCAACATGGTGACCATCTCGTGCGTGGCGACGCTGCTCTTCCTAGGCGGTTGGCATCCGCCGTTCCCAGCGCAATACGGATCGAGTTTCCTGCCGTCGTTAGCGATGGCCGGCGCGGGAATATTGTGCTTCATGCACGCCGCCAGCCCCGCGCGCCCACTCGATCGCTTCACGCTCCCCGTCGTAGGCGTAGCATTCTTCGCGCTCGGCGGTGTGTTCCTGATTCCAGCCGTGGCACTCCCCCTGATGCCCATCATCTGGTTCTCAGCCAAAGCCCTCGTCATCCTCTTTGTATACATTTGGGTTCGCGGCACACTTCCGCGCTTCCGCTACGACCAACTGATGCGCTTCGCCTGGACCTTTATGTTCCCGGTAGCCGTCGTCAACCTGTTCCTCACCGGCCTGGTGGTGGCACTGGCCTAAAGGCCTGCTCATAAAATATGGACGCACTCCTCTTCATGATCTTCGCCGCGATCGCGGTGGTCTGCGGCGTCAACCTGGTGGTGCAGACGCACCCCATCTCAAGCGCCCTTTCGCTAGTCGGCGTGATGGGCGCGCTGGCGGCGCTGTACTTGCTCCTAGGCGGCGAGTTCATCGCGGCCGCGCAATTGGTAGTCTACGCCGGCGCCATCATGGTGCTGTTTGTCTTCGTCATCATGCTGCTGAACGCCGGCACGGAGCACAAAGGTCATCGCACGTGGGCTAAATATGCGGGCGTTCCCTTACTCCTGGTGTTCTTAGGATTGATCGCCAGCCTGATCGCGAACCGACTCCCGGCCTCTGAAAATGTAGTTTTCGGCCAGTTCACCAAAGGCTCGCCGCTAGAAATCGGACGCGCGCTTTTCACCACATATTTACTGCCGTTCGAAGTCACCAGCGTCCTCATCCTGATCGCGATCCTGGGCGCGATCGTTCTGGCGCGAAAGGAGATCGACTAGTGCCACAGTTACCTCCCAGCGTGCCGCTGTCCTGGTACCTGGCCCTCAGCCTGATTCTCTTTGTACTCGGCATCGCCGGATTTTTATTCCGCCGTAACATCATTACCGTGTTCATGTCGATCGAGTTGATGCTCAACGCCGTGAATCTCAGCTTCATCACGTTCTCCTACAAATTGAAACAGGTGGACGGGCATATTTTTAGCTTCTTCGTGATGGTGGTGGCGGCGGCCGAAGCCGCGGTCGGCCTCGCGATCATCCTAACCGTGTTCAAGAACCGGCAGACGCTCGAAATCGACGAATTAAGCTCGCTCAAAAATTAAGATGCTATCGCTTTGGTTGATACCTCTCCTACCGCTTGCCGGTTTCGCCGTGAACGGTCTGCTTGGCCGGCGCTTGCCGAAGTCCGCGATTAACGCGGTCGCCGCCGGCTCCGTGCTGCTCAGCTTTCTGTGGGTGCTGAAAACGCTGAGCGCGCTAGGCGTGTTCGGCGGCGGCAATCCGCTGGAGCAGGCCTACGTCGAGCATTACTTCACCTGGATTCAATCCGGCACGCTGAACATCGGCGTCGATTTCGCGATTGATCGCCTTACCGCCGTAATGCTCATGATTGTCACCGGCGTCGGCTTCTTAATTCACGTCTACGCGATCGGTTACATGGCGCATGAAAGCGGCTACTACCGCTTCTTCGCATACCTCAACCTGTTCATGTTCTTCATGCTGACGCTGGTCCTCGGCGCTAACTTCCTGCTGCTGTTCGTCGGCTGGGAAGGCGTGGGCTTGTGCAGCTACCTGCTGATCGGTTTCTACTTCAGCGAAAAGTTCGCCACCGACGCCGGCAATAAAGCCTTCATCGTAAATCGCATCGGCGACTTCGGCTTTTCGCTGGCAGTGTTTTTGATCGTAATCCACTTTGGATCGCTTGATTTCGCCACCGTGTTCGGCAAAGTGCAGTCGATGCCGGTTGAATCGAGCGCTGGTTGGATGACGGCAATAGCTCTGCTTTTGTTTGTCGGAGCCACCGGCAAATCTGCGCAGATACCTTTATATGTGTGGCTGCCCGACGCCATGGCCGGCCCCACCCCTGTCAGCGCCCTGATCCACGCCGCAACCATGGTCACCGCCGGCGTCTACATGGTGACGCGCAGCTCCTCGATCTTCCTGCACGCGCACGACGCACTCGAAGTAGTCGCGATCATCGGCCTGGCCACCGCGTTCTTCGCCGCGACCATGGGCCTAGCCCAGACGGATATTAAAAAGGTTTACGCCTACTCGACCGTTTCGCAGTTAGGCTACATGTTCCTAGGCCTCGGCACCGGAGCCTTCTCTGCAGGCATCTTCCACGTCATGACCCACGCGTTCTTCAAGGCGCTGTTGTTCCTAGGCGCCGGCAGCGTAATCCACGCCATGTCCGGCGAACAAGACTTGCGCAAAATGGGCGGCCTGCGAAAGTACACACCCATCACCTTCTGGACCTTACTCTGCGCCAGCGTAGCCATCGCAGGCGTCCCGCCGTTTTCCGGCTATCACAGCAAGGACGCGATTCTGGCCTCGGCTTACACATACGCTCCCTGGATGTACTGGGTAGGCGTTTTCACCGCCGGCATGACGGCCTTCTATGTGTTCCGCGCGTTCTTTTTAGCCTTCTTCGGCGAGCCTCGCTGGAAGGCCGACGCGCATGACGCGCACGGTCATGATGCTCACGGCCATGGACACGGCGAGCCCCACGAGTCACCACCGTCGATGTGGATTCCTCTTGCAGTTCTCGCTGTGCTGAGTTTAGTCGGCGGCTACATCAACATTCCGAAATGGTTGGAGCCCATGTTCAAATCGGCGCCGGAAGAACCTGGAATTCCGTGGACCGCCATGGTTTCCGTGGCCGCCGGCCTCATCGGCATCGCTCTAGCGGCATGGTTCTACCTAATCGCGCCTGCCATCCCCGAGGGTTTGGCGCGCACCTTCAGCACCCCCTACCGCTGGATCTACAACAAGTATTTCGTCGACGAGTTCTACGATTCGCTGGTGGTCAATCCCATGGTTGATGGCTCACGGTCCCTGCTCTGGCGGGTAGTCGACGCCCGCGGCATCGACGGCATCGTGAACGGAGCCGGCAGGACCGCACGCAGCGTCGGCGGCGTCCTCAAACGAATGCAGTCAGGTTCCATACGCAGTTACGCGGCGTGGGTAGTCTTAGGCTCGATCGTAGTGATCGTCGCCATCACCATGGCAGGAGGCGGCCGATGACGACGCTCCTCGACGCCGTTCTCTTTCTCCCGCTCATCGGCTTCTTCGTGCTGTTGCTGATCCCCAAGAGCAATCCCAGCCTCTCGCGCATGGCGGCTCTCGTCATTTCTCTGCTGATCTTCGTGATCTCGCTGGGGCTCGTCAGCGGCGTCGTCCCCGAGGGTTACGCCTTCGTCCACGATTCCGAATGGATCAGCTCGCCGCCCATCCGCTATCACGTCGGTCTAGATGGCTTGAGCCTGTGGCTGGTGATCCTAACGACGCTGCTCACCCCGATCTCTGTACTGGCGTCGTGGAAACACATCGATCACCGCGTGAAGGAATTCTTCGCGTTTCTGATCTTGCTTGAGTTCGGCTTGATCGGTGTCTTTATCTCGCTCGATCTCTTCCTCTTTTATGTGTTCTGGGAAATTGGCCTGGTGCCCATGTATTTCTTGATCGGCATCTGGGGCCACGACCGCCGCATATACGCCGCCGTGAAGTTCTTCATTTACACCTTCACCGGATCGGTCCTGATGCTAGCGGCCATCATCTTCTTGTATAACCGCGCCGGCACGTTCGACTACACGCAGATCGTTGCCCAATTGCAAAGCGGCCGTCTGGCCTTGAGCAGTCAAGTCGAAATGATCTTGTTCCTGGCGTTCTTCATCGCCTTCGCCATCAAGGTCCCGCTGTTCCCGTTGCATACTTGGCTGCCGGACGCGCACGTCGAAGCGCCTACTGCCGGCTCCATCATGCTGGCCAGCGTCATGCTGAAGATGGGCACCTACGGACTCGTGCGCTTCTGCCTCCCGCTATTCCCCAACGCCGCGCACAAATCAGCGCCCTGGGTCATCGCGCTAGCAGTCATCGGCATCGTCTACGGCGCGTTGGTCGCGTTAGTCCAGCCCAACATGAAGAAGTTGGTCGCGTACTCCTCCGTCAGCCACTTGGGCTTCGTGGTGCTCGGTATCTTTTCGTTCACCCAGCAAGGCCTCGACGGAGCCGTGTACCAGATGCTGAATCATGGCATCTCCACCGGCGCGCTGTTCCTCTTAGTCGGCTATTTGTACGAACGCCGCCATTCGCTGGAAATCGCAGCCTATGGTGGAGTAGCTACGCCCGCGCCCAATCTAGCGATCGTCTTCCTGATCGCCACCCTCGCCTCCGTCGGCCTGCCGATGCTAAACAATTTCGTGGGCGAGTATCTGGTTCTCCAAGGCGCGTCATATTCCAATTTCAGCGCTACTGTGTTCGCCGCTATCGGCGTGATCCTCTCCGCCTGCTATATGTTGTGGCTGTATCAGCGAACATTCTACGGAAAACCATCCGAATCGCTAAGCCATCACATGCCGGACTTGTCGGGACGCGAGTGGGCCGCCATCGTCCCGCTGTTGCTCCTAATGCTGTGGATGGGAACCTACACGCAAACTTTCCTCCCGTCGATCAGTGCCGAAAATACAAGAATTCTCGATCAAAGCAAGCCGCGGCCTGCTGGAAGCGAGGTAGCGAATGCCCGCTAACCTCTTCCCGACCGGAGTCGAATACTTCCGCATCCTGCCGGAAATGATCCTGACCATCGCCGGAGTCCTGGTGATGTTCCTAGAAGCCATCTTCACCAACGACGACCAGCGCAAAATCTTCGGACCCTTCTCCATCGTCGCGCTGCTAGCCGCCCTAGTAGCGTCTATATCCGCCGCCGGCGACCCTGGCGCCGCCTTCAGCAACATGCTGATCATCGACGGCTTCGCCTCTTTCTTCCGAGTCCTCGTCATCGGCATCGGCGTGATCGCAATCCTAAGCTCCACCGAATACCTGCGCCGCGAAA
>Ga0265314_10003131_pt1 | contig 16238 bp, 16 predicted proteins | sample 4126metaG_FD_203106 | JGI IMG/M metagenome (GOLD analysis project Ga0265314, IMG submission 203106) | Rhizosphere microbial communities from Carex aquatilis grown in University of Washington, Seatle, WA, United States - 4-1-26 metaG | ecosystem: Host-associated > Plants > Roots > Rhizosphere >... | reverse complement strand
ACCTTCGCGTTCGGCGCGTCGAAGTGCTCGCGGTTGCGCCAGTCCACGTTCGTGCGGCCCCAGCTCGGGCCCGTCGTGCAGTCGACCTCGATGAAGGCGTCGCGCACCTCCATCAGCGTCGGGTCGATCAGGTGCGCGACGCAGACGGGATCGTGCATCGGCGAGCCGTCGAGGTCTGGATAACGCGTCTTGTGGAAGCGCGAGTAGAAGTCCATCAGCTCGGCGACGACCTTCCCGACCTTGCCGGCGCTTCTCATCCGCTCGGTGTGCTCGTCCGTGATCAGTGCGGCATGCGTCACGTCGAGCCCGACCATCGTCGTGTCGAGCCCCTCGGCGAAGACGCGCTGCGCGGCCTCCGGGTCGGCCCAGATGTTGAACTCGGCGGCGGGCGTGCGGTTGCCTTCGCCGATCGCGCCGCCCATCAGCACGATCCGGTCGGGGCGTGCGTCGGGATGGGTCGCGAAGGCGAGCCCGACGTTCGTCAACGGTCCCGTCGCTACGAGTGTCGGCTTCGCCGCGCTGCGGAACTGCTCGGCGAGGTACTCGACCGCGTGTTGCGGCTGCGCCGCGTGCACGGCAGCCGGCAGGTCGGGCCCGTCGAGGCCGGACTCGCCGTGCACGTGCGCTGCGACGTCGCGCCTGCGCATGAACGGAGCGTCCGCGCCCGCGTAGACGGGGATGTCGCCGCGGCCGGCGAGCTCGAGCACGCGCAATGCGTTTGCGGTTGTCTTGTCGAGGGTCTGGTTGCCCGAGACGGTCGTCACTCCCACGAGCTCGAGCTCGGGCGAGGCGACTGCGAGGAGGATGGCGATCGCGTCGTCGTGGCCGGGATCGCAGTCGAGGATGATCGGCGTTGGCGTCATGCCGCGAGTATTCCCTCTAGTTCACGGGCCGCGGGGAGAGAAGGTTGTGCGCCGAGTCGCGAAGCCGCGAGCGCTCCGGCCGCGCAGGCGCGCCTGAGCGCTTCGTCGCGCGGCCGTCCCTCGAGCAGCGACACGACGAGGCACGCGGCGAACGCGTCGCCGGCGGCCGTCCCGTCGACCGCCTCCACACGCGGCGGTGTGGCACGCGCGACCTCGACGCCGTCTTCGTAGAGGGCGGCTCCGTCGGCGCCATAGGTGACGGCGACGAGCTTGCCGCGCGAGACGACCTCGTACTCGAGCTGGTTCACGATCAGGAGGTCCGGCACGACGTCGACCGACCGCGCGGGTGCCGCGTTCAGGGCGAAGTAGTCGGCCTCGCGCGCTGCGGCGACGACGACGGCGTCGGGCACCTCGAGCTGGCAGAGCACAGCGCCCCGTGGCGAGGCCGGTGTCACGGCCGCGTTCGCGCCCGGCACGACGACGATCTGGTTCTCGCCGTCGGCGGCGACGACGATCAGCGCGATCCCGGTCGTGCCGACGCGCTCGAGCTCGAGCTCGACGCCTGCGGCGCGGAGCCCCGCGAGTGCCTCCTCGGCCAGTGGGTCATCGCCGACCGCGCCGATCAGCCGCACGTGCGCGCCCAGGAGCGCGGCGGCGACGGCCTGGTTCGCACCCTTGCCGCCGGGCCAGCGCCCGAACGCGGAACCGGAGATCGTCTCCCCCGCCCGCGGCAGCCGCTCGACGCGGGCGACGAGGTCGAGGTTGATCGACCCGACGACGGTGAGCTCGACCGGCATCCCCGGAGCCTAGAGCGCGCCGCAGGTACCTGGTACCAATTCAGCGTCGCTACGCGGCGATCGCGCGGAGGTCGTCCAGCGCGCGGCCGAGCAGGTTCTCGCGCAGGTCGAACAGGCCCGCCCAGAGCGAGCTCTTGTCGATCGTCGACTGCCACCGCGCCTGCGCGGACAGGCCCTCGAGCGCGCGCACCAGCACGGCGAGCTCCAGGTACGCCGCCGCGACGCGATGCGGGGCGACGTGCACACCGGCGCGGTCGAGCACCGGCCCCCAGTCCACGAGCTCCGCGGGGCCCGGCTCGCCGAACCAGGAGCGCCCCTCTGCCCGGTCTGCCTCCAGCTCGATCAGATAGCGCCCGAGCGGGCGCTCGAGCCCCGCCAGCGCCGTCTCGACGCGGTCGGCGGCCCGCCGCATCGCAGCCTGGCGACGGCCGGGCGTGCTCGGATCGGCATCGCCGCGCGCCCAGCGCTCGAGCAGCCGGCAGAACGCGAGCGACGCGACCTCGAGGGAGACGAGCTGCCCGATCAGCTTGCGTGCCGTCTGCTCGTCGATCGCATGCTCCGAGATCACCGCAGCCCACTCAGGCCGCGTGCCCAACGGTGTCGTCATACCTCTATGACCACCGGCAGAATCATCGGACGGCGGTGCGTGCGGTCGTAGACGAGCTGCCCGAGCCCGTCGTGGATGTGCTCCTGCAGCAGCTTCACCTCGCGGATGTCGTCGGCCAGCAGCTCGCGCACGATCTCGTGCGCCTCCTGGCGCATCTCCGCGAGCAGCTCGTCGCTCTCGGCAAAGCCGCGAGAGATCAGCTCGGGCGCGGCCGCCGCGCCGTCGGACAGCGTCGTGACGACGATCAGCACGCCGTCCTCCGACATGTGCCGCCGGTCGCGCAACGCGACGTCGGAGATGTCGCCGACACCGAGACCGTCCACGTAGGTCACACCCGACTCGACGTGATCCGCGATGCGCACACCGTCGCGCGAGAGCTCGACGACGTCGCCGTTCTCAGCAATCACGATCGAGCTCGCGGGAACGCCGGCGTCCTGCGCGAGACGCGCGTGCGCGGCCTGCATGCGGTACTCGCCGTGGATCGGCATCACTGCCTTCGGCCGCAGGAGGCTCAACAGCGTGCGCAACTCCTCGGCGCGCGCGTGGCCGGAGACATGCACGTCGGCGTTCTCCTCGTGCAGCACCTCGGCGCCGTTCTTCGTCAGCCGGTTGATCGCGTCGTGCACGCGCAGCTCGTTCCCCGGCACCGGGCGCGCCGAGATGATCACCGTGTCGCCGCGCTCCACCTTCACTGTGGGATGGTCGTTGTAGGCGATGCGCGTCAGCGCCGACAGCGGCTCACCCTGCGAGCCGGTGCAGATGATCAGCTGCTCACCGACCGGGATGTCGTCCAGGTCGGCCGGCTTGACGAGCACCTCCTCCGGCACGTTGACGTAGCCGAGATTGCGCGCGACGTTCATGTTGCGGCGCATCGAGCGGCCGACGACGACCACCTTGCGGCCGGAGTCGACACCGACGTCGATCGCCTGCTGCATGCGGTGGATGTTCGACGCGAAGCTCGAGACGAGGATGCGCCCGCGGCGCACGGGGATGATCTGGCGAAACGCCTCGCCGACGACGCGCTCGGAGCGCGTGAAGCCCGCGCGCTCGGCGTTGGTCGAGTCGCCGAGCAGCAGGTCGACGCCGCGGTTGCCGAGCGCTGCCAGCCGGCCCACGTCGGTGCGCAGCCCGTCGACCGGCGTGTGGTCGAGCTTCCAGTCGCCGCTGTGGAAGACGAGCCCGGCGCTCGTCTCGATCGCGATGCCGACGGCATCCGGGATCGAGTGCGCCATGCGGATGAACTCCAGCCTGAACGGCCCGATGTCGATCGGCCCCTCCTCCGGCTCGGCCTCGCGCAGCTCGGCTGCGCGCAGCAGCCCATGCTCGTCGAGCTTCGACTTCACGAGCCCGAGCGTCAGCCGCGTCGCCCAGATCTCCTTGACGCTGACCTCGCGCATCAGGAACGGGAGCGCTCCGACGTGGTCTTCGTGCGCGTGCGTCAGCACCACCGCGCGGATGTTCTTGTCGCGTAGGTAACCGAAGTCGGGAAGGATCACGTCGACGCCGAGGTGCTCGTCGCGCGGGAACGCCATCCCGGCGTCGACGACGATCACGTCGTCGCCGAGCTCGTAGACGGTCATGTTCTTCCCAACCTCACCGAGCCCGCCGAGCGGGATCACACGCAATACGTCAGCCATAGGGGAGGCAGTCTAGGCGGCGACGAGCAGGCCCAGCCGTTCGAGGCAGTCGCGCACCGCCGCGACCTCGTCCTCGGTCGGCGCCGGGAGCGGCAATCGGTGCCCGCCCACCGCGTGGCCCAGCAGGTTCAGGGCGGCTTTGATCGGCAGCGGATTGGTCTGGATCTTCAGCAGGTCGTACGCCGGCCCGAGCTCGCGGTCGATCTCGCGCCCGCGGTCGACGTCGCCGGCCAGCGTCGCGCGCACCTGGTCGGCGACCTGCGGCCCGACGACGTGCGTGTGCACGCAGATCCCGCCCACTCCGCCGAGCTCGACGAAAGGCTGAATGAGCACGTCGTCGCCGGCATAGAGAGCGAGGCCGCTGTCGACGATGTGCCTCGCCTGCGCGAGATCGTCGTGCGCCTGCTTGACGGCGCGAACGGTGTCGATCTCGGCGAGCCGCGAGATCGTCTCCGGCTCGATGTTCACGACGGAGCGAGAAGGGATGTTGTAGACGACGATCGGCTTGTCGCTCGTGCGCGCAATCGCCTCGAAGTGCGCGACGATCCCCCGCTGCGGCGGCTTGTTGTAGTACGGCGTGACGACGAGCAGCGCGTCGGCGCCCAGCTCGTGTGCGCGCTCCGAGAGGTGCACCGAGTGCAGCGTCGAGTAGGTGCCCGTGCCGGCCACCACCGTCGCGTCTCCGCCGACGGCTTCGATCGCCGCGCGGAAGAGGTCGAGCCGCTCCTCGTCGGTCAGATTCGGGCTCTCGCCCGTCGTCCCCGCGACAACGATCCCGTCGGAGCCGTTCTCGACGAGGTGGCGCGCGAGCCGCTGAAACGCGTCGAAGTCGATCGATTCGTCCTCCCGGAACGGGGTGACGATCGCGGTCAGGACGTTGCCGAGCATGCCGGAAGGATACTCGGCATGACTCGAGTGACTGACTACTTGCGGCGGCCGAAGATCCGAAGCAGGTACAGAAACAGGTTGACAAAGTCGAGGTAGAGCGCGAGCGCACCGACGATCGCGTCCTTCTCGACCTGCTCCGGTCCACCACCGGTCTCGTAGCGCTTGAGCCGCTGCACGTCGTACGCCGTGAACGCCGAGAAGATCAGCACACCGGTCGCAGTCGTCACCCAGTAGAGCGTTTCGTTCAGCCAGAGGATGTTGACGAACACACCGACGATCTGACCGAATAGGGCCATGAAGAGGAAGCCGCCGATCCCGGTCAGATCGACACTCGTCGTGTAGCCGGCGAGCGCGAGGGCAGCGAACATCGCAGCCGCGACGAAGAACGTCGCGAAAATCGATTTCGTCGTGAACACGGCGAAGATCACCGAGATTGTGACGCCGTTCAGCGCCGCGTAGCCCAGGAACGTCAGCGCCGCTTCGAAGAGATCCATGTGCTGGACGAGCCCGGCCAGCCCTGCGACCAGGACGAGCTCGATCAGGATCAGCCCGATGAACACCCAACCGCCCGAGCCGGTGACGAGGGCGTTGAGCGCACGCTGGCTGTGCCCCACGCCTGCCGCAACCGCCCCGGTGACGACGAGCGCGACCGCCATCCACACGAAGACCTCTCGAAAGTACGCGCGCTGCTCGGCGTTCGGGACGATCGTCTCGCTGGCAAGCGCGCGCACGCGCCGAGGCTAACCCATGTGACCGAGCGCTGGAAACCGGGATACTCGCGCGATGGCACGGTTCGTCCTCGTGCACGGTGCCTGGCACGGAGGCTGGTGTTTCCAGTGGCTCGTGGAGGAGCTCGAAGACCACGGCCACGAGGTGGCGACGCCCGACCTGCCGTGCGAGGCGATCGGGTTGACGCCGCTCGACTACGCGCGCGTGGTCGGCCCGCAGCCGGACGCGATCGTCGTCGGTCACTCCCTGGCGGGGCTGACGATTCCACACGTCGCAGCGCGCACCCGCGTCTACCTCGGCGCGCTCCTGCCGGTCGAGGACGTCTATGCAGACTGCTTCGCGGCGGGCTTCGGCGGCTTCGTCCGCGACAGCTCCGGGCGCTCCTACTGGCCGAACGCGGACGCCGCGGCCGCCGGGATGTTCCCCGACTGCGCGCGCACCCAGTCGGACTGGGCCTTCGCGCAGCTCCGCCGCCAGGCGCCGTTCGACGCCGTGACAGCGCCGTTCGGGCCGGGCGACGTCGTGATCGCGACATTGCAGGACGCCGCGGTCGACCCGGACTGGCAGATCCGCACGGCGCGCGCGCACGGCGCCCGTGTGATCGAGCTCGACGCGGGCCACTCACCCCATCTGACCCAGCCGGACGAGCTCGCTGACGTGCTCAGCTCCCTGGCGTGAGCAGCACGACCCGCTCGGCGACCTGCTCGACCGGTCCCGCGGCGCGCAGGAACTCCGCCTCGTACGGCCTGCCCGCCAGGCCGACGAGCGCCCGCGGTGCGAGCTCGCGCAGCCGCGCGAGCACCGGCTCGACGTTGCGCTGCTCGTAGAGCACGTCGGCGGCGAGCGCGAGCTCGAAGCGCTCCGGCCACGCCACGCGCCAGTCCCGCACCTCGGCCGTGAGCTCCAGGCCGTTGCGCTCGGCGTTCCCGCGCAGGAGCTCGATCGCGTCAGCGGCCCAGTCCGTCGCGGTCACCTGCGCACCGCGGGCGGCCGCGACGAGCGACGGCACGCCGAGGCCGCAGCCGAGCTCGACCACGCGCAGGCCCGCCACGTCCGGCAGCGCTTCGGCCAAGGCGATCGCGGCCGGCCACAGCTCGGCCCAGTACGGCAGGAACTCGTCCTCGGCGAATGCCTCTTCGTCGATGAGGGCTTCGGGGGAGACCGGTCGCCGCAGCACAAGTCCGATCTCCCCCAGCCCGATGCTCACGTCGTGAAACTGGGGCACGACGGGAGCATGCCCTTACTCGAGCACGTGGATGTTCCGTGCCGAGCAAAGCTCCTTGAGCGCCTCGGGCCACACCGAGACGCTGACCTCGCCGAGATGCGCCTTGCGAAGCAGCAGCATCATCGTGCGCGCCTGCCCGATGCCGGAGCCGATCGAGAGCGGCAGCTCGTCCTGCAGGATCGCGCGGTGATACGGCAGCTCGCCGAACTCCGTCTGGCCCGACAGCTCGAGCTGGCGGCGCAGGCTCTCCGCGTCGACGCGAATGCCGCCCGACATCAGCTCGTGCCGGCGCTTCGTGACGGGGTTCCAGACGAGGATGTCGCCGTTCAGGCCGTGCATCGGTCGCCCGTCCGCAGAGAGCGTCTCGGTCGACCAGTCGTCGTAGTCGGCCGCGCGCAGCTCATGCGGCAGGCCGTCCGCGAGCGCCCAGCCGATGCCGTAGATGAACACGGCGGGATGCTCCTGGAGGATCATCGTCTCCCGTTGCTTGCGCGGCAGGTCGGGATACGCCGCGAGGATGTCCTCGGCGTGGATGAACGTCAGCTCGTCGGGCAGCGTGCCCCACTCCGCGAGGGCGGGCCACTCCTCGAGCAGCATCGTCTCCGCGGCCTTGAGCGCCCGCCAGATCGAGCGCACGGTCGAGGTGAGGTAGTCGAGTGTGCGGTCCTCGCGCCGGATCGCCCGTTCCCAGTCCCACTGATCGACGTAGGCGCTGTGGTCGTGATCGAGGAAGTAGTCCTTTCGCACGGCGCGCATGTCGGTGAGGATCCCCTCGCCGGGCTTGCAGCCGAACTGGCGCAGCGCGAGCCGCTTCCATTTCGTTGCGGCCTGTACGACCTCAGCATCGAGCGGATGCACGTCGTGGTCGTTCGCGATGTGGAAGGTCACGGGTGTGCGTGAACCGTCGCGGTCGAGATAGTCGTTGACGCCGCTCAACCGGTCGACGATCAAGGGGACCTGCACCTGCTCCAGGTTCAGCTCTTCGCAGAGCTGGTCCTCGATCACGCGCTTCGCCGCATAGAGCGCACGCATCGTCTCGCGCGGCGTGAGGGGTGACCGGTAGTCGTGCGGCAGGACGTCGGCCAGCTGCGTGTAGTCGCCGATGCCTGGGCCCGCGAGATCCGCTTGCTTTTCAAGCGTCGTCATATCGCCTCCGATCTCTACGAGCGGATCGTCCTCCGGCCCGCAAAGAGCCGCATCCGGAGAAACCCCCTGCCTAGAAGAGGCGGTCCAGCCCGACGGTGAGCCCGGGCGGCAGCGATGCGAGGCGCTCGAGCGCGAGCAGCACGCCCGGCGTGTACGCCTCGCGCGAGATCGCGTCGTGGCGGATCGTGAGCACCTGGCCCGCGCTGCCCAGGATCACCTCCTGGTGTGCGTTCAGGCCCGGCAGACGGACGGAGTGGATCGGCACGTCGCCGCCCAGCCGCTCGGCGGTCAGCTTCGCCGTGCCGGACGGTGCATCGAGCTTCGACGAGTGGTGCAGCTCAACGATCTCCGCGTGCTCCATGTGCCGTGCCGCTTCCTCGGCGAAGCGCATCATCAGCACCGCTCCGATCGCGAAGTTCGGTGCGTAGAACACGGCGACCGGCGCGTCCGCGAACTCGCTCGTGTCCCAGCCCGTCGTGCCGACGACGCTCGGGACACCTGCCGCGACGGCCGCGCGCACGTTCGCGGCGGCCGCGTCCGGCTGCGTGAAGTCGACCATCGCATCCGCGTCGCCGAGCTCGTCGACCAGCGTGTGGCCGCCGGCTTCGAGCCCCGGCCCGAGCACCGAGCCGACCTTGCCGGCGCGACCGTTGAGCAGGACCTTCACGCTGCGTGGGCGAGGTCAGGCGTGATCCGCTCGAGCGCCGCGAGGAATCTGTCCTCGTTCGGGCCGATGCACGCCGCCGACAGCCGCTCCGACCCGAGCAGCGCGGCCGCGAGCTCGCAGACGGACGACGCCTCGACTGCGTCGATCTCGGCGACGATGCGATCGAGCGACAGCAGCTCGGAATCCGTGATCAGCGACTTGCCGAGCCGGTTCATGCGCGTCGACGTCGATTCCATCGAGAGCAGGATGCGGCCCTTCAGGTTCTCCTTCGCGCGTTCGAGCTCGCGCGCGGTCAGATTGCCGCCTGCGATGTCGGCGATCTGCTCGGCGGTGATCGCCAGCGCGTCGCCCAGGTTGTCCTCGCGCGTACCGAGATAGACGCCGATCTGGCCCGTGTCCGTGTACTGCGAGACGAACGAGTAGACCGCGTAGGCCATCCCCCGCTTCTCGCGGATCTCCTGGAAGAGGCGAGACGACGCCGAGCCGCCGAGGATCGCGTCGAGCAGCGACGCAGCGAAGCGGCGCCGGTCGGAACGCGAGATGCCGGGCGCCGCGAGACAGACGTGGTACTGCTCGGTGTCCTTGCGCTGGAAGCGGCGCTGCGGCGGCGGAGCCTGCACGAGCGGCGGCCGGAGGTTCGCGCGTGACGCTGCGCCTCCGTTCCGGCACTCGAGCCCACGCTGCACCAGCTCGACGATCTGCTCGTGCTGGATGTTCCCGGCCGCCGCGACGACGATGTTCGACGGCACGTACATCTCGTCGTGGTAGCGCGCGATCGCGTCCTGCGGGATCGACGAGATCACCTCGGCGGTCCCGATCACAGGCCGTCCGAGCGGATGGTCGCCGAACACCGCGTCGGCGATCAGATCGTGCACGAGCTCTTGCGGCGCGTCCTCGTACATCGCAATCTCTTCGAGCACGACCTCGCGCTCGGTCTCGAGCTCCGCGAACGCCGGCGTGAAGACCATCTCGCTCATCACGTCGACCGCGGTCTCGAGGTGATGATCGGGGACGCGCGAGTAGACGAGCGTGTGCTCGCGCGAGGTGGCGGCGTTCAGCTCACCGCCGAGCCCGTCGAAGATCTCGGCGATCTCGAGCGCGCTGTAGCGGCCCGTCCCTTTGAACAGCAGGTGCTCGATGAAGTGCGAGACGCCCGCCTCGGCGAGCTCCTCGTCGCGTGACCCGGCGCCGATCCAGTAGCCGACCGCAGCCGAGCGAACGTGACCGAGCCGCTCCGTGATCACCCGCTCGCCGGAGTCGAGCTCGGTCAGGTTCCAGTTCTGCACGGCGGTAGCGTAGTGCGCTTGGGCTAGCGGTAGCGCAGCGAGACGACGATCGTCCCGACACAGGTCACGGCGGCGACCACGTTCGGGATGATGATCGCCGGGTTGTGGAGCGCGATCCCGTAGCTGAACCAGAGGACGAAACCGACGAGCAGCACCTGCAGGGAGCCGACCGACACGCCCTTCGACGAGCGGTGCGCCCGCATCGTGCGGATCTGAAGCAGCGGCGAGAGGGCCATCGCGACGCCCCACGTGGCCGCAATCGCAGCGAGGTAGTCGATCACGGCCGCAACCTACTACCTGCGGTAGAGCCGGTGACTCCGAGGATCGACGTACACCGCCGGGTCGATCCGCGGCAGCGAGAGCGCCGCTACCACGGCGAGTCCGGCGCAGACGCCGCCGAGGAGCGCGGTCAGGGTCGGCTGCCGCGCGAGCGTGATCAAGCCGAGCACGGTCAGGCCGGCGGTGCTCGGCAGCGTCGCGGCGAGCGCCTGGCGCCAGACCGGCGCGACCCTGGCTTCCGGCGGCGCGTCGACCGGCTCGGCCGGCGCCGGCACGAAGCGCGACCGTGGATCGTTGAAGAGCAGGAACGTGATGCCGACCACGCCCGAGAAGAAGGCGAGCAGTGCCGGCGTGTTCGCCGAGCCGCCGAGCCTCGCCGCAACCAGCAGCGCCACGCCGAGCACGAGCCGGATCGGGATCACACCGAGGGTGCGGTCTCGCAGCGAGTGCAGCGTCATCGTGGATCGGTCGGGAGCAGCGACCACACGATCGCGTCCTGGCGCCGCCCATGTAGCCAGATCGACTTGCGCTCCAGGCCTTCGCGCTGGAAGCCGGCCCGCTCGGCGAGCCGCTGCGACGGCTCGTTGGCCGGATGCGTGCGCAGTTCCAGCCGGCCGATCCCCTCGGTGAACAGCCAGTCGCAGAGCAGGCGGACGGCTCGCGTCATCAGCCCTCTCCCCCGTCCCGCGGCGCCGGCGAGGTACGCGACCTCGTAGTTGTCGCGCGCCCGCCGCGAGGCGATCACGGCGCCGATCGCCACGTCCTGTCCTTCCTCGGTGACCGCGTAGTCGATGCGCTCCCCGCTGAAGCGCCCGTCGCGCGCGGTGCGGAGCAACGAGTTGAAGTCGGCGTCGCGCGGCTCGGCAGGCATGTTCAGCCAGCGGTGCACGAGCTCGTCGCCCATCGTGGACAGAACAACGGCGCGGTCGTCCTCGCGAAACTCGCGGAGGACGACCACGCCGTCGGTGAGCGTGGTTGGCGGCCTCATGCCGCCGACCTTACTTCTTCGCTAGTCGCGCGAACCTGAACGCTCGCGGCGCGGGCCGCGCGGGCCGTCGCGGCGCGGGCCGCGATCCTCGCGAGGCTCACGCGGCGGGGCGTCCTTCGCCCGCTCGATGAGCTCCTCGGGGCTGACCATCGTCTCGCCCTCGTGCTTCTGCACGAGCTTGAGGCCGATGCGGCCACGTGCCTTGTCGACTTCCTGGACGACCACGTCGAGAATGTCGCCGCGTGCGATGACGTCCTCGATGTGATTGACCCGGCCGGGGCCCACGTTCGAGACGTGGAGCAGGCCGTCGGTGCCCTTCTTCAGCTCGACGAACGCGCCGAAGTCGGTCGTCTTGACGACGCGACCCGTGTAGGTGTCGCCGACCTCGGGCTCCTTGGTGAGGTTGCGAATCGCTTCGATCGCAGCGTCACCCTTGGTGCCCTCGGTGGCGTACACGAGGATCGTCCCGTCCTCCTCGATGTCGATCTGCACTTCGTACTCGGACTCGAGCGAGCGGATCGTCTCGCCGCCCTTGCCGATCACCATGCCGATGAACTCGGGGTTGATCTGGATGGTCGAGATCCGCGGTGCGTGCTCGGCAAGTGCCTCGCGCGGAGCGGAGATCGCCTCGTGCATCTTGGCGAGGATCGCGATGCGGGCGTCCTTCGCCTGAGCGAGGGCCTGCTGCATGATCTCGCGGCTGACGCCGGTGATCTTGATGTCCATCTGCAGAGCGGTGATGCCCTCCTGCGTGCCGGCGACCTTGAAGTCCATGTCGCCCAGGTGGTCCTCCGCGCCCTGGATGTCCGTGAGGATCTCGTACTCGTCGCCTTCCTTGACGAGGCCCATCGCGATGCCGGAGACCGGGGCCGTGATCGGCACGCCGGCGTCCATCAGCGCGAGGGTCGAGCCGCAGACCGAGCCCATCGACGACGAGCCGTTCGACTCGAGCGTCTCGGACACGATGCGGATCGTGTACGGGAAGTCCTCCTTGGTCGGGAGCACGGGCTCGAGCGCCCGCTGAGCGAGTGCGCCGTGGCCGATGTCGCGCCGCTTGGGCGAGCCCATGCGACCCGTCTCCCCGACCGAGTAGGGCGGGAAGTTGTAGTGGTGCATGAAGCGCCGGTCACGCTCGAGGGAGAGGTCGTCGATGCGCTGCCCCTCCTTCGCTGTGCCGAGCGTCAGCAGCGACATGATCTGCGTCTGGCCGCGCGTGAAGAGACCCGAGCCGTGGGTGCGCGGCATGACCGACACCTCGATCTCGATCGGGCGGATCTGCGTGGCAGTCCGGCCGTCGGGACGACGCTTGTCGATCGCGATCTTCTGGCGGACGAGGCTCTTGTAGATCGACTCGCACGCCTTCTTGACGTAGCTCTTCGTGAGCGAGTCCTTGACGACGGGCTCGCCGTCGACGGTGGCCGGGCCGACCGGGAACGGCAGCTCGACACCCTCGATGATGTGCTCGAAGAGCAGGCTGCGCTTGGCCGACTTGAGCTCCTTCGAGTCCTGCTCCGCGTCGGTGAGACCACGCAGCTCGTTCTCGAACTTCTCGCGGACGACCGTCTCGACAGCGACTGCGCGCTGCTTCTCGAGAATCTGCGCCAGCGACATGCGGACCTGCAGCTCGCCGAAGACCTTCGCCTCGTCGGCGTCGAGCGACGGTGCGCCGACTTCCTTCTCGACGATCTCCTCGACGATCGCAGCGGCCTCGCGGAGGCCGTGCTGCTGGATGCGCTCCCAGATCGAGTGCCCGTAGGCAGTCTCGAGCCGCTCGGTGACGTCGGGGTCGAGCCACTTCGTCTTGCCCTTCTTGGCGCGCAGCTCGAGCTGGGCGTCGCAGAGCTTGACGATCTCGCGGTGCGCGATCTCGAGCGCCTCGAGGAGCTTGTCCTCGTGCACCTGATTCGCGCCGGCCTCGACCATGGTCAAGCCGTCCTTCGTGCCGACGACGATCAGGTCGAGATCCGACTCCTCGATCTCCTGGAGCGTCGGGTTGACGACCAGGTTCCCCTCGACGATGCCCATCCGCACGGCCCCGATCGGGCCGAGGAACGGCAGCGGCGAGACGGTCAGCGCGGCCGAGACCGCGTTGATCGCGAGGACGTCGTGCGCGGTCACCAGGTCGGCCGAGAACACCGTCGCGACGCACTGCGTCTCGTTGCGGTAGCCCTTCGGCCAGAGCGGCCGGACCGGCCGATCGGTCATGCGTGCGGTGAGGATGGCGCGCTCCGTGGGGCGGCCTTCGCGCTTGAAGAACCCGCCGGGGATCTTGCCCGCGGCGTACATGCGCTCCTCGACGTCGACGGTCAGCGGGAAGAAGTCCGCGCCTTCGCGGGCCTCCGTCCGGCCCTGCGCCGTGCCGAGAACGACGGTGTCGCCACTGCGGACGAGGACTGCCCCGTCTGCCTGCTTGGCGATCTTCCCGGTCTCGAACGAAATCTCCTTGCCGCCGACTTCGACGGACACGGAAACCGGCACCCCTGCGGGGTGCTCAGCTTCAACAATGGTCATGTTTCTCCTATTCCTCCACTGTGCAATGTGAAGGGTGGAAGTTTGAGCCAGCGCTTCATTCTTGGGAGCACTCGCCCAAACTCCACCCTCCGTGACTTGAGCTAGCGCCGGAGGCCTAGCTCCTTGATGAGGGCGCGGTAGCCCTCGAGGTTCTTGCGCTGCAGGTAGTTCAGGAACCGGCGGCGGCGACCGACGAGCTTGAGCAGTCCGCGACGCGAGTAGTGATCGTGCTTGTGCGTGCGGAGGTGCTCGGTGAGCTCGTTGATGCGCTGCGTCAGCATCGCGATCTGAACCTCCGGCGAACCGGTGTCCGTCTCGTGCTTGCCGAACTTCTGAACGTGCTCCAGCTTCTCTTCCTTGGTGAGGGGCATGCTTCTCCTCTCGATGATGACGTCACCCAGGTCTCAGCTCGCCGCGAAGGAAGACGCGAGACGGCCGAGGCCGGGCCCGTCAGTAGGGTAGCGGATTCCCGATGAATGCGACGTTTTCCAGCCACATCGAGGCCGCGGCGCGCGCCTGGGACGTGCCGGCGCTCGCCGCGGGCTACTCGGCGCGCGGCGAGGCCGTCACCGGCGCGCACGGCTGCGATCCCGCCACGGTCTTCCGGGTGGCCTCGGTCACGAAGCCGCTCACCGCCACGCTCGCCGCGGGGCTGCTGGAGCTCGAGGCCACGACGGGGATCTGGCCGCACGACGTGCGGATCCGCCATCTCCTCTCCCACACGAGCGGCTACGACTGCGAATGCGGCGAGCTCGCCCGCTTCGGATCGGGTGACGACGCGCTCGGGGCCGTCGTGGCCGAGCTGCCGGGCGTCCGGCGGTTCGTCGGGGTCGACCGGGCCTGGTCGTATGCCAACACCGGCTACTGGCTCGCGGGGCACCTGGCGGCAGTGCGCGCCGACACCTCCTTCGAAGACGCGCTCGCCGCCCGGGTGCTCGGGCCGGCGGGGCTCGAGTCGACGTCGTTCGGCGAGCCGGAGCTCGCGGGCACGGGCCCCGAGGCGACGACGGACTCGTATCCGCGGGCCCGCCGGCCCTCGGGCGGGCTCGTCTCGAACGTGCCCGACCTGCTCCGCTTCGGTGCCTGGCACCTCGCGCAGCCCGAGTCGGCCCAGCTGCGCGTGCCCCGCGCCAAGCCGGTGGGCGGCGTCTACGGGCTCGGCCTCTTCGGCGAGCGCGTCGGCGGCAGCGAGGTCTGGGGCCACGGCGGCTCGTACGGCGGCTTCCAGTCGTCGCTCCTCGTCGTGCCCGACCGGGATGCGGTGTTCGTCGGGCTGACGAACAGCAGCGTCGGCCGGCAGGCGCTGCGCGAGCTCGAGGACGTCTTCTTCGAGCACGTCCTCGGCGCGCGGCGGCGCACTCCCGAGACGGTCGAGCTGCCGTCCGCTCTCCTCGAGTCGTATACGGGGTCGTATGCGAACAGCGACGGGAGCTACGAGGTCGCGACGGCGGGCGACGGTCTCGTCGCCACCTACGAGGACGGCGTGTTCGCGGCCCGGCCGATCGGCGAACGGAGCTTCGAGATCGTCGAAGGCACACGCATCGGCGATCGCTTCGACTTCCCACTCGAGCGGTTCGGGCGCTTCGGCAGCAGGCTCGCCGAGCGGGTCGGATGATCGCGCCCGCGGTCGCAGCCGGTCATCCCGCGACGGCGTCGGCCGGTGCGGCGGTCCTCGCGGCGGGCGGCAACGCTGCCGACGCTGCCGTGGCGGCGTCGCTCGTCACGTGCGTCGCCGAGACCGTGATGACCGGGCTGCTCGGCGGCGCGCACGCGATCTACTACGACGTGGCGAGCGGCACGGCGCGCAACCTCGACTGCTTCGTTTCGGTGCCGTCGGGCAGCGGCGCACCGATGCAGTCGTTGCAGGTGCCGTTCGGCGACGAGCTCGTGCACTACGCGATCGGCGCGTCGTCGTGCGCGGTGCCGGGACTGCCCGCCGGGCTCGACGCGTTGTGGCGCGCGCACGGACGCCTGTCGTGGCCGGAGCTGGTCGAGCCGGCGCTGCAGCTCGCGCGCACGGGCGTCGCCATGCCGAGAGCGCACGCGTCTTGCCTCGCGATGCTCGAGCCGGTGATGACGATGCGCGAGGGCGCACGGATGTACGCGCCCGGCGGCCGGCTACTCGGCGAAGGCGGGCTGCTCGAGCAGCCCGGGCTCGTGCAGGCGCTCGAGCTCGTACGCGACGAGGGCGCCGCGTCGGTCTACACCGGTTCGATCGCCGAGACACTCCTCGAGCTGATGGCCGCGCGCGACGGGTCGGTCACCGCCGACGATCTCGCCTCGTACGCCGCCGTCTGGTCCGAGCCCGCGGCCTGCGCGTTCGCCGGCCGCGACGTTCGCACCCGCGCGGGTCTCTCAGGCGTGCCGGAGACGCTCGCCCGCTTCGACCCCGCCGGCGGCGCCGACGCGCTGCTCGAGGCGCTCGAGCTCGAGCCGACGATCGACGGGCACACGACCAACCTGACGGTGGTGGACGCCGAGGGGAACGCGTGCGTGCTCACGTCGAGCCTCGGTCTCGGCTCGGGCGACTGGCTGCCGGGCCTCGACGTGCATCTGAACAGCATGCTCGGCGAGACCGACCTCGTACGCGGGCCACTTCGCCCCGGCGCGCGCAT
>Ga0265314_10003128_pt1 | contig 16243 bp, 10 predicted proteins | sample 4126metaG_FD_203106 | JGI IMG/M metagenome (GOLD analysis project Ga0265314, IMG submission 203106) | Rhizosphere microbial communities from Carex aquatilis grown in University of Washington, Seatle, WA, United States - 4-1-26 metaG | ecosystem: Host-associated > Plants > Roots > Rhizosphere >... | reverse complement strand
GCGGCGCCGTACTGGATCCGATCGATGCAGCCTTGCGGGTGCTCGAGCCGCACCCCCACCGCGATGGCCTTGCGCTCGAGGGCCAGCCCGTCCCGGACCATCCAGGCGTAGGCGGCGCGCGCCGAGTGTCCGGTCGCGAGGATCACGGCGTCTGCCCCCACCTCGTCTCCGCCGCGCAGCCGGACGGCCCGCACCCGCCCCCCCTCGGCGCGCAACCCCACCGCCTCGGTCTCGAAGCGATAGACGACGCCGAGGGCCTCGAGGTGGGCACGCAGCGCCGTAAGGACCTTGGGCAGCCGATTCGAGCCGACGTGCGGGCGCGACTCGATCCCGATCTCGGCCGGGGCACCGAAGCGCACCAGATCGGCCAGGACCGCCTCGATCCCGGCGCGATCCTTGGAGCGGGTGTAGAGCTTGCCATCCGAGAAGGTGCCGGCGCCTCCCTCCCCGAAGCAGTAGTTCGAGTCGAGGTCGAGGCGCCCACGCGTGAGCTGCGCGAGATCGGCGCGCCGGGGCTGGACCCTCTTGCCGCGCTCGAGGATGGTCACCGGCACCCCGGCCGCCGACAGGCGCAGGGCCGCCCAGGTGCCCGCCGGCCCGGTCCCGACGATCGCGATCCGAGGGGCCGGTCGCCCCGCCGGCCAGCGGGGGAGCGACTCGTGAGCCGGGGCCGCAGGCGTTCGCGGCTCGGGCTCGGTCGAGACCCGACAGCGCAGGCGATAGCCGATGGGGCGCCCCTTGCGCGCATCGAGCGCGCGCCGAACCACCCGCACCGCCGCGGCGCTGCCGCGCGACCAGCCGAGCGCGCGCTCGGCCGCGATCGCGAGCGGGGCCTCGAGCTCATCGAGCGGCACGAAGAGATCGACGAAGGTCGTCGTCACGATCGCGGTCGGCCCTTCATCGCCCCGCAGACAATCCCACGCGGCGTCGGGCCACCAGGCAGTGCCGTCCGCCCGCCTCGAACTCTCGACACGGGTGCGGGCGATCCTGGTAGATCGCGCAGGCGAAGGTCGGTCGCGCGGGCGCCGCGAGCGCGCCCTGGTGCGCCCGGGCGTCGCTCGCCTCGAGCGCCGCGCAGCGATCGCCCGAGCGGCGGATCTCGAACCGATGCCCGTGGCGAACGATCAGCTCCGGGTGCTTCCACACCACCGGATCTCGCACCGCGACCGTGACCGAGTGATAGGCCTCGCGGCAGCACGCCCCGCACGCCTGGCAATCGACCGGCGGCTCGAAGCGGGCGCAAGCGCGGGTGGTCGGCTCCACGCGCGCGCCGGAGTCGGCCTCGCCGCGGGCCGACTGGCGGCACCGGTGGACCGGGCGACCGCGCCCACCGTGGTGGAGCCAGGCGCACTCCGCGCAGGTCCGCTCGGCCGGGCCCCAGGCGAAGCCGACCGGATGGGACGATTCGCGCTCGACGGCAGACGCTCCAGCGACGTCCGAGCCGACAGCGTCGGCACCGGCGGCGACGGCGACGGCGACGGCGACGGCAGCGACGGGGCCCGCGTCCGGAAGGCGCTGGACCGCGACCGCGGTCACGGGGCCTAGGGCCCGTGTCGTGTCGGCCAGCGCCTGCCGGATCGCGTGCAGCCAGTGCGCCGACCCGACCCGCTCGAGGGCGGCGCGCGCCAGGCCGGCCGCTCGGTCGTCGTCCCCTCCCAGCGGATCGCCGGTGATCGCGTCGTGATAGTCGCGATGCACGGTGGTCGGTGCCATCAAATCGCGAAGACCAAACGGCGCGGCGAGTGCAATTTGCAGGCGCAGACAGGCATGCTCGCGCACCAGCTCTCTCGGATCCGCCGAATCGCCGGCACCGAACGACCAGTCGGGCCTGGCCCACGCCGACGGCCCCTCCACCAGGCCATGACAGAGCTCGTGAAAAACGAGCTGCGCCACCGAGTCATCGGGATCGAGGCTGGCGTCGGTCCCGATGAAGATGGTGCCACGCCCGTCGGTGGAGGCATAGGATCCATCGGTGCGCTCGAGGCGCCAGCCCAGCGCCGCGGCGGCCCTGATCCAGATGCCCTCGATCTCGGGGCGGCAGAGGGGGCTTGGACCTGCGGTCGGGCGAGGATGAATTGCGATTGGCACTTCCCTTGAATGCCCGGGATCGGGCGACCGACTCTCCGCCGGTGTGATCGGGACGGCCGCGGTCAGCCCAGCTAGGCTTTCAGCGGCGGTTGCAGGGGGGGTTGGGTAAGAGCCCATTTTTTGATTCGCCGACACTTGCACATGTTCCGCGAAGGATGCAATCTTGCCCATTCCGAGCGGGATTTTCGGGTCAGAGGGCCCCGTCCGTCCCGAGGCGCCTTCGATCCGCACCGGCAGCATCCGATTGGCGAGTGATCGCCTCGGCAAGTCATCCCCGCTCTCAAGAGACTCGTCCACAACGAGGTGGCGACGTGCCAAATCCACAGAGCCTGTCATTTCGAGCTGTCGCGGTATTGACCGGAGCGTTCGCGTTGCCGGTGGGAGCCGCATCCGCGGCCGAGAAGCTCGTCACCTGTTCGTATCAGGAGAGCGTCGAGGATCTGGCTCCGACCGGATCCGAGCCTGCGAAGCTGCATCCGCCGGCCGCCGGCCCCGAGGAGGCCGACCTTGGTGATCGGGCGGCGTCCGTCTCGATCCCGCTCCACGACGAGAGCCTCACGGGCGCCGAGCCCACCTCGCATCCGGCGCCGGGGCTCGGGCTGACCAGCGACGTGAGCTGCCTGTCTCACACCATCTGCGAGGTGAAGCAGCGGATCCGCTGGCAGACCTCGGCCTGGTCACCCGCCACCTGCCAGAAGGTGGCGATCGCCGTCCGCGACGCCTCGAGGAAGTACGATCTCAGCGCCTCGTTGCTGCTCGCGGTGGCGATCAACGAGAGCGACCTCGACGACAAGGCCACCCGGGTCTACTCCAAGGACGGGAAGGTGTACGCCAAGGATGGCGGCTTGATGGGCCTGCGCTGCGTGCTCGGGGCCCACGACCAGTGTATCAACAGCAATTTGCATGGCGTCCGCTGGCGCGACCTGATGGACCCGGCCACCAACATCGCGCTCGGCGCGCGGGAGCTCGCGCGCTGGCGCGACGGCGGGGCCTACGTACGTAAGACCATCAAGGTCCGCGACAGGCTCGGGCACGTCCATCCGGTCCAGCGCAACGTCCCCTGTCGCCACACCGACCACGGCTTCTGGGCCCACTACAACCACGGGCCCCGCTACATCGATCACGGTTATCCCCGGCACTACCCCCACCGGGTCGCGGTGCTCGACCACGCCCTCGCCGCCGTGCTGAACGTCGAGGCCCCCGAGCTCAAGCAGGCCCGCATCACCGTCCGCGATCCCGGCAAGCCCCAGCGCACCGCCGACCACCCGATGGAGGCGCGCTACAAGAAGCTCTGCTCGCAGATCCAGTCGGTCCACGCCTGCTCCGCCGTCGCGCTGAACTGAGGCGAACGGCGCCCGGCCGTCGTGCCGCTCTGCCTCCGCCGTCCTCCGGCGGTAACTTGTCGGGCAATATCAGCCTGGCAGTGTCGACCCAAAGATATGCCGATCAGCGTGCACATCCCGAAACCGCTGCTTGTCGCCGTCGATCGGAGGGCGCGCATCTTGAAGATCAGCCGGAACCGACTGATTCGAACCGCTGAAGCCCTGATGCGGTGAAGCACCATCGCCATCTCCCTGAGCATCTTCTTGAGCCGACCCGCTGGACTCTCACGGACACGACGACCGGGGCCGGGGAAGAAGAGTCGGGGGAGGATCGTCGTGGAGACGTATGACACTCATGACGTTGGCGTCGCTCGCGTTGGGAAATTGCGTTGGACATTTGTTTCCCAAGGAACGAACGCCGCTCGATCCGAGCGGATTTTGATGTCCTACCCACGTGGCAATCACGAGCTCCGAGATCTACTTCCTCGACGACAAAGCGACGGAAGCCCAGATTCGCGAAGCCATCAAGCACCCGCCCGATCGCTCTGAGCCACCTCGTCCGTACCGCGCCGGAACCACGGCCGCTATCTCCGGCTCGATGGGCAGCGGGTCTGCATGGGCGAGAAACCTGGTGGAGTCAGGGCAAGATGTCGTCGACGGCGATCTCGACATCTGGAAACTGGACGACCTGGATCCGGCTGCCACGCCCGACGAGCACCGCTCGACCGTAGCCGGTTGAGGTTGGCTCGGTATGGACCTCGACGCACCCCTCGACCAGGTTGGCGATCCAGTATTCGGGGACACCCATGGCGCCGTAGACCCGACTCTTGACCTCGCGAACGCCGTCGAGCGAGCTCTCGGCCACCTCGACAATCAGGTGGGCGTGCGACGGGTGACCCTGTCGGTGATCGACGGGCTCCACCACCGCCAGGTCCGGCTCGGGCTCCGAGCCGTCGCCAGCGGCGATCGCGGATTGGACCCGGACGAACCCCCGCGGATCGAGCGCCCGAAAGAGGTTCGTGTCAGGCGCTCGACCGTCCCAGGTCCACGACCGCGCGCACCGACCGACCTCCAATGGTACAGCGTGAATTGGGTGTGGGAGCCAGTCGGACTGCCGAGCGGACAAGTTTGCTGCCTGCAAGGGACCTCTCGCGTGCCTTTCCGGATCCTGCCAGTCCTTTGGATTCCCCTTTCCGGCGCCAGCCGACCCCCTCCAGATTTGTAATTCTGGAATCTCAATCTGTCGGTGATGCGGGCCAAAATGGAGTCTTGAGATGGCCAACCACGTATCGGGACGTTGGGCCGACGTTAGGCCCTTCGCCCCGACCTGCCGCTATGCGCAACAAGAGCTGGCGGGTCTTTGCAGAAGGGACGACGGTCCATCTTCAAAAACTGCGCTTGCCGGGCGACCAATTTTCTTGCTCTACTCAGCAACATGAGGACCCCCCCCCTTCGTTTGCGTAATACTTTCCCGAGCGTTGGATGCACTGCGTTAGCGCTCTTTACCCTGGCTTGCTCCGCGAGCGGTAGCAGCGCCGGCAACGGCCCAGGCTCTGGAGGCGCCGGGGCATCCCCGGCTGGTACCGGAGGCCAGAGCCAGAATCACAGCGGCGGAACAACCGGCTCGTCGGCCTCGGGCGGAACCAGCGGCGTCAGTAGCGGCGGAGCAACGGGATCACAGAACACAGGAACGGGCGGGAATGCCTCCGGTGGCGGTACAGGCGGGTCGAACGCGACCGGCGGCACGTCGGGCGGCAGCACCGGAGGTACAACCGGTGGCGGTACGGGCGGATCGAACGCGACCGGCGGGACGTCGGGAGGCGGCACCGGTGGCAAGTCGGGCGGTAGCACGGGGGGCACGTCGGGTGGCAGCACCGGCGGTGCCTCGGGTGGCGGCAGCGGCTCGTGCACGAACACCAACACGGGCGCGATCAACGAGGATGCTTCGGGCTACGTCTGCAACAATACCTGGGGCATCCAGGGAGCTTGGTATTGCTACACCGACGGCTCCGATTCGAGCAACAGCTGCAAGGGCACCGACGGCAAGGGCACCACCGCGATTCCATGGAACTCGTCCTCGAGCGCAATGTGCCTGAGCGGGACCATGGGCACAGGCAGCGGAAAGTACGCCGGCATCGGATTCAAGGTCAACTCGGGACCGCCGGGTAGCACGGCCGCGTTCGGCACGTGGAACGCCAGCAGCCTCGTGGGCTTCGCGATCACCTTGACGTCCGGAGCCAGCGGCAAGGGCAGCGGTGGCATGGTGCTCAACCTGGAGTATCCGACGACGGCAAACCTGGATCCGCAGACCAAGGATGGCCCGGGGGTGACTCTCCCTGGGGTTGGGGGCACCTCGGTGACCTACAACGTGCTCTTTTCCGATTCCGTGCTCGCCAACAACAAGAACAACCGAACGTCGGTCGATCCGACCAAACTGACCGACGTGAAGCTGGCCTTTTTCCCTGACAGCATCTCCCATACCTACGACTTCTGCATCAAGAGCGTCGTGCCGCTGATGTCCGCTCCAAGTCCCGTCGTGGCCACGGGCGCGCACGGACCGACCTGGAACAACCAGCTGTCTCAGGCCGTGAACGGGATCAACGGCTATGCCGTGCAAAGCGCCCCATTCCCCACGAATGGGAATCCGATGACGATGCAGGTGAGCGCCACCGCCGGAGGCGTTGGGTTCACGTACACGACGGGGGGAGGGTTCACTGCCCCGAACAATGGCCCCGGGTCCTTCCCCGCGATCATCAGCGGCTGGGGCCCGGGTCACGACGGCATCCAGTTCTATGGCCCCTACAAGGGCGGTAAGACCATTGGCAACCTTCAGTCGGTCAAGAGCAACTGGACGTTCACGATGGGCTCCAGCGGAGACGCGGTCTACGATGTCTGGTTCAGCAACGCCGGCACGCAGCCACCCCCGGTCCCGGGCATCGAGCTCATGATCTGGATCGGCAACACCGGCAAGAACCCCCTCGGTAACGTGGCGAGTCCCGGCACCCCGGTCAGTGGGCATACGCCGTATGTCGGCACCAATGGCACGGGTGAATCGGTCGTCAGCTACTGGGTGGGGGCTCCTGGGTCAACGAGCGTATCGAACCTCGACTTGCTGCCCTACTTCAAGGACGCCGCGAGCCATGGCTATGGCGGGCTGTCCAATAACTCGGTTCTGCTCGGCATCCAGACCGGCTTCGAAGTTTACAGCGGCAACTGGAGCACGACGGACTACAACATCACCATCCAGTGATTGCGCCCGCGGATCGGGGTGTCGGCAGATGCAAAACCATCCTTTCTGGCGCGAAAGCGCCGGGGGGGACGGTTAGGCGTGTCGATCGTCGCCGTTCCAGGGGCTTTGTTGGCTTGGCTTTCTGCAGCGGAAAGAGAAGTGTCGTGATGCGCAAGCAGCTTCTTCACATGGGTTGTTCGCTCGTCGGCATGGCCTGCCTCGGTGGATGGGTGGCCTGCTCGAAGAGCACGAGCCTGGCGGTTGCTCCTGCGGACGGCGGTCAACCGATGGGCGACGCGGGTCAGGCGTGTATGCCAGGACCCGCGAACTCCTCCTACGTCCTCATCGACGACATGGAGACGACGCCCCACGGGCCCATCACCCTCGACGAGGGCATCCTTGCGCCGCTGTCACCGGGCTACTGGTACAACAGCGGCGCGAGCTATTCCCCCGACGGGGGAGCTGCTGGCGACACGTCGAACCCGCCGCAAGGCTCGTTCTCCTTCAGCGCGCTCCCGACGCCGACGAAGACGTTGAACTGCAAGACGAGCGCGCACGGGGCCCGTCAGTCCTGCGTGCTCAACGGCCTCTACGACACCTGCGGCGTCGGCTTCGAGTTCGCCCAGCAGCCTGCTGACCGCGATGGGGGGACTGGCCCATCCAGCGACGCGGCGGCGGGCGACGCGGGTGATGCCGGAGCGTCCACCCCGAAGGTCACCGTCCCGTTCGACATCAGCCGCTACAAGGGCATCACGTTCTGGGGGATGACGACGACGCCGGACCCGATGACCGGCTCGTTGGAAGTCAAGGTCCAATTCCCCGATACGGATACCGATCCACGCGGCGAGGTCTGCAACGGCGCTGGTCCGAACATCTCGAAGTGCTACAACAGCTACGCCGCGAAGTTCAGCTTCACCACCAGCTGGCAAGAGTTCACGCTGATGCTGGATGCCGGCGCTGCCGGCGTACCCGTGGACGGCGGCATCGCCATCGACCCCTCATGGGGCTACCAGCAGGCGCAGTGGCTCCCCAACCAAGTCTACGGCATCAACTGGCAGGCCCAGAGGAACACCGCCCCAGACGCGGGCCCTCCCCTCATGACCGACATCTGGATCGACGACGTGTATTTCATAAAGTGAACCAGGGCCGAGGACGAGAACCCGTTGGCCGGAGCAGGCGCGCGCTTGCTCCGGCTCCTTCGTTTTCAGGCTAGGACGCCGATAGCGCCGCCTGGACAACCTTTCCCGCGGTCACCGACGACGTGACCGTCGCCGCGTCGACGCCGACGGCGGCGAGCAGGGTCTTGCCGAAGGCGCCGAGGGTCTCGGCGGCGGGGATGTCTCCGGCGGCGGCGCCGGTGCCGTCGGCCGAGGAGATGGCGAGCGCGCCGTAGTCGGTGCCGACAGGGGCCACGCCGCCGATGACGCCGCCGCGGAAGGGCTTGCCGATGGCGATGGAGACCTGGTGGTTTGGATTGTGCTGGCGGCCGTCGGTGTTGCCGGGTCCGATGGTGCGGCCGAAGACGTTGAGCGAGACCAGGGTCACGCGGTCGGCCAGCCCGGCGGTCGCCAGTTGCTGCATGAGCGACCCGATGAGGGCCACGCCCGCCACGGTTTGAGCCGTCTCGGTGGCGAGGCCGAGATCGCGGTGGTTGTCGCCGCCGAACGGGATGTGAATCGAGATAACCGGCGTCACGTTCATCTGGATGAGGGTGATGGCCGCCAGGATCTGCGAGGCGGCGGTGTTGTCCTTGATGCTGGAGAGGTTGTCGAGCAAGGACTGGTTGATGCTTCGCACCTGGCTCTGCGAGGCCGCCAGGTCGTCGATGTACGCCCGCTGCGCCGAGGTCGCGCCGCTCTTCGAGATCGCGTAGAGCTCGGACATGGTCTGGTCGCGCAGCGCTTGCAGGTTGGTGAGCGGGCCGGCCGCGCTGGTGAGGGTGGCCTTGAGCGCCAGCGCCGGGATGATGGGCAGGGCCGCGCCCCCGTAGCTCAGCCCCTCGGAGGGGGAGGTGGCCCCGAGCACGATCGGCTGGGCCTGGATGGTCCCGAGGCAGGGGGCGAGTTGCCGCGCCAGCAGGGACGGCAGCATCTCGCCGGCGTAGGTGCCGCCCATCAGCTTGAGGACATCGGGCTCCTTCGGGTGGACGGGCGTGTTCGTCATCAGGTGCCAGAAGGTGGTGCGGTCGAGCACCGCCTGCGGCAGAGCCGCCCACGGCGCCGCGGCCTGGTGGACCTGTCCCCCGAGGGTCAGCGCCGTCGCCACCATCGCCGGATCGGCGCTGTGGACGATCTTCGGATCGTCGTAGGTCCCGGGGACGTTCGCGTTCACCGGATCCCCCGCCCCCGAGGTGGCGAACACGATGAACTGCGCCTTGCCCGCCGCCGGGAGGCCGCCCGGGCAGGCCGGCACCGCGCCCCCCGCGAGCGCCCGCCGCGGGTCGGCGAGCAGCGCCGCCGGAAGGCCGGTGGCGAGCGCCCGCAGGCCCACCATCCCGGCTCCAAACAAGGTGCCGAGCAGGCCCTCGCGTCGGGTGATCATCGTCGTGGTGGAGCTGGAGTTGGAGTTGAAGTTGATGGTCGTCGTCGTCGAGGTTGGAATCGGCATGGCGGCGGGCTCCTTCACAGTCCGATGGAGATGGCGGTCGGGGAGATGCAAGCCGCCACGAAGGTCGACTTGAGGGCATCCGACGGCGCAGCGCCCGTGGCCATGGCCGCCCGGTAGTGCGACGTCAGCGCCGCGCTCGACGGCGGCGCCCGCGGATCGGAGGGGACGAGCCCCATGATCGTGCCGACGAAGTCGGCGATCGCCGCGTCCGACTGCAAGCTGGACCACGCCTTGGCCCCCGCCACCTGCTTGGCCGCCGGCACGTCGATCACCTGGGCCGCGAGGCTCGCGCACATGTTCTCGGTGGCCGCACGGTAAAACAGGCTCGGCTGGTTGGGGAGCACCGGCTCCGTCGACCCACGGCTGTATCCATCCGAGGGCAGGCCGAGCGCGATCTGCGGGACGGTGGCGGCGAGCTGCTTCTTGGTGACCGCGTCGAGCCCACACACGTCCACGAGCCCCAGGCGGTTCTCGAGCGCCGTGCACAGATGTCCACGGCGGGACACGGCGATGGTCTCGCCGTTGAGGACCGCCGTCTGGGTCGGGGTGGCGTTGGTCACGAGCGGCGAAGTGAACAGCGTCTCGACCAGCGTGCTCCACGAATGGTTCGACCCCCGAAAGACCCCGACCACCCGCTGGAGCTCGGGATCGCTCTCGGCACAATCCGCCGAGTTGGCGTAGGTGCACAGGCGCTCGACCCACGCCTCGGCGAACCTCGGATGCATCGCCAGGGCCGCTCCGAAGTCCGCCATGCTCGCCACTGGCTGGGTCACGCCCTCGAACGCGAAGGTCCCCGTCACCGCCGACAGCGTGGCGTCGGCCTGGGTGTGGTAGTTCCAAGAGTAGCTGGCCGCGAAGATCGACCGCATGGGATCGAGCGCCCGGTGGCACACCGCGCACGCGGAATCCGCAGCGTGGACGGGATCGAACCCCGGCAACGGTGCGCCCGTCAACCCCATCGGGTCGCTGCCGTCCACCTGCCCGCCGAGGGCCACGATCAGCGCCTGGTTGACGGTCACCCGCATCTGGTTGCTCACGTTGGTCGGCCAGTTGGCAAAGAAGGCGGGCGTGCTGAAGAAGCCAACCCGCGGGATGCCCAGCACGAGCTCGGTCGCCGTGCGCAACCGCGCAAGATCGTAGAACGGGGTCACAACCTCGCCGGTGGCCGGCTGGCGGATGGACACGAGCTGCCAGTCGGCGAAGTCCGCCGCCGTGAGCTGCGGCGCCGTGGCGCTGCCGGCGGTCGGCGGGCAAGCGGTGCCCGCAGCGTTCTTGCGGTTGTCGAGCGAGCCGTAGAGCAGGTAGTGCAAGGTGGCCGCGCTCGGTGGGTAGACGATGGGATCCTCGGTGCACCCCGCGACCGCCGCCCCCGCGGTGGACACGTCGGCATCGTACCAGTGCATGTAGCTGGGGCTGGCGGGGTTCAAGCTGTCGGCGAGCGGGATGGGCCCGGCCGCAGCCTCGACCGTGATGGTGAGGCCGGGGTTGGCGCGCTTGAAGCCGTCCGTGACCTTGCCGGCGTCGTCGACCTGCCAGACGTCGAGGAAGGCGTACATCTCCTTCAGCGCGGTGGTCATCATGAACTGGCGCGTGGTCACGCCCGAGGTCAGCGGCTGTCCGGCCGCCACCAGCGCCATCATCGTGCGCGCGAAGCTCTCGCGGGCGTTCTGGACGAGCAGCGGCGTGAGGGTCGGGTTGATGGCGATCTGCTTGGGATAGGCCTGGTCGGCGAAGTCGGCCGCCGAGATCTGCGTCTGCTGGAAGGCGAGCTCGAAGAACCGGCGCATCTTGACGGCGTACTCCGGCTGCTGCATCCACTGTTCAACCAGGGGCCCGAGCGCCGTGGGATCCTGGGTCACCGCCTGCACCTCGGCGTCCGTCGGAGCGAGGCCGACGAGGAGGTTCTTGACCTTGGCCACGTACGACGCTGGAGCCACCGCCTCGAACGGGTGCCCCGCGTCCGCGTCGCCGCCGCCGGCGCCGGTGGAATCTCCACCCGCGCCGGACATCCCACCCCCTCCCCCACCCGCACCTACGCGCGCGTCGGCGCCTCCGGTTCCAGTCGAGGCGTCCGACAGCGAAGGCCCGACGCCAGAGCGTCCACAGGCGAAGGCCGCGAACACCGATGCGACCGAGAGGGTGACGACCGGGACGAGCGACCCTGGTAGAGCGAGTTTCATCGGTTTCCTCAGTGGGTTGATGGTGCCTCAGTGTCACGCCGACCGATTGCTGAGCCATTGCCGGGTTGTAAAGTTACGTAAACCGCTCCCGGACCTTTCTCGCAATCTCGCCCCTACCTTCGGAAGACTCGAGGTCGAGGTTGATGGGGCCGTCAACGGACGAGTAGGCTAACCTGACGAGCTGTGACGTCGATCCCGCTGGTCTCGCTGCGCGCCGTCAGCAAGAGCTACGTCGAAGGCAACTCCGAGCGGCTGGTCCTCCGTGCGACCGATGCGACGTTCGCGCGCGGCGAGTTCATCGTCCTGCTCGGAAAGAGCGGCTCGGGGAAGTCCACCCTCCTCAACATCCTGGGGGGCATCGACCTGCCCTCCGCGGGCGAGATCGACATCCTCGGCAACCGACTGGCCCACATGTCGGAAGAAGCGCGCACCCTCTTCCGGCGCGCCAACATCGGGTTCATCTTCCAGACCTTCAACCTCATCCCGACCCTGACGGTCGAGGAGAACCTGCTCTTGCCCCTCGAGCTGCGCGGCCCGCTGCCCGGCGAGCGATCCAGCCGGCGGGACCCGCGGTTTCGCGCGGAGTGCCGCGCTCGGGCGAGGGCCCTGCTCGCCGAGCTCGGGCTCGAGTCCCGCCACGGCAGCTTTCCGGACGTGCTCTCAGGCGGCGAGCAGCAGCGCGTGGCGGTGGCGCGCGCGCTGATTCACGATCCCGCGCTGGTGCTGGCCGACGAGCCGACCGGGAACCTCGACGAGCGCACCGGGCGTGACGTGCTGGATCTCATCGATCGCCTGACGCGCCAGCGCTCGGGGACGGTGCTGGTGGTGACGCACGATCGCGATCTCATCGGGCGCGCGGATCGGGTGTTCGTGCTCGAGGAGGGACGACTGTCCGAGCGCGCCCCGAACGATACGGACACCGCCCGCGGCGGCGCCCCGCTTCCCCCGGCGAGATGACCCGGTGAGTCCCCTGCTCTTCCGGTCGAGCCTGCGCCACCTGGCCCGGCACCCGCTGCTCACGGGCCTGTCGGTGGTCGGCATCGCCCTCGGGGTGGCGGTGGTGGTGGCCATCGATCTCGCGAGCGGCAGCGCCCGGCTGGCGTTCGAGCTCGCCAACGACAGCGTCGCCGGAAAGGCCACCGACCAGGTCGTGGGCGCGACCGCCGACAGCCTCGGCGACGATCTCTACCGGGTGATCCGCGTGGAGCTCGGGATCGCCGACGCCGCGCCCGTGGTCGAGGGCTACGCCACGGCCGCCAGCGGCGTCCCGGCTCGCGCCCTGCGGGTGCTCGGCGTCGACCCGTTCGCCGAGCGCCCGTTTCGCGTCTACAGCACAGGCGGGCCGAGCACGGCCGGTGCCGGCAACGGTGCCAGCGACGGTGCCGGCCCGGGTGACGACAAGGGCGACCGCGGAGGCGTCACCACCCTCGCGCGGTTGCTGACGGAGCCGGGCGCCGCCCTGGTCTCGCCGCGGCTCGCCCGTCAGCTCGGCCTGGCGTCGACGCATGGTGCCCGCACGCGCCCGGCCCCGCGCGTCGACCTGCTGGTCGGCGGTGTGCGACGAAGGCTGTCGCTCGCCGGTACCCTGCCCGAGCCCGCGCAGGGGACGCCCGAGGCCGCCGCGCTCGACGACGTCATCGTCACGGACATCGCAACCGCGCAGGAGTGGCTCGCCGAGCCGGGACGGCTGACGCACATCGATCTGCTCTTGCCGCCCGGCCCCGCCGGGGACCGGGCGCGCGCCCGCATCGCCGCCCGCTGCGGCCAGGCCTGCGTGGTGGTCCCGGTCGCCGCCCGCTCGGGGGCGGCCGCGCAGATGACCCGCGCCTTCACCCTGAACCTGCAGGCGATGAGCTTCCTCGCGCTCCTCGTGGGCATGTTCCTCATCTACAACACCATGACCTTCTCGGTGGTGCAGCGCCGCCCGCTGCTTGGGACGCTGCGCGCGCTCGGCGTCACCCGCGGCGAGCTCTTCGGGCTGATCCTCGGCGAGGCGGTGCTGCTGGCGGTCCCGGCCACCGCGCTCGGGGTCGGGCTCGGGATCGGGCTCGCCACCGAGCTCGTGCGCCTGGTGACCCGCACCATCAATGACCTCTACTTCGTGGTCAACGTGCGCAGCCTGCACCTCGACGGCCTCACCCTCGGGAAGGGCCTCGCGCTCGGCCTCGGCGCCACCCTGCTCGCGGCCCTGGCTCCGGCGCGGGAGGCGACCCGCATCGCGCCCACGCTCACCCTCCGGCGCTCGTTCGCCGAGGCGCGCCTGGCGCGGCAGGCCGGCGGGCTCGCCCTCGCGGGGGGCGGCCTGGCGGTGGCGGCCACCGGGTTGCTCGCGCTGTCGGGACGCAGCCTCGGCCTCGCGTACGTGGGGCTCTTCGCGGTGCTGGGGGCGGCGGCCCTCGCGACCCCCTTCGCCACCCGCGCCTTCGCCCGGCTGGCTCGGGCGCCCGCGGCGCGGGTGTTCGGGATCACCGGCACCCTGGCTGCCCGCGGGATCGTCGCGTCGCTGACCCGCACGTCGGTGGCGCTGGCCGCGCTCACCATCGCGGTCGCCACCACAGTCGGGGTCGGCATCATGGTCGACAGCTTCCGCGGCACGGTGGTGGAGTGGCTGGGCATGACGTTGCAGGCGGACATCTTCGTGGGGCCGCCGAGCCTCGTCTCGCGCAAGGGCGATGCGACCGTCCTGCCCGAGGTGCTGGCGCGGATCGCCGCCACGCCAGGGATCGCCGCCATCAACACCATCCGCAACCGCCGCGTTCGAACGGCCGATGGCGACGAGATCGGCGAGGTCGACCTGCACGCACCAACCTTCGGCGACCCGGGCAAGGGCCTGCCGCGCCGACCGCGCCCCTACCGGTTCCGGAGCGCGGTCGATGGCGACGTCTACGCTGCCCTCGAGGCTCCGGACGCGCTGGCCATCTCCGAGCCGTATGCCTTTCACCACCAGGTGTCGGTGGGCTCGCAGGTGGTGCTGATCACCGACCGGGGCCCGCGTCCCCTGCGGGTGGTGGCCATCTATACCGACTATGCCTCCGATGAAGGCGGTCTGATGCTGGCCCGGTCGACCTACGAGCGGCTGTTCGATGACCGCGGGGTCTCGGCGCTGTCGCTCGTCGCCGCGCCCGGCACCGACCTCGCGCGGCTGCGCGCCGAGGTGGCGGCGGCCGGGGGCGCCTCACAGGCCCTGGTGGTGCGCGCGAACCGCGAGCTGCGGGACGCGTCCATCGCCATCTTCGATCGTACGTTCCTCATCACCCAGGTCCTGCGCATGCTGGCGGTGGGGGTCGCCTTCGTCGGGGTGCTGAGCGCGCTCATGGCCCTCGCGCTCGAGCGCGCGCGAGAACTGGCGGTGCTGCGGGCCATCGGGCTCGTGCCGCGGCAACTGGCGGCGGTGGTGACGATGCAGACCTCGCTCATGGGCCTGTGTGCCGGGATCCTGTCGCTGCCGCTCGGGATCGGCCTCGCGCTGATCCTGGTCTACGTCATCAACCGACGTTCGTTCGGGTGGACGCTGGCGCTCGAGCTGTCCCCGCGGGTGCTGGCGGAGGCGATTGCGCTCGCGTGGGTGGCCGCCCTCCTCGCCGGCCTGTATCCGGCGTGGAAGATGTCGCGGGCCAACCCGGCGCGCGCGCTGCGTGATGAATGAGCGCGCCGCCGACCAGCCTCTCCCGGTTCTGCGCCCAGGTGATCGGCTTGGTCCTGATCCCTGTGATGCTGCCCCTGGCGCCGCTGTCGTCATCGCTGTCGTGCGCGGCGCCGCCATCCTCCCAGCGCGGCGGCGACGGCGATGCCAGGACACGTCGCGCCGGCGGGCCCGCGCTGTCGGTGCTGGAGGCGCTCGGGGGAGGCGCCGGCGAGGAGGACCAGGGCTTCGAGCGGGCCACCCGGCCCCGGGAGCTCTCGTTCCCGGCGGATCACGGGCCGCACCCCGGGTTCCGCAGCGAATGGTGGTACTGGACCGGAAACCTCGATGGGCCGGCCCGGCGCCGCTTCGGTTACCAGCTCACGATCTTTCGCATGGCCCTCGCCCCACCGCCGTCGGCCGTGCGGCCGGGCGCCTGGGCGACGAGCCAGGTCTACATGGCCCATCTGGCCCTCACCGACGTGGCGGGACAGCGGAGAGGGGCGCGCTTTCTCGCCGCCGAGCAGACGGCGCGCGCGGCGGTGGGCCTGGCGGGCGCAACCGCCGCGCCATTCGCCGCCTGGGTCCTCGGCTGGCGCGCCGCCGGTCCTGGAGCGGACACGAACGCGACGAGGGCGACAACGGACGGGACGACGACGACGACGCCCGGACTGACGCCCCTCGCGCTCACGGCCATCTCCGACGTCCCGGGGGCGCCGCGATTCGGAGTCGACCTGACCCTGCTCGCGGGAAAGCCCCTGGTGCTGGAGGGCGACCGGGGACTATCGCGCAAGGGCCGGGCCGAAGGAAACGCGTCATACTACGACTCGCTCACCCGGATGCCCACGCAAGGGACCGTCACCATCGCCGACCAGACGTTCCCCGTCACCGGGACGAGCTGGATGGATCGCGAGTGGAGCACGAGCGCGCTCGAACCAGGTCAAGTGGGCTGGGACTGGTTCGCGCTGCAGCTCGACGACGGCCGCGACCTGATGTTCTTCCGCCTGCGCCAGCACGCCAGATCGGCCGGTGAAGACACCCTGGATCCGGCCAGCAGCGGTACCCTGGTCGACCTCGACGGCAGCGCCCACCACCTCGCCCACGACGACGTGCGCGTCACCGCCACCGGGAGCTGGAGCAGCCCACGCTCCGGGACGCGCTACCCTGCCGCGTTCCACCTCGAGCTCCCGCACGC
>Ga0265314_10003127_pt1 | contig 16252 bp, 15 predicted proteins | sample 4126metaG_FD_203106 | JGI IMG/M metagenome (GOLD analysis project Ga0265314, IMG submission 203106) | Rhizosphere microbial communities from Carex aquatilis grown in University of Washington, Seatle, WA, United States - 4-1-26 metaG | ecosystem: Host-associated > Plants > Roots > Rhizosphere >... | reverse complement strand
CGAGGCTGATGCGCCCCTGCCACAACAACCGCGCGAGTTCGCGGCGGACAAGCTCGGCCTCGTAGGCGAAATAATTGTGGATCGCCTCGGTGACCAGGTTCGACGGATCGCCCTCCGGCGGCGGGTGATCGAGATGGATGGCAATCTGAAAGCGGCTGTCGGAGGGAAATTCCAGCGCCCAACTCTTGATGAACTCCTCGGCGTCGAGGTCGAGGTCCTTGTGGTGAAACGGCGTCGGGTCCATCGAATTGAACAATTGCGCGAGCTCGCGCAAATGCAATTCGATGCGGTGATGCGGCACGGCGGCGGACGTCATGGGCGCATTCCACGAGAGCGTTCGGCCCGCCGCACCGGGTGCGTCCTACATGCTGGGAGTCGCTTCGTGCGCATGGGTTTTTTCGAGCCTGCCCTGGCATTCGATGCAACGCACGGCGACCGGATTTGCCAACAGGCGCTTGAACCCGATCTCGTCTCCGCAATCTAGGCACTCGTCGACTTTGCCTTCGGCGAGACGCGCGCGCGTGATCTCGATTTCACGCAATTCGCGCACGTGCCGCTGGATCAACGCATTTTCCATGTCGATCAATTCACTGGCGACCGCTTCGTCGCCCAAATCGTGCACCGAGCCGGCGAGATCGATGTACTTTTCCACGCCGGACTGTACGAGTTCGGCGCGGAGTTCGTCGCGCAACTGGCGGTCGCGCGCGTCGATTGCGGCGGTTACGCTGGCAAGCTGGGTTACGGTAAAAGTTTTCATTGCGGTCTTCCTTAGTCGTCATTGCAGTTCAAATCACGAAACGGCTTGCGCCGCCTTATACATAGCCGAGCCACGTCCAGTACGTCGCGCCCATCGCCAGCACGAGCAGATAACCGACCACCGTGATCACGATGCCGGTGCGCACGAAGTCGCGCGCATCGAACGTATCGGTGCCGTAGGCGACCATGTTCTGCGGCGCGTTCACCGGCAGGATGAAACCGAAGCTCACCACGAATTGCAGCACCATGGTCATGCCGATCACGTTGATGCCCGGCGTGTGCACCTGCTGGAGCACGCTGATGACGATCGGGATCATCGCCGACGCCAGCGCCGTGGCGCTGGCGAAACCGAGATGCACCACGATCAGGAAGGCCGACATCACCGCGAGAATTCCGAAGGCCGACATAGACTGCAGCCCGAGATTCACCACGATCAGGTTGGCAAGCCAGCCCGCGGCCTTGGTTTGCAGCAGGGCCGTACCGAGGCTGATGCCGATACCGAAGAGAATCACGGTCCCCCAGGGAATTTTGTTCTGCACGTCTTTCCAGTTCATGATCCCGATCACGGGCAGGAACATGATCGCGATCGCGGTGATCGTGGTCGTCGACGTGTCGAACTTGTGCAGCACCTGCTCCGTGGCCCAGAAGCCGAGCAGTACGAGCGAGATCACCATCAGCTTGATCTCGGAGCCCTTCATCGGACCGAGTTCGCCGAGCGCCTTGCCGATCGCTTCCCTGCCGCCCGCCATTTCCTCGGCCTCCGGCGGCATCATGCGCGTCATGATGAAATAAAGCGCGATCGACATGCAGACCGAAAATGGCGCCGCCGCGATGAACCAGTCGAGCCACGTAATGGTGCCCTTCAATATCTTGTCGATAAATCCGACTGCAATCATGTTCTGGGCGGCGGCGGTCTTGATGCCGACGTTCCAGATGCTGACGGTTTGCGCCGCGGTGATCATCAGCAGTCCGGCAAACCGGCTTTTCTGGCCGGCCCCGAATGCGAGAATGATCCCCAGGATGATGGGCGCAACACACGCAAAACGCGCGGTCGCGCTCGGCACGAAAAACGCGAGCACGAAGCCGACCAGGATGCCGCCGATCACCACGCGCCGCGTGCTGGCGCCGACCTTGGACAGAATCCACAGCGCAATGCGTTTATCGAGGCCGGTCACCGTCATCGCCGCGGCGATGAACAGCGCCGCCGCCACCAGCGCGAGCGCGGTATTGGCGAATCCGCCCAACGCCAGTGTCAGAGCGGCCGTGGTGCCGAGCAACTGGGCCGGTTTGGCGACATCGGGCGCCATGCCGAGCAGCAACGCCATCAAGGCGGCGATGATGACGGCGCTGATTGCATAATCCACCGCCTCGGTCATCCAGACGATCACGGCGAACAACAGCACGCCGAGCATGTACTGACCCGCAACGGGCAATCCTTCCGCCGGCGGCAAAACCATCACGACGATCAAAGCCGCGACCGCAACCCACAATCCCCAGCGCTTGCCGAGGGATGCGGGCGCCTGAGCGACGCCGGGCGCTATTCCGGGTGCGACAACAGTCAACGTTTGCATGATGTGCTCCTCTGTCTAGACTTGTCTGGTTCAACTTTGAACCTCCGCATGACGGCGGTCTTGACTTAAATCAAACGAAGCGGTATCCCGTAGGGTGTTAAATAGGTCATCGGGATAGTTATCGATTCGACGGCGGACACGCTCCGCCGAAACTTGCAAAGGAGTCGTCATGTATCAACGAATTCTGGTTCCCGTGGACGGCAGCCACACCTCGACGCTGGGCCTGCAGGAAGCAATCCGCATCGCCATCGACCAGCGCGCGCACCTCAAGCTGGTCAGCGTGGTGGACGAACTCGTCATTGCGCAGAACTTCGAAGGCCTGATCAACGCCGGCGAACTGATCGATGCGTTGCGCGATTCGGGCGAAAAAGCGATCAAGAATGCGCTGGCACTCGTGCACAAGCACGACCTCAAGGTGGAGGCGGCGACGTTCGAAACGGTCGGCGACCGCGTTGCGGACATCATCGTGCGCGAAGCGAAGAAGTGGAAGGCGGACCTGATCGTCATGGGCACGCACGGCCGGCGCGGTTTCAACCGCATGGTGCTGGGCAGCGACGCGGAAGGCGTGCTGCGCAATTCGCCGGTGCCCGTGCTCATGGTCAGGTCGCCCGAAGTCAAGGCACGCAAGAAAAAATAATCCACCCGGCGTTCGCGCCTTGAAAAGGGAAATCAATGGACGACCGGCGTATGAATTTTGACCCTTTCTCGCCCAAGGAAATCGCGGAGAAAGTCGAAACCGTCGGGGTTGCCAAAGCGCACCTGCCGACGCTGCAGACCGTCATGCTCGGCATGGTGGCCGGCGGGTTCATCGGGCTCGGCGCGCTTTACTACACGCTCGTGATCAGCGACGCGCAGCTCTCGTTCGGGGTTGCGCGCGTGCTGGGCGGCGTCGTCTTCTCGCTGGGCCTGATACTCGTCGTCGTGGCCGGCGCCGAATTGTTTACCGGCAACAATCTGCTCGTCATGGCCTGGGCCGACCGCAAAATTACCCTTGCGGAGCTGCTGCGCAACTGGGTACTGGTGTATGTCGCCAATGCTGCAGGCGCGATTGGACTCGCCGCCGTTGTATATCTCTCGCACCACGCCGGCATGAATGGCGGCGCGGTGGGATTGACATATCTGAAAATCGCCGCGGCCAAAACCGCGCTGCCGTTCGGCGAAGCTTTTTTCAAGGGTGTGCTGTGCAATTTGCTGGTGTGCCTCGCCGTCTGGCTCGCGCTGGCCGGGCGCAGCGTAACCGACAAGGTGCTTGCCATCGTGTTCCCGATTTCCGCGTTCGTGGCGGCTGGCTTCGAGCACAGCGTTGCCAACATGTATTTCATTCCGCTCGGCATTTTCCTGGCCGGCGATGCCGCACCGGCCGGCGTCAATCTCGCCACCGTCAATTGGCATGGTTTCGTCGACAACCTGATTCCGGTAACGCTCGGCAATATCGTCGGCGGCAGCGTGCTGGTCGCGCTGGTTTACTACACGATCTACCAGCGCCCCGCGAAAAACTAGATCCACCCCACGCTCCGCTCTCCGCCGGAACCAAAGGTCCATGCGCGCCATGCAACTTGCGGTTCCGGGCGAACCGCTGCAATTCGTGGACCGCAATTGCGGCACACCGGGCCCCGGACAAATCCTGGTGCGTGTTGCGGCGTGCGGCGTCTGCCGCACCGATCTGCACATCGTCGATGGCGAACTGCCTGCACTCGGCCACCCGGTGGTGCCCGGACACGAAATCGTGGGCCGCGTCGCCGCGCTCGGGCCGGGCGTCCAGAATTTTCGTATCGACGAACGCGTCGGCATCCCATGGCTCGGCTGGACGTGCGGGCGTTGCGATTACTGCACAACGGGCCGGGAAAATCTCTGCGACGAAGCGCGGTTCACGGGCTATCAGCTCGATGGCGGATACGCGGAATACGTCGTCGCCGACAGCCGTTATTGTTTCCGGCTGCCCGCCGGCTACAGCGATGCCGAAGCGGCGCCGCTGCTGTGCGCAGGCCTGATCGGCTATCGCGCACTCGTCATGGCCGGTAATGCGCGGCGCATCGGCATCTATGGTTTCGGCGCCGCGGCGCACATCGTCGCGCAAGTGGCGAAATTCCAGGGCCGGCAGATTTACGCTTTCACGCGTCCCGGCGATGTCGAAGCGCAACGATTTGCACGCGAACTGGGCGCTGATTGGGCCGGCGACTCGACGGCCTCGCCACCCGAACTGCTCGACGCCGCAATCCTGTTCGCGCCGGTGGGTTCGCTCGTGCCGGCCGCATTGCGCGCGACCGCGAAAGGCGGCACGGTCGTTTGCGCGGGTATCCACATGAGCGACATCCCGTCCTTTCCTTACGAAATACTGTGGGGCGAGCGGCGGATCGTATCGGTCGCGAATCTCACGCGCAAGGACGCGGTGGAATTTCTGGCACTCGCACCGAAAATCCCGGTAAAGACCACGGTCGAGACGTTCCGGCTCGCGGACGCCAACAACGCGCTCGCGCGGTTGCGCGACGGCAGGATCACCGGCGCAGCAGTGCTGCAAATGGACTAGCGCAACTGATAGTGGAAGCGGCGGTAAAAGTAGCGTTTCGCCAGTTCGACAATCAGGAGATAAGCAACCACCATCAGGCCGAGGATCGAATAAAACTTGGCGGGCGGCGGCACGAACCCGAAATAGGTCCCCACCGGCGTGAACGGAAGCACCGCCGCGAGCGCCACCACTGCCAGCGACGTCGCGACCAGCACCGGGTGCGCGCGGCTCTTGAACGGATTGCCGCGCGTGCGGATGATGAAGATCACGAGCACCTGGGTAGTCAGCGATTCGACGAACCAGCCGGTCTGAAACAGCATCTCGTCGGCCTTCAACACGCTGAGCAGCACGTAAAAAGTCAGAAAATCAAACAGCGAGCTGATGGGGCCGATCACGAGCATGAAATTGCGGATAAAGTTCATGTCGAGCACGCGCGGACTGCGCACCTCCTCGGTGTCGACATTGTCGAGCGGGATCGGGATTTCCGAAATGTCGTACAGGATGTTGTTGAGCAGTATCTGCGTCGGCAGCATCGGCAGAAACGGCAGGAACAGCGATGCGCCCGCCATGCTGAACATGTTGCCGAAGTTGGAACTCGTGCCCATCATGATGTACTTCATGATGTTGGCGAATGTGCGCCGGCCTTCCACCACCCCCTCGCGCAGGACCTGCAGGTCCTGCTCCAGCAGAATGATGTCGGCCGCCTCCTTGGCGACGTCCACGGCGGACTCCACCGATATGCCGACGTCCGCGGAGTGCAGCGACGGCGCATCGTTGATGCCGTCGCCGAGATAACCGACGACGTGGCCGCGCGCCTTCAAGGCGAGGATCACGCGGTCCTTCTGCGCCGGATTGACGCGGCAAAACAGGTTCGCGGTTTCCACGCGCGCGCGCAGCGCCATGTCGTCCATTTGCGCGATGTCCTTGCCCGTGATCACGCCGGTGACGGGAATCTTGAGTTCACCGCAGATATGCTGCGTCACCAGTTCGCTGTCGCCGGTGACTATCTTGATCGCAACACCGCTCGCGGCGAGCGCGGCGAGCGCCGCGCCGGCGCTCGCTTTGGGCGGATCGAGAAATGCCGCGAAACCCGCCAGGATCAGTTCCGTTTCGTCGCCGATGACTGCGTGCGGATGGTCGAGCGGCACGTGGCGCCACGCGATGCCCAGCACGCGAAAGCCTTCGCTTTCCAGTCCGTTATATTGCTTTCGTATCCGCTCGAGTGCGGCGGCGTTGACCGGGCATTGCTGGTCCGGCGCCCCCTCCTCGCACGAAGTGCAAAGCCCTACGATGTCATCGGGCGCGCCCTTCACGACGAGCAAGCGAGTCTCGCCGTTGTCGAGCAGCACGGACACCCGGCGCCTTTCAAAATCGAACGGGACTTCGTCGATTTTTTTCCATGCGCCGGAATCGATATTTTGATGGTCGAGAATCGCTTCATCGAGCGGGCTCTTGAGCCCGGTCTCGAAAAAACTGTTGAGATACGCAAGTTCCAGCACCCGGTCGCTCGGCCGGCCCTGCGCGTCCACGTGGCGTTCAAGCCGGATCTTCGCTTCCGTCAGCGTGCCGGTCTTGTCCGTGCACAGCACATCCATCGAGCCCAGGTTCTGGATCGCGGCGAGACGCTTGACGATCACGCGTTTCTCCGCCATGCGCAGCGCGCCGCGCGACAGCGTGACCGACACGACCATCGGCAGCAGTTCCGGCGTCAGGCCGACGGCAAGCGCGACGGCAAACAGAAAGGAATCGAGCCACGGCTTGTGGAACATCGCGTTTACGAACAGCACGAAGAGGACCAGCAGCACCGTGAGGCGCATGATGAGCATGCCGAAGCGGCGCGTCCCTATTTCGAATGCGGTCGGCGGCGGCTGCCGGCTGATGCTGTCGACAATGGCGCCGATCGCCGTCGCGGTTCCCGTCTTGACTACGATTGCGCGCGCGCTGCCGCTGATGACGGAGGTGCCCGCGAACACGGCGTTGGCGGCGTCCTGCATGTCGGTTGCTCCAGCGGGCGGCACGCCGGGTTTCTTTTCAACCGGGTACGCTTCACCGGTGAGCAATGCCTGTTTGACGAAAAAATCGCGCGCTTCGAGCACCACGCCGTCGGCGGGCACCAGGTCGCCGGCGGAAAGCATCACGATGTCGCCGGGCACGACATCGGCAACCGGCACATCCACTTTCTTGCCGTCGCGCATTACCGTGGTGCGCACCGACACGGCGAGACGCAATTTCTCCGCGGCCTTGCCGGCGCGATACTCCTGCACGAAATCCAGCGTCACGCTCAGGATCACGATCAGCGAGATGATGAAAAAGTTTGCGACCTCGCCGGTAAACGCGGAAATCGCGCTGGCCATCAGGAGAATGATGACGAGCGGATTTTTGAAACGCATGATGAACTGGACGGCCAGCGACCGTTCGGTGTGATCGCGAAACACGTTCGGACCGCAATGCGACAATTGCGCGCGTGCTTCGGCAGCCGACAAGCCGGTCGCGTGCGCATCGGTCGGGACTATTGGCGCGAGCCACCATGCTTCGGCGCCAGTACCGCCAGTTGCGGAATTTTTGGCAAGCTTCTCGTTATGTTCGGACATTCGTGGTCTTCGCTGCCGGCAGAAACCCTTTATAACACTCAAACGGCACCAAGCCGATTGCCGTCGCGCAAAATGACGAAACATTGCGGCATGCTCTATGCGGCTGCCTCGAAAAATTGGGGCCTTGCAGCAAGCAACCCGGTTACGTCAACTCGACGGTCTCCAGATACTCCGGTACTTCGCAGTGCCAGCCAAAGCGCTCCTGGATCCGCAGGCGCAGCGCGTCCGCCGCCACCGGTTCGCCGTGTGTGACGAACGTCGTGCGCGGCGGCGCGCGAAAGTGCGCGAGCCAGTCCAGCGTCTCGGCGTAGTCGGCATGCGCCGACATATTGTCGAGCAACGCAACCTCGGCTCTGATGGGCACGTAGGCCCCGTGAATCTTGACCGACTCGGCCCCTGCAATCATCGCCGCGCCGCGCGTGCCGGCCGCCTGGAATCCGGCAAACAGTATCGTGTTGCGCGGATCGGGCGCGAACGCTTTCAGGTGATGTACGACGCGGCCGCCGGTCGCCATCCCGCTCGCCGAAATGATGACCATGGGACCGCTCAGCGCGTTCAGCCGCTCCGACTCCTCGACGCTGTTGACGATCTGCGCGGCCCCGCACATCGCATCGCATTCTTCCGCGGAGAGCCGGTGTTCGGCTCGATGCTCGTGAAAAATCCGTGTGACGTTCACCGCCATCGGGCTGTTGAGGTACACCGGAACATCCTGCGGTATCGTGCCCGCCGCTTTGAGTTGCGCGATGTAATACATCAGCGTCTGCGTGCGGTCCACCGCGAATGCGGGGATGACGACCACGCCGCCGCGCGCGAACGTGCGGTTTAGAATTTCGCCCAGTTTCAGCGCCGGGTCATCGCGCGAATGCAGGCGATCGCCGTAAGTCGATTCGACGACGAGGTAGTCGGCGCGCTCGATCGCCGCGGGATCGCGCATGATCGGGTCGTGCGGCCGTCCCAGGTCGCCGGAAAATACGATCAACCGGCCGTCGGCGCGCAGAGACACGAACGCCGATCCCAGAATGTGCCCGGACGGCGACAGCAGAAATGTATTGCCGCCGCCGAGATCGATCTCGTGTCCGAAATCGACGGGCCTCAACGAGCGCAACGCCTGCTCGGCATCCCCGCGCGTATACAGCGGCAGCGCCGGATGGTGCTTCGAATAGCCTGCGCGGTTGGCGTAGCGCGCTTCTTCCTCCTGCAGATGGCCGGAATCCGGCAGCAGCACTTCGCACAGGTCGCGCGTGCCGCTGCTGCAATAGACTTTGCCGCGATAACCGTTTTTCACGAGCAGCGGGAGGTATCCGGTGTGGTCGATGTGCGCGTGGGTCAGGACCACGGCGTCGATTTGGCGCGGGTCCACCGGCAGGCGCGCCCAGTTTTTGAGCCGCAGCTGCTTCAGGCCCTGGAAAAGCCCGCAATCGACCAGGATTTTCTTGCCGCCCGCGCTCACGAGATATTTCGAGCCCGTGACCGTGCCCGTCGCGCCGAGGAACCGGATATCCATGATAAGCCTGACTACGCCCTGTTTGCGGAGTTCCAAGCACATTACAACACGCCTTATGTGCCGGCTCTTGACCCACATCAATACCGCCGGACGCCGCCCGCATTAGCGTGGGAAGCTCGACTCCACGGCGAACCGGAAAGGCCATACATGGGATCCATCACCGACCGCATCGACAACGTCACGCAGATTCCGCCAAAATATTTGCATGCGAAACTGCCGGCGCCGAAAAGCGTCAAGATTGAAATATCGCCTCGCTGCAACTACCGCTGCGGCTTTTGCGCGCTGCGCAACCGCGAAGTGCAGCCGAAGTGGGACATGGATTTCGGCCTCTTCAAGCGGGTGACGCGCGAGATGCGGGAAGCCGGCGTCGAGGAAGTCGGCGTCTTCTATCTCGGCGAATCGTTCATGAATCCGCGGCTGCTCGTCGACTGCATCGCCTATTTGAAGCGCGAGCTCGCGATGCCCTACGTCTTCCTGACGTCCAACGCTTCGATGGCGTTTCCCGAGGCGGTGGAAGAATGCATGAAGGCGGGGCTCGACTCGCTGAAGTGGTCGATCAATGCCGCCGACGAGGAACAGTTCGAGAAAATCATGGGCGTGGCGGGCAAGCTTTTCTACACCGCGCTCGACAACGTCAAATCGGCGCATGAAGTGCGCGGCCGCGGCGGCTACCAGACCGGGCTATATGCGTCGTCCATCAAGTACGACGGCGAGCAGTTCGTGAAAATGGAAGCTCTGCTCAACGAGCGCGTGCGGCCTTATGTCGACACCCACTACTGGCTGCCGCTGTATTCGATGGGCGCGTTCGCCACCCAGCGCGAGGCGGAGCTCGGCTACCGTCCCACCGCGGGCAACCAGGGACGCATCGGCGCGCTGCGCGAACCGCTGCCCTGCTGGTCCGCATTCACCGAAGGGCACGTAACGGCGGAAGGCAGGTTGTCCGCGTGCTGCTTCGACGCGACGGCGAACTGGACTATGGGCGATCTGAACAAGGTGTCGTTCATGGACGCGTGGAATTCCGAAGCATTCGTGAATTTGCGCGCGGCCCACCTCAAAAAAGACGTGCGCGGCACGGTGTGCGAGAACTGCATCGCTTACTGAGTTGGTTCGGATTGCGCGTTTTTCTTTGACGCACATCAACGAGTTCTTGCACGCAGCGGGCATTATTGCCGCTTGATGGGCACGGACCGCAAGGCTCCGGGCCTGCGTTGCTATTGGCGTATTGGGAAATCATGGATCTGGTGTGTCCCGCGGGCAGCCTGCCCGCGCTCAAGGCCGCGGTTGACAACGGCGCCGACTGCGTTTACATCGGTTTTCGCGACGACACCAATGCGCGCAATTTCCCCGGACTGAATTTCGATCCCGCCGCCGCGCGCGAAGGCGTGCGCTACGCGCATGCGCGAAAACGCCAGGTGTTTCTCGCGCTCAATACGTTTCCGCAAATTGCCGGCTGGGAGCGCGCGCAGCGCGCGGTCGACCGCGCGGCGGAACTCGAACTCGACGCAGTCATCGTCGCCGATGCGGGAGTCATGCAATACGCGGCGACCACGCATCCGCAGCTCCGGCTGCATCTCTCGGTGCAGGGTTCCGCCACCAATTACGAGGCGATCAATTTTTTTCACGAGCATTTCCACATCAAGCGCGCGGTGCTGCCGCGCGTGCTCTCGCTCGCGCAGGTCAGGCAGGTCATCGCCGGCACGCCGGTCGAGATCGAAGTTTTCGGCTTCGGCGGACTGTGCGTGATGGTCGAGGGGCGTTGCGCGTTATCGTCTTATGCGACCGGCGAATCACCCAATACCAGCGGCGTCTGCTCGCCGGCCAAAGCGGTGCGCTGGCAGCCTACGCCCGCCGGACTGGAATCGCGCCTGAACGGCATTTTGATCGACCGCTACGCGGCGGGCGAAAACGCCGCCTATCCGACCTTGTGCAAAGGACGCTTTGCGGTCGACGGCGAGACTTATTACGCCATCGAAGAGCCGGCGAGTTTGAATACGCTCGAATTGATACCGGACCTGATGGCGGCCGGTGTAGCCGCCATAAAAATCGAGGGCCGGCAGCGCAGCCCCGCCTACGTCGCGCAGGTGACGCGTGCATGGCGCGATGCCATCGACGCGTGCAGCGCCGATCCGGCGGGCTTCGCGGTCAAACCGGCGTGGGCGGCGGCGTTGCTGAAGCTGTCCGAAGGTCAACAACAGACGCTCGGCGCGTATCACCGGCCGTGGAAATGATGCGCCCATGAAACTCGCGCTCGGACCGTTGCTGTACTACTGGCCGCGCGAGCAGGTGTTCGAGTTCTACGACGCGGCCGCGGCGGCGCCGGTGGATATCGTCTATCTCGGCGAAGCGGTCTGCTCGCGCCGCCACGAATTGCGCCACGCCGACTGGCTCGAACTCGCGCGGCGGCTGGCCGCCGCCGGCAAGGAAGTCGTGCTGTCGACGCAGGCCTTGATCGAATCCGCGTCCGATCTGAAGGCGCTGCGCAGGATCGCCGGCAACGGCGACTTCATGGTCGAGGCCAACGACACGGGCGCCGTGCATCTGCTCGCCGGCAAAGCGCCGTTCGTCGCCGGCCCGCATCTGAATATCTACAATCCGCAGACGCTCGCCTTGCTGGCGGGATTGGGCGCGCGGCGCTGGGTCATGCCGGTCGAATTGTCGCGCGAGAGCCTGCGCGCATTGCAACTGCGGCGACCGGCAGAAATGACTACCGAAATTTTCGGCTACGGACGCCTGCCGCTCGCGCTGTCGGCGCGGTGCTTCACCGCGCGCCGCTACGATCTGTCCAAGGACAGTTGCGAATTCCGGTGCCTCGACCATCCCGACGGCCTGCTGCTCGCGACACGCGAAGGCCGGCCGTTTCTTACCCTCAACGGCATCCAGACCCAATCGGCGCAAACTTACAACCTGGTGCGCGAACTCGACGAATTGTTGCAGCTCAACGTCGACGTGCTCCGCATCAGCCCTCAGTCCGCGAACACGTTCACCATCGTCGAACTGTTCCGGCAACGGCTTGATCGCACCATTACGCCGGACGCGGCCGCGCAGCGTATGGAAAGCCTGATGCCCGTTGCCGCGTGCAACGGTTACTGGCACGGCCGGCCAGGACTTGAACAAGTGGCGGTTGCTGCAAGCAGTGCATGAACGCAAGACCATGATCAAGCTGCCACCGTTACCGGTTCCGCTGCGCGAACTCCTGGCGCGACTCCCCCAGTTTCCGCCGTCGGCGGTATTCGCCGCCGCGCTCACCCTGCAGGTGGGAGAAAGTCTCGGCACGGATGCGCATCCTGAATTCGCAGGCAAGCTGATCCGCCTGCGCATCAGCGATGCCGGCGTGACCATCACGTTGCGCGTCACGCCGCGCGGTTTTGCACCGTCGGCCGCGACCGCCGCCGATCTCACGCTGACGGCGAAAGCCGAGGACTTTGTGGCGCTCGCGCAGCGCCGCGAAGACCCTGACACTTTGTTCTTCAGCCGGCGCCTGATCATGGAGGGCGACACCGAGCTCGGGCTGCTCGTGAAAAATTCCCTCGATGCGCTTGAATTCAAGCCATCGATACCGGGACCTCCCGACGTATTGCGCGTGTTGCGTTCGTGGCTGCACTGACGCCCCGCGCCGTTGCCCGCGCCGTCGAATCTTGGCAACCATGGCACGTTGACCTATATCAACTGCCGCCCCTGCTCAAACGCCGAGAATAGCCGGTCACCATTGTATTTACAGCAACCGCGAGACATGGCCGAAACCGAGAATGGCGCCTGCAGTCCCTTACCGAACTGGCATTTGCGAACGCGGAAACTATTGCCGATCGTGCAGGGCGGCATGGGCGTGGGCATCTCGGCGCACTGCCTGGCGGGGAATGTCGCACGACTAGGCGCGGTCGGCACCATCTCGAGCGTCGACCTGCGGCATCATCATCCCGATCTGCTCGAACGCGCCAAGGGCTGCACCGACCGGGCCGAACTCGACAAACTCAACCTGATCGCGCTCGACCGCGAGATCCGCATGGCGCTCGAACTCGCCGACGGCCGCGGCGCGATTGCCGTGAACGTGATGAAAGCGGTCTCCGAGTACCCTGCCTACGTGCGGCAAAGTTGCGAGAGCGGCGCGCACGCGATCGTCATGGGCGCGGGCCTGCCGTTCGATCTGCCGGAGCTCACGCAGGATTTTCCGGACGTCGCGCTGATACCGATCCTGTCCGACGTGCGCGGGGTCAACATCGTGCTCAAGAAATGGCTGCGCAAGAAACGCCTGCCCGACGCCATCGTGATCGAGCACCCGCGCTATGCCGGCGGGCACCTCGGCGCGACGCGTCCCGAGGACATCGGCGATCCGCGCTTCGACTTCGAGCCCGTGCTCGCGGGCCTGCGCGAACTCTTCCGCGAACTCGGGCTGGAGCGCGAACGCATTCCGCTGATCATGGCGGGCGGCATCAAGAGCCATGCGGAGGTGCGCACGCTGCTCGGCCTCGGCGCATCTGCAGTGCAAATCGGCACGCCGTTCGCGGTGACGCTCGAATGCGATGCCCATCCGAATTTCAAGAAAGTGCTCGCAGACGCGAAACCTGCGGACATCGTCACTTTCATGAGCGTGGCGGGACTGCCCGCGCGCGCGGTGCTGACGCCATGGCTGAAGAACTATCTACGCCGCGAGAAAGCGCTGCAATCGCACGCCAAAGCGGACCCCGCGCGCTGCGTGCCGGGGCTCAACTGCCTGTCGGTATGCGGATTGCGCGACGGCATCGGCAGCATCGGCCAGTTCTGCATCGACACGCGGCTGGCCTTTGCGTTGAAAGGCGACGTCAAAAAGGGTTTGTTCTTCCGCGGCAGCGAGGGCCTGCCGTTCGGCAACGAAATCCGGCCGGTCGCCGAACTCGTCGATTACCTGCTGACGGGGAGCATGCCCGCCGCTATGCCGGCCACGGCAGCGGCTGCCGCGTAAGCGCGACCGCGACGATATAGAAGAATACGGCTTGTGCGGCGAGCCATGCCGCCATGCGCGTCCGCCGCGTCTTCCCCCGCTTCAACGCAAGCGTTCCCAACCCGATGTAAAGCAGCAGGCCGGCGACTTTGGCAGTGAGCCAGCCGTGTGCCAGCGGATATTGGCGGCTGATGAGGGCGAGCGCGATGGCACTCGCCAGCAACAACGTGTCGACGGCGTGCGGCGCGATTTTCACCCAGCGCTGCTGCAGCAGCGCGGATTCGCGCAGCATCCATATGCCGCGCAGGACGAACAGCGCATAGCTGATGGCGACGCATCCGATGTGAACGAATTTTATCGAAACGTAGTCCATACGCGGGCGCGCGCCTGACGCGGTTTATCCCGGTTTTCCATCGAGCCGGGGGCGCGTCAGCACGGGCCAATACCTTATGGCGTAAAGGCCGAATGCCGCGGACCATAGCGCGGCCGCGAACTGAACACTCAACAGGTACGATGCGGGCGCTGCGATGCCGCAGAACACGCGCACGACCGCCGCGAGCTGGATCAGCACAAACATCGCAATTTCGAATTTGTCTGCAAGCAGCGGCCGGCCGGTGTGCCCGCGCGCCGTTCGCGTCATCATGCCCAGCGTCAGTCCGCCGATCGCGCCCGTGGTGAGCGCATGCGTCGCAAACGAGCCGCCGACCAGATCCAGTGCGGACAGCCCGCGCAATGCGAGGTGAATGACTATCCACGCGTATGCCGCATGCAGTATCCATACAAGCGGCGCGCCCAGCGTGCGCCACGGTTTCCACAGACACAGGCGCGCGCCATGCGCCAGCGCACCGATCAGCGCGATTGGCGCGATGACGGTAACGGGCGATTGCAGCTGGTCGGCTGCGAACAACAACAGGACTGACCCCAGCGCGAACCTCTCCACCAGCGGGTGACGCGTTGCATTCGCGCCGCGCACGCCGTTATTGGTGAACATTGGAATCACGCGCCCGCCCATCACCGCCATGATGAACAGCACCACGTCAAGTGCGAGTTGCAGGCCGGCCTGCGGCGGCAGTTTGAAGTGTCCCTGAATTGCCAGGTGCACGGCAAAAACCAGCGCGCCCATCAGGGCGAGCAATCCGATGAAAAAATAGTTGCGCACATTGCGCGCGCGCAGCAACGGTATGCCGATGGCCACCGCAACCGCGACCGGAAATGCCGCATTGACCACCGCCGCCGACAGCGCGTAGGGCGTCAGCACCAACACTCTGCCGCAGACCCACAGCGCCGCCAGCGCCATCAGCGTCCCGCCGGTCGGCGTCGGTTCGTTGGTCCACGCGCGCACCGCCGTCAACAGAAATCCGGCGATGACCGCGATGGTGTAGCCGAACAGCATTTCATGGCCGTGCCAGGCAGCGCCCTGCAGATATGCAAAAGAAAGGTAGCCGGAGAACTGCGCCGCCCAGAGCAGCACGCTCAAGGCACTGAAGATGCTGGCCAGCAGGTAAAACGGGCGAAAACCCAAATTCCATAGCGCGAAGCCGGCGGCTGCAGGCGAGTCCCGGGTTTGCAGTGGTTGCGTAAGCGGCAGTTCGTTCATATTAGGTCCTGGCAGGTCAACCTGGTGCGGGGGTTGCAATATGGCGGGTCAACCGCCGCGGTGATGGTCACCCGGAATAGTAGTCGCATTGCCTGCCACTCACAGCGAGCCGCACCATCATTGGACAAACAACAGATATCCGTGGCTGCCGGCCACCGCGCCCGCCACTGTGATCAGGCTGACGATGAGCAATATCCAATGCACGCGCACTACCAAAGCGAACGTTGCATCGGGATCGCGCCGCGCGCGTTCAATAAAGCGGCGGTGCAGAAACAACGGCTCGAGTACGAACAGCATCAGCGTAAACAACGCCCACACCAGCGCCATCGCGTGCATCCACCAGTATTCGATGTGCAGAAAACGCTGCCACAGGTTCAGCGCATAAACGAGATACAGCCCGCTCAGGCCGGTGACCAGCGTGGTAATGCGCGCCTGCAGCGCGAATCCGCGCTCGACGGTTTCGAAAAACACCACGCGTTCCGCGGCCGTCTTCATGCGCTTGGTGGCCGGCAGCAGCACGGTGGTCACCGTTGCGACTCCCCCGATCCACAGCACGACGCCGACTACGTGCAGCATGCGCGCAATCGTCAACTCCCCCACGGCTTGTTTTCCATGCGAGACAAGACCTGCGGCCGGCCGGATTGCTCATCGCCGGCATTCGATTTCAGGATGCGTTGAGCGTGCACCTGCAACGCGCGGTAAGTCCGCTCCCATTCACCGCCGCGCGGAGTCGTGCACGCCAACTGGCGCACCACGGCGGCGAGAGACTCCGCGTGTCCGCGCATCAACGCCAGTTGCGCAAACGCCTCGTC
>Ga0265314_10003126_pt1 | contig 16262 bp, 13 predicted proteins | sample 4126metaG_FD_203106 | JGI IMG/M metagenome (GOLD analysis project Ga0265314, IMG submission 203106) | Rhizosphere microbial communities from Carex aquatilis grown in University of Washington, Seatle, WA, United States - 4-1-26 metaG | ecosystem: Host-associated > Plants > Roots > Rhizosphere >... | reverse complement strand
GGCTTCTTAAGACTTTAATGATCTTCCTGGGTCCGAGGTCTCAGTCCGGACTGCTTTGTTGAGGAACTTGATTGGACGCGGGCCTCAGCAGAGTGGATTGGACGGACGCCGGGATCCGCCGCCCGAAATGGGCGAGCCGCATCGGAAACGGAAACAACACACCTCGCAGCCCCGCTTCCGATGCGGTCTTTCTAGCCCCTCCAGCATAACTCTTTTGTTCACCGCTGTATAGACCCATCCTTGCCCGGTACAAGAGATTTGCAGGTACTACAACTTTTCGACGAGGCCCAAGTGGCGAAGCTCCGTAGGAACTATTGGTCCCACCCACGGGCGGCGGGACATACTGCGCCGTGCGCATCATTCTTGCCCTGCGACCTCCGGTCGCGCTTGCCCTGCGACCTCGGGTCGCGCTTGCAGTGCGGCCGATGGTCGCGACTCGCGACGCTGGCGCCATGGGAGACGTGGCTCTGGTGGTCCGGTTCACCCGGAACTGGATTCACTACGGCTTTCTGGGCCACACCGTCCTCTGCGTCCTGATTGCGGCTGTTGAAGGCTTGATGGGCCGCTGAGCCCGCCTTGCACGCCAGCGATTAGTCTTGCCTCCGCCGCGAGGTTGCCTTACACTACAGTTAAGTTCACGTCCAGACGATTCATACCTGAAGCTCCGGCGCTCGTACTGCTCCCCGCGCCGGGGGTTGCCTCGCGTGAAAAGAGGCAACTCGGATTTATCCTAATTTATAAGTATTTTATAAACTAGGGATTTGCGAAAAAAATCGAAACTATTTTCCGTCTGAAGCATTCATAGATTTGAAAGAGCACGCATGGATTTCCGGCTAGCGGTACCTGCGCCGCGGTTCTTGATCGTTCACTACCATATCTTCAAGAATGGTGGCAGCACGATCACGTCCATTCTCGAACGCGAGTTCCGCGATCATTTCGCAACCGTTCACGGACCAGATGATGCTTCCGTAGTGGATCTGATCAGTCTGGCCAACTTTGTCGCGGATCATTCGGCAATAAAAGCGATATCGAGCCATCATCTTCGTTATCCCAAGCCGGTCCTGCCGAACACGATTATTTTCGACTGCTGTTTTCTGAGGCACCCGCTGGATCGCCTTCAGTCGCTCTACTCGTATTTTCAGAAGATCGCTGCCGACGACCCTCTATGCCGTTTGGCCAAGCAGGAACATCCGCGATCTTTCTTCACGAAGCTGATCGACAGCGCGCCGCATTTGGTCAGCAACGTCCAGGTCACGATGCTTGCGCTGGGCGGGGCTTTCACGCGGCCCGTGAATACCGCTGACGTAGAAGTGGCCGCGGACGTGGTCGCGAAGATGGCGATTCCCGGGCTGGTGGAAAAGTTCGATGAGAGCCTGGTTGCCGCGGAATATTTCCTCAAACCCGCCTTCCCGCGTCTGCGAATGGATTACCTTCCGCAAAACGTAAGCCGTCCGCTGGGAGGAAACCCGGTCGATCGGCAGGAGTGGCTCAGGCATTCCTGGGGCCCAGACCTATACGCTACGCTCGAGAATCTCAATCAATGCGATCTGGAATTGTGGCGCCGGGCGGAGCGCGAACTGGCGCGCAGAATCGGCCTGGTTCCCGATGCCGACCAGCGCTTGGCGGAATTCCGGGCGCGCTGCCCGAAGAAACCGGTTTACCCGCGCGTGCACATCGCCTAACAAAGTACGCCGGTTAGAAACCGGCGCGCGGCTTAAAAAGCCGCCCCACATTTCGCCGCTGCAGTCACGACCACTTCCAATCGCGAATTTCCGGCATATCGTCTCCGTAGCGCGCGATGTACAGCTTGTGCTCGATCAGCTTGTCGTGCAGGAGGCGTTTCTGGGCGACGGCCCGCTCGGCTAGGCCGGGCACGCGGTCGATCACGTCGCCCGCCAAGTGAAACCGGTCCAGGTCATTGAGAACCGTCATATCGAACGGAGTGGTGGTGGTTCCTTCTTCCTTGTATCCCCGCACATGCATGTTGTCGTGATTCGTTCGCCGATAAGTCAGGCGATGAATCAGCCAGGGGTAGCCGTGAAAAGCGAAGACGATGGGCCGGTTCTTGGTGAACAGCGCGTCGAATTTCTCATCGGTCATGCCGTGAGGATGTTCGGTGTGCGGCTGAAGCGCCATTAGATCGACGACGTTCACGACGCGAATTTTCAAATCGGGGATATGCTTGCGGAGCCAATCCACGGCGGCTAGTGTCTCGAGCGTGGGAACATCGCCCGCGCAGGCCATTACGACATCAGGCTCGGCTTCGCTGTTGTGATCAAGCATGGTGCCCGCCCACTTCCAGATGCCGGCTCCAGCCGTGCAGTGCGCCACCGCGGCATCCATATCGAGCCACTGCAGCGCAGGCTGCTTCCCGGCGACGATCACATTGACGTAATGTTTGCTGCGCAGGCAGTGGTCGGCTACCGAGAGCAGGGTGTTCGCGTCGGGCGGAAGATAGATGCGCACCACTTCGGCCTTCTTATTGATCACGTGGTCGAGGAAGCCCGGATCCTGATGGCTGAATCCATTGTGATCCTGGCGCCAGACATGCGAAGTCAGGAGATAGTTTAAGGACGCGATCGGCGGGCGCCATGGGATATGGCGCGTCACCTTCAGCCATTTGGCGTGCTGGTTGAACATCGAATCGATGATGTGGATGAACGCCTCATAGCAGGAAAAGAATCCATGCCGCCCGGTGAGCAAGTAGCCTTCGAGCCACCCCTGGCACATGTGCTCGCTGAGCACTTCCATGACGCGGCCGTCGGGAGCGACATGATCGTCGAATGGAAAAATCGCGGCCTCGGAGGTTCGGTTGGTCACCTCGAACACGGCGTCCAAACGATTCGAGGACGTTTCATCCGGACCAAAGATGCGGAAATTGTCCGGATTGAGTTCGAGGATGTCGCGCAGCATCTTACCGACGGCGCGCGTGGCCTCGCCGAGTTCCACGCCGGGCGCCGACACCGGTACTGCATATTTGCGGAAATCGGGCATGCCCAACTCGTGCAACAGGAGCCCGCCGTTCGCATGCGGATTGCAGCCCATGCGCCGGTTCCCCCGGGGCGGCAGGGCCCTGAGCTCCGCGATCGGCCGGCCGGTGTCGTCGAAAAGATCCTCGGGCCCGTAGCTTCGCATCCACGTTTCGAGTATCTTCAAATGCTCGGGTTTGGTCGCGAGGTCCGTCACGGGCACCTGATGTGCGCGGAAGGTGCCTTCGATTTGCAAGCCGTCGACTACCTTGGGACCGGTCCAGCCCTTGGGCGTGACCATCACGATCATGGGCCACACGGGTCTCTTGGAAACACCGTGTTCACGGGCTTGTTCCTGAATGCCGCGGATTTCTTCGATCACTGCGTCCAGGGTCGCTGCCATCTGCTGATGCACTAGCGCCGGATCGGAGCCTTCGACGAAACGCGGTTCGTACCCGCAGCCCTCGAGCATGCTGACGAGCTCGCTACGATCGATTCGGGCCAGCACGGTTGGGCCGGCGATTTTATATCCGTTCAAATGCAGAATCGGGATCACCGCGCCGTCGCGCACGGGATTCAGGAATTTATTCGAGTGCCAACTGGTAGCGAGCGCGCCGGTCTCCGCTTCGCCATCGCCGATAACGCAGCACACGATCAGATCGGGATTGTCGAATGCGGCTCCATGGGCGTGCAGGAGTGAGTAGCCCAGCTCGCCTCCTTCATGAATGGACCCGGGCGTTTCCGGTGCGACGTGGCTGGGGATACCGCCAGGAAACGAGAACTGCTTGAACAGACCCTGCATCCCCTGGACATCCTGCGTGATGTTGGGGAAACGTTCGGTATAGCTCCCTTCCAGCCAGGAATTCGCGACCATGCCTGGACCGCCGTGACCCGGTCCACAGACGTAGATCATGTTGAGGTCGTACTTCACGATGACGCGATTGCAGTGGGCGTAGATGAGATTGAGGCCGGGGGTGGTGCCCCAATGGCCCAGCAGGCGCGGCTTGACGTGCTCGATCTTTAACGGTTCGGTCAGCAGCGGATTGTCGAAGAGATAAATCTGTCCGACTGACAGATAGTTCGCGGCGCGCCAGTATGCGTCGATCCGGCGAAGCTCATCGGACGAAAGCGTGGCCATTGGCTCCAGCCTAGCAGCTAGCCTCGCGAGTGATTTGTACAGCCGGAATACGCATTGGAGAGATACTGGTCCATCATGCGCTCGGTATTGAAGAACGAGCCGTTCAGGGCGATGGTGTAGCGCATCACTTCGGCGAAGCCCTCCGGGCGGCCGTAGAACAGCGGCACGATCACTCGTTCCAGCTTGTCGTACAGGGAAGCGGCATCGGCGCCGTGATCTTCGGGCAGATCTTCTTCCTTGCCGATGGCCCATCCGGTGGATCCCTCCACGCAGCCCTCGATCCACCAGCCATCGAGAATACTCAAGCTGGGCACTCCATTTAGCGCGGACTTCATGCCGCTAGTACCGGATGCTTCGAAGGGCCGGTGCGGAGTGTTGAGCCACAAGTCCGCTCCACTGGTCATGAGCTGCGCCCAGCGCATGTCGTAGTCCGGAACGTAGACTACTTTCATGCTTCCCTCGAGAGAGTGTGCGGCTTGGAATACTCTGCGGATCATCTCCTTGCCTTCGTTGTCCTGCGGATGAGCCTTGCCCCCAAAGATCAATTGAAGCGGTCCAACGTGTCCGGCGATGGATTTCAGGTGTTCCAGGTCCGTAAACAGAAGGTCGGCGCGTTTGTATGCCGCTGCGCGCCGGGCGAACGCGATCGTCAGGACAGCCGGATCGAACTCGGCGCCGGTGGCTCGCTTGATCTCGGTCAGGAGTTCCAGCTTGCCTCCGGCGTGAGCTTGCCGGATTTCTTCCAGCGGCACGCCGACCACATAGCGGAGGTAGAGATTGTCCTTTCGCCATTCGGGCACATGGCGATCATAAAGTTCCTGGAACTTCGGCGATGTCCACGTGACGGCGTGCACGCCGTTGGTAATGGCGCGGACCGGATAGTTGGGGAACAGGCCTCGCGATACTTCGCCGTGATGCATGGCGACGCCGTTGATGTAGCGCGAAAAGCGTAGCGCCAGGTAGGTCATGTTCAGCGTGTTGTCGGGACAGCAGGCGGTCACGTCCAACACAGCTGCCCGGTCCGGGCCGATCACCTGGTTGACCAGTTCGCGCGGAAACTTATCGAAGGCCGCGGGCACGGGCGTATGCGTGGTGAACACGCAACGCTGACGGACGGATTCGATATCGGCCTCGCTGGCGGTGCCCAGGCGCGAATTTCCGATCCTCTGTTCCAGCAGCGCGAGCGTCAGGAGCGCGGAGTGGCCTTCGTTCATGTGGTAGTTCTCGATTTCGTTGTGGCCCAGGCTGGTCAACATTTTGACGCCGCCCATGCCCAGGATCGCTTCCTGATGAAGCCGGTAGGACTGGTCGCCGCCATACAAGTAGTCGGTGAGCGCGCGGTCCGCTGGATCGTTTTCAGGCAGATCGGTATCGAGCAAATAGACCGGTACAGTCGCGCCGGAAATGCCAGTCAGGGTAAACCGCCAGGCACGGACCTGGACGCGACGGCCCGCCAGCTCCAGCGATATTACCGAAGTCAGCGGCTCCAGTATTTCTTCCGGCTTCCAGATGGCCGGCTCTTCCTGCTGGTTCCCTTGAGCGTCGAGATGCTGCCGGAAGTAGCCTTTCCGATAAACCAGCGTGACCCCGACGATCGGGACGCCTAGGTCGGCAGCCGAGCGGAGCATATCGCCCGCCAGGACTCCGAGGCCGCCGGAATAGGTGGGCAGATCGGGTCGCAGAGCAATTTCCATCGAGAAATAGGCGACTCTGCGGTCGTTCGGCAGGGAAGAAGAGTCTGTCATTTCCTGATCCCGCCTTGCGGGGTGGGCCAAATCCCACAGCGACTATGAGTGTAACCACCCAACGTTAATCGTACGTTACAAGTCTCAGATGCTGAGAACCGGGCACGGAGAATCGCGCACGATCGAGTATAGTCTCGACCAGACCCGGCTGACGATCCCCTGGTCATGCCCGCGGCCTACTACCAGCAAGTCGGCTTTCCTGCGAACGATTTCCTCGCGGATTCCGTCGGCGATCCCCGCGTCGATGACCACGTCCGGCACGTCCAGATTCAAGCGGCTCTTCAGATCTCGCATGTGGGTGTGGCCCGCATCGATCAGATCCTGCCGGTAGGGGCTGAAATCGATTTCGGGCGTCGCCGGGGGCATTTCGAGCACATGTACCAGCGCCAGGTTAGCCTGGTAGGACTTGGCCAGGGCCGCGGCTGCCCGGAGAATGACCTCCGATTCCGGGGTCTCATCCAGCGCGCAGATGATGGACTTATAGGGAACCGTGGGCGCGTGCTCCTCCATGGCCTTGCCCGTGCTGGTCCAGACAGCGGCGCTGACATCGTGGAGCACTTTAGCGGTAACCGAGCCGAGCAGGAATCGCCGGACTACTCCGGAGCCCTGGGTCGGCATCATCACCAGATCGGCGCCCTGGTGTTGCATGACTTTGTGAATGACGGCGCCCGCTTCACCTTCCTCGGTGAGTAAGGTGGGGCGCTGGCCGGGAAACTCTTCCGTGGCGAACGCGCATAGGCGCTGTTCTTCGATATGGCGGGCTTCTTCCGAGATCTTGGGATCCGCGTACGCCAGATCGCTATACACCAGGACGCTTTCGATGTCGCGATTCACAAATACAGGGCGCAGGGCGTACGCATGTACCAACGTGAGTTCGGCCGAGAAGTGCTGGGTCATGTCCTTCACGTACGGAATCATGGCCGCGCACGAAGCGGAATAATCCACTGGAAACAGGATGTTCTTGAAGGGCAACATAGCACCCTCTATTGTGCATTTTCACGGCCAATCGTGGAAGCCACTGGGGAAAGGGCGTCCTGCACTTCGCGATCGGAGACCTGGGTGAAATCCTCATACCAGGCTCCGACCGCTTCGAAGGGCTCGGGAGAGGAGAGGCATACGACTTCGTCGGCTTCCCGGCGCATCATGTCGCAAGCCGACGGGGGACCTACCGGGACGGCGACCACAATTCGCTTGGCGCCCTGATGGCGAAGAGCGCGAACCGCGGCCAGCATTGTGCTGCCCGTGGCCAGGCCGTCGTCGACGATGATGACTTCTTTGCCGCGAACCTCGATCATGGAACGTGTCCCGCGATAGAGATGGCTGCGCCGGTCGATCTCGCGCTGTTCACGCGCGGCGATTTGGTCGATGACCGCGGGGGTGAGTTCGCATTCCTGGACGAGTCCCTGGTCGATAACGCGCACCGGTGGGTCAGTTCCCGCTGTTTCGGCGATCGCTCCGAAGCCGAGCTCAGGCTGCCACGGAACTCCCAGCTTGCGGACCAGGAAGACGTCCATCGGCGCGCCGAGGAAGTCGGCCACGATGCGTGCAACGGGCACTCCGCCTCGCGGTAGGCCGAGAACGACCAGATTTGGTCGACCTTCGTATTCAACCAGCGCCTGGGCCAGCAGGCGGCCGGCCTCTTCGCGATTGTGAAACATCATCTCGCAAAAGGATAGTGCAGGTGTCGTGCCAGACGGCCGAATCGCGCGTTCAGCCCCACCCGTCAGGGTGATGGACTAGTGAATCGTACGCGTCTTGCGGTTCATGTAGTCCATCAACAGGTATTGCCCCAGGTTGTGGGGAGTGGTGAAGTACGCCTTGCCGCGGCAAAGCTGCGTCACCTTCTGGATGAACTGCACCAATCCGTAATCGCTAGCGAGCATGAAGGTGTTGATCAAGATGTTCTGCCGCTTGCAGCGATTAACCTCTTCGAGCGTGCGGCTGATTACCAGCGGATCGAGACCGAAGGCGTTGCGGTAGATGCGCCCGTCTTCGAGCGTCAACGCGCTGGGCTTGCCGTCGGTGATCATGATGATCTGCTTCATGTCTTTGCGCTCCTGGTTCAGCAGGCGCTGCGCCAGGATCAAGCCTTCGCGCGTATTGGTGTAATACGGTCCGACTTGCACGCGCGCAAGCTCCTCGATCCGCAGCTCCTCCGCCGAATCGTGGAACAGGACGCAACGCAGGGAATCGCCAGGATATTGCGTCCGGATGAGGTGCGAGAGCGCCATGGCCACTTTCTTCGCGGGCGTGAAGCGGTCTTCGCCGTACAGGATCATGCTGTGGCTACAATCGAGCATCAGCACCGTGGCGCAGGAGCTTTGATACTCGGATTGATGCACGTGCAGATCTTCGTATTCCAGATTCAACGGCAGCTTGACGCCTTCGCGCTGCATCGCGCTGAACAGAGTCTGGCAGACGTCCAGGTTCATGGTGTCGCCGAACTCGTACTGCTTGGCTGCGCCCGTGGTCTCGACGCCGGTGGCCAGATCGCGCGTGTCGTGCGCTCCGAAGCTCGAATGGCCCAGCGACCCAAGCAGATCTTTTAGCGTCTTGAAGCCCAGGAAATCGACGCTCTTGTCGGTGATCTTGACGTCGACTTTGCCTTCCTGCTTACCCGCGCCGCCGGATTGCTGTTCGGTATTGATGTAGCCCTCGTCGACGAGCTTCTGGACAAGCTTGCCGAGCAACTGGTCCATCTCCTCCTCGCTCATGCTTTCGAGCTTCTGCTTGATCTGCTCGGCACGCTCGGGATCGAAGAAATCGCCCTTCTGGAGGGCTTCTTCGATGGCGCGCTTGAGTTCGTCGAGCGAATGCTCGTTGAACTCGCTGAACTGCATGTAGGGATTGTTGAAGCCGCTTTCGAGGAAGAAGTCGGAAAGCGCCTTCATCAGGTCTTCAGCGCTGAGACCAAGGTCCTCGCCGGTGTACTTGGAATATCGTACCGATTTCATGCGGGCGCGAGAACCTCCCTACTTCAAGCTACCACGCGGGCGTCAGTTCAGGCCCGTCTGTCGCGCCAACGACGCGAGTGTGATATATCTTGCGGATATGTCGGCGATTACCTTCGTTTCTATCGTGTTAACCATCGTGTCGCAGCTCGCAATTATCGTGGTTTTGGTGCGCACGTTCTTGCGAACGCGCGATATCGGTTTTGTCTGGCTCGGCGCGGCTGTTGTCGTTTGGCCTTTTGTATCTAGTCTGCTGGATGCGGGCGGGCGCTTTCTTGCGGACGACCACGCTCGTGGCCACCTGACTGGGCTCTTTCCGTTCAGTCTGGTGGAACGCGGACAGATGACGCTTGGCGACCTGGTCGTGTCGGTCACTTACTTAAAAATCCTGATTGGCGTTGTTCTTCTGCTGGTTGCGGTGCTTCATCTCAGTAAGACGAAGAACGCCAGCATTCCCCAGGCAACACTCCAATAGGGCTTAGCGGAACAATTCTGCAACCGGAAACTCGTGATCCGGCGAGGCAAGAGGATTCACGCTTTCCTGTTCAGAGTACGCGACTATCGACCGGAATTGCCCCACCTGCGGATCGCGATGCACGATGATCCTTCGCCCAGGGATGTCGACTACCCAATACTCGACAATCTTTGCGCGCGCGTACAGCCGGGCCTTCGTGGTCAGGTCGAAACTCAACGTTGAGTCCGAGATCTCCACCACGAGACGAAGGTCCGCCGGTTGCGGATTGTCCTTGAATTCGCGCGAGGGCTTCGAAAGAACGATGAGATCAGGCTCCGGTTCATTAGTCGGGTTTTCCTCCGGAGCAACGTCAATCGGAGCCGCCGAATTCACAAACTGCCAGCCGAATACTCGGATCAGAAACGACTGCGTCGCGGCCAACGTGTTCGTGTGCGGACGCTTCTTGCCCCTCTTGCTGATGAGCTCTCCGTCGATTAGCTCAAGGCGCTGTTGCGCCCAGAACCCGGACGCTTCCAGAGGTGCGCATTCCTGCCGGGTCCACATACCCGCTTACTGATAATTCCTGCGCTGCGCCTTCGACTTGGGATCCTCGGGGCCGGGCTCCCGCCGCCGCACTTCGGCCGTGTACCCGATCTCTTCATTCCGGCTGATCCGCCGGTGTGCGTACAGGCCTTCCAGGATAAATTCCGCGGCCGCTGCCCGTACAGCATCCGGTTCGCTCGCGCCCAAGCCCAGCAGCTTGGTCTTTTCGAGCAATCCCTGAATGCCCGAGAGCTGCTTGATCATTTCCGACGACGGCTGCGTCTCGTCCAGCTTCAGCGAACCACCCAGCTCGAACCACTGGATCACGCTGGTCATGTTCTCGCCGTCGAAAATCCGCGTGTAGACTTTGCCCACGGCCAGGCGAATCAGCTCGCGCGCGATTGCGTCGCCGCCCTTGAGCTCGCCTTCATACTCCAGTTCGAGCTTGCCGGTGATCGAGGGGAGTGCCGCGTAGATATCCAGTACGCGCGGAACGGCGACCGCATCGCCGATCGAAAGAGCCCGCCGCTCGGCGTTCGAGATCACGTTTTCCAGGACCGAAATCGGCAACCGCTGGCTGACGCCCGAGCGCTTGTCGACACGTTTGTCATCGCGAGCCGAGAACGCCAGTTGCTCCACCGCCTCGCGAATATAGGAGGGCACCCGAATCTCGATGGGCGCCGTGCGCTTGGCCCAGGCTTCCTGCTCGGTGATCGCCATCCCATGATCGAGCGCCACCGGGTAGTGCGTGCGGATCTCGCTGCCGATACGGTCCTTGAGCGGGGTGATGATCTTGCCGCGCGCGGTGTAGTCCTCGGGGTTGGCCGTGAACACCAGCATCAGGTCCAGAGGCAGCCGCACCGGGTAGCCCTTAATCTGCACGTCGCCTTCCTGCATGATGTTGAACAGGCCCACCTGGATCTTTCCCGCTAGATCGGGCAGCTCGTTGATGGCGAAAATCCCGCGATTCGCCCGCGGCAGCAGCCCGTAGTGGACCGTCAGCTCGTCGGCGATGTTCTGCCCCGCGCGAGCAGCTTTGATGGGATCGATATCGCCGATCATATCTGCGATCGTGACGTCAGGAGTGGCCAGCTTCTCCACGTAACGCTCTTCCCGCGAAAGCCAGGCGATCGGCGTGGCGTCGCCCATCTCGCGAATTTTATCGCGGCAGGATTTGCAAATCGGCGCGAAGGGGTTATCCCGAATCTCACAGCCGCGGATGTAGGGAACGCTCTCATCGAGCAGCGTCGCCAGCATGCGGACCAGCCGGGTCTTGGCTTGGCCTCGCAGACCCAGAAGAATGAAATTGTGGCGCGAGAGCACCGCGTTGACCACCTGCGGCACAACGGTATCGTCGAATCCCACGATGCCCGGGAACAGAGGCTCATGCTTCTGCAATCGGCAAATCAGGTTCTCGCGCAGCTCGTCTTTTACGGTGCGATGAGGAAGCTTGGCAGCCAGATCTTTGAAGTTTCGCAGTGCTCCGAGGGTCTCGGGAAGGCCGGCGGCAGATTTAGTCAAGACCGTACTCCTTAGTAACGCGCACAGCATCCTGCGCGCTCATACGGCGATTGTAGCAATTTGCTATGCTCGACCATTCCCGCACCTTAGCATGGAGAGAGAACAACCATCCGAGCTCGAATTCCGCCGTTTCTGGCAGCGGCTCCAAGCCCTGGGCCTGAATGCGTATGAAGCGCGATCCTACCTGGTGCTGGTGGGGCATCCCCGGTTCAAGGCACTGGAACTGGCGGCTCGCGCGCACGTGCCCCGGCAGAAGATCTACGAAGTGCTCGATAGCCTGGTCGAAAAAGGCTTCGCGCGCGTGATTCAGGACCGCACCAAGCTGTTCTCGGCGGTTCCGCCGGATCAGGCTCTGCCGGCTTATCTATCGCGCAGAACGCACGCGCTCGAAGCCGAGCTCGCCGAGCAGAGCAAAGCGGCTTCCGGACTGTTGAGCGATCTGATGTCCGCTTATACGGAAGGGCAGGGCGGTGGCGGCACGCTCGATTTTCTGCGCTTGGTCAACGATCCGGGCCAGACGGCGGGCCAGTTTCGCGCCATGCTGGCCGAGGCACGCACCGAGTATCTCGAATTTTCCCGCCCGCCATATGCGGTCGATCCCTTGTATGTACGACAGGACGCCGAACAGGTACTCCAGGCCCGCTTGCGGGGGGTCCAGTGCCGGCTAATTGTCGAACGAGGCACACTGGACGCCGCGCACCAGCGGTTCCTTACGGAATACGAAAACGCGGGCGTCCAGATCCGGCAGATCGACAAAGTTCCGATGAAAATGGCCGTGATGGACGGCCGCTGCGGATTGCTCGCCTTGGTGGACCCGGTCACGACCAAGCCCGCCTGGACTGCGGTGGTGTTCGAGCACGAAGGCATGGCCGAGGCCATGAAGAGCCTGTTCGAAGACTATTGGCGGCGCGCGACATCTTCCGAAAAACCGGGAACCGGCAAGCCGTAGGCGGCCGCGGAGAAGTTTTCCCAGCCGGAGAAGTTTTCCCAGGTCGTGTAGAGCACGGCCTGCAACCCTGCCGCCCGTGCGCCCTCGACATTTTCGGCCCTGTCGTCCAGGAATAGCGCCTGCTCAGGCTCGATGCCCAGCCCCTGAATCGCATCGACATAGATTTCGGGTTGCGGCTTCACCTTGCGAAGCTCGTAGGAGAACGTGACGTGGTCAAAATGATCCAGAAATCCCGGTGTGCTCCGCAGCTCTTCGCCCAACACACGCGGCAGGTTCGATAGGATCGCCGTTCGAAAGCCCGCACTTCGCACCTGCCCGATCCAATCGAAGACTCGCTGGTCGTACTGATTCCAAAGCTCGATTTCACTGCGGACAAGTTCCGGCAACTTGGGCTCGTGGAAGACAGCGCCAATGACCCCGCGCCAATACTCGGCGGGTTCACACAGCCCGGCGTCGTAACGAATGCGGTGGGCCCAGAATGCGGACATGAAATCGGAAACCGGCAGGCCGGCGGCTCCCGCGGCCCGGCGCCAGCGTTCGTCATCCGGATGGAAGCAGAGGACTCCGCCGAAGTCGAAAATCACGGCTTTAATCATGCCCGGGGCGGGATTCATGCCGGACTAGCGTGCGCCGCCGGCGGCTTTCTCTTCGCGCCGGGTGCGGATTTCGCGCACCGCGTAAATACGGCGGCCCTGGCTTTCGAAATAGGTTCGCGTGAGCACTTCTCCCAGTAGTCCAGTGCAAAACAGGATCACACCGGTGACCTGCGCGAGCGCGCCCGCCAGCATCAGCGGCCCGTGCGTCTGAACGATATCGAGGCCGGTCCACATCTTCTCCACCGCCAGGCCAATCAGCACCAAGCTGCCGCTGCCCGCGCTGAGCAGTCCCCACTTCCCGAAGAAATGCATCGGACGAGTGAAATACTTCAGCAGGAACCAAATGGTAAAGATGTCGAACGCCACGCGGAACGTGCGTCCCAGGCCGTAATGCGATCCGCCGTTCGCGCGCGGCAGGTTGCGGATAGGCACTTCCGCGATGCGCGCGCCGTAGAACGATGCCAGCGCGGGAATGAAGCGGTGCAGCTCGCCGTAGAGATTCACGTCCTTGAGAATCTCCGCGCGGTAGGCCTTGAAGGTGGTGCCGAAATCCCGCAGGTCCACTTTGGACGCCTTGGCCATGAGCCAGTTGGCGATCCGCGAGGGAATCTTGCGCGTCACCGCGTTATCCAGGCGCTCCTTGCGCCATCCGCTGGCGATATCGTAGCCTTCGTCGATTTTCTCGAGCAGCGCGGGAATGTCCTCGGGCGCATGCTGCAGGTCGCCGTCGAGCGAGATGACGATGTTGCCCTGCGATTCGTCGAACCCGGCAGCCAGGGCCGCGGTTTGTCCGAAATTGCGGCGCAACCGGATGACCTTCAGGCGCGCGTCCGTTTCAACCAGGTTGGCAAGAAGATCAAAGCTGCGGTCGGTGGACGCGTCGTCCACGAAAAGGATTTCGTAAGGCCGGCGGATCTTTTCCAGTACGGCGGTCAGCCGGTCATAGAGCGGCAGAATGCACGGCTCTTCGTTGTGGATCGGAACGACAATAGACAACGTCGGCACTGCCATTAGGATAGCTTACTCCTTTTTCGGGTCCTTGCCCGGCAGGTTTTCGGGGTTTTCGTGCACCCGCTGCCGGAACGCCGCTTTCATGCCGGAGGCCAGCGAAATGATGCCGTCCTGACCGTACCTTTCGCGAATCTTATCCACGGCGGCGAGCGTCCTGCGCCAGTCCTGGGCGCGCGGCTCCTCGATGATGCTGGTCTGACCTTCGGTTGCTTCGAGTGACTGGGCGTAGACACCCAGCAGCCGGATCGGCTTTCCGGTCCAGGCCTTGTGGAACAGGTCGCGAGCCGCCGCTGCCAGTTCCGCGTCGATCTGCGAAGCGTGATCCAGCGTCCGGGATCGTGTGAAGGTCGAGAAGTCGGAGTAGCGCAGCTTGATCTGCAAGGTGCGCGCCCACAGGCGATGATCGCGAAGCCGCCGCGCGACCATTTCAGACAGACGCACTAGAATCGCGTCGAGTGCCGCGGCCTCGGCGGTATCGACCATGAACGTGTGCTCGTGGCTGATGGATTTCGGCCCGCTACCTTCGCCGACCTCGGTATCGAACCAACCGCCTGCGTCCAGGCCATGCGACTTGCCCGCCAGCGCCAGCCCCCACTTGCCGAAACGCTCTTCGAGAAAGGCTTCGTCGAGCGCTGCCAGGTCGCCGACCTTGCGGATCCCAACCGCATGCAGCCGGCCTTCGGTGACTTTACCGACGCCGGGGATCTTGCGCACGTCGAGCGGCGCCAGAAAATTCGCCTCCTGGCCGGCAAGAATCCACAGAATGCCGTTAGGCTTGGCCTGATCGGAAGCCACTTTGGCCACCATCCGCGCCGCCGAGATTCCGATGGAGCAGTTCAAGGCGGTCGCCTGTTTGACGGCTTGGTGCAGCTTGTGGGCTGCTTGCAGAGGAGTCCCGTGCAGACGTTCGGTTCCCGTCAGATCCAAATAAGCTTCGTCGATCGATGCCATGTCGACTTTCGGAGAGAAGCTCTGCAGCACTTCGTAAACCTTGTGCGAGTATTCGATGTAGCGCTCGCGGTGGCCATCGACGAAGATCGCTTGGGGGCAGAGCTTGTAGGCGGTCCGCAAAGGCATCGCAGAGTGGACGCCGAATTTGCGGGCGGCATACGATGCAGCGGACACCACGCCGCGTTCATTCGGTCTTCCGCCGACGACTACTGGTTTGCCCTTGAGCGAGGGATCGAAGAGCTCTTCTACCGAGACGAAGAACGCGTCCATATCGAGATGGAAGTAAAGCTTCATCGCTACGTGCGTCGCCACTCTACTATGAAGGCGGAGCCGCGAAGTATTCCCGTGCGAACTGAATCGCATCACCGATCGTAGGCGGAATTTCTATCCAGTCTGCCACCTGCGAGTCGTACTCAGCGTTTGCTTGGTGATGAGCGTCCTCAAGTGTCTTATGCCAAGTGTCACCAGCGAACCCTCCGGCATCAGTATACCGGTAGAGAAAATGGCCATCCTGTGACATTTCTATCACGAGCCAAGTTGGGTCGGGCATGGGAACCGATGGTGCTTGATCGCCACTCACGCTGGGCGGAGGTCCGATGAATTGGATGCGACGTCGAATCTGCTGGATCTTTGCAATATATCTCGTCATTTGCCGGACGAGGGACACTTGGAAGGTTTCTGTCGGCCGGATCGTAGCGTGGCTAACGCTGTTTCGATTGCGCGATCTATCTTGGCCGGCTCAGCGGCGCGATTCCGTTGTTTAATTCGGTCAACCGTGCTTTCTAGGTCTCGCCGTCGCATTGTGCGGCCGGTTTGCATAAGTGCCCGCGTGCAACAGAATAGCAGCTTACGATTTCCGAGCTAAGATCACTCGGCGCAGACCCGCCAGATCGTTCTGGATCTCCACTTCCTTCCACGCGACCAGCATATTGCTCACGGCGTCACCCAAGTCGTGGCCGATTTCCATCACCAACCAGCCGCCGGGCGCGAGCAATCGCCCGGCTTCGGGAATTAGACGGCGGTAGATCTCAAGACCATCTTCTCCGCCGAACAGAGCGACCTCTGGCTCGTAGTCGCGAACCTCACGCTGGAGCGTGGCCTTGTCGCGCGCGGGAATATAGGGAGGATTCGAGACCACCAGATCGAAGCTGCCGCCTTTGAGGGCGTTCGCGAGATCGCAGGCCAGCCACTGGATCGCGGCGCCGAGTTTCTTGCCGTTCGCCGCGGCGACCCGCAATGCTGCGAGCGACACGTCTGTACCGGTCACCTGAGCGCCGGTTTCGAGTGCCAACGTTATCGCGATTGCCCCCGAGCCAGTCCCGATATCGACGATGTTCCGCGCGCCCAGCTTCAGTGCTGCTTCAATGACGTGTTCCGTCTCCGGCCGCGGGATCAACACATCGCGCGTTACACGAAAGTCGCGGCCGTAGAATT
>Ga0265314_10003125_pt1 | contig 16268 bp, 13 predicted proteins | sample 4126metaG_FD_203106 | JGI IMG/M metagenome (GOLD analysis project Ga0265314, IMG submission 203106) | Rhizosphere microbial communities from Carex aquatilis grown in University of Washington, Seatle, WA, United States - 4-1-26 metaG | ecosystem: Host-associated > Plants > Roots > Rhizosphere >... | reverse complement strand
GACGACGCGGCCCGAAACCATGCTGGGCGACACCGCCATCGCGGTGCATCCGGACGATCCGCGTTACAAGGACCTGATCGGCCGCAAGGCCATCGTGCCGCTCGCCAACCGGCACATTCCGATCGTCGCCGACGAGCATTCCGATCCCGAGAAGGGCACCGGCGCGGTCAAGATCACGCCCGGCCACGACTTCAACGATTTCGAAGTCGGCAAGCGGCACAATCTTCCGCTTATCAACATCTTGAACAAGGACGGCACGCTGAACGACAACGTGCCGCAGGCCTATCGCGGCCTCGACCGCGACGCGGCGCGCAAGACGATCCTCGCCGATCTCGAGGCCGTCGAGCTGGTCGACCATGTCGAGCAGATCTCCCATGCCGTGCCGCATGACGAGAAGACCAAGACGGTCGTGCTCGAACCTTATCTGACCGAGCAGTGGTATCTCGATGTCGCCCCGCTGGCCGCGAAAGCGATCAAGGCGGTGGAAGACGGCCGCACCACCTTCACGCCCGACAACTGGACCGGCGTTTATTTCAACTGGATGCGCAACATCCACCCCTGGTGCATCTCGCGCCAGCTCTGGTGGGGCCATCAGATTCCGGCGTGGTATGACGAAGAGGGCGAGATCTACGTCGCGATGACGGAAGCGGAAGCGCGGGCGCAAGCACCGGGCAAGACGCTGCGCCGCGAGACCGACGTGCTCGACACGTGGTTCTCCTCCGCGCTGTGGCCGTTCTCGACGCTCGGCTGGCCGGACGAGACGCCGGAGCTGAAGCGCTTCTATCCGACCAGCGTGCTCTCCACCGGCTTCGACATCATCTTCTTCTGGGTCGCCCGCATGATGATGATGGGCATCCATTTCATGGGCGAGGTGCCGTTCCATCGCGTCCTCATCCACACGCGCGTGCTGGACGAGCAGGGCGCCAAGATGTCCAAGACCAAGGGCAATGTCGTCGATCCCTTGACGCTCATCGACCAGTTCGGTGCCGACGCGCTGCGATTCACCCTGGCGCTGGCCGCTGGGCTATCGCGCGACATGCGCATCGGGCCGACCCGCGTCGAGCCCAACCGCAATTTCGCGACCAAGCTGTGGAACGCCGCGCGCTTCTGCGAGATGAACAATTGCGTCACGCGGGCCGATTTCGATCCGGCAAAGGTTAGCCTTACTGTCAACAAGTGGATCGTAAACCAAACCGACTACACCGGGCGAATGGTCGAGGCGATGCTTGACGAGCTTCGCTTCAATGAAGCTGCATCTCAAGTTTATCGCTTTGTGTACGATGAGTTCTGCGACTGGTATCTCGAGATCGCCAAGCCGATCTTCAACGGTTCGGATGAAGCTGCCAAAATCGAGACACGCGCCACCGCGGCTTGGGCGCGTGATCAACTTCTCAAAATACTACATCCGTTCATGCCGTTCATCACCGAGGAGCTCTGGGCGCGCACAGCCGAGGCGCAAGGCGCTGCGCCTCGCGAAACCTTGTTGATAGAGGCTCAGTGGCCGACCAGCGTCGAGCCAAAGGCCGCGGACGCTGCAACTGCTGAGATGAACTGGGTAATCGACCTAGTGAAGGGCGTCCGTTCTGTCCGCGCCGAGATGAACGTGCCACCGAGCGCTAAGATACCTCTGGTTCTTAGCGGTGCTTCGGACGTTGCGGCTACTCGCTTAGCTGCAAATAACGAGACAATTGTCGCGCTGGGCCGCTTGGAAAGCGCTGGCCTCGCATCCAACCCACCTAGGATGGGAACGGTTCAGTTCGTAATCGAAAACGCTTCTGCGGTTCTCGTCCTGGATCAGGCAATTGATATCGCCAAGGAACGTGCGCGTCTGGAAAAGGATCTGAAGAAAGCCAACGACGAGATTGCCCGCTTCGACGCGAAACTGTCGAACGAACAATTCGTCGCCCGCGCGCCGGAAGAGGTCCTGGCCGAGCAGCGCGAAAAGCGCGCCGAAGCGATCGCGACAGCGGCGCGCCTGAAGGAAGCCGTCACGCGGCTCGGGAATTAGCGGGAGGCCGTCAGACGCTGGCGCGAAGACCGCGGCGCTGGATGACCTTTTCATAGCCGTGCAGCGCGGCGCTCTCGGAACGCAGATATTCCTTCGAGTTGCGGATCTTCAGGATCGCCTCGTTCAGCGACGCAAGCAGCGCGCCGTGCCGCTTGTTCAGCGCCAGGCAGGTCGGATATTTCTTCAGCGGCTCCTCGAAGGCGAGACGGAAGCGGTTTTCGTTCGACTTTTGGCGCAGGAAGTTGAAGCAGGACAGCGAGTCCATGAGCACGACGTCGTACCGTCCCTCGCTCAGATAGATCATGGTGTCCATCTGATGCCCGCCCGCCACCTCGACGAAGCGGTGGGTCGCGACGGCATCGGGCAACTCATCCCGCAGGAACTCCCATCCCACTTCGCCCTTGTAGACCGCAGCTTTGAGCTGCCCCTCGCGCAGCCCGGCGAGGACATCGCCCTTTTGGTCGGTTCGGCAAATCCCTTGAAGGCCGATCTCGTAGACCGGTCTCGAAAAGACCATGCGCTCGGCTCTTTTTTTGGTTTCGAACATGCCGACCACCATGTCCGGCAGAGCGTCGTCCTCCGCGTAAAAGCCGTCATAGCTGAAGAATTCGAACTTGATGGCCTTGCCCAATTCAAAGCCGATCTGGCGGCCGAGTTCGGGAAGAGGCCCGGTTGGGTCCGCCCCCGGACCGGCGGACCATTGGCCGAGCGGCGGATAGTCGTAGATGCCGCATCGCCACACCGAATCGCGAACGGCGGTTCGTGCCCCAGTGGCCGCCGGCGCGGCCTTCTCGGTGAGCTGCCGCTGCCTGCGAGCCTCGAGCCACGCCAGCGTGGTCGGCACAAAGGTTGCCGTGCCGACGATGCCGCTGATGATGGCGACGGCCGTGACAATATTGGGCATATCGAGCATTGTGTCCCCCGACCGCTCTATTCTCGCATAAAATCCCGGGCAACAGAACGGCATGCCAGCCGCTGCGACCGCCGCGGGGACGGACGCCCTGCATGTGGCGGCGGCGTTGCCTTGCCGGGTCGGCGCGTGGCCGCTGGCCGCGAAATGTTTCGTGCCCTTGTCGAACGTTTTTGCCTTCGCGCGAATGGCGGATTAGATCGTGCCCATGCGCCTCTATCTCTCCTCCTACCGTTTCGGCGACCGCATCGATCTTTTGCTTGGCATGCTGCCCAAGGGCGCGCGCGCGGGCGTGATCTCGAACGCCGCCGATCTCATCCCGCGCGCCGATCGCGAGAACTATCTGCGCACCGTTCACAACCCGGCAGAGGAGCTGCGCGCCCACGGTCTCGACGTCTCCGATCTCGACCTGCGCGGCTATTTCGGGCAGCCGGACGCACTCGAACAGGATCTGGCGAAGCTCGATCTCGTCTGGGTCGTGGGCGGCAACACATTCCTCTTGCGCCGCGCGATGCGGCAGAGCGGCTTCGACACGCTGATCGGAAAATTCCTCGACGCCGATCGTCTCGTCTATGGCGGCTTCAGCGCCGGTGCGATCGTGGCCTGTCCGGATCTGCGCGGCATCGATCTGATGGACGAGCCCGAGCGTGTCGCCGAAGGCTACGACCCGGCCGTGATCTGGGAGGGCCTGAACCTCGTGCCCTTCCATATCGTGCCGCACTACGATTCCGATCATCATGAATCGCCGCTGGCGGAAAAGGCCGTCGTCTTCATGCTCGACCAGGCGATGCCCTACCGCACCATGCGCGACGGCGACGTGCTGATCCGCGACGCCCAGGGAATCCGCGCCTACGAGCGTTAGGCGTCTCGCAATCCTGCCGCGCCATGCAGCGATATCGTCTCCCCGCTACATTTTGAGTGAGTTCGTGAACTTGCTGTGTCGCATGTCATTCGACTTTCGCGCCCGGTGGGCACAGACCATCCTGTGATCCAGGAAAAGCCCCATGACGATATTGATCGTTGCCACCGCCGTGATCCTCGTCCCCGGCGTCATGATCGTTTCCGTCTATTTTTCGGAGCGACTGCTCGGCCTGGGCAAATCGGCGAAGGATTGACCGGCGCCGGACGAAGGATATCGCGATGCAGAGAGTCTCTGCCGTTCTTGCGACGCTCGCCTGCCTCTGCGCAGCCGCGACGCACGCGGCAGCGTACCAAGGCTCAGGCGGCAATGGCGGCAGGGGTTCCTCGAATGCCGGCGCTCCGGCCGCGCATTCGGGCGGCGGTGGATATGGCGGTCGCGGCGGCGGTCGTTCTCACGGTGGGCATGGCGGCAATGGCGGCGTGATCGTCGTCGATCCCTATGCCTACTGGCCCTACACGATCTATCCCTATCCATATCCTTATCCCGACGCGCCTTACCCACCCGGAGGCAGCGTACCGCCGCCGCCATCGCCGCATGACGCTTCGAACGACACGCCACCTGGCCCGTTCTGGTACTATTGCGATCAGCCGGCCGGCTATTATCCCTATGTGAAATCCTGCGGCCACGACTGGACGGCGCTCGCCATCGCGCCGCCGCCGCCCGGCACGGGCGCGCCGGTCTCCGATGGGGCATGGAGCTGGTGCGACGATCCGAAGGGCTACTTCCCTTATGTCGCCACATGCCGGCGCAAATGGACGTCGGTCCCGGTGACCGTGCCGCTCTCGGAAGGCGGTTCCGATGGCGTGCCGCTCACGGCCGACTGGTTCTATTGCGAGGACCCCGCGGGCTACATGCCCTATGTCGCGACCTGCGCGAAGGACTGGCGCGCCGTCCCGTCGATCCCGCCGCCAAACGCCGCGACGGGCGACTGACGAAAAGACGCCCAGGCAGGCTAGAGGGGGGAATCTGCCCGCCTGGGCTTTCAGTTGGCCGGCGCTGGTTGGAGGGGGAGGACCCGCGCCGGTGCTTTGTTGGAATGAATCTAAGTCGTTCTGCGGGGCATTCAAGTAGTTCGGAATTATTCCAAACTCATCCTTGGAATTCGGGAAACCGTTCCTATGTCGCCACCTGCGGTGCTGCTGCGCTTGCACCTTTTCGCGTATGGCTTATGCGGAGGCGGAGGATTCCCGGAAACCGGCAAACAATTATATTGCCGAAGCACACGGTCAGCGAGCAGCAAATGAACAGCTTCGACAAGTCCAAGCTTCCCTCCCGCCATGTCACCGAAGGTCCGGAGCGCGCGCCGCACCGATCCTATTACTACGCCATGGGGCTGACCGAGGCGGAAATCCACCAGCCCTTCGTCGGCGTCGCCACCTGCTGGAACGAAGCCGCGCCCTGCAACATCGCGCTGATGCGCCAGGCGCAGTCGGCCAAGAAGGGCGTGAAGGAATCCGGCGGTACGCCGCGCGAATTCTGCACCATCACCGTCACCGACGGCATCGCGATGGGCCATGAGGGTATGAAGTCGTCGCTGGTGTCGCGCGAAGTGATCGCCGACTCCGTCGAACTCACCATGCGCGGCCATTGCTACGATGCGCTCGTCGGCATCGCCGGCTGCGACAAGAGCCTTCCCGGCATGATGATGTCGATGCTGCGCCTGAACGTGCCCAGCGTCTTCCTCTATGGCGGCTCGATCATGCCCGGCCATTTCCGCGGCCGCGACGTGACGGTGGTCGACCTGTTCGAAGGCGTCGGCCAGTATTCCGCCGGCAAGATGTCGGTCGAAGATTTGCACGAGCTCGAATGCGTCGCCTGTCCGGGCGCCGGCGCCTGCGGCGGACAGTTCACCGCCAACACCATGGCCTGTGTCGCCGAGGCGATCGGCCTGGCGCTGCCTTATTCGTCGGGCCCGCCGGCGGAAATCCTGTCGCGCGACGACTTCGCTCTGAAGGCCGGCCAGTCGGTGATGGACCTGCTCGCGAAGAATATCCGCCCGCGCGATATCGCCACGCGCAAGGCGTTCGAGAACGCGGCGCGCGTCGTCGCCGCCACCGGCGGCTCGACAAACGCGGCGCTGCATCTGCCCGCCATGGCGAGCGAGGCCGGCATCAAGTTCGACCTGTTCGACGTCGCCGAAGTGTTCCGCTCCACACCCTATCTCGCCTCGCTCAAGCCCGGCGGCCAGTTCGTCGCCAAGGACATGTGGGAAGCTGGCGGCGTGCCGATGCTGATGCGCGCGCTGCTCGATGGCGGCTTCCTGCATGGCGACTGCATCACGGTGACCGGCAAGACGGTCGCGGAGAATCTCAAGGACGTTAAGTTCAATCCGGACCAGAAAGTCATGCGCGACGTCGCGCATGCGCTGGCGCCGACCGGCGGCGTCGTCGGCCTCAAGGGCAATCTCGCGCCCGAGGGCGGAATCGTGAAGGTCGCGGGCCTCAAGCACACCCATCATCGCGGCCCCGCGCGCGTGTTCGACTGCGAGGAAGACGCCTTCGCCGCGGTCGAGCGCCGCGACTACAAGGAAGGCGAGGTCATCGTCATCCGCTATGAAGGCCCCAAGGGCGGTCCCGGCATGCGCGAGATGCTCTCGACCACGGCGGCGATCTACGGCCAGGGCATCGAGAACATCGCCCTGATCACCGACGGCCGCTTCTCCGGCGCCACGCGCGGCCTCTGCGTCGGCCATATCGGCCCCGAAGCGGCCGATGGCGGGCCGATCGGCCTGCTCAAGAACGGCGACATCGTGGTGATCGACGCGGACAAGGGCGAACTTTCGGTCGAGCTCAGCGATGCCGAACTCGCCGAGCGCCGCAAGGCGTGGAAACCGAAACCGCCCGCCTTCAGGACCGGCGCGCTCGCCCGCTATGCCAAGAATGTCGGCCCCGCCCGCTATGGAGCGCTCACCACGCCCGGAGCGGAAGAAGAAGTCCGCTGCTATGCGGATATTTAGCGCGATTGCCGTTGTGTCGGTGGTGTGCGCGGTAACGCCCGCATGCGCGATCGAAATGCCGCCCGATATGACGGACGTTGTTCCTGGTCATCCCGGGGTCACGTATGAAATGCTGCTCCGCCAGGCGTTGCCGGGCTTGAAGAAGAACGATGACGGCACCTGGGACAGCGGGCCGATCCGGCACTTCCGCGATCTGGAAGGCAAGCCTGCGCAGAGCGAAGATACGCCGCCACGGGATCTTGAAATCGCCTTCGGCAGCATCTTGGTCGCGACAGTCCGTGAGGACGGCCGCAAGCGCCTGCTTGTGCTGACGGACAACAACAGCGGGGGAACCGGCTTCGACGCGGTGCTGGCGGCATTCGACGACTCGACGAAGACGCCGAAGCTTCTCGATTATGTCGATGCGGGACGCGACAAGGACAACTTCGTCGATCCGTCGGTGGAGCTCGCGCCCGGCACCCAGGCGTTCATCGCCTACAGCGCGCACACCAATTCCAGCCAGGGCTACGAGATGGTGACGCCAATGGTTCTGCGTGGCGGCAAGTTCCACGAGATCGCGTCCTTGTTTATTTATAATGTCGGCGCTTGCAGCTACGACCGGCACGAGGACATCGCCTTCTCGGCGCGCGACGACAAGGGCTCGCCGTACCGCGCGCTGGTCGGGGCGGTGACCACCGAGGTCAAGCCCGGCGAACCCGATTGCGGCGACGACCAGAAGCCGCCCAAGCACAGCAAGACGGTCGTCACAGACACCTGGCGCTGGGACGCGAAAAAGAACGATTTCGTCGCCGCCACCGGCGCGCTCGACAAGCTCTCGGAGAAGAACTGGAAAGACGCGGAGCAGTGATGGCCGACTGAGTTGCGGCTTGTACCTTTCACTTTCGCGGCCGAACGGCCTTGGGGGATTTCGGATGAGTCTCGCGGACCTCGCGTCCATCGCAAGCATTGTCAGCGGAATCGCGGTTGTCGTGTCGCTGATTTATCTCGGTGTCCAGACGCGGCAGAACGTCAAACACTCCCAGGCGCTGATTCAACAGGGGCGTGCGCAACGCACCTTCGAGCTTCTGATCCGCTGGGGCGAGTTCGACTGGAACGAGGGCATGATGAAATGCGCCAACGGGGCACCCGACGTCTCCGCCATCGATGTCCGTCGCTATATCAGCCTGATGCGCGCCTTCTTCGTGAATTATGAGGATTCCTATCTCCAACACGCTCAGGGCCTTCTGGTTGGCGTCGCTTTCGACAATGTCGAGGCGGCCTTCCGCTCGGCGATGACCAATCCCGGCCATCGCGTCGCCTGGGCGGTCTCGCGGCAATTCTTCGGGCGCGAATTCCAGAATTACGTCGACCGGTTGATCGCCGAGGCGCCGATGCATGACGGCTCGACCTCGCTGCTGACGCAATGGCAGGACGGCGCCAGGGCCGTGGCGGCAGCGCAGGTTTAACAGAAGATCGTCTTCTCCTCGCCGAAGAACAGCGGCGAGTTCGGTAGATCGATGAACTTGCGCTCGTCCTCGAGCAGTTCGAGCCCCGCTGCCCGCGCGGCTGCCGAGTCGTTCGTCATGATGTCCTCGAACGAATCCCACCACAGCTCCGCCACGCCGTCGAATATCGCGGGGGCATTGCGGCTGGCCGCGACCGCCTCGTTCATCGCATCGCCACCCGTGTGCATCTGCACATAGCGTCGGATGCGCAACACCTCGCGGTGCTTCGCCACCAGCGGCGCGTGGTTCTCGAACCAGTATCGCTGGAATTCCGCGCGGCTCAGTTGCGGCAGGCGCTTCAGGCAGAAGGTGAGCTTGATCATCTTGCGGCATCTCCCCACAGTGGCGCTCAAAACGGGAGCGTCCGGTGAATCTCGTCTCCAAGACCTACTGGCTCGGCACGCCGTTCAACATGCGGCGCCTGCCGGACGATTATGCCGTGGAAAGCCTCCTGCTCAAGGCGCCGGACGGGCGCGAGCATCGTGGACTGTTGTGGACATCGCGGAAAGTGCCGAAACCGAAGACCGGTGCCGTCGTCATGCATCCGCGCGCGGATTTCCAGCATCACTATGTCGTGCCGCGCCTAGTCGAGGCCGGCATCGCCGTGCTCGGCGCCACGACGCGCAATCCCAACAACGACACGACCACGGTGCATGAGGAGATCATCCTCGACGTCGCGTCCTGTGTGTCGGAACTGAAACGGCGCGGCGTGGAGCACGTCGTGCTGATCGGCAATTCCGGCGGCGGCGCGCTCAACGGCTTCTACCAGTCGCAGGCCGTGACGCCAAAAGGCCAGCGGATCGCCAAGACGCCCGGCGGTCGCCCGACGCGGCTCACCCAGGTCGAGATGATCCCGGCCGACGCCATGATCTATGTCGCCGCCCACAAGGGTGAGGGCATGATCATGAACGAGGTGATCGATCCGGCCGTGGTCGACGAATCCAATCCGCACCTGACCGACACCTCGCTCGACATGTATGACGAAGCCAATGGCTTCTTCACGCCCACCGCGCTCGATGGCTCGGACGCGCAATGGTCGAACTACGACGACGGTTTCGCCGCGCGCTTCCGCGCCGCCCAGCGCGCCCGCGTGGCGCGGCTCGACGCGATCGCCCGCGGCCTGATCGCGGAGAACGAACGCGCCGAGCAACTGCACGTCGATCCCGATTTCCAGAAGCTGCCGCTCGCCAAGCAGCGCGATATTCTCAGGCGCGAGGCGTTCGAGCCGATCATGACGATCTACCGCACGATGGCGAATTTGCACTATGTCGACCGTCACCTCGATCCGAGCCCGCGCGACTACGGCTCGATCCTGTCGCCGCGTCCGGACCTGATGAACTGGAAGCTGATGGGCTTCGGCCGCTACGCCACGCCGCACGCCTGGCTCTCGACCTGGTCGGGCCTGTCGAGCCACGCCAACCAGATGACGGACCTGCCGAAGATCGCCGCGCCCACGCTGTTCATCAACGCCGGCAAGGACCAGGAAATCTTCCCGGAGACCGACGCCAGACCGATGTTCGCGGCGGTCGCGGCCCGTGACAAAACCTTCATCGAATTCCCCGACGCCCAGCACTATTTCAACCCGCCCTTCGGCCAGAAAGAGGCGCCGGACGTGGAAAAGGTCATGGACGCCGTGGTCCCCTGGATCCTGGAGCGGTTCGGCCGTTAACCCTCCCGCGGCGCCCCGTCTCGACTTGGCACAGTCCCTTGCGCCAATGTTGAATGGGGAAGGGTGTTTCGATGTTGCGTGGTTACGGCTGGGATCACAGGGACGAGTTCGGCTGGTTCATGACCGCCGCGCTGGTGCCGCTGTCGCTCGCCCTGATCGCGCTGATCACGATCCATCTTCTGGTCTACCGCTATGACATCAAGCTCGCGGCCGGCGATTTCGACGCACAGCCGCATGCCGCGCCGGGCGAGGGCTCAGCGATTCTCGGTGCCGCGATCGGCGACGTGCCGGACGATGCGAGCCTTGCCGCGCTCAAGAACGAGATCGACGACAGCTTCTACGGAATGCCCTGGAAGCGCGCCTTGATCTTCCACAATCGCGGCAGCGGACCGCTCACGATTCAGAGCCTGTTCTTTCCGTTCAACCGGCCGGCGGACGCGATGGACTTCTGCCGCCTGCTGGCGGGCTACGCGCCGCACTGCACCGCGGTCATCGCCTCGACCAATGATCTGACCACGCTGGATCGCCGCCCCGCCGGGACGGCGACCCTCGCGCGCCTGGGCGTAGCGCCCTACACCGGCGGCGCCGGGGCGGCGCGCGTCGTCTATGTCCCGGTCCCGCCGAAGACAGTTGTCGTCCACGACGCTGCGCCGCCGAAGATCGTGTACCTGCCGGGCAAGACCGTCGTCGCCCAGGTGCCGGCGAAGCCGCAGATCGTCTACGTCCCCGCGCCCGCGCCGCCGCCGAAGATCGTCTATCTGCCATCGCCGCCCAAGCCGGCCGACGCGCCCGCGCCGCAGATCGTCGTCGCGAACGCGCAGGCGCCGCTCAGGCTTCAGCCCGGCATCGGTGCAGCCGATGTGCGCTATCCCGAGAACCAGATCTGGCTCTCGTCCATCTACAAACCCGGCGATCCGCGCTTGACCGATATCGTCGGCGCCGGTGACGTGATGATGGGCAGCATCTCGTCCGGCCTGAATCCCGCGCTCAAGCCCGGCGTCGATGTGGCGAGCCTGGTGGGCGCCGATCTCGCCGGCATCTTCCGTCACGCCGATGTAGCGTTCGTCAATCTCGAGGGCCCACTCTACGAAGGCGCCCAGGGCACCGGCAAGGATTGCGCGCAGTGCTTCGCCTTCCACGGTCCGACTTATTATGCCGGCGTGCTGCGCAGCCTCGGCGTGGATGTCGTGAGTCTCGCGAACAACCATTCGGGCGACTACGGCGAAGCGGGGCGCGATTCCACGATGGCGGCGCTGCGCTCCAACGGCATCGCCTATGGCGGCCTGGACCGCGACGGCGCCCGCGCCGGCGAAATGGTATTGCCGAACGGCAAGAAGGTCGCGCTCATCGCCTTTGCGCCGAACAACGGTACGCTCAACATCAACGATCTGGCGCGCGCCGCGGATCTCGTGCGCGATCTCAAGAAGAGCCACGACCTCGTGATGGTGTCCTTCCATGGCGGCGGGGAGGGCTGGACTTATGTCCACGTCAAGCCGGGACCTGAGACCTTCGTGGGCGAGAACCGCGGCAACGTCACCGCCTTCGCACATACCGTGATCGACGCCGGCGCCGACATCGTGATCGGGCAGGGGCCGCATGTGCCGCGCGCTCTCGAAGTCTATCACGGCCACCTGATCGCCTACAGCCTCGGCAATTTCTGGACCTATTCCGGCGTGCAGACCTACGCCGTCTCGGGCCTTGGTCCCGTGCTGGAGGCCTGGGTCGCGCCCGATGGCGCGATCGCCGGCTTCACGATCCATTCGACCCGGCAGGCCGGTCTCGGCGTGCCGCATCTCGACCCGCTCGACGAGGCCTCGCGCTACATGCTGTACCTGACCCGCAGCGATTTCCCCGGGACCGCGGCCCTCCTCGAAGGCCACCGCAACATCGCCTCTGCCAAGCCGGCGGGCGGCGGTTCGTGACGCATAAGCGCAACCGGGCGAACAACCTTTTGTCCGCCCTATAGTTGCGCGCCAATTCAAGACTCTTCGTCAACTGTGGTATGAATCGCGTCCGATCCCGGAGGCGCGCATGACGGTCAAGCTCAAGGTCAACGGCACGGTGCACGAACTCGACGTCGAGGACGATGCGCCGCTGCTCTGGGTGATCCGCGACGAGCTCGGTCTCACCGGCACGAAATTCGGCTGCGGCATCGCGCAATGCGGCGCCTGCACCGTGCACATCGACGGCAACGCCCAGCGAAGCTGCGTCACACCGGTGAGCTCGGTGGCGAACGCGGAAATCACAACCATCGAGGGCTTGAGCGCGGGCGGCCTCACGCCGGTGCAGCAGGCCTGGATCGATCATCAGGTGCCGCAATGCGGCTATTGCCAGTCGGGCATGATCATGGCCGTCAGTGCGTTGCTCAAAACCAATCCGCGGCCGAGCGACGACGATCTCGCCGCCGCGATCACCAACATCTGTCGCTGCGGCACCTATCCGCGCATCCGCAGTGCGGTCCGCGCCCTCGGCGAGAAGGTCTGAGACGATGGCGACGACCCGCAGAATGATCCTGCTCGGCGGTCTTGGAACCGCCGGTGCTCTCATTGTCGGCTATGCGCTGTGGCCGAGCCGACGGCTCGAAATGGCCGATGCGCTGGCCGCCAAGCCGAACGAGCGCTTCATCAACAACTGGATCAAGATCGCATCCGACGACACGGTCACGGTCGTCATTCCCCATTGCGACATGGGCACTGGCATCTACACCGCGCTGCCGCAGATGGCGGCGGAAGAACTCGACGCCGACTGGAGCAAGGTGAGAGTCGAAGCCGCGCCGCCCGACACCATCTTCGCCAACGGTCCGCTCGGCGAGGGCTTCATCCTCAGCAGCCAGGGCATTACCGGCGAGCAAATCCCGGCCTTCCTGCGCGGCACGGTGGCCAATACCTTCCGTACCGTGGCCGGATACATGGACCTGCAGGTCACGGGCGGCTCGTCGGCAATCCGTGCCACCGGCGTCTACGGCATGCGCATCGCTGGCGCCGCCGCTCGCGAGATGCTGGTCAAGGCCGCCGCCGCGCGCTGGAACGTCGACCCGTCCTCCTGCACGACGAAGGCGAACACGGTCGTCCATGCCGCGTCCGGTCGCAGCCTCGGTTATGGTTCGCTGGTCGCCGATGCCGCGACCTACACGCCGTCCTCCAATCCGCCGCTGAAGCCGAAGAGCCGCTACACGCTGGTCGGCAGGAACATTCCACGCATCGACATTCCGAAGAAGGTCAATGGCACGACGAATTACGGCCTCGACGTCGTGCAGCCCGGCATGCTTTATGCCGCAATCAAGATTTCGCCGGTGTTCGGCGGCAAGCTCACCTCGGTCGATGAAGGTCCGATTGCTTCGGCGCGCGGCGTCAAGAAGATCGTGCGGCTCAACGATGCCGTGGTGGTCGTCGCCGATCGTTTCTGGCGCGCGCGCGACGCGGTCGCGGCGCTCAATCTGGTCTGGGACACGGCGGGCAATGGCAGCGTCACCTCGGCCCAGATCGCGCAGCGGCACACCGCGGCGCTCGCCGGAGCCGATCTCAAGAAGGACATCACCAAAGGCAACGGCGCCGACGGGCTCACCGGCCACCGCATCGTCGAAGCGACTTACACCGTCCCCTATCTCAGCCACGCGCCGATGGAGCCGATGAACGCGACCGCGCTGTGGAAAGACGGCGCGCTGGAAGTATGGTCTGGCACGCAGGATGGTCTCGGCGCGCGCGCCTTCTGCGCCAAGACGGCCGGTGTTGCGATGGACAAGGTGACCTATCACCTGATGCCGATGGGCGGCGGCTTTGGCCGGCGTCTGCCCGGCTTCTTCAATTTCCTCGAGCAGGCGGTGAAGACCGCGATGGCGGTGCCCGGCACGCCGATCAAGCTGATCTACACCCGCGACCAGGACATGCAGCACGACTACTACCGCCCCAATGTCACGAGCCGTTTCAAAGGCGCGCTCGATGCCAAGGGCAATGCGGTCGCCTGGATCAACGACTACACGACCGACGACAGCGCGAATACCGAGGCGCATATCGTCTACGGCGTCGGCGATCAAGCGATCCGAACGGTGAAGGTCGCAACGCACATTCCCGTCGGCCCTTGGCGCAGTGTCGAGGCGTCGTGGCACGGCTTCTTCATCGAAAGCTTTGCCGACGAGATGGCTCATGCCGCGGGCAAGGACCCGCTCGAATTCCGCCGCGCCATGCTCGCCGGCGCGCCGCGGCATTTGAATGTCCTGAACACCGCCGCCGCGAAAGCCGGCTGGGGCACGCCAATGGCGCCGGGCCGGGCGCGGGGCATCGCCATCTTCGAATGCTTCCAGACCATCGTCGCCCATGTGGCGGAGATCACGGTGGCGCCTGGCGGCACGCTCAAGGTCGACCGCATCGTCTCGGCCGTCGATGCCGGCATGGCGGTCAATCCGGACGGCCTGACCGCCCAGATCGAGGGCGGCATCATCTACGGCCTGACCGCTGCCCTGAACGGCGAGATCACCATCGACAAGGGCGCCGTCGTCCAGGCGAATTTCCCGGACTACGAGATGGTCCGCTTGGCGGAATGTCCTGAGATCGAGGTCCACCTGATCGAAAGCGACGCGCCGCTGGGCGGGGCAGGGGAGCCGGGCGTGCCCCCGGTCGCGCCGGCCGTGACCAACGCCATCTTCGCGGCGACCGGGGTGCGCATCCGGGAACTTCCGATTCGCAACCACAATCTGACGGTTGCGGCGCGTTAGCCATGTTGGGCGCGGCCGCCTTGTTGCGGCCCCCGCCAGCCTCTAGACTTGTCCCATATTAGGGCACTGTCGGTTCGAGGGGCTGGGCGCAATGCGAGTCTGGAAGTTCATCGCGGGCGCGGTGTTCGCCGCGGCGACGATCGGCATGGCTTCCGCGCAGGAGGTCGGCGACGACCGCATCGCGCTGTTCCAGCCCAAGAACATCTTCCATTCCGGCCTGCAGCACGCCCATGTCGTGGCGCTGACCTTCGACGACGGCCCCAACGCCAACACGCCCGCAGTGCTCGACGCGCTGAAGGCGATGAACGTGAAGGCGACCTTCTTCATCGTCGGCGAGATGGCGCGGCGCTACCCCGACATCCTGGCGCGCATCGCGGCCGAGGGTCACCTGCTCGCCAATCACAGCGCGACGCACCCGCTGCTGAGCCGCCGCTACGACGCCAACCCGGAACGCCTGCTCAACCAGATACGCGTGGTGCACGACCTGATCGCGCCGCTGATGAAGCCGACGGACAAGTTCTATTTCCGCGCGCCCTACGGCTCGTGGCGAACCGCGCATGCCGCGATCCTCAACGCCGATCCGATCCTGCGCAACTATGTCGGTCCGATCTATTGGGACAATGGCGGCGAGATCTCGATGACCCGCGACGGCTATGTGATGAGCGCGGCGGACTGGAGCTGCTGGCACCATCACTGGACGGCCGAGACCTGCGCCAAGGGCTATCTGCGCGAGATCCGCCGTCACGATGGCGGCGTGGTGCTGATGCACTGCGTGCACCGCCAGTCGGGTCAGCTGGTCGAGGCCGTCGTGCCCGCGCTGATCGAGGAAGGCTACCGCTTCGCCCGCATCGACGAGGTGCCGGAATACAAGCAGTACGAAACCCCGCCCGCGAACGCGACGGTGGCAAGTGCGGCGCATCCGGCCGCCACGCGCTACGCGGAGTTCACGCCGCCGGCGAAGGTGAAGTAGCTCCGCAAGGCGCGGGAGTTGTCACCACACCGGCGCGTCCGTCCCGAGCGGCACGACCGGCCTGCGCCACTTGGCCGGCGTTGCGCTCATCGTCACCGGCGGGCGCAGATAGGTCATCGGCCCGAATCCCGTCTCGCCGCTGATCGACCATGAACCGATCTCGTCGGCGCTGAGCGGCTGCGCCGCCGCAAGACGTTCCTCTCCGGCCAAGCCCATCCGGCGAATCCACATAGCGGTCTGCACCAGCGACACGCGCACGAGGTGTGAGCCGCCGAAGCGTGCCCGGCGCTGGAGCGCCACCATCGTACCGAACGCCGCGAGGGAGCCCGTCGTGTAGTCGGTCACCGCGCCCGGCTGGAGCATCGGCGCTTCCGCTCCACCGTGCACGACCGCCATGCCGGTGACGGTCTGCCCGAGTTGTTCCCAACCCGGACGTGCCCGCCATGGTCCCTCGTGGCCATAGCAATTGATCGCCGTGCAGATGATCCCCGGCCGCATCTGCGCCAGTTCTACCGGTCCGAAGCCGTGCCGCTCGAGCGCGCCTTGGCGATAGCCCTGGGCGAACACATCGCCGCCGCGCACCAGGTCTCGCAAGCGCGCCCGGCCGCTCTCCGTCGCCAGATCGACGAAAGCCGCGC
>Ga0265314_10003124_pt1 | contig 16270 bp, 9 predicted proteins | sample 4126metaG_FD_203106 | JGI IMG/M metagenome (GOLD analysis project Ga0265314, IMG submission 203106) | Rhizosphere microbial communities from Carex aquatilis grown in University of Washington, Seatle, WA, United States - 4-1-26 metaG | ecosystem: Host-associated > Plants > Roots > Rhizosphere >... | reverse complement strand
TAAGGGCATTTTTGCGGGGAGTTCCGGCCGATTGGTAGAGCGCCGGGCAGCGCTTCTGTCTCGAAGCCGTTACCGAAGCCCGACATGTATCCCGGGGTGAGGGCATTCTGTCCAGATTGTGCCTTGTCGAGGCTACTGGGGTTCTGGACGTTCATGGGCTCGCCTCCTTATTTTTTTCAGCATAAAATTAGCAGTTACAAACGTAACTATCAACCCAGAAGGTAACGTTTCAAAGACCGTTTGGAACAACGCAAAGATATCAACGGCGATCCCAGACAAAGAATCGGGAGGCGGAGTCCGATCTGTTTGGACCCGCCCTTTTTCGTTAAGGGCTTTTCCTCACGCCGTGTTAGGCAGAATTCCTCACGCGCCGTTAGTTAAACTCCCTCATACTGAATTAAGTATTTGGCTACCATAATGTCTGAGTGACGCTCGGAAAGCCAACGGTTTACCGCCCGATACTTCCTGGGACAGGGTGATGACGCGAAACGCGACCCTGCCCAAAACACCGCCACCCTCAACGATCCGCCAAGCTGTGACCCTGCATCAGCGGGGTCAGTTGGGCGAGGCTGAGCAGCTTTACACCGACATTCTGAAAAGCTGGCCCGATCACTTCGATGCTTTGCATCTTCTCGGCGTGCTTATGCATCAGCGCGGCCGGCCCGAGGCGGCGCTCACCCTGATCACGAAGGCGCTCGCAACCAGCACACAATCCGTCGACGCATATGCCAACCAGGGCCGGGTGCTGGTCGCGTTGTTCCGGCACCAAGAGGCGCTGGCGAGTTTCGATCTCGTACTGGCGGCCAACCCGGACCATGCCGAGATCTTGTTCCGTCGTGGTAATACACTGCATGCGTTGAAACGGCCGGATGAGGCGCTTTCGAGTTACGATCGTGCGCTCGTCATGTGGCCCGACTACGGCGATCTGCATAACAATCGCGGCGTCGTACTGCATGGTTTGACGCGGTACGACGAGGCCTTGGCGAGTTACGATCGCGCGGCCTTCTTGCTGCCGGACAGTGCCGACGTACTCAACAACCGCGGCAACGCGCTCGGCGAACTAAAACGGTTCGACGAAGCGCTCGATCAATATGATCGCGCGCTCACCCTGCGGCCGCACTTTTCAGACGCGCTTTACAATCGCGGTAAAGCCCTAAGTGCATTGTATCGACCCATCGAGGCGCTGGCGAGCTACGATCGCGCGCTTGATCTGCGGCCGGACTATGCCGAGGCGCTCTACAATCGCGGCAATGTGCTCTATGAGTTGAAACGTCTCGACGAGGCGTTGGCGAGTTACGATCGCGCGCTCTTGGTTCAGCCGGCCAATGCCGAGATTTATAACAACCGCGGCAGCGTTCTCAAGGAATTGAAAAGATTTGGCGAGGCGCTGGCGAGCTACGATCGCGCGCTGGTCCTGCGGCCGGACTATGCCGAGGCTCTCTGTAATCGCGGCATTGTTTGCGTCGACCTCAACCGTAACGACGATGCGGCCGCGGATTTCCAAAAGGCTCTGGCCGTCCGTCCGGCTTATGCCGAGGCCCGTTTTGCACAATGCTTTGCCAGGCTGCCGATCCTCTACGCAGACGAAGCCGAAATCGGCCACCGCCGCGCTTCGTATGAACGAGACCTGCGCGCGCTCGCTGCCGACCTCGACGCCGGCGAGTGGCAGGGGAATCTGAGCGATGCACTTGCCGCGGTACAGCCTTTTCTGCTGGCCTATCAGGGCGTCAACGACCGTGACTTGCAGAAGCTGTACGGCGCGATGGTGTGCCGCATCATGGCGCGGCATTATCCGGCCGCCGCGATGCCGCCGCTGCCGGGTCCGGGCGAGCCGGTGCGGATCGGCATCGTCAGCGGCTTTTTTTACCAGCATTCCAACTGGAAGATTCCGATTAAAGGCTGGCTCAGCCAACTCGACCGAAACCGGTTCGAAATTTTCGGCTATCACGTCGGCCGGCAACGCGACGCTGAAACGGCGGCCGCCGCCTCGATGTGCGACCGCTTCGTCGACGGCGCGCTGACCGTCGAGGGTTGCCGGCGCGAAATCCTGGCCGACGCACCGCATGTCCTGATCTACCCCGGGCTGCTGATGGACCACATGTCACTGCAGCTTGCGGCGCAGCGGCTGGCGCCGGTGCAATGCAATTCGTGGGGCCACCCCGAAACGAGCGGGATGCCGACGCTCGATTACTACCTCAGTAGCGATCTCATGGAGCCGCCGGATGCGGCGGATCATTATTCGGAAGAACTCATCCGGCTGCCAAACCTGTCAGTCTACTATGAGCCAGCCGCCATCGATAACGTGTCCGTTACACGCGAGGAACTTGGTTTGAGCGCGGACGCGACGGCCTTCTGGTGCGGTCAATCCCTCTATAAGTATTTGCCGCAATACGATGACGTGTTCGCGCGCATTGCCAAGCAGGCGGGCCGTTGCCAGTTTGTTTTCCTGCGGCATCAGGACAGTGCGCTCGTCAATGAATTGTTCAAGTCACGGCTCGATGCCGTTTTTTCCGCGCACGGCCTCAACGCTTCCGACCATTGCGTATTCTTGGGCCGTCTCAGCCGAAGCGCATTCACCGCGGCGATGGGGCAATGCGATATCTTTCTCGACAGCATTGGCTGGTCGGGCTGCAATTCGGCGCTGGAAAGTCTGCCGCACAACCTTCCTATCGTGACCATGCCGGGCGCGCTCATGCGCGGCCGTCACAGCGCTGCGATTTTGCACATGATGGGCGTCACCGGCACGATCGCCGCCACCATCGACGATTATGTGTCGATCGCCGCCCGGTTGGCGAATACGCCCGACGCACGGCGGAACATTTCGCGCCTGATGGCCGATAACAAGTGCAAACTTTACCGCGACCGCGCTTGCATATCGGCACTCGAAGATTATCTCGACCGCGCGGCCCGTCGACGACGCGTGTGATCGTTCTCCTTTTAACCCGTTGATTATCATGATCTATTTTGGAATAAAAAATCTCGATATTTTATAGTTATCTTGATATATTCATTTTATGCTTACCGATCGCAAGCACCCCGAGCCTTCCGAGCCCGTCAGTAAGACGCGCATTCATGCCGTCTATCAGCGCCTGCGGCGCGACATTCTGCATGGCAAATTGAAGCCGGGCGCGCGTTTGCCTGTCGAACATCTCAAAGCCGATTACGGCGTCGGCGCAGGGACCGTACGCGAGGCCTTGTCGTTGCTGGTCGCCGATGCCTTGGTAGCGCCGGAAGGCCAGCGCGGCTTCTGGGTCGCGCCCGTTTCCGACGCCGACCTGACCGACATCACCAACACACGCATGCAGCTCGAAAGCGCGGCACTGCGTCAGGCGATCCGTTTGGGCGACGATAGCTGGGAAGCCGCGATTGTCGCCGCTTTCCACCGTCTCGGCTTGGCCGAAGACGCATCTGGGCGTCCGTTCCCAGGCCGTATCGACGCGTGGGAGTTGCGCAATCAGGAATTTCACGACGCGCTGATCGCGGCCTGTCCGTCGCGCTGGCTGAAACACTTCCGCAGCATTCTCTACCATCAACACGAGCGCTATCGACGCCTCAGTCTGTCATTGGCTGCGGCGGACCGCGACGTGCGCGCGGAGCACCAGGCCATTCTATCCGCGGTCTTGCAACGCGACGAGAATAAGGCCGCCGCCTTGATTGAAAGCCATATCGCCGCGACGCGCGATCTATTGTTCCGCGCCGGCTTGAAAGATTCCAATGTGGGAGATGAGTAAATGACCAGTGCCGCAATCGCCACTCCGAAAATTCAAACCAGCGAAACCGCCGAAGTTGGCCACTTCATCGACGGCCGCGCCGTTTTCTCGTCGCGACCCGCCTTCGAGAACCGCAATCCGGCGACCGGCGAAGTGGTCAGCCTCGTACACGAGGCCGACGCCGCATTGGTCGACGCCGCCGTCCAGGCCGCGCGCCGCGCCTTAAAGGGCCCGTGGGGCCGCATGAGCGACCAGGAGCGCTCCACTCTGTTGCGCAAGGTCGCCGACGGCATCACGCGTCGCTTCGACAAATTCCTCAAAGCGGAAGTGCTCGATACCGGCAAACCGGTCAGCTTGGCGTCGCATCTGGACATTCCGCGCGGCGCGGCGAATTTCAGCGTCTTCGCCGATCAGATCCTCTCGGCATCGACCGAGACCTTCCGTATGGCGACGCCGGACGGCGCCGGCGCGCTGAATTACGCCATCCGGGTACCGCGCGGCGTCATCGCAGTCGTGTGCCCGTGGAACCTGCCACTGTTGCTGATGACGTGGAAAGTCGCGCCGGCGCTGGCTTGTGGCAATACGGTGGTCGTGAAGCCATCGGAAGAAACGCCGTCCACCGCTGCGCTGCTCGGTGAAGTCATGAACGAGGCCGGCATTCCGCCCGGCGTCTACAATGTCGTGCAGGGCCGGGGGCCCGGCAGCACCGGCGAATTCCTGACCCATCATCCCGGCGTCAACGGCATTACCTTCACCGGCGAAACCCGCACCGGCGAGGCGATCATGGCCGCAGCCTCCAAGGGCGTGCGCCCGGTGTCGCTGGAACTCGGCGGGAAGAACGCGGCGCTGGTGTTTGCCGACTGCAATCTCGACAAGGCCATCGAAGGCACGATGCGCTCCGCCTTCGCCAATTGCGGCCAGGTGTGCCTTGGCACCGAACGCATTTACGTCGAACGTCCGTTGTTTGGCGCCTTCGTTGAACGGCTGAAAACGGCGGCGCAAAGCCTGAGGGTAGGCGACCCCTTCGACAAGGCGACCAATCTCGGCCCGCTGATCAGCGCCGATCACCGCAAGAAAGTTCAGTCATATTATGCGCGCGCTAAATCGGAAGGCGCGGAAATCGTGCTCGGTGGCGGCGTGTCCGATCTCGCCGCGCCATTGAGCGGCGGCTATTGGATCGAGCCGACCATCTGGACCGGCTTGAAAGAAGATTCCGCGGTCGTGCGGGAAGAAATCTTCGGGCCGTGCTGCCACGTCACGCCGTTCGACAGCGAGGACGAAGCGGCCACGCTCGCGAATAACAGCCCCTATGGGCTGGCAACCGCCATCTGGACCAACGATCTCACCCGCGCCCACCGCCTGGCGGCGCGCATCGAGGTCGGCATTGCCTGGATCAACTCCTGGTTCCTGCGCGACCTGCGAACGCCGTTCGGCGGCTCCAAGCAATCGGGCGTCGGCCGCGAAGGCGGCGTACACTCGATGGAATTCTACACCGAGCTGCGCAACGTCTGCGTCAAGCTTTAGTCACGGCCGAGGTGAGTTCATGGCACTTCGACGCGTCGACACGCATCATCATTTCGTGCCGCCCTTCTATCTGGCCGAAGTTGGCGCCGACGCCGTAGCCCGCACGCTGGTCTCGGGCAAGGCGCCGGAATGGACGCCGCAGCACTCGATCGACGCGATGGACCGCAACGGCATCGCCACCGCAATCGTGTCGATCTCGGCGCCCGGCTTTCTCTGCGACGAAGGGAAAAGAGGCGACTTGTGCAAGCATTGTAACGACTACGCCGCGCGCATGCGCGCCAATTTTCCCGGCCGTTTTGGCAATTTTGCCGGCCTGCCTTTGCCGGATATCGACGCCAGCCTCGCCGAGATAGAGCGCAGTCTGGACACGCTAAGGGCTGAAGGCATCTGTCTTCTGACCAATTACGAGGGGCGCCATCTGGGCGATCTGCGTTTCGCGCCGGTGTTCGAAGAACTCAATCGCCGCCAAGCCGTGGTCTACGTGCATCCCACCGAAACGCTTTGCGCCTGCGACCTTGGCCTCCCGCCGGCGTCGCTGGAATTTCCGTTCGATACGACGCGGGCAATCGCCAGCCTTCTGTTCAGCGGCACGTTCCACCGCTTCCCGGACATTAAGTTCATCTTTTCGCATGCCGGAGGCACCATTCCGTTTCTGGCCGAGCGTTTGGCGCGTCTCGAGCGCAGGCCCGATTACAAGCAGCACGTTCCGGACGGCGTGCTGGCGGAATTGAAACGGCTTTATTACGATACGGCGCTGTCGGCCAATGCGCTGGCGATGAACACGCTGCTTTCGTTGGTGTCGTCGAAGCAGGTGCTGTTCGGCAGCGACTATCCTTATGCGCCGGAGGAGACGATGGCCGGCACGGTCAAGGGAATCGGGGGGTTGAATCTGCCGGCGGACGAACTCGCGGCCCTCGAACACGGCAACGCGGCGAGGCTGATGCCATCGCTGCAATCGCGCTAGCACATACTCACTGCTGGAAGACGTAAGTTCCGGGCGCATCGCAGACGGGCGCATAGTCTGCGTTGCCCATCGCGGGCGGCGCCATGATGGCGCCGGAACGCTGCTTCAGCCAACCGACCCACTCGGGCCACCATGACCCGTCTTTGTGCGGCGCGGTCGCGGCATAAGCCTCCGGATCGATGTAACGGTCATCGGCCTTCTTGGTCATCACCTGGAAATTGTGCCCTTTGTGGCCGGGCTCCGACACGATGCCGACATTGTGCCCGCCGCTGGTCAGCAAATAGGTGACGTCGGCATCGGTCAGTAGATTGATCTTGTAGGTCGAGCGCCACGGCGCCACGTGGTCGTGCACGGTGCCGACGGCAAAAATCGGTGCGCGAATATCGGTCAGCGCGACCGGCCTGCCGCCGACCGAATAGCGGCCCTCGGCGAGGTCGTTGTACAAGAACAGGTGCCGCAAATATTCCGAATGCATGCGGTAGGGTAGGCGGGTGGCGTCCGCATTCCACGCCATCAGATCGCTCATCGGCGTGCGCTCACCCATCAGATAATCGTGGATCACGCGCGACCACACCAGGTCGTTGGAACGCAGCATCTGGAACGCGCCTGCCATCTGCGTCGAATCGAGATAACCCTGCGTCCACATCAAGTCTTCGAGGAAGGCGATCTGGCTTTCGTTGATGAACAGCATCAACTCGCCGGCTTCCATGAAGTCGACTTGCGCCGCCAACAGCGTGACCGACTTGAGCCGGTCGTCGCCATCGCGGGCCATTGTTGCAGCCGCGATCGACAGCAGCGTACCGCCGAGACAATAGCCGGCGGCGTGGATTTTCTGTCCGGGCACAATGGCGTGAACCGCGTCGAGCGCCGCCATGACGCCGAGCAGGCGGTAGTCGTCCAAGCTCAGCTCGCGATCTTCCGCCCCGGGGTTTTTCCATGAGATCATGAAGACGGTGAAGCCCTGGTCGGTCAGGTATTTCACCAACGAGTTCTGCGGTGACAGATCAAGAATGTAATATTTCATGATCCAAGCCGGAACGATAAGCACGGGCTCGGGCCGGACTTCGGCGGTCGTGGGCGCGTATTGGATCAACTCGATCAGATGATTGCGATAAATTACCTTGCCTTTGGTGACTGCCACGTCACGGCCGACGACGAAGTCCTCCGTGCCTGCCGGTTTCTTTTTGTTGATGGTACGCTCGGCGTCCTCGGCAATGTTTCGCAAACCCTTCAGGAGATTCGTTCCGCCGGTCTCGACGGTTTTCTTCAGCACTTCAGGATTGGTCAGAGGGAAATTCGACGGTGAAAACATGTCGAGCATCTGGCGGGCACCGAACGCCACCATATCCACATGCCGCTTGGTGACGCCGTCGATGCCGGTGGTGGCATCGTGCCACCATTGCTCATTGAGCAGGAAAGCCTGCGACATGAAATTGAAGGGAAACTGTTGCCACTGCGGCCCGGCAAAACGCCGGTCCTGCGGTGAAGGTTCGATGCAGGGCTTGCTGCCGTCCACCGCGCATTGCCATGCGTAGTTTGCGAACCGTGCCGATTGCTGCATCGCCTTGTCGACCAGTTCGAGCCGCTTTCCAGGCGACAAGGCCAAGTGCGACGCCCAGTCGGCATAGGCCTTGGCGAGCGCGGCCGGCGACAGCCCGAATGTAAAGCGCGCCGCGGCCGCGTGGAGCGAGCGGTCGATGATTTCGGCCGGCGTAACCTTGGCCGTTTCCGCCACGACTGGCGGCGCAGGGTTCGTCATATTCGTCAATACAATCGCCATTGGCCCTTCGCCCCTATCAATTGAGATATGTAGTCGTCTTTCTGTCCGGCGATATGACTTGGATCAAAGCTAACCCGCTGGATTAATGGGCTAATCTGCAACAAATCTGTCGCATTTGTGCGGCCGCCCCCGGACTACAGGCCCGCCCATGTCCATCCGCAATCTCGACAAGATGTTCCGGCCGCGGTCTATCGCGGTGATCGGCGCCTCGGCGCGTCCTAAATCGGTCGGCGCCGCGCTGATGATGAATTTGGTCGCCGGCGGGTTTGACGGCCCCATCCTGCCGGTCAATCTGAAGTCGCCGTCATTGCACGGCATCATGACCTATCCGGACGTGACGGGTCTGCCAATGACGCCGGATCTCGCCGTCATCGCGACGCCGCCCGACACCATTCCGGGATTGATCGACGAACTGGGCAAACGCGGCACCCGCGCCGTGGTCATCCTAACCGCCGGATTTGCGGAAGGCGAAGCCGCCGCCGGCAAGGCCCGCGCCGCCCAGATGCTCGCCGCCGCGCGACCACACCTCATGCGCATCGTAGGGCCCAATTGTCTCGGCATCGCAGTGCCCGGCCTCGGCCTGAACGCGACCTTCGCGCCGGCCGCCTTGCTATCCGGCAATATCGCATTCTTGACGCAGTCCGGCGCCATGGCGACGACGGTGCTCGACTGGGCGCTGCCGCGCGGCATCGGCTTCTCCGCCATCGTCTCGATGGGCGACATGAGCGACGTCGATTTCGGCGATCTTTTGGACTACTTCGCGCTCGACCCGGCGACCGAAGCGATCCTTATCTACGCCGAAGGCATCACGCAGGCGCGCAAATTCATGTCGGCGGCGCGGCGCACTGCACGCGTCAAGCCTATCATTGTTGTGAAAAGCGGCCGCGCCGAGGAGGGCGCCCGCGCCGCCAGTTCGCACACCGGCGCGCTAGCTGGCGCCGATGTGGTCTATGACGCCGCGTTCCGCCGCGCCGGGATGCTGCGTGTCAGCGAGGTGGAGGAATTGTTCGACGCCGCCGCCACGCTGGCGCGCATGGCGCCGCAGCGCGGCAATCGCCTCGCCATCGTTACCAATGGCGGCGGCGCCGGCGTGCTTGCCACCGATCGCCTGATCGAGGAGGGCGGCAAGCTTGCGACGCTCACTCCGGAGGTCATCGCTAAATTGAACGCCGTCCTGCCCGCGACCTGGAGCCACGCCAACCCGGTGGATCTGATCGGCGACGCCGACGCCGACCGTTACGCCAAGTCAGTTTCTATCTTGATGGACGATCCGAGCAATGATGCCTTACTGGTGGCCTACTGCCCGACCGCGATCGGCTCGTCCGCGGACGCTGCCGAAGGTTTGATCGGCGCTGTGTCGCACTCGGGCGCGGCACGTAAGAAAAACGTCTTTGTCAGTTGGATGGGGGCGGCCACCGTGGCGGAAGGCCGCAAACAGCTCGTCGCCGCACGGCTGCCGGATTACGAAACGCCGGAACGCGCGGTGCGCGCCTTCATGTATCTCGTCCATTACCGGCAAAACCAAGACCTGCTGCTGGAAACTCCGACGGCCGGCGTGCCCGGGCCCGCCAACGACGTCGAGCAGGCGCGGGCGGTCATTCGCCAGGCGCTCGGCGACGGCCGCGAATGGCTCGACCCCGCAGAAGTGGCGGCGTTCCTCGCTTGCTACGCTATTCCCTTCGCACGCACTTACGCCGTTGCCGACGCCGGTGCGGCCGCGAAAGCCGCCGCCGAGATCGGCGCGCCGGTGGCGCTCAAGATCAAATCGCGCGACGTACTGCATAAATCGGATGCGGGCGGTGTCGCCTTGAACCTGGCGCCGGCCGAGGTCGAGGCCGTGGCCCGGCAGATGAACGACAAGATTGCGCGCGCGTTACCCAAGGCTCGGCTCGAAGGCTTCATCGTACAGGAAATGATCCACCGGCCGAGCGCCTATGAGTTGATCGCTGGCGTGTCGACTGACGCCACTTTCGGACCGGTAATCCTGTTCGGCCAGGGCGGCACCGCGGTCGAAATTATACGGGACAAATCGCTGGAACTACCGCCGCTCAACACCGCGCTGGCCCGCGCCCAGATCGAACGCACGCGCATCGCCGCCTTGCTCAAAGGTTATCGCGACCGGCCAGCCGCGGACATCGACGGCGTCGTCAAGGTGCTGGTGCAAATGAGTCAGGTCGTTTCCGACCATGCCGAGGTGACCGAGATCGACATCAATCCGCTGTTATGCGACGCGCGCGGCGTCATCGCGGTCGACTGCCGTATTCGCGTGCGCGCCACAGCGGCCTCGGCGCAATCGCGCCTCGCCATCCGGCCCTATCCGACGCGGCTCGAAGCCGAAGTCCGCACACCGGATGGCCAGGCGTACAAAACGCGGCCGATCAAGCCGGAAAACGAGCCGGCGCTGCGCCGCTTTGCCGACGAAGTCGACTCCCAAGACCTGTGGCACGCCTTCTTCGCGCCGCTGCGCGAGCGGACCCACGAAACGGCGGCACGCCTGAGCCAGATCGACTACGACCGGGAAATGACCCTGATCGCCTGGGAAGGCGATCGCGTAGCGGGGCTGGCGCGTTCGCTCGCCGATCCCGATCGCGACGAATCGGAGTGCGCGGTCATTATCCGTAGCGATCTGCGGCAGAAGGGTTTGGCGACCCAGCTCCTTCAGGAACTGCTGACTGCGATTGGCACACAGGGCATTAAGCAGGCTGTCTTGGTTTTCCCGGCGGATCGCACGCAGATGCGCGCCATCGCTCGAGATTTGGCCTTTGTAGTCAACACTGCACCGGACGATGCAGCGTTGCTGCGCGCGACCAAGAGTTTGACAGCGGCCTAATTGCAAGACGCGGTCGGCGCTTATTTCGCGATCTGCCCGAAAATGCGGTCCGGCTTGAAGGGCAGCCGATAAAACCGCACGCCGGTGGCGTCGCGGATGGCATTGCCGAGCGCGGCGGCCACCGGATTATACGGGCTCTCGCTCATCGACTTCGCGCCATAAGGACCGAGCTGGTCTTTCGTCTCGGCGAACAGCACTTCGGTGCGCGGCACGTCGGCGAAAGCGGGCAGGTGATAGGTTCGGAAGCTCGGTGTCGTCACGCGGCCGTCGCCGTCGACCACGACCTCCTCGAACAGCGCCGCGCCGAGCGCCTGCGCCACGCCGCCCTCGACCTGGGCGCGGCACTGCATCGGGTTGATCACGGTGCCGGCGTCGGCGGCCTGAACGCTCTTGAGAATGCGGATTTCGCCGCTGACTGGATGCACGGCCAGGCGGAAGCCCTGCACGTTGAAGGCGACCGAGCGCGGCGAGCCGTTGGTGGTACCGCTGGCTGACAGTTGCACGCCACGAATCGCCGCCGCGTTGTGAAGCTCGCTGAGCGGAATGCGCCGCGCACCGCAGGTCACGGCATCGGCGCCCAGCGTGCAATCCTCTTGCTTCGTTTGGGAAAAGTCGGCGGCTAAGGCCAGCAGTTTCTCGCGCAAAGCCTCGCCCGCCAGTTGCGTGGCGCGGCCGCCGATCACCGTGCCCGTCGAGCCATAGGCACCAGTGTCGTGCCCGCCGTGATCGCTGTCAGACTGGCGGATGCGAATATTGCCCGGCGTCGTGCCAAGCGCGGTCGCGGCGACCTGGCAGTGCACCGTGGTGGTGCCGTTGCCGAATTCGGCGGTGCCGACGGTTATGTTGTAGCCGCCGTCGGGGCCAAGTGTAATCGTCGTGTCGGAATAATGCCCGCCCGGCGGCACGGTATCGATCATGGTGAGCGCCGTGCCTTCCCCGATTAGCCAATCGGGCGAGGGCGGCTGGTCGCCGTCGCCGCGTTTCAGCGCCATGTCGACCATATCGATGCATTGATCGAGCCCGTAGCTGCCGATGATCACGTCCTCGGCCGATTCCTCGGCCCCGATCATCTTGTCGCCGGGCTTGATGACGTTGCGGCGGCGGAATTCCAGCGGGTCCATGCCGATGGCCCGGGCCACTTCGTCGATGGCGGATTCAACCGCGAACAAAGTCTGCGGCAGGCCGTAGCCGCGAAACGCACCGGCCGGCACGGTGTTGGTATAGGCGGCGTAACCGTCGATCTTCTTGTTGGCGCAATTATAAACGGCGAGCGCCTCGCTGCAGGCGTGATGCAGCACCGGGCCGCCATGGTTGCCGTAAGCGCCGGTGTTCGACACGACGTGCATCTGCATGGCGCTGAGCGTGCCGTCGCGTTTCGCGCCGATCTTGACCTTGACGCGCATGGGATGCCGCGTGGTCGCGCCGGTGAACTGCTCCTCGCGGGTGAATTCGAGCTTCACCGGACGTTTCAGCTTTAGCGCGGCCAGCGCGACGACGTCCTCCGACAACATCTCCTGCTTGGCTCCGAAACCGCCGCCGACGCGCTCGCAGAACACACGCACCTTTGTCTCGTCGAGGCCGAAGACGCGCGCCAGTTCGCGGCGTGTCAGGAAAGGCACCTGCGTGCTGGCGCGGACGTTCAGCCGGCCGGCTTCGTCCACCCAGCCGATGGCGCACAGCGTTTCCAGGTGAGCATGCTGGACGCGCGGCACGTAATAGGTGCCTTCGTGGATCGCGTCGGCGTCGGCAAAGCCGGCTTCGACGTTGCCGACGTCGCCATGCACCTCGGCGACGAGGTTGCGCCGCGGATCGGCCAGCGCCTCGCCGGGATCGAGATCGTGGATCATCGGCGCGCCGTCGCGGAGCGCTTCGTCGGGATCGAACACCGCCGGCAGCAGCTCGTAATCGACCTTGAGGCAGCGGCAGCCTTCTTCCGCCGCGGCTTCGCTATCGGCAACGACCGCGGCTAAGCGCTGGCCGATGAAACGCATCGTGCGGTCCAGCACGCGCGTATCGGGCGGATCGATGCCAAGCACTTCATGGCGCGCGCTGGAGAACAAAGTCCGCGGCGAGTCCTCGTAGGTGAACACGGCGTACACGCCCGGCACGGCTAGCGCCGCGCTCTTGTCGATGGAGCGGATGCGCGCGTGCGGGTGCGGCGAACGCGCCAGCTTCATGTGCAGCAGACCTTCCGGCGCGACGTCGAGCGTGAAGCGTGCCCGTCCGGTGACGACGTCGTGCCCGGCCGGTGCCGGCGTATTGTGGCCGCAGGCCTCGCCCGGTTCGGCGTCCTCGACCGTGCGCACGCCGGCAATGGCGTCGTCGATGGCACGGTAGCCGGTGCAGCGGCACAGATTACCCTTGAGAGCCGCGCCGAGGTCTTGCTTTTGCGCCTGGTTCAGCGCCGCCGCGGTCATGATCATGCCGGCGGTGCAGAAACCGCACTGGAAACCTTGCGCGTCGAGGAAGGCGCGTTGCATCGGATGCAGTTCGTTGCCTGTTGCGAGGCCCTCGATGGTGGTGACCTCACGACCCTCGGCGCGGAAAGCCGGCACTAGGCACGAATGAACCGGCTCGCCGTCGAGATAGACCGTGCAGGCGCCGCAATCGCCGGCGTCGCAGCCTTTCTTGACGCCGAACCAGCCAAGCTGGCGCAGAAAGGTGCGCAGGCATTGCCCGGCGTGAGGTTGTTCGGAGAAGTCTCGGCCGTTGATCTTGTAGCTCATCGCGCGCCTGCCAGTTCGCGGAGGATGTCCCGCGCGAAATGCAAGGTCATGTGCCGCCGCCACTCTGGCGCGCCATGGATGTCGTCGTGATAGGCGGGGATTTCGCGTTCGATGCGGCCGCGCAGTTCGTCCTCTGTCGGCAACTTCGAAAACGAAAATTTCATTGGCCGGGGCGTCGACGCCGTCACGGTGAGCACGAACTCGCCGGTCGGCGGATCGAGCGTGCCGATCAGCAGCACCGCCGAGCGTCCGACCTTCGCCAGCGAAATCTGCCGGAATGCCGTGCGCCTTATCAGCGCCGCCGCCGGAATATCGATGCGGCGCAGCAGTTCGCCCGGCTTGAGGTCGTTACTGAGCGGGCCTTTGACGAAATCGGCCACCCGCACCTTGCGCTCGGAGCCGTTCACGGCCCAGATCATGCAGACGCCGTCGAGCGCAGCGGAGAGCGAGATCATCGGCCCCGCCGGCAGCGACATGCACAGATTGCCGCCCACCGTCGCGGTATTCCAAACCTTGAACGAGGCCAGGAAAGCGCGGCAGCATTGCCCGATCAAAGGCGCCGCTATCCATTCGACCGGGGCGGCGAGGCCGTCGAGTTGCGCGATGGTGCAGGTGGCCGCGATCTCCAGGCCGTTGGCGGTGGCGCGCACCGGCTCCCAGCCCAGCGCGGAAATATCGATCAGCCGCGTCAGTCTGTTCTGCGGCTCTGAAAACAGCCAGGTGCCGCCGCCGAGAAAAGCGTCGCCGTCGCGCCAGGGCGGCAGCTCGTTGCGCGCCTTGGGCCGCGCCACCTGCGTGATGGTGTTCAGGTCCATGCTTGCCTCTGGTCTGTGGCTTGCAAGGACTTGTATGGTGGACGGAAAGGAGAACGACGATGAGCGAGGCGATCTGGATCAAGGATCCGATGGCGATTTTGGCCGACGACGCCGAGCGTGGCGTGGTCGTGGCCGATGGCGCCATCGTTGAACTCGTGCCGCGCGGCGCCGAGCCCAAAACCGCCGCCAAGCTTTTTGAAGCCCGTGATCATGTCGTTATTCCCGGCCTGATCAACGCCCATCACCACTTCTACCAGACCCTGACGCGCGCGGTGCCGGCCGCGCTCGACCGAGAATTGTTTCCCTGGCTCAAGGCGCTGTACCCGATCTGGGCAAAGCTGACGCCGGACGCGCTCGATGCCGCGGTCACGGTGGCCATGGCCGAGTTGATGCTGTCGGGCTGCACCACGACGACCGACCATCATTACGTCTTTCCGAAGGGCCTCGAAGACGGCATCGACATCGAGATTGCCGCCGCGCAGCGCCTCGGCATTCGCGTGCTGCTGACGCGCGGTTCGATGAACCTGTCGGAGCGCGACGGCGGCCTGCCGCCGGATTCCGTAGTCCAGGAGGAGGATGTCATCCTCGCCGACAGCAAGCGGCTGGTCGACCGCCACCATCAGCGGGGCGAGGCGGCGATGACGCAAGTGGCGTTGGCGCCGTGCTCGCCGTTCTCGGTGACGACGTCCCTGATGCGCTCGACCGCCGCTCTTGCGGACAAGCTCGATGTGCGCATGCACACCCATCTCGCCGAAACCGAGGACGAAAACAAATTCTGCCTGCAACTCTACGGCTGCCGCCCGCTCGATTATCTCGAGGACTGCGGCTGGCTCAATTCGCGAACCTGGCTGGCGCACGGCATTCACTTCAAGCCCGACGAGATGCCGCGGCTGGCCAAGGGCGGCGTGTCCATCAGTCACTGCGCCTGCAGCAACCAGACGTTGGCGTCGGGCTGCTGCCCGGTCTGCGACATGGAAGAAGCAGGCGTTTCCATCGGGCTCGGCGTCGATGGCTCGGCGTCGAACGACGAATCCAACCTTATGCAGGAAGTACGCGCCGCCTTCCTGCTGCAGCGCGCGCGTTACGGCGTCAACAAGGTAAGCCATAAGGACGCGCTGCGCTGGGCGACCAAAGGCTCGGCGTCCTGCGTCGGCCGTCCCGAACTCGGCGAAATAGCGGCCGGCAAGCGTGCCGACTTGGCGTTGTTCAAGCTCGATGAATTGCGTTTTTCCGGCCACGGCGATCCGCTGGCGGCGTTGGTGCTCTGCGGCGCGTATCGTGCCGATCGCGTCATGGTCAATGGGCGCTGGACCGTCGAGGACGGTGTGATCCCCGGCCTCGATCTCGCCGCGCTGATGCGGCGTCATCAGGCCGCCGCGCGCATGATTCAGGGCTGAGCGTTTCACGCGAAGCGTCTGTCGGTTGAGCTAAATCTGCATGGAGCCGCGGCTGCGGCTCCATGCGTTATGTCGGGCGAAGCGAAGCGTCGGCTCACTTGCCCGGAATCTTGTCGTCAACGCCCTTGACGTAGAAGTTCATACCAAGGATTTGGCCGGGCTCGAGGTTGGCGCCTTTGCAATCGACCGGTTTGCCATCCTGTCCGATTACCGGACACTTGAATGGATGCAGCGTGCCGGCAACGATGGCCGCTTCGGTCTTCTCGGCGAGCGCTTTCACGTCGGCGGGCATGTTGGTGTAGGGCGCCATGACGACCATCTTTTCCTTCAGGCCGTCCCAGGTATCGCCGGCCTTCCAGGTGCCGTCGAGCGCGGCCTTGGCCTGCTGAGTGTAATAAGGACCCCAGTTGTCGATGATCGAGGTGAGCTGGCTCTTCGGCCCGAACTTGATCATGTCGCTGTCCTGCCCGAAGGCGAGGATGCCGCGCTGGGCGGCGACCTGCATAGCGGCCGGACTATCGGTG
>Ga0265314_10003122_pt1 | contig 16288 bp, 11 predicted proteins | sample 4126metaG_FD_203106 | JGI IMG/M metagenome (GOLD analysis project Ga0265314, IMG submission 203106) | Rhizosphere microbial communities from Carex aquatilis grown in University of Washington, Seatle, WA, United States - 4-1-26 metaG | ecosystem: Host-associated > Plants > Roots > Rhizosphere >... | reverse complement strand
TCTGCGCTAGGATTCGGGAGTAGATCTCCCTGGCCTCGTTCAGGCGGTTCATCTGCTGCAACGCGACGGCGCTGCCGAAAAGACCCTCCTCATGCTGGGGGAAAGCCGTGAGGTAATGGCTGAAGGCCCGATAGGCCTCCGCGGGACGCTCCAGTCGAAGCATACAGGTGCCTAGTCCGAGATGCGCTTCCAGCCGGCCAGGGGAAATTCGCAGCGCCTTCTCGAAGTCGACCCTGGCCTTGTCCCACTGGCTCATCCTGGCCAGGCACACGGCCCGGTTGAATTGAGCCGTCTGGTGTTCGGGCTCGAGTTCCAACAGTGTCGAGTAATACTTCGCTGCCGGCTCGAACTCGCGCAGCTCGCACAAGATGTGGCCGATCGCCGAATAGAGCGAAGGTTGGCGGTTGCCGCCTTCGATCGCACTTTTGAGTTCCGTGACCGCCGCGGCTAGCTGACCGTCCAGATGCAAAGAGACAGCCCTAGCCAGCGTAGGGTTCGCAATCTTTTCAGGGGTCGCAGTCGCGTCCGCGCGCGATTGAAGAGAGGGAATCGGGAGTGAAGAACCCTTATTCGTGATCAAAGGAGCCATTTCCGGCCGCCGGCTGCTGGACGCCATAATTTATGAACGAATGGGAGTGACCCGCACCAAGTTATTATCCGTTAGGTTGCCATACCAGACAATGCCTTGAGAGTACTAGTACGGCGCGTTTTGGTTCCAGGGCACGTTGGATTCCATCACTGACTCCGCAGCGGAGAGGGGACCTGGCCAATGTGGCGGCGCGGGCGGCGGTCGCAAACCAATTCTGGTCGGTATCTTCCAGGGTGCCCCGCGATCCCGCAAGCTCCGATGCCGCTGCCAGCGGTAACCCACGGGTGCGAAGACGCGTGATTCCCGGAGCCTGGATCCGATGACTTCTACTGTTGCCGGGCGCAAATGAGTTCGTGGAAGCTGCGGCAGAATTGGATTAAAGATGCGGTCCCGCAAATCTGTGTCGAATGAGGAGTGCATCGACTCCGGGTGCGCAATCTGGCGGAACGACGCACGCGCTGGCGCGACCCGCACAGGGCTCAGCATCTCCTCCATTCCCGAGGCTCGATGTGCCGGATTGTTCCACGGCTTCGGGACGTTCTCCGGCATAACTGCGCGATCGGCGGCTGATGGACCGCCGAGTTCGCCCATTGGTTCATAAGGCTGCGCCGGGTGAGCTGCGAACGACGCTCCTGCCGGGCTGGCAAAAGGGAACCCCCAGGAAGTCTCAAGCCGGGAACGATTCTGAAAAACGAAGACCTGGGGGCAGTCGGGAACCGGGTGGACCCCGCGTATTGCCGCTGGGGCTCCTCGTAGGACGGCTTCGTTCACGGTCGCCGTCCACTGGATTGCGAGCGCCCTACCGAATCGATTTACCTTGTGCGAAAGAAAAGACTCTTCCGCGATCCCGTCGGGGACCGGGCGCATGACGACCGTGGTTGGTCCGGATTCTCGCAGAGCCGCTTGATTCAGGGTCGGGACTGCGGGCCCCGTGGGGAATCGTTCCACAAATTCCTGCGGAATCAAAGATTCCGTGATCCCGTCGAGGACCGGGCGCATGACGACCGTCGTCGGTCCGGATTCTCGCAGAGCCGCTTGATTCAGGGTTGTGATCGACAGGACTGCGGGCCCCGCGGGGAATCGTTCCACAAATGCCTGCGGAATCAAAGATTCCGCGATCCCGTCGGGGACCGGGCGGATGACGTCTGCTGCCGGCCTGGCTTCTCTTAAGGCCGCCTCGTTTAGCGTCGAGGTCCAGAGGATTGCCGGCCCCATGGGGAATCGATCCAGGTTATGCGGAAGGAAAGGCTCGGCCACCACTGCAACTTGATCAGCCGGCTCCAACGCTCTCTGGATGGCAGGCGCTTCCGGCGGCAGCACTTCCGAGACTTCAGGCACGCTTACGCCGGGCAGCGGCCGCTCAAATTTCTGAAAGGTCGCGGAATGGGAAGACAGGTCCGGAGCGGCGCGCAGGGCCTGCCCGCTAGCTGCCGGTAATCCGGCGAGATGCGGGATAATCTCCGCCGGAATTGCAGAAAAACGAATACTCCTGGCCGCGTGAAGATAGGGCAGACGCTTTGAAATATCCAGTGGCGTTGGCGTCTCGAGAATGTGCGGGGACGGCACTCGAACCGCAAACCATAGTAGCGAGCCTCTCCCATCGGCGCCGGTCTCAGCCGGGGGAATCGCCTCGTCGCAGAATTGCCGCCGCGTGGCAAACAAGTGCGGGGTGGGCGAGACGTCTAGAAGCGATGGTGAATCCGGGTCGCCGCGTTGCAGGTTAGGCCCGTTCAAGCTCGGCGTGATCGGCGAGAGCAGACTCGTCGGACCGGGGTTCAGGATGGCGGAAAGGGGCCCGGCCAGGCCCATGCCGGCGCGGGAGCTGCGTGACGGGACTGGCCGGCACGAATCCATGATGTTTAGGCCAGTGACGCTCAGACCAGCCACGGTCACACCAGGCTCCGAAAGGTGGTCTCTCGGCGGCAGACCTTGAATCCGCGAGACGCGGCCCTCGGGCAGAGCGAGTTGAGAACGCCGAGCCCAGCTCGTTACGCAGATTGGTCCTGAAAGCGGAGAACAATAATCCGGCCCGACAACCTTTTCGGATCTCAGATTGAATGCGGGGAACTCAGGCAGTACTCCGAGAGTAAGCGGCAAGAGGTCGCTTCCGCGCCAGCCTTTATCCCATTTGCATTTGACCAGGGAATCCCACGCAACGACCGGACGGACTAATGGCGGCACCGTCAGCGGCAAGCTGGATCCGCTCATTTGAAATGTAGAACGAGGCCGAAAATCCCAGCTGGACTCCCTGGAAAGAGCGATCGCCATGCGGGCAATACGCGCTGAGACGATAGTGGCTGGAGACAACACGGGCCGTGGCGAGGCTATTGGTGCGGGTCCCCGCTGAACTTCTCTGAACGATATATGAAGCGGGATTCCGCGCTTCTTCAGCAACGAAAGAGACCAAACTCCCGGCAGGTGCAGCTTGTGCTCGCTCTTCCAGATGAGCACCGGCCGGCCCGTGTCAGGATCGATCTCAACGATCGTCGGCTTGAACCCCCAGACCCGCTTGCTGAGTTCTGAGAGTCGACGCACCCGCTGGCTATATTCGATTTGATGCGCGGAACTGCAAAACTTGCCAAGCGGATGTCCGAGCTCGGCGATTCGTTTACCGCAATGAAGACAAAACAAGGTTTCGGCCCGTAGTTGATTTTCGCATACGATTCCTGTTTCGCATCGCGCGGCGAGTCACAGTACCTATTGATGAAGAGGCTAGTCTTGGACGGCACCATCGGACTATTCTCAGCTTCTTTCAGCGACCGTAAGCTAGTGTGGCGAAGAATAGACGATGACCAAGGGGACCGTAGTTTCGATCAAGGTCGGTCCGTTTGCCGGGCTCACCGGTGTGGTCATTTCCACGTCCGGCGAACGCACTACAATCCGGATCATGTTGAAAGGGCGAGCCGTCCTGGTCGAACTGGACAAGAGTATGATACAGATGCCCGTTCGGCATGGAATACAGCACCTTCGTCAACGGACTCGCCCATTCTAAAATCCTAGCCCCCCGTCTTCTAACAATTGGGTTTCAACTTGGTTTATCCACGGTTTTTCAGAAGAGACAACCTAGTAAGTTATTGAATAAAAATGGGTTAAAGCTGTGGGAAACTATATTGAAAGGCAGTTTTCAGCTTGCTCAGTGCCCTCCCAGGGACGAGAATCACCAGTGACGTCAAGAGAGTTTTCGGCGCTGACTTGCACTGCATTGATTGTAGGAGAGTGCGCGGAAAACATTTTTGTGCCAAAATGACTTAGTTCATGTTTCGGCATGCCCTGAAAGGAAAGGGAGGGGAGCGATGAAATCGGATCGGCTCATGGTCTGGCGATTCGCGGCTGCTCCCGAAATGCTGAAAGCGCTGCACCACGAGGCGGAAACGCCTGATTGGCTGGTTCTGATCCCTCGTGCCCTCAACGGCCCCGACCTTGATGAGGTGATCCTCAAGGGAGCCAAACCCGGACAGGTAGCCCGCTATGAGACGCCGGACGGCGACACCGTTTATATAGGTACATCGCAGTTGGATGGACTTCCTCAGGGCTTGGCCGCGCTCGCCCGCCCGGCCGCAATGGCGGCAACTCACTCCAGGCGCAAGTAAGCAATCCCAGCCAGCCAGAATCAGAGTTCTGCAAGCCTTCGCTATTGCGCATGCCGTAATTGCATGGTAAAGTGCCTCAGTGTTTCCAGACGGGGATACCCAGAGAACGCACGCTAACGGAGCGCCCATCGGTTACGTTTTCATGTCTGGTTCGCGAATGTGGAAACTTGGGCTGCTCGGGTTCATAAGCGCGAGCGGCATGCTAGCGTGGGCTGCCGATAAGTTCACGCCGACTATCATCCCGCCTACGTTCCATGTACGTCTCGACGCGCCGCTTACGAGCTACAATTCCCCGGCTGGCACTGCGTTCACAGCGACCGTAATTTCTCCGCTGGAACTCGACGGTCAGCTGATCCTGCCGCAAGGGAGTCTGATCCACGGCACGGTGAAACGCGCATCGGCGGTGGGCTACGGCCTGGTGCATGAACGCGCACTGCTCGAACTTTCTTTTCAGGAGTACGAACTCGCCAGCGGCGAACGTTACCCGCTCGGAGCGCGCCTGGATTTTATTGAGAATGCCCGGGAACAAGTGGACTCGCGGGGGCGGATCAAGGGCGTGCTCGCGGCCAGCAATCCGCAGGGGCTGCTTCGAGGAATTTGGTTCCGGCCATCCGATGATTTCTTTTCTCACTCAGCGATAGGACTAACCGGCCTGGGCGGTGCGCTGTGGAGCCACTTCTCGCTGGGGCCGATCGGTGCTGCTGGCATGCTAGCCGCTCGCTACATCGCCTTTTCTCTCCCGGAACCCGAAATCCAGTTGCCGCAGGGTACGGAAATGCGGCTGCTGGCTACCAGCATTCCCGCCGACGCTCCCACCACGCCGGTAGCTCCTGAATTGGGCGTCGAGGAATCGCTGGCAGACTGGCTCCAGACGCATTCGCGGATCGTCATGAAACCGGATGGCAAACGTGCGGGCGATGTCATCAATCTGGCGTTTGTCGGCACCGCGGAGGAGTTGCAGAACGCGTTTACCGCCGCTGGCTGGTCGGCCACGGAACCTCGAACATTGCACAGCTTGTCCACTACGTACCGGGCTTACAACTCCATGAGCGGATATTCGACGGCTCCTGTATCGCCCCTGCTTTACGAAGGAGCCGAACCGGCTGTTGTCTTCCAGAAATCGTTTAACACGATTGCCAAGCGTCATCACATTCGCATTTGGCCCGCCGGTCTTTTCGAGGGGCAGGAAGTATGGCTGGGAGCGGCGACGCAGGATGCCGGGGTCCATTTCCAGTTGGCTTCGATGACTATCACGCACAAGATCGATCCGCAAACAGATGGGGAACGAAAGAAAGTGATCATGGATCTCAGCTTTGCGGCCTGCTCGCAGCGGATTGCGTTACTTGATCGTTCTCCGGATGCGAAAACCGTTGGGCATGCGCCGATTCAAACAGACGGCCGGCTTGCCGTTATCCGTCTTCGGTCGTGCGCCGGGAGTTCGTCGGAGGATGTTTCGTCGCAGGAAGAATCGCCATTTCGATCTCCCGGGTCCAAGGGCAAACGCATGGCTCGCCGGTTCGTGCTGGAAACGCGGCAATACTTTCTTCGCGACAACATGTACTACTGGGTTTACCGGGCAGCGATCTTGAGCCGCAAGACCGCTTCAGACCGGGAATAGGCTCAGTTTTCCGTTGGAGTCTTTCGAGCTTCCTCGACAACCAGCATGTCCAGCGGAGCTTTGCGGGCATTGAGTTTGAGCCCCACCTTCTGCATGGCTTCGAAAAGAGAGGGGAGCGTCGCGCCGTCGAGTAATCTCAGGGCCTCCGGTGGCAGAGTGAGGCCGGCTGATACGGCCGCCCGTACCAGCATGGCCCGGTAATCCTCCGCCGTGATTTCCAGAGTGAAATCGTAAGTCCCGGTTAGATCGGTCAGATCGACGATCGGACGGTCCGTATAGAGCTCCAGGGCACGAACCACATTGGCCATCGTTAGTTTCTTGCCCTCGAACCGGTTATTGGCCAACGTGTACGAAGACCCTCGCCCAAAATCGATGGAAATGCCCTGTGCCGAGCCGTTAACGTTGGTATTCGCCGGCGTATTGGCATCTGCTTTCGGCGCGTCCGGGTCAGGAGGGTTTGCCTGCATTTTCAATCCGCCTTTGGCGATCTCGAGCGCGTAAACCGGGAAATCTTTCTTCTCGCGGTGCATCTTCACCTGAAACCTGTCCTCGATCAAGCGCTGCAGCATTTCCGGCATCTGGGTCGTCGAAACTCCGGCTGGTATGGTTGCGGAGATATCGAACCGGTCGGAGGAAATCCAGTCCGGTCCTGAGATCTGGTACTGCTTCACCCGGTAGGCGGTGGCCATGAAGTACTTAAGCGTCAAGGAGACCCATCGAACCTGCGCGCCGTCGATATGCGCGCCGGCCGTAACGGTCACCTCCGGCGAAGGGGCTGAAGGCCGAATGGTGGCTACCTCGAATTCTGGCCGGGCCGGTTGCTGCCCCCAGCCGGCTATATTCGCGATCGCGAAAAGTAGCAAGGATTTTTGCATATTTAGTTTTCGGTCGGAGTCTTTCGACCGTCGTCCACAACAATCATATCCAGCGGCGCTTTGCGCGCGTCGAGCTTCAGGCCAGCCTTCTGAACGGCATCGAAAAGGGAGGGCGTGGAGGCGCCATCGAGTAACCTTAATGCCTCGGGAGGAAGGCTGACGCCGGCTGCTACGGCCGCATGGATCAGCATGGCCCGATAGTCTTCCTGCGTGACATCCAGGGTAACGTCATAAGCTCCCTTTAAATCTGTCATATCCACGATCGGGCGGTCCACAAAGCGCTCGAGGGTTCCGGCGATCATGGTTGTGGTCAGTCGCTTACCCTCGAACTTGTTGTTGCCGAATGTGTACGACGATCCTCGACCCAGATTGACGGAAACTCCCTGAGCATTTCCGCTCCCGGTGATGGTCAAGGGTGCCCTGGCATCGGCGTTTGCTGGATCCGGATCGGGCCCGGTTTCCTGCATCTTCAGGCCGCCCTTCGCTACTTCCAGCACGTAAACGGGAAAATCCTTCTTCTCGCGGTGCAGCTTGATCTGGAATCTGTCCTCGAGCAATCTCTGCATCATTTCCGGAATCTGAGTCGCCGTTCCCGGGGGCAAAGTCGCGGAGATATCGAAGCGGTCCGAACTGATCCAGTCCGGCCCTGAGATTTGGTATATCTTCACGCGATACGCGAGCCCGAGATAATCCTTAAGTGTAAGAAAGGCGGAGCGGAACTGCGCCCCGTCGATCCGAACTCCGGCCGTGACGCCCGCCTCGGGCGATTGAGCGGATGGCCGGATGGTGGCAACTTCAAACTCAGGTCGAGGCGAACCTTCCGGTTTGGGCGAACTCTGGGCGAATGCCGCAGTGGCGCCCAGAACGGCCAAAAGAACTTTCCCTGCCTGCAACTGTTGCATTACGAGCCTCTTTCTTCAGATGTTCGGAATCGATTTGCTCTGTCCGAAGACTAACATTACCCCTGCCGGCGGCTGGATTTACGTGATATTCGGCGACATACGTGTGGCCGCCGGCGAATGCCGGGCTTAAGCCGTCGGGTACGGCACGGATATCGAGCCCACGCTGGTTCGGCCGGCCTTACGGGCGGCGCGCAGGAGACGCAGAAAAACCTGGGCCGTGATGAAGGCGTCGCCGCCGGCGGTGTGGCGGTCGTGCGGCGGGATTCCGAACATGTCGCACAGCGCATCCAGGGTGAATCCTTGCGCCATGGGCCTATCCGCGAAGGCTCCATCGTCGTTCAACTGCAGGGTCAAATCCATCGTGTCCAAGGCGCGATTCTTGAGTTGCATGCCCCAGTGGCGCTCATAGCCCGCGTTGAGCGTCTGAATATCGTGGCCGATGTGATGGCCGACGATCACGCCGTCCCGCAGATAGTCGAGGAACAGCTCCAGCGCCTCGGGCTCGTCCATACCCTCGCTGGCTTCGTCGCGGGTGATGCCGTGAACCGTCACCGAAGCGTGGTTATAGTCCATCTTGAGCAGCACCTCGAAGGAATCGTCCAGCCGGATTTCGCCATCCTCGACCGCGACCGCGCCGATGGTGATGATCCGGTCGCGCCGCGGATCCAGTCCGGTGGTCTCGCTATCCAGGACTACAAAGCGGACCTCGGAGACGGGAGTATCATCGGTCCAGGAATTCTCAAAGTGGGCGAAGTAGCGATCCGCGTTCATGAGCTTGGGACGAACGTCGAGGTCGCCAGCTCCAACAGCCGCAGGATGGAGGAAAAGGCCGTTTTCATCAAACGCTGATCGATCTTCCCGAGCGCGGCGGGCGCGATCAGTGCCGTGCCGGCGACCGCCTGGTGGTAGAGCCCGATGCGGAACGCGTCCGCGGCATGCTTGAATACGTCCGCATTCTCCGAAGAGTCGCTTTCTTGTGAATTCAGCGCAGCCGCCTCCAGGCGTTCCAGTGTGTTGATCGGGACTCCTCCCTTACGCAATACAAAGACGCGGGCAGCATCGGAGATGGGGTTAATCACGAATTCCGCCAGATCCAGCGTCTCGCGCTCGGAACCGTCGCTCACCAGAACCAGGCCTTGAAAAACGGTAAGCGGCGGCAAGTGTGCAAGCGTGTCGTTCGCGAGCAAAGGAACCAGCATATCGGTTTCCCTCAGTTCCTGAGCGATGAAGGTTGTGATCTCGGACAGCAGCGACGGATCGCCGGACAATTCGCGCAAGTCGAAAAGTTCGCGCCGAGAGAACAAATCGTGTCCGTAGGGCTTGCGGATAGTGGCACCGAAAAAGCGTTTCCATTCCGACAGAGGCATGCAGGGATGTGAGCCCTCCGGCCAGACTGGAGCCGGGCCCTCCAGTCCGCAGGCACTCAAGAACGCGCCCGCCTGCCCAGTGACCGCGTTGAAATAGAGCGTCGCCGCTGTCGTGTCTTCGATGTTGTGGTCATCGTAGACCACGCCGATCTTAGGAGGCGCCAGCCGCAGGACCTCTCCCCGCGCCATGGTGCCGAAGGCCAGCCAGCAGAATCGCGCGGCAGGCGCTTCGATCCCAGCCGAGACGGCGTCCTGGTGGGCGAACCGGATGCAGGCGGCGGTGGATGCGGCCACAAGCTCGGTCGCGATGCGCGCACAGTCGTCCACATCTGACGATTGGGCCAAGCCATCCAGCACCATGCGGCTCCCCTGGCGGAGCAGCGGGGATAATTCAGCGACGCAGGTAGCGTCACGCACCAGGCGCAACAGAAGCGCCGGATTGCGATCGCAGAACAAGGCCAGGTCGGACGCGGTCAAAATTGCGTTCTCACCGACCGCCAGCGCCTCGGAATTCGTGCTCACCATCTTTCGGACGGCGCTGCGGGTCGTGAAAGCAACATCGATCGCGGGTAAGCCTGCACTTTTGGAGCCCGACGAGCGCGCTTGTAAGAAGTCCAGGCTGGGAGCCTCGGCGTCCAGCCATGAACGCCTGCCGATACCCGTCCCCAAAACGGAGAAGTGCGCCGCCAGATAGCGCTTCACGGCGGCGTGCCGCGTCGCGAGATCCTCGAAAGCGCCGGCGTCCAGGGCGTAGACGATCACATCGCACGTGGTTCGCGCCGAGGACATGTACGATCCCTCGCCCACGAATCGATCGAGCCCCAGCAGATCGCCTTCGCCCAACACGTCGCGTAGCTCGTTCGCTCCGGAGGTCTCGTCGACCAATTCCACCCGGCCCTGCTGGATGATCCACACCCAGGGAGTCTTGGCTTGGCCCTGGCGAAAAATGTATTCGTCGGACTCATGGAACTTCACGCGTCCGTGGCCGGCCAGCTCAATCAGGTGCTGTTCCGGAAGGGCGTCGAACGGCGCGTGGCTCTTGAGAAAGTCGGCAACGCGGTATCGAATGACCGAAGTGTTCATGGAGATCCAAGGATATTCGGATCGCTCGGGGACCGGGCAGCGACAGGGCCGATCATTCAGAATACACTGGGAGGCTGGGGGAAATTATGGCAAGAAAGCTTTCCGGGATGTGGCGGCTGGCTGCCGCCTTGACTCTCCTTGCGACGGCTCTGCTGGCCCATCATTCTTTTGGCGCGGAATACGACGCTACCAAACCCGTCACGCTTACGGGCGTGATCACAAAGATTGACTGGACCAACCCGCACAGCTACTTCTTCATTGACGTTAAGGACGACAAAGGCAAGGCGGCCAACTGGAAACTCGAAGGCTATCCTCCTAGCGTGCTATCGAGAACGGGCTGGAAGAAGGACGTCACCATGAAGGTGGGCGACACCGTGACGGTGTTCGGCTGGCACGCCCGCGACGGATCGAACTGGGCGCATTCCCGCGAGGTCACGTTCGCTAACGGCAAGAAGTTATTCTTCGGGCCGCCGGCAGGCACGGGTGATGGAGGAAACACTCCCGCGGTGGAGGTTTCAAAGTGATGCGTGCGTGGATTGTGCTAGCCGTGGTGCTGTGCGTGCCAATTTTCGCCCAGACGAAAAAATCTGTTCCCCGCGCCGCAGACGGGAAGCCGGATTTGACTGGAGTCTGGCAAGGTGGCAGCGACCGTCGCGGAAGCTGGGACGAAGCGAATACCGGTCTCGGGCTCGGCGGCACGGGTCTCGATCCTTCCGCGCCTGTCGTATTATCTTCGAACGATCGGCCGGCGGACCGCGAAGGCGCGCCCTACCAGCCCTGGGCCGCCCAGAAGGTTTTGGAGGCGTATAAAAGAAGAGGCATCGACGATCCTACGGCTCAGTGCCTGCCCTCGGGGATTCCTCGAATTGTGATGTTGGGGCTGTTTCCCCAGCAAATCATACAGACTCCGAAGCAGATTGTGATGCTCTACGAATATATGAACGTCTTCCGGGTGATTCCGCTGAATGCCAAGCATCCTGACGATCTGATCCCCGCCTACATGGGCAATTCCGCAGGGCACTGGGAGGGAGACACTCTGGTGGTGGACGTGACCGGCTTCAACGATAAGACCTGGCTTTCAGGCACTGGGACTTTTCATTCCGACCAGCTTCACATCACCGAGCGATTTACCCGCGTGAATAAAGACAGGATTAATTACGACGTGACCATGGAGGATCCCAAGGTGTTGACCAAGCCGTGGGTGCTTCATTCGAGCTTGATGCTGCGGGAAGGCACGCGCCTTCAGGAATACGTCTGCGCCGAGAACAACCAGGATCCAAGCAATTTCGAACAGCTCCTGAAGGACGGCGCAAAAATCTCGCGGCAGTAATTTCTTATTGCGCGAGCATCACCTGGCCTTGCCAAAATGCGGCCTTCTCTCCTGTCGGATCGAGCACGGTCACCTGGCATAGATACTCGCCGGGCGGTATCTTCTGAAGCGGGAAGCTGAATTTCAACGCCATCGTTTTCAGCCGGTTGTTCAGGCTCTCGGTGACCTGCATGGGCGGAGTCTCGAACGCCTTGGTCTGGCCGCGATAGAAGGTCACGAATGCAACCAGCGGGTGTGCGGTGTCCACTTTCTGTTGGTAGGCCTGAAGGTAGACGTACATATCCTGGTTCCGTGTGAAGACGCGCGTCACGCTCGGAATCAGTTTCATCCCTTCCTGCACCAGCGGATTCACGGACTGCTGAAGTTCCCCTTTAGCCTTGTCCTTGGCCGCATTGAAGACCGCTTCCCGCATATCCTGTCGCTGGCTGCTCAAAACCACGGAACTGATCGCGATGCGCTTCTCCTCCTTATTCAGGTTGGGAACCACGAAGGTGGTCTGGTACGTTCCGATGCGGCCCGTCTCGGCGTCGCGTACCAGCATCTTGATCGTCTTCTTACCCGGAAGCAGCGTAAAGCCCGTATCGTACGCGAAAGGCCGCTTGGTGAGCTCCGCGGCTGTAGAATCGCTCAGCTTTACATCAACTTTGTCGCGGACGTTCGACTCCGTGCTGCCGAATTCATCTTTGACCTCCCCGATGAAATCGAGCAGAGTGTGTTCCGCGCCTTTCCGTTTGGCCAGAGCCAACTCGTTTCCGGGGATCTTGACCGACACCGGAATATAATATTCCGCATTATTCAGTTGAAAATAGCCGACCTCCATGGCGAAGGTTAACTCGGTGACTGGATCGCCAAGCATGAGCGCGTCCTCGAGCTGCCGTTCTTTATCGGCGGTCGAGAATTTGCTGAAGTCCTTGCCTGCATAGTAGCCTTGCCGGTAGTCCAGGTCGCCGGAGAGGCCCTCGCGCAGCGAAATCTTGATGCGGCGGAATTTCCCGTCGAGGTTAGCATTGCTAGTGTAGTATCCGATGATGTAGTAGCTCGAAAAAGCCTTTTGGGCGTTTACGATACCCATGGAAAGGTCGTTCACATCCAGGAGGGCTTTGCCGCCGGTGTCGGCCGCGAGCGTCCACAAAGTATCCTGAGTCCTCTGGAGATTGGTCATCGCGGCCATGGCGGACGCTCCGGTATACATGGCCTGGCCGCCGGGGGAGCCCTTGCTGGCGTCGCCCAGGGGCGCTGAAGCCGTGAGGCCGCGAGCGTCGACTGACCAGAGCTGAACTCCTGCCTTGATCGCCGCGTTAGTGGTCGCGTGCAGTTGCGCCTGATTGTTGGCGCCGTTCAGCCGCAGTCCGCTGGCGAAGTAGATCAGCGCTTTCTTTTCGTTCAGCTTGCCCAGCATGGTCGCGGCGGTCTGCAACGCCGAAAGCTCGCGATCGGTGAAGAAGATATTGAACTCCGAATCGTTCTGCCCGAACGCCGCGCCGGTATCCGCGCTGCTATCGTCGGTGAGCGTCGCGTTCTCATCCTCACCTACGACCATGGTTTCGATAATGCTCAATAAGCGTTCCCGATCTTCGGTGAAATCCTGAAGAACACGAACCGAGCCGTTGTCGAACATCATGATGGCCACGAGATCGGACGTCGTCATCTGTGTCCGGATGAACTTTTGAGCCGCATCCAGGGCCCGCAGCTGGTCCGGTATCGGCATCGAGACCATGTCGAAATATAGAGCCAGGAGCCTTCGGTCGCGATAACGAACGTCTCCTGGACGTTCGGGTGCGATCTGCGTCCTGGGGAGCTTCGGCATGGGAGCTGCCGCAGGCACCGGGGCGGTCGAGAGGATCACATCTGCAGGGGTCTCCGGCAGCTTCTGATATTCGGCGAATGAGATGGTCTGTGGCACGCCATCTTCAGTGACGATGAAATCCTTCGCGGTGAGTCCTTCGATCGGCTTGCCGCTCTTGTCTTTGACGCCGACGGTTTCGATGACCAGTTGGGTGGAGGTTTTGAAGGTCGCTACCCCGTCAGGACCCACGGCGGGATTCTGCGCCGGGGCGCTCGCGGGCTGTTGAGCGCCGGCCCGCTCTCGAACGCCCATGGCGAGCGCGATCAGGAAGCACATTGTCAGAACTCGGCGTGTCTTCATTAGAATGTCACTCGTAGGGTGGTTTGCAAGCTCCGCATTGCGTTCGTGCCACTGGGTAGCCCGAACTGTGCACTTGAGATCACAGTAACCCAACTGGGGAAGGTCGGGTGATTCAGCGTGTTCGTGGAGTCAATTCGTAAGGTGGCGCTAAACCGGTCGTTGATGCGAAACGTACGTTGCATGGACGCGTTCAGTGAAAACTGTGGCGGCCCGGTAATGGTGTTTCTTCCCGCATTTCCCCACTGGCCGGAAGCCGGCGCAGTGTAGGCTGCCGGATTCAGGGATAGTCCCGAAGGCGCGTCATAAATCGAAGCTCCGGTGTAGTTTGGACGGATGCCTGTCACTCCCGTGCCCGGCACCACCACTTGATAAACCGGCGTTAGAGGCAGACCGGTCGCCGCGTTGACCTGCGTGGATGCGGTCCATTCTTTTATTACAGCCCCTCTCCATCCACTCAGCAGCGATCCGCCGTGCAATCCCATGCCGGTGGTGTATTGCATGGTGTAGGACAGGACGTGCCGCTGGTCGAAATTCGAGCGGGCGCGTTCCGCGCTCAGGTCCAGCCAATTCTGGGCGACCAGAGATCCTCCCGTGCCCCGGCCGCCTAACGCGGCATCATCGATCGATTTCGAGAAGGTGTACGTAAGCTCCGCCGTGAGTCCGCTCCGCAACCGGCGACGCATTTGGAGCGTCCCCGCGTGCCGGATCGAATTCCCGTTAGAGGTGAGGTAGGTGAATCCCGAGGGGCATCCCGGGCAGGGGTCGACGCCTCCAGGGGCGTATGAATTCGGATAAAACTGCTGCTGCGAACGCGTGCCCTTGGTCCCCGCGTAGGTTGCGACCATTTGCAGCGCGAAGGGCAGGTCGCGTTGAACCGACGTTTGCCAGGTCTGGATGTAGCCGGTCTTGAAATTAGGATCGACAGCGAACGTGTTCGGGGTGATATTGGGATCGCCGATAAAGCCGTTCGCCAGCGTGAGCGGAGTTGCGGGCGTATTCTGGACTCGCAAGCTTTTCGATAGCGGCGACTGCTGCGCCATCTGGTTCGCAATGGCTTGGTAGATCGAGGTGTCGAAGTAGACGCCATAGTTGGCACGGACCACCATGGACGAGGCGGAGAACGGTCGCCAGGACATCGCGATTCTGGGCGCGATATTGTTCTTATCCGGACGAATCAGCGAACCGGGGTAGCTCTGTTGCGTCAGCGAACCCGTGGGGCTCGATCCGAGCACTGGCGCAACCGCGGTGAACCCCGGAGCCACGTCCAGATTCACCAAGCGGCCGTATAGTTCGGAAATCGGGGAGTTGTATTCCCAGCGCAAACCGACATTCAGCGTGAACGACGACCGCATGCGCCAATCGTCCTGGACGAACGAGTCATAGCTGGAGGAGCGGAAGTATTTGTCGGCGTTTCCGAAAGCGATGGAAGCGGTATCGGGCACGCCCATCAGGAACCCCGCGAAATCCGAACCGGTAGCCAGCCCGTTAAACTGGAACGACCCCCGCGGGTCTTGTTGCGAAAACGAATTGAACTGCTGCCGGCGGAAGTCCGCTCCATAGGTGAAATTGTGGCGCCCGTGATTCCACAGGCCATCAAACGAAACACCGTCCGTTTGGTTGTGAATCGCCGAGTACTGCGAATCGCTCAGCCCCGTAATCCCACTGGAAAAAGAGAGCGCTGGCGGGCCGTAATTGATGGGCTGCTGATTATTCCCGGTGATGCCTGCTTGGCCGGAGATGTTACCGTCGGGACGATTGGAGAAAAAAGGTATGTTCGTCGACGAGAACCGGCTGAACTGATAACCGAAATTGACAAAGGCTCGCGGCGTGAACGAATGTCTGAAGTTCAGTTGCAGATTCATGCCTAACGTCCTGCCGTTGTCCAAAAACCCGAACAGGTTCGTATTATCCGTACGAGTGCTCTGCAATCCCAGCACCCCCGAGTATTGATTCTTCTTGACCTGCTTGTTCATCCGGCCTTGTACGCTGTCCTGATGCTGGCCGCTGATCAACGGAATCTGGTAGTTGTAACGCGTGCTTCCGGTGAAATTGGGCAACGGGTAGAGGTTCAGCAACGCCAGAGCTTGCGGGCTGATTTGCGACGCCGGTATCGTGACGCCCGGAAGGTCGCCGGCGCGCTGTGCGGCGGTCGGCATTAGCCCGGTTTGCGTCGACGCATTCCGATTGTGCAGCCACTGGTAGTTGACCGTGAAATTCGGCCCGTTCCGTGTGAGCAGGTGGGGAATCTTCAGCGGACCCCCGAACGAGGCGAGCCCCGTAATGCGGTTGTAACCCGGCTTGGGCGTGTCCTGACCGGTGAGCGAATACGAGCGCGCATCCAGAGAAGAATTGTCCAGAGTGAATCCGAGACTTCCGTTGTATAGCGATCGCACTCCGCGACGATTGTTGCCGAACGCTTGGAGCTGCGCAAACGGCGAACTGGCCCCGTTGTTCACGCTTCCATTAATCAGGAGTCCATCGGCCGCGCGCTGGCTCGCTGCGCTGGTTTCCTGAGGAGCCGCGTTATCGGCCGCAGGCGCGGGAGCGTCATTGTTCCGAGCGGGTGCCGCGTTCAGATCCGTGCGCTGAAACGCCGTTGCCGTATTCGTCGGCGCCGGAGCTGCCTTGCCATTACGAGACGGTTTCGCGGGAGCCGCTGTCGGGGCCGTAGCCGAAGCCGGAGTCTCCGCGACCTGCAGCCGGGGAGGAGCCGGCGTCACGATCGCGGAGATTTCCTGGGCCGGGAGCAACTTCAAGTCCCAGTCGGATGCGGCAGCTCCAGCACCGA
>Ga0265314_10003121_pt1 | contig 16288 bp, 8 predicted proteins | sample 4126metaG_FD_203106 | JGI IMG/M metagenome (GOLD analysis project Ga0265314, IMG submission 203106) | Rhizosphere microbial communities from Carex aquatilis grown in University of Washington, Seatle, WA, United States - 4-1-26 metaG | ecosystem: Host-associated > Plants > Roots > Rhizosphere >... | reverse complement strand
CGCGCCCAGAACCTGCCAGATACCGATGCCATATAACCACGCAGCGGCCACTCCGCCAACCGAAGTACCGATCACCCCTCCATAGAATCCCAATGGCCGCAGCAGAGCTGGCGAACCTTCGATGAATTGTGCCCAGATTGCGGCTCCGATGGTTCCCCCGAGGAAGATGGCGACGGGAATCATGTCCTTGCCCGGTCCCAGCAGCGTGTCAAGAATCCAGATTCCGAGGAACACTCCGGCAGCCGCGTAGGCTCCGTGGTTTATAACCCGTACTGGTCCGATTCGCCACTCCCGCCAGGAGTTTGCAATGACCTCGGATAAATTGCGCAGGGATGACCAGATCCGCTCTATCCGAACGACTATCCAGACGACGAGAAAACTGGCGAGAACATCCATCAGGGCATGCATTCCAGTAGTCACGCAGCTCGCCGCCACCAAAACTGCCCAGAGGCGCCACAGCCGCCTTTGCCAAGGCTCTCGGCCCAGGACCTCGGCGGCCAGAAAGGCCCATATGACGTGATAGGAAGGAAACGCCGCCGCGGCACTGTCGTGGGCGCGGTCGAAATTCAACAGGGCCCCCAATGCTCCGCTCACGGCAAACGGACGCGGTGGAGCGATCAACGGCATCGCAAGGTAGAGGGGAAAGACGATCGCCATGGAGAGCAAGGCTCGACTTGAGAACCAGCGAAGAGTCTGTCTCGACCGGGCGATCAGCGGAACTAGCACCACGACAACGTAGACGCTGCCATAAAGAATTTCTGTCCATGGCCACACTTGCAGCCGCGATTCAAACGGTAGATAGGCTACCTTCGCGTCCACCGGAATTCCCAGCGCGATCACAGCCTCGTAAAGAACGAACCAAGGCAACAGCACAGTCAGATAGCAACGTAACCGCTCCACCAAGGTCGGCTGAGATCGATCGTCAGGCGGAAGCAAACGTTGTTCTGGAATGGCATCGCCGAAGCGTGCATGCATGTCGGGAAGTTCGTATCCGAGAACCAGCGCCGCACTAGCGAGGATTACGGTCGTCGACACCAGCCATAACCCACTGGCCGAGCCTACGGCGATCGCGACGCCCACGCACACAGACGCGAACCCAACGTAGATAGGGTGTGAGAACACGCGGTAGATTCCGCCGGAGACATAGCGCGGAGGAGGAAACGCATTCATCGGCAGGCCGCCGCCAAGCCACCACAGCGACGCTGTCCCCAGACCCATCAACCACAGCCCAACTCCGGCCGTAACCAGCCCCCATGACAAAGAATGCACTGGCCGCAGCGCGACAACGTCGCTCGTTTTGGCCGCCCAGACCACTAGCAGAAGTGGAAGGAAACCCACGAAGAGCAATCCGTAGAGCAGCTTCGCCACTGCAAGCTTTCTCAGTCTGTCCACTTCACGACCTCGTGGATTGCATAACCCGAACTCTCGGCGCCCGAGGAATGCATTACTCCTCGGCTCCGCCACTTGCATTCCCTTATCGACAGCATGCTTCGGGGAAGTAACTCAGCAAGACGAGAGATCCCTGGAAATACGGTGTCTCCCAACCGACCCCGACGCAGAACCAATCCACGATCAAGTTCCAGCCGCGAGTCCGAGTCAGCAAACACAATTGCCGATTCGGTGACGGACTTGACCTGCCGTTCCTCGCCGTTGTGGAAGACGACGCGTTGGTGGTGCGGACCCCGCCAATCAATCCATACAATAGCATCCCGGTCGGAAAGAAATCGGCCCCAGTGCAGTTCGCTCATAGGCAACTTCCATGGCGGAACGGAAAGGGTCAAGCATTCCGCGTATCCGCGTCCGGTGATCCTGGTTGTGCCTCGAAAAAGCAGGTCAACTTGAGACATCGGTTGCCAACAGCGCCAGTCGACTGAACCGCTCTCACTTTCGAAGATTGTCCTTTGAATGGGCGATCTCAACCCTTGCCACGTGCCTTCAACATCCAACTGCGGCAGGCTGACGGTTATCGTTCGGTCTTGAACCTCAGGCATCGCGCCGCCACGCAGAGAAGAAGCAGAACCAACCACGCCGCCGAGGACCGTGAGTAGGCTTCCATAGTGGACCGTGATTGCGTTCCAGCGGAGATCGGCAACATACAAGATCACTGCATCGCCACTCTCCGCGACGCAGTCCAGGTACCACTTGGTGAGGAGAAAAGAAGTCTTCACGGAGTTCCTCTTTGTTTTCGAAAACGTCCGGCATTGTGCGAACGTTTGCTTCCTATGCGCGGCCGAAGGGCCACCGGGAACAGTGTTTCGACGATTGCAAGTTTCACATCCAAGACTCTACGCCGGGATGGGCACACAGTGCGCGTTCTTGCCGCAAAATCGCGGTTTCGCGCACTGGCGGGCCGACAGTAGATGTGGCGGAGCTCTTGTCACGGTCATCGCCGGGTGCGTAAGTCAACTTCTCTTAAGGGGTTCAGACAAACCCATCTCCCACAGCGGCCTGCGAGGTTCTGCGATGCCGTGCCAGCGCCGGCTTCTGCTATTCTTCTCCACCAGAGGAAAATGCGACCAAAATCGATCTCCACTTCATCGCCGGGAAATGATCCTGCTCTGCTTGCCGCCATCTCTCTCACAAGTTTCTCCACGCTGCTGCTTGAGTTAGCGCTGACACGGCTGTTTTCCGTGGTGCTGTTTTATCATTTCGCGTTCCTTGCGATTTCGGTCGCGCTGCTGGGCCTTGGCGCCGGGGGTGTGTTCGCCTATCTCTGGCGGAACTGGCTGGCCCGCTTCGAGACGCGGCGACTGGCGGCGGCGCTATCGAGCGGCAACGCGGCCGCCATCGTCCTCACTCTGTTGGTGGTGCTGCACGTTCCAGTTTCTCTGGATCTGTCGCGTGGTAATTTGTTTCATCTGGCCCAGATGTATCTGACCTCGGCGGTTCCTTTCTTTCTCACTGGCCTCACTTTCTCGGTTGTCTTCGCGCGCGAGACGCGGCATGTGACGCGCCTTTACGGCGCCGATTTGCTCGGCGGAGCGTTGGCCTGCCTGGCAGTGATTCCGTTGCTGAACTGGCTCGGCGGACCCAATGCCCTGTTGTTCGCAGCGTTTGCCTCCGGCGTTGCGGCCATGGTGTGGAAGCGAAAATACCCGCGGTGGGGACGGTTTCGCTCATGGTCCGACTGGCAAGGCCTGGTGGCGGCCTTGTGTCTCGTGCTCATCGCCTTCAACCACTCGGGGCGCCTGTTCGACGTCATTTATGCCAAGGGTCTGTTCCGCGACCGATCGCGGGTCGAATTTGCGAAGTGGAACGCCATTTCGCGCGTGGAAGTGGACACCCAAGGCTACGCCAAGGTTATCGTCATTGATGCCGACGCGAACACTTACATCACGAATACCGACCCGCATTCCTGGGGAGCGGAATGGAAGAGGAGCTTGATGGCCTCGGTGCCGGCACTCGCCAACGTGCTGCGGCCCCACGGCGATTTCGCCATCATCGGTCCGGGCGGCGGCGTGGACGTCCTGCGCGCCGTGGCCAACGGCAGTCCGAATGTGACGGGGATCGAAATCAATCCCATCATTGCCGACACGATCATGCGCGAGCGCTACGCCGACTTCTCGTATCGCCTGTACCAGCAGCCTGAGGTCCACATTCGCGTCACCGATGGCCGCTCTTTTATTCGAAGTTCAAAGCAAAAGTATGACGTCATCCAGATGACGCTGGTCGACACCTGGGCTTCGACTGCGGCCGGCGCCTTCGCGCTCAGCGAGAATAGCCTGTACACGGTCGACGCCTTCCGCGAGTACTTCGAGCACCTCAAGCCCGATGGCATGATCGCAATCACGCGCTGGGAATTCCGCCAGCCGCGCGAGGCGCTGCGCGTCGTCTCGGTCGCCATGGAGGCGCTGCATCAACTCGGGGTGCAGAATCCCGCCTCAAACTTCATGGTGGTTGCGGGCGATGAACTGGACGAAGACGGCATCCCGGTGGTGGTCCTGGCGAAGAAATCCGCCTTCACCGGCGCGGAAGAAGCTGCGGTCACGCAGCACCTGGATCTGAATGATGATCTCAATCCACTCTACCTCCCTTCCGACCATGGCAAGAATCCGTTTTCGGCCCTGATCGCGCGCAACGACCCGTGGGCCTTCGCCCGCGACTATGCCTATAACGTGTCCCCTGTCAGCGACAACGCGCCCTTCTTTTTCTTCACCCTCAAGACGGGACAGATCTTGAACGAGAGCCTGGAGCAGGGCATCGATTGGAAGGTCAACCTGGGCGTCGTCGTTCTCGGCATGGTTCTGCTGATTTCTGTCGCCGCTGTGCTGGGCTTTCTAATTCTTCCGATGCTCTTCGCCAGCGGCAGGTCGGCTGGTTCCCGCTCCTGGCTGTCGTTGCTGTACTTCGTGGCCGTCGGGTTGGGTTACATTCTGGTGGAGATCGCCTTTATTCAGAGGTTCGTGCTATTTCTCGGGCACCCGACCTACGCGCTGACCGTGGTCATCTTTCTGCTGTTGCTTTCGAGCGGCGGCGGCAGCCTGCTTTCCCGGCGCTGGCTCCCGAGGCCCGCGCAAGTGTGGGTACCTTTGCTGCTGCTGGTGGGAGCGATCTGTGCGTATGTCCTGGCGCTCCCGGCCCTGCTGAATGCCTTGGTAGGCCTGCCGTTCGCCGTCAAGTTGCTGGTCAGCGGACTGATCCTGATTCCCCTGGGCTTGGCTATGGGCATGCCCTTTCCGACTGGGTTGCGTGCGCTGGCCAGTGCGGCGGAGACCAGCGGCGGGAATTCTGGAAATGCAGTGGAGTGGGCGTGGGCGATGAACGCGGCTTCCAGCGTGCTCGGTTCGGTGCTCGCCATGGTGATCGCGATTCACTGGGGGCTGAACATCACATTGGCGTGCGGAGCCGGCGCCTACCTTGCGGCGGTGGCGCTATCGCCAGTCCTGCAGCCGGCGCGAGGCGCCGTCCCTAGCGGGACTTGATCTGCCCACTTCCGGCTTCCCGGCACTCACGTGCCGGGCTTTCCTGTTCTGCCGCTTCGCGGCTGGAGGTATCGCAGCATCACTGTTTCACTCGGCCTCAAGCTACGACACAGGCTCCTCTGGCACTCTAGGATAAACTTGCGTTTTACCCTGCTTGGCAGGGAGTTCCTGGAATTAGTCGAGGAGGAAGCGGCTTGCCACTCAACCGGGATGCGCTTTGGTACAAGGACGCGATCATCTACCAGGTCCACGTCCGTACTTTCCGCGATAGCAATGGGGATGGCATCGGCGATTTTCAAGGGCTTGAGGAGAAGCTCGACTACCTCCAGGAACTGGGGATCAACGCGATCTGGCTCATGCCGTTCTTCCCTTCCCCTCTGCGGGACGATGGCTACGACATCTCGGATTACAACTCCGTCAATTCCAGCTATGGAACATTGGAAGACTTCCGGAAGTTCCTGGAGTCAGCCCACGATCGAGGAATCCGCGTCATTATCGAAATGGTGCTGAATCACACCTCCGATCAGCATCCGTGGTTTCAAGAGTCGCGAAGTTCGCGGGATAATCCACACCGCGATTGGTACGTCTGGAGCGATACCGACACCGGGTACAAGGGAGCCCGCATCATCTTCCTGGACACCGAAAAATCCAACTGGGCGTGGGACCCGATTTCGAAATCCTTCTATTGGCATCGCTTCTTTAGTCACCAGCCCGATCTCAACTACGACAATCCTGCGGTTCGGGAACAGATGTGGAATGTGATGAAGTTCTGGCTGGAGATGGGGGTTGACGGCTTCCGGCTCGACGCAGTGCCGTACCTGGTGGAACGGGAGGGCACAAATTGCGAGAACTTGCCGGAGACGCACGCGGTCCTTAAGGAACTGCGGCGAAAGCTCGATGAACAATTCCCCGGCAGGATGCTTCTGGCGGAGGCCAATCAGTGGCCCGCGGATCTTCGTCCATATTTCGGTGACGGAGATGAATTCCACATGGCGTTTCATTTTCCGTTGATGCCCCGGATGTTTATGGGGCTGAAGTTGGAAGATCGCAAGCCCATCACTGAAATCCTGCAGCAGACGCCGGAGATCCCGCCCGCATGCCAGTGGTGCCTGTTCCTGCGCAACCATGACGAGCTGACCCTGGAAATGGTCACCGACGTGGAACGTGACTACATGTACGACACCTACGCCGAAAACAAGACGATGCGGCTGAACCTCGGAATTCGGAGGCGGCTCGCTCCCTTGTTGGACAACGACCGCCGGCGCATAGAGTTGATGAATGGGATGCTGATGTCGTTGCCGGGCACTCCTATCATTTATTACGGCGATGAAATTGGAATGGGCGATAACATCAATCTAGGCGACCGTAACGGAGTAAGGACTCCGATGCAGTGGAACGGGGGGACGAACGGCGGCTTTTCTACCGCCGCCCCAGAGCATCTGTGTGCCCCCCTTATCCAGGATCCGGTCTATGGTTATCCGGCGGTGAACGTGTTGCGGCAAAACGCGAGCGAACACTTGCTTCTCAATTGGATGCGAAGCATCATAGCGGTTCGCGGATCGACCGGCGTGTTTGGCCGGGGATCGATTGAGTTTCTCTATCCCGCCAATCACAGAATACTGGCCTATGTGCGGCGGCTGGGAAACGAAGCGGTCCTGGTGGTCAACAATCTTTCGAGCACCGCGCAAGCAGTCGAACTGGATCTTCGGCGCTACAAAGGAAACATTCTGATCGAGATGTCAGGCAAGAATATGTTTCCGCGTGTGGGCGATCTGCCCTATCTGCTAACCATGGGGCCCTACCAGTTTTACTGGTTTCGGCTGCGACGAATCTGAGCAAGTGTAGCTCGTGAAGACGATGTCACATTGACGCGCGTCCAGGCCTGGGCACGCGGCAGTACTTCGAACGGAGATGAAATTGGCAGAGGAGAGCTTTCTTACGGACGATTTTCTTCGCCAACTGATCAACGTCGGCGAAGTGGACATCATTGTGGGCCTGCCCACTCACAATAACGCCAAAACTGTCGGGCCGATCGTCCACACCATTCAGAGCGGCATCCTGCGCGGGTTTCCCCGGGAGCGAGCCGTGATCATCAACGCCGACGGGGGGTCGCGTGATGGCACTCCCAAGCTAGTCACAGGCGTCTCTATCGATGACGTGCGTCCCGCCTCCAACTTGCGCGCGCTCCGCACGCTGCATTCCATCAGCACCAAGTATGCGAGCAGCCCGGCGAGTGGAGTTGCGTTGCGGACCATTCTGGCTGCCGCCGAACTGCTCCGCGCCAAGGCCTGTGTGATGATGTCACCCGAGTCCGCCAGCATCGAACCCGAATGGCTCTCCAAGCTTCTGCGTCCCATTTATAACGACGGCTTCGATCTGGTGACCCCCACCTATCGCAGACATAAGTTTGAAGGGCTGCTCATCACGAATTTTCTGTACCCGATGACCCGCGCACTTTACGGGTTAAGAATCCGGGAGGCATACGCGCCTGAGTTCGGATTCTCCGGCCGTTTCGGAAGTCACTTCCTTGAACAAAATGTCTGGAATGACGGAACCGAGGGGTCCGGTGTCGAGCTCCGCTTCACCCTGGCTGCGATCACCGGACGATACCTTATCGGCCAGTCCTTCCTTGGAGAAAAAGATCACATCGAGCGCAGCGCCGCTGAACTGGTGCCGGTGCTGCGACAAACGGTTGGCACCCTGTTCTCCGCATTGGAGGCAGACTTCCCCGTCTGGAGTGCCGTGGCCGGTTCCCAGTTGCCCCCCACTACCGGGGCCGACCATGAAATGCTTCTGGACCCGCTGCGAGTAAACCGGAAACGATTGCGAGAGATGTTCGCGACCGGAGTCGCTGAATTGGAGTCGGTCTTTCAGTCCATTCTTTCCCCCTCCACGCTGGCAGAACTCCAGCGCATCGCTCGCCTGGGAGACGAGGAGTTTCATTACCCAGCGGAATTGTGGGTCAGGACGGTTTACGAGTTTGCCGCCTCGTACAGGAAGTCCGTAATCAGCCGGGATCATATCATCCAGGCTTTAGCGCCGCTTTTCCGCGGTAGAGTGTTCACGTTCCTGATGGAGAACCGCAACGCTTCCGCCGACGAGGTCGAAAATAATATTGAAGGTCTATGCCTTGAGTTCGAGCGATTGAAACCGTATCTGCTGCAGCTGTGGAAATAATAGAGAGTGAGGCAACTATGCGGGAAATGATTATCAGCGAACTGAGTCAGGCGCTGCACGAGATTGCCAGAGATTTCGCCCACTTCCTTCCTCGTCTTATCGTGATGCTGATCCTCGTACTTGCGGGCTGGGCGATCGCCTACGCTGTAAAGGCGATTCTGCGCAGTATTCTGAGGCTGATTAAGTTCGACAAACTTTCAGAAAACGCGGGCGCTTCTCAACTGCTCGCCAAGGCCGCATTGCCTTCGGCGACGGAAGTGTTGAGCCGCTTCGTCTTCTGGGTGACCTTGGTAGGCTTCATTCTGCTGGGTGTGCGCGCGCTCGGGATCCTGGGACTGCAGGAGCAAATCGCGAAATTCTTCGTTTTCCTGCCGCGTCTATTCGTCGCCATCTTCATCCTGTTTTTCGGACTGCTGGCGGCCAGCTTCTTTTCTCGCGCCGCTTTATTGGCGGCGGTCAATGCGAATGTACCATCACCCCGGGTTTTGAGCCTCGCTCTCCGCACCATCATCATTGTCTTCGTGTTGTCGATCGTCTTTGAAGAACTGGGTCTGGCGGAGCAGACCATGCTGGTTGCCTTCGGGATTGCCTTCGGAGCGCTGATGCTCGGCCTGGCCATCGCGTTCGGCATGGGGGGCCGAGACTTGGCCCGGCGTTTTCTGGAGAGGAAGTTCGTTCGCGGAAAGAAAGAGGAGAATGAAGACGAACTGTCACCGCTCTAGTCCGTAAAATCGGGCAGAAAAATGCAACTAACCTTCCGTTGCGGTAGGATGAAATCTCGTTGTTACTCTGTTTGGGGCGACTGCCATGCGACTACTCAGCATCCGGCTCATTGTTTCCCTCATCGTGGGCATCACGCTGGTCTCGCTCTCTTCCTCGTATTACGAGGCGCTGGGTGAGAAGCGTGGCCTGCGCCGGGACTTGGAGCGGCGCGCCGAGGTATTGGGCGAAAGCCTCGCGGGAAATGTCGAAAGCGGCCTGGAGAAAGATTCGCTACAGGATTTGCAGCGCATCGTAGAGCACTTCGGGAACCGGGAGCATCTTTCGGGCCTGGCTATCTATGGCCCGCAGGGCGATTTGCTGGCAGTTACACCGGAGCTCAAATCCACGCTGGCTGCCGTTCCCTCCGTAATGTCTCAAGCCTTGAGCGAGAACCATGGAGTCGGCGCGTTTCAACGAGTGGGCGACGCCTCGCTGCATATCTACGCTCTGCCTCTTCACCAGCACGACCAAGTCATCGGTGGCCTCGCGATCGTTCACGATGCCGGCTATATTCGGGCGGAGAGCCTTCACATCTGGCGCGAAACATTCCTGCGCGCGCTGGCCCATGTGTTTCTCATCGTGCTGATCACGCTGTTGATTGTTCGCTGGAGCATTGCCGGACCCATCGCACGCACGGCGCAGTGGATGCGCGCTTTGCGGACAGGGCGAGTCTCTTCACGCCAGAGCGCCACCGATCTGGATCTTTTTCGTCCCCTGGTGCGTGAGGTCGCCGCCTTCGCCGAAAGCCTTACCCGGGCGCGGTCAGCGGCCGAGACGGAAGCCCGTCTGCGGGAGACGGGTGAATCTCTGTGGACAGCCGACCGGTTGGCCGTGCACGTGCGCACACGGCTCGACGATGGGCGTCTTTTTGTCGTGTCGAATCGCGAGCCGTACGTGCACATGCGGCGCGGCAAATCGGTGGAAGTGATTGTGCCGCCCAGCGGCGTGGTCACGGCAATCGAGCCCATACTGCGCGCCTGTGACGGAACCTGGATTGCCCATGGCAATGGCGATGCCGATCTCGAGACGGTCGATGAGCACAGCCGGCTGCGCGTGCCTCCCGAAGATCCTCACTACAGCTTGCGACGGGTCTGGTTGAGCAAGGCCGAAGAAGAAGGCTATTACTACGGATTTGCCAACGAGGGAATCTGGCCGCTCTGTCATATCGCGCACACCCGCCCCATCTTTCGCGCGGAGGACTGGAAATACTATCAGTCCGTAAACCTGAAGTTCGCCGATGCGCTGCTCGAAGAGATGAAGGACGTAAAGAAGCCCATCGTGCTGGTGCAGGATTACCACTTCGCGCTACTGCCCCGGCTGATCAAGGAAAAAAGACCGGAGGCCAGGGTGGCAATCTTCTGGCACATCCCGTGGCCCACACCGGAGGCATTTGACATCTCCCCGTGGCGGCGCGAACTGATCGATGGCCTGCTCGGCGCCGATCTGATCGGGTTTCACATCCAGTCGCACTGCAACAACTTCCTGCAGACGGTGGATCGGGTAGTGGAATCACGCGTCGATTGGGAACACTTTTCGGTGAGACGCCGGGATCATCTTACCCTGGTGCGCCCCTTCCCCATCAGTGTGGACTTCACGGATGTACAGCAGCCGGAGTCGAGGCAGGATTCTTATACCGAACGCTCCACTTTGCTCAAGGCCCTCGGGGTTGAGGCTGCCTACATGGGTGTGGGCGTGGACCGGGTCGATTACACCAAAGGCATTCTGGAGCGCTTTCTGGCTATAGAGCGTTTTCTGGAGAAGTATCCCTCCTATCAGGGCCAGTTCACGTTTGTGCAGATCGGCGCTCCCAGCCGCAGCCACCTCAAGCGCTATCACGATCTGATGGCGGAGGTGGAAGCGGAAGCCGATCGCATCAACTGGCGGTTCCAGACGGACAAATGGAAGCCCATCGTCTTTCTGAACCGGCAGCATAGCCACCGGGAGATTCAAAGCTACTACCGCGGCGCGGACTTATGCCTGGTTACTTCGCTGCACGATGGCATGAACCTGGTCGCAAAAGAATTCGTGGCTTCCCGGCATGACGAGAGGGGCGTTCTAATCCTCAGTTGTTTCACCGGCGCCGCCCAGGAGTTGCCCGATGCCTTGCAGATAAATCCCTACGATATCGATCAGACGGCGGAGGCGATTCGTTGCGCTCTTGCTATGGAGCCGGAGGAAAAGGAATTGCGGATGCGACGCATGCGGAAGACGGTCAGGGAACACAACGTCTACCGCTGGGCAGGAAGCCTCATCGCAGCACTCTGTGAGTTGCGCCTGGACGCGTCGGACGAAAGCAAGGAGAAGCCCCGGGCCAGTACTGCTGCCCAGGGATGAGGAGCGTGTGGTTGTCGCGCAACGTTAATCCAATCGAAGTCGAGCAGTTCATGAACGCAGTGGCACAGTCGCCGCTTTCCACTCTTCTGCTCGACTATGACGGTACCCTCGCGCCCTTCTGCCTCAACCGCCGCCAGGCTCTGCCCTATGCGGGAATGACCGAACTCCTGCAGGAGATCATCGTCAACGGGCGCACCCGTGTGGTCGTCATCACAGGCCGGAACGCCCACGAAGTGATCCCGCTGCTTGCGCTTCACCCCACTCCCGAGATCTGGGGATGCCATGGTTTGGAGCGATTGAGGCCGGATGGAACCCGCGAGACGCCACGCGTGGAAGAGCCTGTGCTGCAGGCATTGGCTGATGCAGATCGTTGGTTGAGGGATCAGGGGCTGCACAACCGGGCTGAATTCAAGACCGGGGCCGTCGCCCTCCATTGGCGCGGATTGAACGAAGCGGCAGCGGCCGAAATCCGCAGCCAGGTCTTGCTGGGCTGGTTCCCAATTGCGCAAGCCACGCCAATGGAACTGCTGGAGTTCGATGGCGGCATTGAAATGCGAATGCCGGGCCGCGACAAAGGGGATGCAGTCCGCAGCATCCTGGACGAAGTCGGCCCAAAGGTCCCTGTCGCCTACCTGGGGGATGATTTGACGGACGAGCGGGCTTTCCTCGCTCTTGGTGCCATGGGCCTGAGCATACTGGTTCGCCCCGAATGGCGCCAAACTGCGGCTGCCCTGTGGATCAGACCGCCAGAAGGTCTGCGAGAGTTTCTGACACGATGGCTGCTAGCCTGTCGTGAGAAGCGGCATCATGTGGGGACAGAGTCTTCCAGCCCTCACTGAGTACGTGTTGGACCATCGGGACCCACGCCCGGCAAGAGGGTCTCACGTCAAGATGCCTCGGCATGCCTCCTTCCTTTAAATCGAAGTGTCCGCGGGGCAGACACTGATCCAGAATTCAGACGGCACTACTGTTCTCCACGGATGAACCAGCTTCTGGCAAGTGGGACATATCCCTGCAGTTGCGTCTAATGATCGAGTTTGGACTGTGACATGCAACTCGATCAAGAGCGGCTTTATGTAAAGAGCAGGTTCGACTCGGCGATTTGCCGTTCACGTAGCGAAAATGATGCGCAAAGCAGGAGTGCAAAACCGCATCGCACTCCCGGCCCACGCAATTCCCCGTTCGCTCGTCTAGTTGGCCCGCGCAAACAACCGCCGTGGGGGCGTCTTTAGTGGGTTATTCATCAAATGCGCGCTTATTCACCCTCCTCGTGCTGGCGTCCGGGATCTGGTGCGCTCAGGAATACAATTTCCGCACTTTCGGCGTCCCGAAAGGAAGTGCGAGTTTCAACTTGTTGTGCTCATCATAAGGCGCTTAATATCCGCAATCTTGTACTTTTGGTTTTTGAATATGTCCACGCAATACCGTCTCATTCGGGCACTCCGATGCGCAACCGTCGCGTTGTTTCTCGCGGCATGCGTTGAGGGATTTAAAGAACTTATCCCTTCCAATCCTTCCGCTTGGCAGTCGCACGTTGCCGCCATCGTGCTCTGTGCCTCGATCGTTTTCCTGCTGAATTTCGGGTTGCTGTGCCGAAACCAACTTCACCCCAATCTCTTAAAAGCGGAGGCGAGTTTCCCTGAATACATGCTGGACGGGCTTCCCGAGATTGCCTGCACTTTCGACGATGCGGGAAGATTCAGAAAGCGAAACTCCAATTGTGAAGCGGCGCCTGGCTGCACTGCTAGAGAGATTGCGGAAATCGCGGCCGCAGACACAATCGTCTCTGGCATCGCCGTCGACCTCAGGAAAACAAGGCAGGTGGAGAAAGGCCTACAGGCTAGTGGGGAACAGTATCAGACGTTGGTCGCCAGCATCCCAGAAGTGGTCTGGGAGGTCGATCGAGAAGGGAATGTAGCCTTCGTGAGTCCGCAAGCGGAAAGCCTCCTCGGATACTCCGTGGCTGAGGTTGGCCGAAAGCAAGCGCCTATCTGGTTTGACTCCATCCACGTAGATGATAGGCAGCGAGTGAAGCAGGCGCTTGAAGCTCTGTTCGACGGTGGAAGACCATACGACGTCGAGTACCGGGCCCAGAGAAAGAATGGGGAGTGGTTTTGGGCACACGATCGGGCTGTCGCCACTAGCGACAGGAATGGTGGTCGGGTTGCGACGGGTCTTCTTTCCGACATTACGGAGCGTAAGCAGGCAGAAGAAACGCTGGTGAGGCTGGCATCGATCGTGGAGTTCTCGGAAGACGCCATAATTTCAGAAACAACGGAAGGGGTAATCACCAGTTGGAACCGGGCAGCGGAAAACATGTATGGCTACACGAAGACGGAAGCGCTGGGGCGAAACCTATCCTTTCTGGTGACCCCGGAGAGGCAAGATGAAATACGGGCCCTACTTGAGCGCGTACAAACGGGGAATGTAGTGGAGTGCATTGAGACCCAACGAGTCACCAAATGGGGCTCGGTACTGGACGTGTCATTGTCTCTCTCCCCGATCAAAGACGGAAGCGGGCAAGTTGCGGGGGCTTCGGCAATTGCTCGCGACATTACTCCTCGAAAACGCGCTGAGGAGCAATTGCGATTGCAGTCCGCAGCCCTGGAAGCGGCTGCCAATGCCATCGTGATCACAGATTTCCAGGGCACGATCATGTGGGTGAATTATGCGTTCACGAAGATGACTGGCTACAGCAAAGCAGAAGCGCTGGGCAACAACCCTCGGCTCCTGAAATCCGAAGAGCAACCCGAAGGCTACTATGCCAAGCTCTGGTCAACCATCTCCTCGGGTAAGGTATGGCAAGGCGAGATTGTCAACCGGCGGAAAGATGGAACAACCTACACCGAAGAGATGACGATTACGCCTGTGACCCGAGACGTCCGCAATCCAGCCAATCGGTACTTCATTGCCATCAAGCAGGACATTACCGAGCGCAAGCGGGCCGAGGAGGAACTGTACCGGGCACACCAGATGCTTCAGACCATCCTGGACACCATTCCTCAACGCGTTTTTTGGAAGGACCGGAACTGCACCTACCAGGGCTGCAATCGGATTTTTGCGACCGATGCGGGTTTAGACAATCCGGCGGAGATCGTCGGCAAAAGCGATTTCGACCTCGCCTGGAGTGAGACGGCTGAAGTGTATCGCGCCGATGACCAGCTGGTTATGGAACAAGGATCGGCAAAGCTCGGCTATGAAGAAATACAGGACCGGCCCGACGGAAGCCGGGTGTGGCTCCGGACCAGCAAGTTGCCCCGGCGGGACCAGGAAGGCAAAGTGACCGGCGTCATTGGAACCTACGAAGACATCACCGAGCGAAAGCAAGCGGAACAGGCCCTGCGGACCTCGGAAAAACGCTATCGTCTTCTATTCGAACGCAACATGGCGGGGGTCTTTCGCACCACATTGGAAGGGCGCGTTCTGGAGTGCAATCACGCCGCCGCTCGCCTGTTTGGCTATGACTCGCCCGAGGAAGTCCTGGCCGTCCCGGTGACAAGTTTGTATCACACGGCTTCTGATCGGGAAGCGTTTGTGAGAAAACTCAAATCTGAGAAAAGTCTCACAAACCACGAGATAAGGTTTCGGCGCAAGAACGGTGATTCCGCCTGGGTGATCGGAAATATAAGTCTCGTCGACGACCATTCAGGCGAGGGCGGGATTATTGAGGGCACGCTCATCGACATCACCGAGCGTAAAGTCGCCGAGGAACGGGCCCAGTACCTAGCCTACTACGATGCTCTTACGGGACTGCCCAATCGGACGCTTCTGCAGGATCGATTGACCAAGGCGCTCGCCAGCGCTCGCCGGCGAAAGGACAAAGTTGCACTTCTGTTCCTCGACCTCGACCGCTTCAAGATCATCAACGACTCGCTCGGGCACTCGGCCGGCGACCATCTGCTGCAGGAGGTTGCTGAGCGGCTCAAGAAATGCGCGCGGGAACAGGACACCGTCGCCCGGGCAGGTGGCGACGAATTCCTCATCGTGTTGAACGCCGTAAAAGACGTCGCCGATGCAGCGGTCGCCGCCCAACGATTCGTGAATTCTGTAACCCGTGAATTCGTCGTCCAGGATCGGACACTCAGTATCGACTGCAGCGTAGGCATCAGTATCTTCCCGGAACACGGTACGGACAGCGAGACCCTGATCAAAAATGCCGATGCAGCCCTCCATTGCGCCCAGGAGAATGGACGCCACACATTCGGGTTCTTCACACAAGATATGAACGTCCAGGTCGTGGAGCGATTGACTCTGGAGAGCAGCTTGCGACTGGCACTGGAGAAAGAAGAATTTTTCCTGGTGTATCAACCGCAGATGAATATTGTCACGGGAAGGATCACCGGGTTGGAAGCGCTCCTCCGCTGGCAGCATCCGGAATTGGGGCTTATACCACCCGATAAGTTCATACGAATTGCGGAGAACAGCGGCCTGATCATGCCCATCGGTGAATGGGTACTCCGGACGGCCTGCCGTCAGGCTCGGAAATGGCACGACGAAGGGCTTCTCGCGGTGCCGGTAGCAGTAAATGTATCGGCAGTTCAGTTTCGCCAAGAAGGCTTCTGCGAACTCATTAAGAGAGTTCTCCACGAGACCAGCCTCGCTCCGCAATATCTGGATTTGGAGCTCACAGAAAGCCTCCTGCTGTCGAATGCGGACGTGACATTCTCGGTTCTTCAGGAATTAAAAGCCATGGGGTTGAAGCTGGCGATTGACGACTTTGGGACGGGCTATTCCAGCCTCAGCTACTTGAAACATTTTCCGGTGGGCAAGCTCAAAATCGATCGTTCGTTTATTCGGGACGTCGCCGTAAATCCCGATGACGCCGCGATCACAACCGCCATCATCAGCATGGCAAAAAGCTTGAATCTTTTGGTGATTGCCGAGGGCGTGGAAAACGAAGCGCAAATGTCATTCCTGCGGACGCATCATTGTGACGAGATTCAAGGCTATTACTTCAGCAAGCCTTTGACGGTCGATGCCGCAGCCGACAAGCTGCGAGGCGCTGCGGGACACGCCTTATCTGCAAACCAGGGGGCGTGACCGAGGCGGGCAAAAGAACTGCCGTATTGGCGGTCTTAACGAAATTCGTATTA
>Ga0265314_10003117_pt1 | contig 16300 bp, 16 predicted proteins | sample 4126metaG_FD_203106 | JGI IMG/M metagenome (GOLD analysis project Ga0265314, IMG submission 203106) | Rhizosphere microbial communities from Carex aquatilis grown in University of Washington, Seatle, WA, United States - 4-1-26 metaG | ecosystem: Host-associated > Plants > Roots > Rhizosphere >... | reverse complement strand
CGAAAGGATCGGCGACCTTGTCGCGCGTTCCTCGGCGCTCAAAGGCGTCGACGTGCCGCCCGACCGGGCGCCCGCGATGATCGATGAATACCCGATCCTCGCAGTCGCCGCCGCCTTCGCGGAGGGCAGGACGATTATGCGCGGGCTCGAAGAGCTGCGCGTGAAGGAAAGCGACCGCCTCGCCGCCATCGCCGCCGGCCTGAAGGCCAACGGCCTGACGACATCCGAGACCCACGACACGCTGACGGTGGAGGGCAGGGGCCATGACGTTCCCGGCGGTGCACGCGTGGCGACGCATCTGGATCATCGCATCGCTATGAGCTTTCTCGTGATGGGCCTCGCCGCGAAGAACCCCGTCACCGTCGACGACACGGCGATGATCGCCACCAGCTTCCCGGAGTTCGAAAAGCTGATGCGCGACCTCGGCGCCGACTTCCAGGCGGTCAACATATGAGCATTGTCATCGCCGTCGACGGGACCGCCGCATCCGGCAAGGGCACGCTCGCCAAGCGCCTCGCCCGGCATTTCAACTTCGCGCATATGGATTCCGGCTCGCTTTACCGCCTGACGGCGTTGGCCGTGCTGGAAGCCAAGGGCGATCCGACGAACGAGACCGATGCGCTCCAGGGCGCCCGCGCCGTCGATCTCTCCCGCGCCGGCAGCCCCGCCATCCGCACCGACGTGGTGGGCAAGGCGGCCAGCCAGGTCTCCGCCATCCCGGCGGTGCGCAAGGCGCTGCACGACTACCAGATCGCTTTCCTCAGCCATCCGCCGGGCCAAAGCCTCGGCGCCGTGATGGACGGCCGCGACATCGGAACCGTCATCGCGCCCGGCGCGACGGCCAAATTGTTCGTCGACGCCGATCCCAAGGTCCGCGCCCACCGCCGCCTGCTGGAGCTGGAAACCATGGGCATCCTCCGCGACGAGGTCGATCTGCTGCAGGAAATCCTGGCGCGCGACCGGGCCGACCGGACCCGCCCCATCTCCCCCATGATCCAGGCGCCCGACGCGGACTTGCTAGATACCACCACTTTGAGTATAGACGCGGCGTTCGCGGCTGCCCTCGCTTTGGTTTCCCCGAAGATCGAGGCTGCGCTCAAGGTTCGCCACAGGGGTTAGGAGACCCGGCGGCCTTATCGAGCCACCCGAACTTGACCGACAACCCAATCGCCCAAGCGGGCCAATGTCCGCGCGGGAAGTCCGGCGGCCTCAAACCGTCTGGCACGAACGTTTGAACTGGAAAATACAAGAATGGCTCGCCACGCGACCGCAACCAAGATCCGAGAAACCTCCCTTGCCTCCCCGACGCGCGATGACTTCGCAGCCATGCTCGAAGCCAGCTTCGAGACCCAATCCCCCCAGGAAGGCGCCGTCATCACCGGCACCGTCGTCGGCATCGAGAACGACTTCGCCGTCGTCGATGTCGGCCTGAAGACCGAGGGCCGCGTCAGTCTCAAAGAATTCTCGATGCCCGGCATGCCGGTCAACGTGAAGATCGGCGACAAGGTCGAGGTCTATCTCGAGCGCGTCGAGAACGCGCTGGGCGAAGCCGTCCTGTCGCGCGACAAGGCCCGCCGCGAGGAAAGCTGGATCAAGCTCGAGCGCGCCTTCAACGAACAGACCCGCGTCACCGGCGTGATCTTCGGCCGCGTCAAGGGCGGCTTCACCGTCGACCTCGACGGCGCCGTCGCCTTCCTTCCCGGCAGCCAGGTCGACGTGCGCCCGATGCGCGATGTCGGTCCGCTGATGAACCAGCCGCAGCCCTTCCAGATCCTCAAGATGGATCGCCGCCGCGGCAACATCGTCGTCTCGCGCCGCGCCGTGCTCGAAGAGCGCCGCGCCGAGGAGCGCACCAGCCTCGTCGCCTCGCTTCAGGAGAAGCAGGTGGTCGAAGGCGTGGTCAAGAACATCACCGATTACGGCGCGTTCGTCGATCTCGGCGGCGTCGACGGCCTGTTGCACGTCACCGACATCGCGTGGCGCCGCGTCAGCCATCCGACGGAAGTCCTCTCCGTCGGCCAGACCGTCACCGTGCAGATCATCAAGATCAACCACGAGACGCAGCGCATCTCGCTCGGCATGAAGCAGCTCCAGACCGATCCGTGGGAAGGCGTTGCCGTCAAGTATCCGCCGGGCGCCAAGTTCAAGGGCAAGGTCACCAATGTCACCGACTACGGCGCCTTTGTGGAGCTGGAGCCGGGCGTCGAAGGTCTCGTCCACGTCAGCGAAATGTCGTGGGTCAAGAAGAACGTCGCGCCGTCCAAGATCGTCGTGCCGGGCACCGAAGTCGAAGTGCAGGTGCTGGAAGTCGATTCCAACAAGCGCCGCATCAGCCTCGGCCTCAAGCAGACCCAGGACAATCCCTGGGAAGCCTTCATGCGCGACCACCCGGTCGGCAGCACGATCGAAGGCGAGATCAAGTCGATCACCGAGTTCGGCCTGTTCGTCGGGTTGGACAACGACATCGACGGCATGGTGCATCTCTCCGACCTCTCCTGGGCCAAGTCCGGCGACGAAGCCGTCAAGGACTATGAGAAGGGCCAGGTCATCTCGGCCAAGGTGCTCGACGTCGACTCCGAGAAGGAGCGCGTCAGCCTCGGCGTGAAGCAGCTCGGTGACGATCCGATCGAGAAGGCGGGCGCCGGCGGCGGCGCGCTGCGCAAGAACCAGGTCGTCACCGTCACCGTGACGCAGGTCAACGACGGTGGCATCGAAGTCGAACTGGCGGACGGCGTGAAGTCGTTCATCCGCAGGAGCGACCTCGCCCGCGACCGTGGCGATCAGCGCCCCGAGCGTTTCCAGGTCGGCAACAAGGTGGACGTCCTCGTCACGCAGGTCGACAAGTCGAGCCGCAGGGTCTCGGTCTCGATCAAGGCGCGCGAGATCTCCGAAGAGAAGGAAGCTGTTGCCCAATACGGCTCGTCCGACTCGGGCGCGAGCCTCGGCGACATCCTGGGCGCGGCGCTGAAGAAGCGCGGGAAGAACGACGAGTAATCGTCGCTCCATCGAACGAAACGAAAAAGGCGCGGAGCGATCCGCGCCTTTTTCTTCGGCACTTATCCAACAGCGCCGGCGCCGTCGTATGATGCGCGCATGAGCATCGATATTGTCCCGTTCGAATCCTTTTGGTGTCCGGCCGTCAGGGCCGGTTTGCGGCGCTCACGCCGCGATCTCGAAAACAAGTATCTTGCCAACCTTGGCCTAACGCGCTGGAGAGAAACGGGATTTCGAAATGCCTCGTTCGGCCGGTGTTGGATAAGTCCGTCGAACGGCACCGCGCCATGGACAAACGGAGCCGCCATCGGCGCCTCCTGCCAAACTGCTGACAGGACCCTGGCAGCAGGGCCTCTGTACGGTCTCGCTCCATTGAGGAGGGTTCTATGAGATTCGTATCCATGGCCGTCGGCTTCGTGCTCGCGTCCGTCATCACCATCGGTTCGCACGCCGCCGTGCCGGCCGATGCCGACTATGTCGAATTCACGGTGCACGACATCGCGCGCGCCAAGGCGTTCTATCACGCGGTATTCGGCTGGACGTTCATCGATTACGGTCCGACCTATGCCAGCTTCGACGACGGCCGCATCGGCGGCGGCCTCTCCACCGACGGCACGCCGCACCCCGGCGGGCCGCTCATGGTGTTCTATGCCGCCGATCTCGATGCCACGCTGGCCAAGGTGAAAGCGGCCGGCGGCACTGTCGTAAAGCCGCCCTTCGCCTTTCCGGGCGGACGGCGTTTCCAGTTCACCGATCCCGACGGCACCGAGATCGCGGTGTGGTCGGTGAAGTAGGAGCCTTCCATGCCGCATGATCCGCGAGAATTGCAGAAGATGATGGAAGCCGCGATGCCTGCCAACGTCGATTGGCGCTTCAGGCCGATGTTTGGCGGTATCGGCGTCTATGCGAACGACAGGATGTGCGTCTCGCTGTCGGACATCGGCCTTGCGGTAAAGCTCGCGTCCGCCGAACAGGAGGCGCTGCTCAAGCTCAAAGGCGCCAAGCGGCTGCAATACGAACCGTCCATGCCGCCGAGCAAGACCTACATCGTCGTGCCCGATGCGATGTTGCAGGATCGCAAGACGCTCGGTCGCTGGCTGTCGCTCAGTGCGGCGCAGGCGGCGAGCGCACCCGTCAAGGAGCGCCGTAAATCCGGGTCCGCCGCGAGGGCACAGCCGAAAAAATTACGCAGGACTTAACGAGGCATTATCCTCGCTCCCGCTAGGCTCGGCGACGGTCCGCCGGGGGTTCGGTTTTCGTGAATGCGTCCGCACAGACGATTGTGCCCGCCATGCGCGGCCGCAACACGCCGCAATTCTTGGCGCTGCTTGCCATCGCGATCTTCGCCACGACCTTGGCCTGCGTCATGCTGGTGCAGCACGCCGGCCGTGTCACGCCTCTTTGGGTGAGCAACGCCATCCTGCTCGCCTGCCTCCTGCGCCGGCCGACGCGGGCTTGGGGCGAGATGCTGGCGGTCGGCGCGCTCGCGGCGCTGGCGGCGGATTTCGCGACGAACGACACCGTCCTCAATGCCGCCGGCTTCTGCGCCGCCAACCTGATCGAGGTACTGATCGTCGCCGTGCCGCTGCGCTGGCTCGGCTTCGACCGCGTGTTCAGCCGCACCGAAGTGCTGCTCGCCTTCTACGCGCTGGCGATCGCGGCCTGCGCGGTCTCCGCGCTGATCGCCTCGGCGACGCTGCATTATTCGTCGGGCGCGCCGTTTTTCTCCACGATGGGAAGCTGGTTCGGCGCCGACGCGCTGGGGCTGAGCCTGCTGGTTCCGTTCTTCATGTGCGTGCGCTACGCATCGTTCGGGGAGATGTTCGCCTCGCGCGCCTGGTTCGGCACGGCTTGCCTGCTCGCGCTCGTCGCCGCTGTCGGATATATCTGCTATGCGTTGCCCAGCTGGACGCTCAGCTTCCTTTACTTTCCCGTCCTGATGCTGCTGACCTTCCGCCGCGGCTTCGCGGGCGGTGCGCTCGGCCTGTTCCTGGCGCTTGCGATATCCATCTATCTGGCCGTCAGCCATCACGCCTCGGCATCGCTCGTCCATCACAGCGCGGCCGAGCGGATCGCCATCGTGCAGCTCTATTACGCCGTGATCGGCTTCACCATCATCCTGGCCGGCGCCACGCTGGACGAGCGCCGCGCGCTGGAGAAAAGCCTCGCGCTCTCCGCCCAGCGTGCCGAGGCCGCGCGCGAGGAAGCACTGCTGGCCAAGGACATGGCGGAGAAGGCGAGCCACGCCAAATCCTCTTTCCTCGCCAATATGAGTCACGAGCTGCGCACGCCGCTGAACGCGGTGCTCGGCTTCTCCGAGATCATTCATACCGAGATGTACGGCCCCAATGGCGACACGCGCTATCGCGACTATGCCGGCCTCATCCACAGTGCCGGAACGCATCTGCTTGATCTGATCGGCGACATCCTCGACATGTCGAAGATCGAGGCTGGCAAGCTCGAACTCCACCGCGAGCGCGTGAACACCGCGGCCCTGGTGCGCGAATGCGTCGAACTGGTCGGCGAGCGCGCCGCCGCCGGCGGGATCGAGCTCGACATGCGCGACGCCCTCACACCGGTCTTCGTCAGTGCCGACCGCCGCGCCCTGAAGCAGATACTGCTGAACCTGCTGTCCAACGCCATAAAGTTCACGCCGATAGGCGGCATTATCGCTCTGGGCGTCCGCGACGAGGGCGCGCTTTGCCACCTGACGGTATCCGACACGGGCGTCGGGATAGCCGCCGCCGAGATCGACCGACTGGGCAATCCCTTCGTCCAGCTTTCGAACAATTCCGGCAAGCACGCCGGCACCGGCCTGGGCTTGGCCCTGGTCCGCGGCCTTTCCGAGCTCCATGGCGGCCGCATGCGCATCCACAGCATCGAGGGCCAGGGAACGACGGTGACCGTCCTGCTGCCCATCAAGGCCCCCGTGGCTGAGGTCCTGGCTGCCTGAATCGCGCCAATTCGTGCCCTAAGGGCTCCGGGAACCGAATTTGGGCCCCTTCCGCCGTGGGAACTTTGTCTCTATGTTAGAAAAGTTCTTACCTTTCAGGGACTTCCATTGACTGCCTGTCGAGGAATTGTCACAGTTAACAGGCCGGAGCGGGGGAGTCTGCTTCCCGGTGTTTCCCTCAGGGGCAGGGGATGATCAAGTCCGAACTGGTTGCACGGCTCACCGCTCGCTATCCGCACCTGTATCACCGCGATATCGAGCGTATCGTCTCGACGATGCTGGATGAAATCACCAAGGCGTTGGCCTCTGGCCATCGCGTGGAATTGCGCGGTTTTGGCGCGTTCTCGGTGAAGGTCCGTCCGGCGCGGCAGGGCCGCAATCCGCGCACCGGCGAGCCGGTGTCGGTGGAGGAAAAGCGCGCCCCGTTCTTCCGCACCGGCAAAGAGCTGCGCGAGCGCCTGAACAACGGCGACGGTCGCGAGTAGGATAAGGCGGAATTATCGGGCCGGACGAAGGACATGCGGCTCACCACCTTCCTCGTCGGCCTGCCCGTCGCCATCGCGGCGGTCTGGATCGCGCTCGCCAACCGCGCACCGGTGATCCTGAGTCTCGATCCGTTTTCGCAGGATAGTCCGGCGATTTCACTGCAGATGCCCCTTTATTTGCTGCTCTTCGCCGCCGTTTTGGTTGGCGTCCTCTTATGCGGCCTGGCGATCGGGTTTCGCCGGCTGGCGCGCCAGGGCGCGGAGTTCGCCCAGACCGCCTCGGCCCGGGCCGGCGCGCTCTTGCCGCCGCGCCTGCGCAAGACTAAGACCCCGCCCGGATGAGCCCGCACCGATTCTCCAATCCCGTTTTCGTCGCGCTCGATACGCCCGATATCGACCGCGCGCTGGCGATTGCCAAGGCGGTCCGCCCGCATGTCGGCGGCCTCAAGATCGGCCTCGAATTCATCACCGCGACCGGTCCCGACGGCATCCGGCGCATCGTCGAGATGGATCTCCCGGTCTTCGCCGACGTGAAATTCCACGACATCCCGAACACCGTCGCCGCCGCCTCTCGTGAACTCGCAAAGCTCGGCGCGAAGATCTTCAACATTCACGCCTCGGGCGGCGAACGCATGATGCGCGACGCAGCCGAAGCGGCGCGCGCCGTCGATCCGCAGGTGAAGGTCATCGGCGTCACCGCGCTGACCAGCCTCGACGATGCGGTGCTCGAATCTGTCGGCCAGCGCGGCCCGGCGGAAGAGCAGGTGCTGCGCCTCGCGCGCCTTGCCAAGCGGTCCACGCTGGACGGCGTCGTCTGCTCCGCGCATGAGATCGTCCCGCTGCGCAAGGCGCTCGGTCCGGACTTCCTGCTGGTCACGCCCGGCATCCGCCCCGCCGGCGCGGACCTCGCCGATCAGAAACGCGTCATGACGCCCGCCGAGGCCCATCGTTTTGGCGCCGATATCCTGGTCATCGGCCGCCCCATCACCGGCGCCGCCGACCCCGGCGCCGCCGCGAAAGCGATTGCGGACGAGCTGAAGCAATCCGCCTGAATTTCAGGCCAAGTACGGCAGTAATCCTGCGCCAAGCCTTTGCTTGATCGGCCCGCCGCCGCGGTCCATAAGGCCGGTCCCATGGCAGTCTTGGTCAAAATCTGCGGCATCACCACGGCCGACGCGGCCGATGCGGTTCTGCGCGCCGGTGCCGAATTTGCCGGCCTGATGTTTCGCAGCGGTTCGCCGCGCAATCTGACGCTGGAGCAGGGGGCAAGCCTCGCCGGCCGGATGCGCGGCCGCACGCGCCTGGTCGCCGTGACCTGCGATCCCACCAACGAGATGCTGTCGTCCATCGTAGCGGCCGTGGCGCCCGATTTTCTGCAATTGCATGGTGCCGAGACGCCGGCCCGCGTCGCCGCCATCCGTTCGCGCTTCGGCGTGGCCGTGATCAAGGCGCTGGCAGTCGCCGAGCCCGCCGACTTCGCGGTGACTGCCGCCCACGAAGAGGCCGCGGACATGCTGATGTTCGACGCCAAGCCGCCCGCCGGCGCCGTGCGCGAGGGCGGCCATGGCGCGGCGTTCGACTGGCAGATCCTCCGTGGACGGAGATTCTCCAAGCCCTGGCTGCTGGCCGGCGGCCTCGATCCCGACAATGTCGGCCGCGCCCTTGCCGTCAGCGATGCGCCGGGCGCCGATGTCTCGTCGGGTGTCGAAACCGCGCCCGGCGTGAAAAGCCCCGAGAAGATCGCGGCCTTCGTCCAGGCGGCGCGCAACGCCAAGGTCACGGCATGAGCCAGCCCAATTCCTTCCGCACTGGGCCCGACCCCAAGGGTCATTTCGGCGCCTATGGCGGCCGCTTCGTCGCCGAGACGCTGATGCCCAACGTCATTGCGCTCGAAAAGGCCTATGAGAAAGCCAAGCGCGATCCCGCCTTCCACGCCGAACTCGACGGCATGCTGAAGCACTATGTCGGCCGCGAAAGCCCGCTCTATTTCGCCGAGCGCCTGACGCAGCATCTCGGCGGCGCGAAGATCTATCTCAAGCGCGAAGACCTGAACCACACCGGTGCGCACAAGATCAACAATTGCCTCGGCCAGATCCTGCTCGCCCGCCGCATGGGCAAGACGCGCATCATCGCCGAGACCGGCGCCGGCCAACACGGCGTCGCCACCGCGACCGTCGCGGCGCGCTTCGGCCTTCCCTGCGTCGTCTATATGGGCGAAGTCGATATCGAGCGGCAAAAGCCCAACGTTTTCCGCATGCGCCTGCTCGGCGCCGAGGTCCGCGCCGTCTCCTCCGGCTCGCGCACGCTGAAGGACGCGATGAACGAGGCGCTGCGCGACTGGGTGACGAATCCCTACGACACTTTCTACATCATCGGCTCGGCCGCGGGGCCGCATCCCTACCCGGCGATGGTCCGCGACTTTCAGACTGTCATCGGCAACGAGACCCGGGCGCAGATGAAGGACGCCGAGGGCCGGCTTCCCGATCTCGTCACCGCCTGCGTCGGCGGCGGCTCCAATGCCATCGGCATGTTCCATCCCTTCCTCGACGATCCGGATGTCGAAATCCACGGCGTCGAGGCGGCCGGCGAGGGCACCGAGACCGAACATCACGCCGCGACCCTGACCAAGGGTTCGCCGGGCGTGCTGCACGGCGCGCGTTCCTATCTCCTGCAGGATCGCGACGGCCAGATTCTCGAAGCCCATTCGATCTCCGCCGGCCTCGACTATCCCGGCGTCGGCCCGGAGCATTCCTGGCTTAAGGACCAGGGCCGGGTGAAGTATTTCTCCGCCACCGACAAGGACGCGCTGGACGCCTTCGTCCTTTTGTCGAAGCTGGAGGGCATCATCCCCGCGCTCGAAAGCGCCCACGCCATCGCGCATGTCAACCGCATTGCGCCGCAGATGGACAAGGACAAGCTGATCGCCGTCTGCCTCTCCGGCCGCGGCGACAAGGACGTGTTCTCCGCCGCCGCGGCGCTGGGGGAGACCATATGAGCCGCATCGCCGCGACCTTTGCCGCACTCAAGAAGCAGAACCGCGCCGCCTTCGTGCCTTTCATCACCGGCGGCGATCCCGATATCGACACCGCGTTCGAGATCCTGTCCAAACTGCCGGCCGCCGGCGCCGACGTCATCGAGCTTGGCATCCCGTTTTCCGATCCGATGGCCGACGGCCCGACCAACCAGGCGTCCTATCTGCGTGCGCTCAAGGCCGGCATGACGCTGTCCAAGCTGGTCGAGATGGTCCGCCGCTTCCGTAAATCCGACAGCAAGACGCCGGTCGTGCTGATGGGCGCCTACAACCCGATACACGCCTATGGCACCGCGCGCTTCATGAAAGATGCCGCCGAAGCCGGGGTTGACGGACTTCTGATCGTCGACGTGCCCGCCGAAGAGGACGAGGTTCTGCGGATGCCGGCCGCCGCCCAGGGCATCGACATCGTGCGCTTCCTTGCCCCCACCACCGACGACGCCCGGCTTCCCGCCGTGCTCGATGGGGCGGCCGGCTATCTTTACTATGCCTCGGTCGCCGGCATCACGGGGGTCAAGAGCTTCGCGGAGGACGAGGTCCGTGCCGCGCTCGCCCGCATCCACGCCAAGACAAAGCTGCCGGTCGTCGTGGGCTTCGGAATCAAGACTCCGGAACAGGCCGGCGGCATCGCGCGTTTCGCGGATGGGGCGGTGGTCGGGTCCGCCATCGTCGGCCGCATCGAATCGCATGTGGCCGGTGGCAGTAAACGTGCCCAAATGGTGGCCGACGTGGTCGAATTCTGCGCCAGCCTTGCGAAATCCGTGCATGCGGCGCGCTAGGCTTTTGTGCTAGGTTGAGCATATGAATTGGATCGCGAATTTCGTCCGTCCACGGATCAAAAGCCTGATGGGCGGCAACGCCCGGACCGAGACGCCGGAGAATCTCTGGAAGAAGTGTCCGTCCTGCGGCGAGATGATCTTCCACCGCGACCTCGCGCTGGCGCAATTCGTGTGCCCGCAATGCGGCTTCCACATGCGCATCGGCCCGACCGAGCGCTTCACCGCGATCTTCGATTCGTCCTCCTATGAGGAGCTTCCCTATCCCGAGGTTGCGGTCGACCCGCTGAAGTTCCGCGGCGAGAAGCGCTACACCGACGAGATCAAGGCCTCGCGCACCAAGACGTCGCGCAACGAAGCGCTGACCGCCGCGAGGGGCACGCTCGAAGGCCTGCCGGTGATGATCGCGGTGCAGCCCTTCGATTTCCTCGGCGGTTCGCTGTCGATGGGCGTGGGCGAGGGCCTCGTCTGCGCCATGGAAGCGGCGATCGCGGAGAAGCGGCCCTTCATCCTGTTCGTCTCCTCCGGCGGCGCGCGCATGCAGGAAGGCATCATGTCGCTGATGCAGTTGCCGCGCACCACGATCATGGTCGATCGCCTGCGCGAAGCGGGACTGCCTTACATCGTCGTACTGACCGATCCGACCTATGGCGGCGTCAGCGCCTCCTACGCCATGCTGGGCGACATCCAGATGGCGGAGCCCGGGGCGCAGATCGGCTTCGCCGGCCCGCGCGTCATCGCCAACACGATCCGCGAGCGCCTGCCGGACGGTTTCCAGCGCGCCGAATATCTCCTCGAACATGGCATGATCGACATGGTGGTGCCGCGGCACGATTTGCGCTCCACGCTGTCGCGCGTGCTGCATCTCATGATGAAGCGGGCCCGTCCGCGCGCCCGGCCGGTCGCCGTGCCGCCCGTCGTCACCGCAACCGCCACCCGCGTGATTCCGCAGAGCTCGCCGGCTGCGGGCTCCACCGCCGCGGAATGAGCGTCCAGAACGACGCCGCCGATTTCCGCAGCACCGCCGTTCTCGAGCGCCTGCTGGATCTGCATCCCAAGAAGATCGATCTCGCGCTGGACCGCATCCTGCGCCTGCTGCACGACCTCGGCGATCCGCAAAAGAAGATGCCGCCGACGATCCATGTCGCCGGCACCAACGGCAAAGGTTCGGTCTGCGCCTTCTCCCGCGCCATGCTGGAGGCCCAGGGCCTCAAGGTGCACATGCACACCTCGCCCCATCTGGTGCGCTTCCACGAGCGCATCCGCATCGCGGGCAATCTGATCTCGGAAGACGAGCTTGTCGCGACGCTGGAAGAATGCGAGCGGGTCAATGCCGGTCAGCCTATCACCTATTTCGAGATCACCGATGCGGCCATGTTCCTTGCCTTTTCACGGCATCCCGCCGATGCGCTGGTGCTGGAGGTCGGGCTGGGCGGCAAGTTCGACGCAACCAATGTGATCGACAAGCCGGCGATGACGGTGATCCAGCCCATCGGCCTCGACCATCAGGATTTCTTCGGTTCCGACATCCGCAACATCGCCGCCGAGAAGGCCGGCATCATCAAACCCGGCGTGCCGCTGGTCGTGGGTCCGCAGGAAGCGGCACCGCTCGAGGTGATCCTGTCGCGCGCCGACCGGCTGAGCGCGCCAGCCTATATCTTCGGCCAGGATTTCTCGGCGCATCAGGAACACGGCCGCATGGTCTATCAGGACGAGCACGGCCTGCTCGACCTGCCGCTGCCCAAGCTGATCGGCCGCCACCAGATCGAGAACGCCGCCGTCGCCATCGCCGCATTGCGCCACGCGGATCGCGGCTGGGGCGCCGACAAGGCCATCGAGACGGGCCTGCGCACAGTCGATTGGCCAGCGCGGCTGCAGCGTCTCACGCGCGGCCCGCTCGTCGATATGGCGCCCAAGGGCGCGGAGATATGGCTCGACGGCGGGCACAATCCGCATTGCGCCGCCGCCGTCTCGCGCGCCATCGCCGATCTCGAAGAGAAAGCGGAACGGCCGCTCTATCTGATTTGCGGCATGCTGCGCACCAAGGATGCCATCGGCTTTCTCTCCGCCTACCGCGGGCTTGCACGCCACGTCGTCACCGTGAACATCCCGGGCGAGGCGGCAAGCCTCGGCGCCGGCGCATTATACGACATGGCCCGCCAGGCCGGCCTCGATGCCCAGCCGGTGGAAGATCTCGAAGACGCGATGCTTCAGCTTCAGGCGTGGTCCCGCGCCCACCCGAAGGAGCCGCCCCCACGCATCCTGATCTGCGGCTCGCTCTATCTGGCCGGACAGGTTCTGGTCGAGAACGGCTGACGCCGGCTCATTTCGACTGCGCCATGCAATCGCGATAGGTGTCGCTCTGCATCTTCGCCTGGTCGGCGGGCGAGGCGCCAAGCTGCTTTGCATCGTCCGCGCGGTTGGCCGCCAGCGTCTTGCACCGCGCGTCATAATCGATCGGCGCCGGAGCTGGCGCAGCCTGCGGTTCCGTCTGTGTCTGTTGCGGTGCGGGGGCGGGGTGCTCGGCATGCGGCTTGGGCCGCACGGGGCGCGTTGGTTCCGGTTTGGGAACTGCGGGCGTTGGCGCGACGACAGGCGGGGGAGCCGCCGGCGGCGTCGTGCCGAGTTCCTGCCGCACCCAGGTGCAACCGGTCAGGAGGATTGCGGCTGCGATCAGGGCTACAAAACGCATGCAAAGGGCCCGGCTGACTTACCAGGCGACTCTATAGCATGGGCAGCGCCCGCGCCTTAGCTGTCCATCGGCTCGCGGTCGAACTTCACGCAGTCATATTCGATGGCGCCATGATCGGCGGGCTTGTCCGCCATGCAGGCGTCCTTGGTCTCGTACGACCCGCGATAGAGCGCGTTCTGCTTCATGGGCGTGTTCATCACGACGTACCAGCCCGGGCCGTGCCATCCCGCGCCTACGGCGAGGGCGGCGGTCGTGGCCGCAACGGTGAAGACGAGGGAAAGAACCAGACGGCGCATGTGCGAATCCCCATTCGACGCGATCCCAGTCTAACGGAAGACCGCGCCGAATCCGTCACCGGAAAAAGGGCATTCTCAGACCGAGGATTCGATCCATTCCTTGATCTTGTTCTTCGGGAGGGCGCCGACCTTGGTCGCCGCGACCTGGCCCTGGCTGAAGATCATCATGGTCGGGATGCCGCGCACGCCGTATTTCTGCGGGACATGGGGATTTTCGTCGATATTGATCTTGGCGATGGTCACCTTGCCGTTCATCTCGCCCGCCAATTCCTCGAGCGCCGGCGCGATCATGCGGCAGGGTCCGCACCATTCCGCCCAGAAATCCACGACGACGGGCGTCTTGGAGTTGAGCACGTCGTTCTGGAAGGAGGCGTCGGAGACCTTGATCGGAGATGCCATGGATGAAGTCCTTAGGATAGCTGGCAGCAATACTTAGGAACGCTACCCCTGGGGGTCAAGGCGCGACCTGATCCGGCTCATTTCGGCGTCCAGCAGTCCATTGGACAGCGTCATGAGTGTGGGACCTTCGGTCCATACTAGCCCGCACACGATTCGCCGGCCCGGAAAAATCTTGTTTGCCGCAGCGCGGTAGAGTGCCATCTGCGTCCGATAGAGTGGCGCGACATCTTCCTCGCGCGACGGCGGTGGGCGGTTGGTCTTGAAATCCACGATGAAGACGCTGTCATCCGTGATGGCGATGCGGTCGATCCGGCCGTTGACGCGCGCCGCGCCGCCGATCTCGGGCAGGTCGGCGACGATGGCGACTTCCGCGCGGCTGCCTTCCGCGAAGGCCGCGGCGAAAGCCGGATCGTCGAGCACGGCCAGCGTCTCGCACACCAGCGGCTCCGCCTCGTCGTCTGGCACGTTCCGTAGGCGGAGGAACTGCCGGGCCAGTGCCGGCCGCTCGCCCTTCGCCACCTCCGGCAGATGCGCCAGGAGGGCGTGGACGAGAAGGCCGCGGCGGAACCGCTTGTTGTCTACCAGCGGCGAAAGCGTCGCCGGCTCTTCCATTCCGGCGGCATCGAAGGGCCGCACCAGCCGCGGCGCCGGCGCGTCGCGCGGTGCCGGTGTCGCGAACCAGCCCGGCACAGTTGGCAACCACGCGGCACGCGCCGCCGGCGCGCCCACGAGGGATTCTTCCGTGTCACCAACCACCCGGATCGTCTCGCCGTCGCGCGTCAGTGTGATGCCGATCTCTTCCGCGGCGCGCTGGGCGAGCGTGTACCAGGAGCCGTCCTTCACGCCGCGCTTGCCTTCGAAGCCGCACACGACCAGCCGATCGCGCGCCCGCGTCAGTGCCACATAAAGCAGCCGCCGGTGCTCTTCCAACATGCGGGCTTTCGCCGCCGCCTTGGCGGCCAGGACGGCGCGTGGCGCATGCGCATCCGCCATCGGAAACAGCACCCCGTCTTCGGTATAGAGAAGATTGCCACGGTCGTTGGAGAGCGAAGGCAACCCCGTCGTGTCGGGCAGGATCACGATATCGGCCTCCAGTCCCTTGGCGCCGTGCACCGTCATGACGCGCACCTCGTCGCGCGCCCGTTCCATGTCGCGCTTGATCTCGGCGCCACCGCGCTCGATCCAATGCAGGAAGCCTTCGAGCGACGGCGCGTTCGCGGACTCATAGGCAAAGGACAGCGAGAGGAATTCGTCGATCGCGTCGTTCGCCTCATGGCCAAGCCGCTTCAGCAGTCGCCGGCGCATACCGCGCGGCCCCAGCGCATGGGCATAGAACTCGTAAGGCGGCGCGAAATCGGCACGCCCGCGCATCTCGGCCAGGAAATCGTGCGCCTCGCGATAAGAGGGTGTCTCGTCGCGGCGCTGGCGCAAAGCGTTCCACAACGATCCGTCGCGGTTGTAGCTGAGCGCGAACAACTCCTCCTCGCTCACGCGGCAGAGCGGCGAGCGCAGCACCGCCGCCAGCGTGTAGTCGTCCTCCGGCAAGAGCACGAAACGACCGAGCGCGATCATGTCCATCACCGCGATCTGCTCGGTCAAGACGATCCGATCGGCGCCGGCCACCGGCACGCCGCGCAGCTTGAGCTCGCGGATTGCCGCGCTGCCGAACGGCTCGCGCCGCGGCAGCAAAATCATAATGTCGCCCGCCCGTACCGCTGCCGCATGTCCCGGCAGGGTCAGTCGCCCGATCCACAGCCGAATCTGCTCCGCCACTCGCCGCGCCAGCTGCGCGACCGGACTTGCCTCGCCGACATAATCCACCGGCGGCAATTCATAGGGATCGGTGTCCTCGACATCGGCGGGCTTGGCCGTCTCCCAAAGCTCGACCCGCCCGCGCGCCTCGCGCAAATGCCGGTGCTCGATCGCGCCGCCGCCGGACGTCAGCCCGGCGCGCGCGTCATCCGGCTTGAACACGGTATCGACGAATTGCAGCACATCGCGCACCGAGCGGCGCGACACGACCAGCGGCTGATCGACGAAACCGCGCTGCGCCGCCGCGGCCGCCTCACCGAAGGCGCGGCGATGCACGTCGAACTGCGCCGGATCGGCGCCCTGAAAGGAGAAGATCGACTGCTTCTCGTCGCCGACCGCGAAGATCGTACGCGTGACGGGCGTCTTCGCCGCGCCGGCCGTGCGTTCGGCCGCTTCTCCGGCGAAGAACTCCGCCGTCAGCGCGCGCACGATCCGCCATTGCTCGGGGCTGGTGTCCTGCGCCTCGTCGATCAACACGTGATCGATGCCGCCATCGAGCTTGTAGAGCACCCAGGGCGCTGCTTCGCGCTCCTCCAGCAATTGCCGCGTCTTGACGATGAGATCGTCATAGTCGAGCGCGCCGCGAGCTTCCTTGGCCCGCACATATTCGGTTCGCACCGCCTCCGCGATCGTCAGCGCCGCCTCCGTCAGCGCCGCCGCGTGCGCTGCCCGCCGCTTTTCCTCGAGCGCGAGAAGCTCGGCCTGAAGGCGGTCCACTGCGGCGCGCAACTCCGGCCGCGTCGCGGAATGCTTCTTGGTCACCGGCTCCTTGCGCGGCTCGCCCGCCTGTGTCAGCCACAGCGCGCGATAGGCGTCGTACATCGCAGCACCCGGCGCCGTCGCCAGCACCGCAAGCAGCGCC
>Ga0265314_10003116_pt1 | contig 16300 bp, 14 predicted proteins | sample 4126metaG_FD_203106 | JGI IMG/M metagenome (GOLD analysis project Ga0265314, IMG submission 203106) | Rhizosphere microbial communities from Carex aquatilis grown in University of Washington, Seatle, WA, United States - 4-1-26 metaG | ecosystem: Host-associated > Plants > Roots > Rhizosphere >... | reverse complement strand
CGCCGCGCGATCTCGCGGCGGCGCAGCGACGCGAGCGGCGCGCCCGCCAGCGTGACGCTCCCCGCGAGCGGCGCGTGCAGGCCGATGAGCGCGCGCAGCAGCGTCGACTTGCCCGCGCCGTTCGGCCCGCAGAGCGCCACCAGCTCGCCCGCGCCGAGCGCGAAGGACACGTCGCGGAAGACGCCGCGCCCCGGATAGCCGACGGTCAGCCCCTCCGCGGCGAGCAGCGCGCTCACGTCGTCACCGTCGCGCTCTCGCGGCGCACGAGCAGCGCGAGGAAGACCGGCGTGCCGAGCGCCGCCGTGACGATGCCCACCGGGATCTCCGCGGGCGCGAGGAGCGTGCGCCCGAGGATGTCGGCCGCGACGACGAACACGCCCCCGCCCACGAACGAGAGCGGCACGAGCGCGCGATGGCCGGCGCCGATGACGAGCCGCAGGACGTGCGGCACGACGAGGCCGACGAAGCCGATGGGGCCGGCCACGGCCACGGCCGCGCCCACGACGAGCGAGACGGACACGACGACGCGCACGCGCACGCGCGCGACGTCGACGCCCACCGACGCGGCGGCCAGCTCGCCGAGCAGGAGCGCGTCGAGCTCGCGCGCCTGGGCCAGGACGGCGGCCACGCCCACGAGGATCGCCGGGCCGCCGAGCAGCAGGTGGTCCCAGGTGCGCCCCTCGAGCCCGCCCAGGAGCCAGTAGACGATCTGCCGGCCCACGTCGTAGCTGTCCAGCGACACCGACAGGATGAACGTCGTGAAAGAGATGGCGAGCGCCGAGAGCGCGACGCCCACGAGCAGCAGCGTCCCCGTGAAGACGCGCCCGCGCCCGCGCCGCGCCGCGATCACGAAGACCAGCAGCGCGTTGGCCGTCGCGCCCGCGAACGCGCCCGCCGGCAGCGCCCACACGGCGCGCGCCGCGAGCCCGCCCTGGATCGCGAGCACGGCGCCGAGCGACGCGCCCGTCGACACGCCGAGGATGCCCGGGTCGGCGAGCGGGTTGCGGAAGAGGCCCTGGAGGGCCGCGCCCGCGACCGCCAGCCCGCCGCCCACGACGAACCCGAGCAGCGCGCGCGGCAGGCGCACGCTCCAGATCACCGTCTCGCGCCAGGAGTGCGGATCGGGGTGCCCCGAGAGCCGGTGCCCCAGCGCCGTCACGGCGTCCGCGAGCGAGATGCGCGCGGGCCCGAGGGCCGTCGCGAGGACGAGCACGAGCGCGGCGACGGGCAGCGCGGCGACCTCGACGGCGCGAGCCCCCGCGCGCGCTCGCGACGCGCGCGCGGCGTCGTTCCGTTCGGGCGGCATGAAGGTTCCTCGCTTCAATCGCCCCCCGCGGCGGGCGTGTCAAGCGCGAAGGCGCCCGTGCACGCCGCGCGGCCGATTTGGCGGTACTCTTGCGGCATGTCGGTCGAGGACGTCGGTAGCATCGGAGACTCCGCGGCCCCCGCGCCCCCCCTTCCGCGCCCGGCGGGCGTGCCGGACGCCGCCGAGTGGAACCCGCGCAGCTTCGAGTGGGAGCTCGTCCCGCGCGACGCCGAAGGACGCCCCCACGGCCTCGTGCGCGCCTGGCGGAGCGACGGCCTCTTCGTGCACGAGTACGAGCACCGCGCCGGCGAGCGCCACGGCGCCTTCCGGCGCTTTCACCCCGACGGCTCGATCGCGCGCGAGGGCTTCTACGAAAGCGGCAGCCAGCACGGCCTGACGATCGCGCACGACTACGAGGGCCCCGGCACGACGCACGAACCGCTGCAGCAGTGCTGCGTGCCGCCGGGCGCGTGGAAGCTCCAGCACGACTTCGACCACGGCCGCATCGAGGACGTGCGCTGGTACGATCGCGAAGGGCGGCACATCACGGCGAAGGGCAAGCTGCACCCGGAGCGGCCCGCGAGCGTGCCCCGCCGCGCCGGCTTCGAAGAGCACACGGACACCTGGGTGCACCGCGAGTACGACGCGCAGGGCATGCCGCACGGCGTGTGGCAGCGCTGGGCGCGCGGCGGCGTGCTGCGCGAGCGCGACGAGTTCGCCGCCGGCAAGGCGCACGGCACGTGGCGCCGCTGGGACGAGGCGGGCGCGCTCACCGAGGAGGGGGGGTGGCAGGAGGGGAAGCGCGGCGGCCCGTACCGCCGCATCGGCGTGCCCGCCGAGCTCTACGTCGACGCGCGCGTCCACGAGGAGCGTGGCGGCTTCGATCGCGATCAGTCCGTCGGGCCATGGACGCTGCTCGACGCGGCAGGTGTGTCGCTCGGGGCGTTCGAGCTGGGCGCCGCCCTCGACGACGAGGGACTGCTCGCCTCGCCCGCGCTCGCCGACGCGCCCGCGGGCGGCGGCTGGCTCGCGACGGCGCGCGCCCTCGAGGCCGAGCGGCGCCCCGCCGAGGCGCTGCTCGCCCTCGCGCGCGCGGCGGTCGCGGCCGGCGACGCGGCGCCGCTGCGCGACGGCCTCGCGCGGCTCGCGCTCCCGCGCCGCGCCGAGAGCGCGCTCGGCATGGCGGCCGACCTCGTCACGCGCGCCGACGGCCGCCTGGATCTCGTCGCGAACGCGCTCCCCGCCGGCGCCGACGCGGCCAGCCTGCTGCGCGCCCTCGGCTCGTCGCTCGCGGGCCGCGAAGCGGTGGGACTGGCGCTCGTCGACGCCGCGCTCCTGCTCGCGCCCGACCGCGCGGACTGCCACGTCACGCGCGCGCTGCTCGCCATCCACCTCGGCCGGCCCGAGGTCGCGCTCGCCGAAGCCGCGGTGCTGCCCGCCGAGAACGCCGAGCAACGCTCCTTCCTCGAGGCGTATACGCGCGTCATCTTCTCCACCTACCCCTTCGCCCCCGCGGGCCTCGAGATCCGCACCGCCTTCCCCGACGTCCCGGAAGGCCCCGAGCAGCCCCTCGAGAAGGTGCGCGCGCAGATCATGAAGTACGCGACGCGGCTCGGCCTCGTCCGCGCGGCCGTGCTCGAGCGCCTGCCGCCGGGCGCGGCGCCGGCGTGGTTGCCGCCCGACGTCTCGCGGCTCCTGCCCGAGGGTGCCGTCGCGCTCGAGACGTGGGAGTTCGAGGAGGTGATCGAGGACGAGGACGAGAACGGCGATGGCGGGACGGACGCCGAGCCCGAGGCCAAGCTCGTCACCGTCGACGAGACGCTCACGTTCGACGCGTCGGCGGCGCTGCCCGCGATGCTGCGCCAGGCGCGGCGCGAGTGGTTCGGCCTCTGCTGGATGTGCTGGGCCGTCGGCCTCGATCGCGTCGCCCTCCCAGACCGCGTCGAGGCGCCCGCCGACTTCGGGCAGGCGGCGGGGCTCTCGATCGAACGCCTCTGGCGCTGCCGCGACCGCATCGTCACGGGCGGCCTGCGCGCCATGACCCAGGGCGTCCCCGGCTTCCCGTGGGAGGGCGTCGAGATCGACGTGCTCCCCGTCGTCCTCGCCGAGATCGCCGCCGACGAGTACCGCGAGATGCGCGCGATCTTCTACTGGCTCTGCGACGAGGGCGTGCAGTCACCGTGGCAGGACAACGTCCGCACGCCTGATTGAGCGTTCAGCGTTGCCAGCCGGGCTTCTTGGCCTGCACCTCGCGGTAGTAGTCGCGGAGCGCGAGGTCCGAAGCGGCCGCTTCGTCGCAGAGGACGGTGACGTGGGCGTGGAGCTGCAGCGCCGACGCGGGCACCATCGCCGTCACCGGGCCCTCGGCCATCGCGGCGAGCGCGCGTGCCTTGCCGGCGCCGTACGCGAGCAGCAGGCAGGCGCGCGCGTCGAGGATCGTCGCGATGCCCATCGTGACGACGTGGCCGGGCACGGGGTCCTTGCCGAAGGCCGCCTGGTTGGCGGTGCGCGAGGCGGCGGAGAGCGTCTTGATGCGCGTGCGCGACGCGAGCGAGGAGGTCGGCTCGTTGAAGGCGATGTGGCCGTCCCCGCCGAGGCCGAGCAGCGCGAGATCGAGGCCGCCCGCGGCGGCGATGGCCGCCTCGTAGGCGGCGCAGGCGGCCGGGACGTCGGCGGCGAGGCCGTCGGGCACGTGGGCCCGTTCCCGCGGCAGGTCGACATGGCGGAAGAGCGCCTCTTCCATGTAGCGGCGGAACGAGCCGGGGTGATGGGGCGCGACGCCCACGTACTCGTCGAGGTTGAACGTCGTCGCGCGCGCGAACGACAGGCCCTCCGCGCGGTGGCGGCGCACGAGCTCCGCGTAGAGCGGCCGCGGCGTCGCGCCCGTCGGTAGGCCCAGGACGGCGTCCGGCCTGCGCGTGAGGAGCGACGCGACCGCCGCCGCGCCCGCCGCGCACACCGCGTCCGGCGACGCGAGGATGACAATCTCCATGTCTCTCTTGTACCGCGCGGGGCGGCGGTGCGAAAAGAAGCGCATGGGATCCCTCGGGCTCACGCTCCTCCTGCTCGCGGCGACGCCCTCGCCGCCCTCCGTCGCCGACCTCAACCTCGCGCGCGCGGTGCTCACGGAGCTGGTCGAGCTCGACACGTCGCAGTCGGCCGGCGAGACGACCGTGGCCGCCGAGGCCGTCGCGGCGCGGCTGCGCGCGGCCGGCGTCCCCGCCGCCGACGTCCAGGTGCTCGGGCCGACGGCGCACAAGAAGAACCTCGTCGCGCGGCTGCACGCCTCCGGAGCCGCGCGCCGCCGCCCGCTCCTGCTGCTGGCGCACCTCGACGTCGTGGACGCGAAGCGCGCCGACTGGTCACTGGACCCCTTCAAGCTCGTCGAGCGCGACGGGTGGTTCTACGGGCGCGGCACGCAGGACGACAAGGGCCTCGCGGCGCTGTGGGTGGCGATCTTCTCGCGCCTCGCGCGCGAGCACACGCCGCTCGAGCGCGACGTCATCCTCGCGCTCACGGCCGACGAGGAGAACGGGCCCGACAACGGCGTGCGCTGGCTCCTGGTGCACGAGCGGCGCCTCGTCGACGCCGAGCTCGCGCTGACCGAGGGCGGCGCCGGCGAGCTGCGCGGCGGCCGGCGGCTCGCGGTCGAGATCCAGCCGGCCGAGAAGAGCTACCTGACGTTCGTGATCGAGGCCAAGAACAAGGGCGGCCACAGCTCGCTGCCCGAGGCGGACAACGCCATCGTCCACGTCGCCGAGGCCGCGGCGCGCATCCACCGCCACACCTTCCCGCTCGAGGTCGGCCCCGTCGCGCGCGCCTACTTCCAGCGCATGGCCGACGTCGAGGGCGGCGCGCTCGGCGCCGACATGCGCGCCGTCGCGGCCTCGCCGCCCGACGCCGCGGCCGCGGCGCGCCTCTCGAAGACGGCTTTCTACAACGCGCGCCTGCGCACGACCTGCGTGCCGACGATGATGGAGGGCGGCCACGCCGAGAACGCGCTGCCGCAGCGGGCGCGCGTGACGATCAACTGCCGCGTCCTGCCCGGCCACACCGCCGAGGAGGTGGGCCGCGAGCTCGCGAGCGTCATCACCGATCCGGCCGTGGAGCTCTCCCAGATCCGCTCGATGGAGGAGAGCCCCCCGTCGACGCTCTCGCCCGACCTGCTCGCGACGGTCGAGCGGGCGGCCGCCGCCGTCTGGCCGGGCACGCCCGTCGTGCCGATCCTCATGACGGGCGCGTCCGACGGCCGCATCCTGCGCGCCGGCGGGATCCCGACCTACGGGCTGACGGGACTCTTCGTCGACATCGACGACGTCCGCGCGCACGGCCGCGACGAGCGCCTGCTCGTCCGCTCGTTCATCGAGGGGCACGAGCTCCTGTGGCGCGTCGTGACCTCGCTCGCGGCGCGCTGACTCAGCCCCAGCGGAAGATTCGCACGCCGACGCCGAAGCTGCCGACGCCCCAGGCGGTCAAGATGGCGAGCGGCCGCGCCACCGCCGCGAGCCCCGCGCCGTCGATCATGATGGCGCGCAGGGCGTCGTTGAGCGCCGTGAGGGGCAGCAGCGACAGCGCGGGCTGGAGGACGTCGGGGAAGTGCGTCGCCGAGAAGAAGACGCCCGAGACGACGAACATGGGCATCATGACGAGGTTCATGAGGCCGCTCACCGTCTCCGTGTTCTGGGCGCGGCTGGCGACGAGGATGGCGAGGCCGGCGAAGGCGAGCGCGCCCGCCACCGACACGACGGCGAGCCCGGCCCAGCTGCCCGTGACGCGCACGTCGAAGGCGAGGCGCGCGAAGATCACGATCGCGCCCACCTCGAGCGGGACCGAGCCGGTGCGCGCGATGGCCTGCGCGAGCAGGAGGTCGCGGCGGCGCATGGGCGTCGCGAGCAGGCGCTTGAGCAACTTGCGCACGCGCATGTTCACGATGACCCAGCCGATGCCCCACATCGACCCGGACATCAGGTTCATGCCGATGAGCCCCGGCACGAGGAAGTCGATGTAGCGCGAGCCGGGCTCGGTGACGGGCGCGTCGCGCACGGCGCGCGGATCCTGTCGGCCCGCGGCGCGCTGGATGGCCTCGTCGACGGCGACGCGCGCGAGCCGCGCCTCGGCGGGCGTCGGATCGTAGCGGTAGGTCAGCGGCGCGTCGGCGGTCGCGCCAGGCATGACGACGAGCGCGATCTTGCCGGCGCGCAGGCGCAGGCGGGCGTGCGCCTCGTCGAGGCGCTCCACCTTGATGTGCGCCTTGTCGAGCGCCTGCTCGATCTGGGCGGCGCCGGGCCCTTCGAGCAGCCCCACCGTGACGGGCTCGGGGCCGCGCCCACGGAACGCGAGGCCGAGCCCGACCGACAGCAGGATCGGGAAGCCGAAGACCCAGAACAGCACACCCGGCTCGCGCACCGCCTCGCGGATCCGCGACAGCGTGAGCTGATAGAGCGCCCCGCCCTCATTCATCGCGGAGCGATCTCCCGGTCAGCGCGACGAAGACGTCCTCGAGCGTGCCCTCCGGCGTGCCGACGTGCTGGTCGATGAGCGCGCGCGGCGTGCCCTCCTGGATGATGCGCCCGTGGTCGACGACGGCGACGCGATCGCACAGGCGCTCCGCCTCCTCCATGTAGTGCGTCGTGAGCAGCACGGTGCCGCCGCGCGCCTTGTACGCGCTCACGAGGTCCCAGACCTGCCGGCGCGACTGCGGGTCGAGGCCCGTCGTCGGCTCGTCGAGGAACAGGATCTCGGGGTCGCCGACGAGCGCGCACGCCAGCGCGAGCCGCTGCCGCTGCCCGCCCGAGAGCTTGCCCACCCACGCCGTGCGCTTCTCGCCGAGCTGCACCTCGTCGAGCAGGGTCTCGAGCGGCCTCGGCCTCTTATAAAAGCTGCGGAAGAGCCGCAGCGTCTCCTCGACCGATTGCTTGTCGGTGAGCTGCGTCTCCTGCAGCGCGACGCCGACGCGCTCGCGCAGCGCGTCCCCGTCCTTGCGCCAGGTGAGCCCGAACAGCTCGACCGTCCCCGACGTCGGCGTGCCGACGCCCTCGAGGATCTCGACCGTCGTCGTCTTGCCCGCGCCGTTCGGCCCGAGCAGCCCGAAGCACTCGCCCTGCGCGATGCGGAGATCGATCCCGTCGACGGCGACGACGTCCCCGCGCGGCCCGGCGCCGAGCCCGCGCGCGCCCGGGTACACCTTGCGCAGCTCGCGACAGACGACGGCGTCCACGGCGGGTTAATGTATCACCCATGCCCGCGCCGCCCGACGGAGAACCCGGCTCCTCCGAGGTGCGCGCGCTCCTCGAGTCGGAGACGGTCGGCTTGCTCTCGACGACCTCCGTCCACCGCCCCGGCTACCCCTACGGCTCGCTCACGCCGTTCGCCCTCTCCTCCCGCGGCACGCCTCTGCTGTTGCTGTCCGGCCTCGCCGCGCACACGAAGAACCTCCTCGCCGACCCGCGCGCCTGCCTCTTCGTCGGCGACCGCTCCGCCGTCGAGGATCCGCTCGCGGGCGCCCGCGTCTCCCTCCTCGGCCGGGCCCTTCACGTCGAGGAGCCCGACGCCCGCGCCCGCTACCTCGCCCGCCACCCGAAGGCGGCCGCCTACTTCCAGCTCCGCGACTTCGCGATGTGGGAGCTCCAGGTCGAGGAAGCGCGCCTCATTTCCGGCTTCGGCTCGATGCGCTGGATGCCGTTCGTCTAGCCGAACACGATCGTCTTATTGCCAGTGACGAGCACGCGCCTTTCGAGGTGCGCGCGCACGGCGCGGGTCAGCACCTGGCGCTCGAGCTCGCTGCCCTTCTGGACGAGGGCGTCGACGTCGTCGCGGTGGCTCACGCGGCGGACGTCCTGCTCGATGATGGGGCCCTGATCGAGGTCGGCGGTGACGTAGTGGGCGGTCGCGCCGATGATCTTCACGCCGCGGGCGCGGGCCTGGTGGTAGGGCTTGGCGCCCACGAAGGCCGGCAAGAACGAGTGGTGGATGTTGATGATGCGGCTCGGCCAGCGCGCGACGAGGTCGGGCGAGAGGATCTGCATGTAGCGCGCGAGCACGACCAGATCGATCTGCAGCTCGTCGAGGAGCTTCTGCTGGGCGCCCTCGGCGGCGCCGCGCTGGGTGCCGTCGACGGGGACGTGCTCGAAGCGGATGCCGAAGTGCCCGGCCACCGAGGCGAGCGCCTCGTGGTTCGAGATCACGACGGCGAGATCGCCGCCGAGCTCGCCGAGCTGATGCGAGAGCAAGAGGTCGTAGAGGCAGTGCGGCGCCTTGCTCGCGAAGACGGCGACGCGCGGGCGGATGTCCGAGTACGTGAGCTCCCACGCCAGGTCGAAGCGCGCCGCGAGGTCGGCGAGCGCGGCGTGCATCTCGGGGCGGCCGAGCTTGAAGGCCTCGAGGCTCCACACGAGGCGCATGAAGAAGAGCCCGCTCTCGAGGTCCGCGTGCTGGTCGGCGTCGATGATGTTGCCGTCGTTGTCGAAGACGAAGCGCGAGAGCGCCGCGACGAGGCCCGTGCGGTCGCGGCAGCTGACGAGCAGCGTCGCCGTCACGGGCGACGCCGCGTCGGAGGGACCCGTTGCGGACATGCTAGTGGGCCTGCTGGAAGATGCGGCCGTCGGAGAGGCGCTCCACCGACCCGACGATGCGGCCGTCGGCGCCGCGCACGTAGCCGGCGTCCGGGCCGACGCGCACGATGTCGAACGTCGTCTCCTTGCCGGCCGTGTCGACGTGGTGCACGCGCACCGTGTCGGCGTCGAGCTTCGCCATGTGCACCTTGCTGCCGTCGGGCAGGGTCCGATCGGCGACGCCGCTCGTGCCGTTGAAGAAGTCGACGACGTTCAGCACGATCCAGTCGATGAGGAAGGCGACGGTGTAGACCTGGATGACGACGAACGCGAAGGTCACGAGCGAGCGGACGACCATGCTGTCCGACGCGCTCTTGTTCAAGTCGTAGACGGCGTTGACGGCCCGGAAGCGGCCGAAGCACCCCGCCGCCGTCGTGGCGAAGATCGCCGCGAGGCCGAGCACGAGCCCGTCACGAAGTCGTAGAGCACCAACCTTCCGCATGGTCGCCTCCCAAGTGGGTCGAGTGAGTGCGGGACTATAGACGACGGCCCGCGGGCTGCGTCAACGGGCGGCGCGGCGGGCGCGCACGGCGTCGGCGAGCTCGCGCAGCGCCGGCAGCGTGTCGGACCAGGCGAGGCAGGCGTCGGTGATGCTCTGACCGTAGACGAGCGGCTGGCCCGGAACGCAGTCCTGGCGCCCGCCCACGAGGTGGCTCTCGATCATCACGCCGAAGACTGGCGAGGCCGCAGCGCGCACCTGCGCCGCGATGTCGCGCACGACGGCCGGCTGGTTCTTCGGGTCCTTGCGGCTGTTGCCGTGGCTGCAGTCGATCATGAGGCGCCCGGGGAGCTTCGCCTTCTCGAGGCTGGCGACGGCGCGCGCGACGTCGTCCGCGCCGTGGTTCGGCCCGGCGTTGGACCCGCGCAGGATGACGTGGCAGTCGGGGTTCCCGCGCGTCACGACGATGGCCGAGAGCCCCTGCTTCGTCACCGAGAGGAACTGGTGCGGATGACTCGCCGCCTTGATGGCGTCGATGGCGATCTGCGTGTTGCCGTCGGTGCCGTTCTTGAAGCCCACCGGCACGGACAGGCCCGAGGCGAGCTCGCGGTGCACCTGGCTCTCCGTCGTGCGCGCGCCGATGGCGCCCCACGAGACGAGGTCGGCGATGTACTGCGGCGTGATCGTGTCGAGGAACTCGCACCCGGCCGGCAGGCCCTTCTCGGCGAGGTCGAGCAGCAGGCCGCGCGCGAGCTCGAGGCCCTCGTTGACCTTGAACGTGTTGTCGAGGTGCGGGTCGTTGATGAGGCCCTTCCAGCCGACCGTCGTGCGCGGCTTCTCGAAGTAGACGCGCATGACGAGCGTGAGCGCGTCCTCGAGCTCGGGGCGAGCCGCGAGCAGCTTGCCCGCGTACTCGCGCGCCGCCTTGACGTCGTGGATCGAGCACGGCCCCACGATGACGACGAGGCGATCGTCCTGCCCGCGCAACACCTTGGTCACGGCGGCGCGCGCGTCGGCGACGGTCGTCGAGGCGGTCTCCGACAGCGGCAGGTCCTCCATGAGGATCGCTGGCGGGATGAGCGGCCGGATGCGCTCGATCCGGAGGTCGTCGGTGGCGTGGAGCATGGGAGCCGGCGAATCTAGCGTTTTTCGGCGGCGATTGCTCGTTTCATCGCCGCCGCGCGCGGGCCCGCGGGCGCGCGTGCTGGGTGCGGAACGTCTGCCCCGGGCCGCGCCGCGGCGGGCCCCCTTCGAGCCCCGTCACTGCGCCCGGATCGCGCAGCGGCACGAGCTGGTGCGGCGCGTTCCCGATGAGGTCCTCGCGCCCGAGCCGCCGCAGCGCCTCGCGCAGCAGCGGCCAGTTCGCCGGGTCGTGATAGCGCAGGAAGGCCTTGTGCAGGCGGCGCACCTTGAGGCCCTTCGGGACGGGCACCTCTTCCGAGTCGCGCCTGACCTTGCGCAGCGGGTTCTTGCCCGAGTGGTACATCGCCGTGGCCGTCGCCATGGGCGACGGCAGATACGTCTGGACCTGATCCGCGCGGAAGCCGTTCTTCTTGAGCCACAGAGCGAGGGCGAGCATGTCTTGGTCGGTCGTCCCCGGGTGCGACGCGATGAAGTACGGGATCAGGTACTGCTTCTTGCCCGCCTTCGCCGACGCCTCGTCGAAGAGCTTCTTGAACGCGTCGTAGGCGCCGATGCCCGGCTTGAGCATCTTCGAGAGCGGGCCGTCCTCGGTGTGCTCGGGCGCGATCTTCAGGTAGCCGCCCACGTGGTGCGTCGCCAGCTCGCGCACGTACTCGGGCGACTTCACGGCCAGGTCGTAGCGGAGCCCCGACGCGACCAGGATCTTCTTCACGCCCGGCAGCGCGCGCGCCTTGCGATAGAGACGAATGAGCGGCCCGTGGTCCGTGTTCAGGTTCGGGCAGACGTCCGGGTGCACGCACGACGGCAGGCGGCAGGCCGCCTCGACCTCGGGGCTCTTGCAAGCGAGCCGGTACATGTTCGCCGTCGGGCCGCCCAGGTCCGAGATCACGCCCGAGAACCCCGGCGTCAGATCGCGCACGCGCTCGATCTCGCGCAGCACCGACGACTCCGAGCGGCTCTGGATGACGCGGCCCTCGTGCTCGGTGATCGAGCAGAACGTACAGCCGCCGAAGCAGCCGCGCATGATCGTCACCGAGAAGCGGATCATGTCGTAGGCGGGGATGGCGGCCTCGCCGTAGCCGGGGTGCGGGCGGCGCGTGTAAGGCAGCTCGTAGAGGCGGTCGAGATCCTCTGTCGACAGCGGCAGCGGTGGCGGGTTGAGCCATAGGTCGCGGTCGCCGTGGCGCTGCACGAGCGCGCGCGCGTTCCCGGGGTTCGCCTCGACGTGCAGGATGCGCGAGGCGTGCGCGTAGAGCACGGGGTCCGCGGCGACGGCTTCGAAGTCGGGCAGGCGAACGACCGTGTGGGCCCGATCGGTGGTCGGCCGCTTCAGGGCGCGCGCGGGGATCAGGGGCGCAGGCTCGGCCGTCGCGCAGGCGTCGCCGCCCGGCGTCTCCTCCATCGCGTAAGGGTCGCGGGGCGGCTCGACCTTGCCCGGTGTGTCGAGCGCGCGCGAGTCGAGCTCGCCGAAGCCCTCGGGCGGCGGCCCGGCGGCGCGCGTGTACGCCGTGCCGCGCACGTCGGTGATCGACGCGGGCGCCTCCCCCGCCGCGAGGCGGTGGGCGATCTCGACGATGGCGCGCTCGCCGTTGCCGAACACGAGCAGGTCGGCCTTGGCGTCGAGCAGCACCGAGCGGCGCACCTTGTCCGACCAATAGTCGTAGTGCGCGATGCGGCGCAGGCTGGCTTCGATGCCCCCGAGCACGATGGGCACGTCACCAAAGGCTTCGCGGCAACGCTGCGCGTAGACGATGACGGCCCGGTCCGGCCGCAGCCCGCCCTGCCCGCCCGGCGAGTACGCGTCGTCCGAGCGCAGGCGCTTGTCCGACGTGTAGCGGTTCACCATCGAGTCCATGTTGCCGGCCGTGACGCCCCACAGGACGTTGGGCCGGCCGAGCGCGCGGAACGGCTCGGCGCTGCGCCAGTCGGGCTGCGCCACGATCCCGACGCGGAAGCCCTGCGCCTCGAGCAGGCGCCCCACGAGCGCCATGCCGAAGCTCGGATGGTCGACGTAGGCGTCGCCCGTGACGAGCACGACGTCGCAGCTGTCCCAGCCGAGCGCGTCCATCTCGGCGCGCGTCGTGGGCAGCACGGGCGCCGTGCCGAAGCGCTCGGCCCAGTGCTTGCGCCGCGAGAACAGCGTGCGGGGGACCCGGTCGGGCGAGACGAGCGTCCAAGGGGGACGCCGGGGTTCCTCGCCGGCCTGCATGTGGCCTCATTGATAGCACGCGCGCGCCCCTCACGCCGCGTGGCGAGCCCGGGAGTTCAAGCCCAAGGGCGATCCGTGCGATATCTCGGGGGAGCAGGATGCAGGCGCCGCAGGGACACGAGCAGAGGGAGCACCCGCGCTTCGGCCTGGGCCTGCCCGTGACCCTGCTCTTCGGCCCCAGCAAGCATCCCGTGCCGGGCGAGCTGCAGGACATCTCGGCCGGCGGCGCCTTCTTCAAGTCGCGCGTCACCGTCGACATCGACCGGCGGATCATGGTCGTGCTCTGGGACACCGCCGGAAAGACGTTTCGCGCCACCGGCCGCGTCGTGCGGACGGAGGCCTACCAGGGGTTCGCCGTGCTCTTCGACGAGGCGGGCGCGCGCGGCGTCGCCGGCCTCATCGACGGCTTCGAGCAGCTCGAGCCCGACGAGCGCATCGCCCGCCTCTCGACGACGCTGCGCCCCGAGATCCAGGTCCTTTAGTCCGCCGGCGCTTCCATCAGGTGGACTTCGCCGCCGCGACGATGTTCGAGATGACGTGCGCGCCGGCGTCGTTCAGGTGCAGATGGTCCACGGTCAGGTAGTAGCCGGAGCCGTTTGTCGGATTCGCGGTCTGAAGAGCGGCCATCCAGGCCGGGCGCGTCTCGACGTATGTGATCGTCCCGAAGCTCGAGAGCTTGTCGCAGGACGCCTTGATCGCGGCGTTCATCGCATCGATGTTCACGTCCTGCACGCCGGCCGCGCCGTCTGGCCATTTCTCGCCGATGCCCCAGATCCCGAGCACCACGATCCGCATCTTCGGCGCGGTCGACCACAGCCCCATGACGCCCTGCTCGAAGCTCAGGGCAGCGGTTGCAGGCGCCGTCGCGCCAATATCATTGATGCCCCATTCGAGGAACGCGAGCGTCGGGCCGAAGGCGCCGATATTGGGGCTGAAGTTGGTCGAGAAGTAAGCCCAAGTCGTCCCGGTCGCGCCGACCTCTGTAAAGGCACCGGCGCCGATCTGAGCGTTGAGGTAGTGCTGCCAGGGAACGGACGTGCCGGCGGGCCCGACGATCGCGCCGAGCGTCTCGCTGTCGCCCGCGACGTGTACATGGTCACCGCTGGTCGTCGTGTACGTCGCCATCGCCACAGGGGCGTCGGTCGCGTCAGCGCCGGTCTCGGTTGCCGGGGCGTCGCTCGCGTCGCTCGTGCCGGTCTCACCGGTGATGAGCGGATCGTTCGGGCCGTCTGGCAACCCGCCGTCGGAGCCGGCGGCGCCCGTGCTGCCACCCGCGCCCGCGCTGCCGTCAGTACCCGCGGCGCCGCTCGAGCCCGCGCCGCCGCCCACGCCCGCGCTCCCGCCGACGCCCGCGCCGCCCGTCGTGCCCGAGCCGCCGTGTCCGCCGCCTCCCGTCACGCCGGCGTCGATCGTGCCGCGGACGAGCGTCGCCGTGCCCATCGCCGTGCAGAGGCTCGCCGAGCCGCTGATGGTGTTGTCGATGTGATCGCCCACGAGGGAAAGCGACCACTTCGTGATGGCGATGCTCACCATGTTGAGCGGCGCGCCCGCGTCGAGCGTGCACGTCTGGTTCGCCGCGACGGTGGCCTTGCTGCCGCTCACCTTGAAGTCCACCACGCAGCCCGCGTTGAGCGTCAGGCTGATGGTCGAGTTGTCGACCTTCTGGAAGGTGACGGGCAGCCCCGTGAGGTTGAAGTTGGGCACCGAGATCGGGCACATCGGCATGAGCGTCCCCGAGGAGAACGTCCACGGCCCCACGAACTTCGCCGTCTGATCGCCGCTGCTGCCACCGCCGCACGACGGCGCGGCCGCCAGCAAGATGAGAACGGCAAGCGAGAGCCCGCGAGAAGCCGAACCACACCAAGCAACAGGTCTGCGACGCATGGCGCGCATGTTACCCGGATCCGGCCGGGTTCGGATATTCTCGTCCGCCATGAGCGAACCCACGCCCTCCTCCCGCCTCCCGCTCGTGCTCGCCCTCTCGGTCGCCGCCCTGTCCGTTGTGGGCGCGACCGGCTGCACCGCGATCTTCGTCCAGCTCCCCTCGACGCCGCGCTTCGCGGCGCTCAGCGAGGAGCAGGTCTTCGCGATGGCCCCCCCGCCCGACAACTCGCCCCCGCAGGCCGACAACGCCGCGCAGGCCGCCGTCGACGTCGCCTGCGGCCTCGCGCCGCGCGTCTCGTCGGGCATCATGTACGGCGCGGTCAGCGTGCGCGGCCGGGCGGGCTCGCCCACGCTCGCGCCCCTCAACGTCTCGCTCGTGCTCGACCGCTCGGGCTCGATGGCGGGCGAGCCGTTCAAGAACATGCTGCTCGCGGCCGAGGCGTTCGTCAGCCAGATGCGCGACGGCGATCGCGTCTCGGTCGTTCCCTTCTCAGACGCCGTCTACGAGGCCGTGCCGTCGGTCGTCATCGACGGGAATTCACGCCAGGCGGTCATCGCCGCCATCCGCTCGCTGCGCGACGGCGGCGGCACGTTCTTCTCGGGCGGCATGCTGGCCGGGCTCTACGAGGTCTTCAGCGCCTTCCAGCCCTGGCAGATCAACCAGGTCATCCTGTTCTCCGACGGCGAGCCCAACATCGGCATCACCAGCGCCGCCGAGCTCGCGCGGATCGCCGAGCGCGCATCGGAATCGGGCGTGAGCGTCACGACCATCGGCTTCGGCCACCTGCACGACGAGATCCTCATGCAGAGCATCGCCGACGCCTCGGGCGGCAACTACTACTACGTCGACGCGCCCGGCGACATGGCCGGGATCTTCCAGCGCGAGGCGGGCGCCATCCTGCGCACGGCCTCGCGCGCCACGGACATCGAGCTGCAGATGCCGCCCGGCCTCACGCTCGAGGACGTCATGGGCTACGACTACATCGTCACCGGCCCGGGCCGCGTCGTCGTGCGCCTCGGCAGCGTCCCGCACGACGAGGAGCGCTACGTCGTCCTGAAGTTCCGCGCCGGCGTGGCGGGCTCGCTGCCGCTCGGCGTCGTCTACGCGGACTTCGCGCGGCGCGGGCGCTTCGGCGTCTCGTGCGCGCCGCGCTTCGACAACGTCCACGGCGGCCGCGACACTTGGGCCCTCGAGCTCGCCGGCCACGCCGAGGCCGCCTGGGGCATGCAGGAGGCGATGGCCTGGTCCGACCAGGGCAGCGAGGCCTTCGTCATCTCGCAGCTCGGCACCACGCGCGGCATCATCGCCTCGATGCGCGACATCCTCGGTCCGCAGTCCCTCAAGGACGACGACAACATGCTCCTCAACGCCCAGGCCGAGCTCGGCCTCAACGTCGCCAAGGGCGCCGCGGGCTCGTTCATGTCGGGCGGCGTGGGCGGCCTCATCCACTTCGGCGAGCAGCAGGCCGTCAGCAACGCGACCACCGCCGTCGAGTACAAGATCGACAGCGCCTTCAAGGAGCGCATCCGCATCGGCGTCCCCATGCCCTACCGCGGCGGCATGGCGACGTGGTTCGTGGCCCACAACACCCCGTACAAGCAGCGCGACCACGACGGCAGCATCAAGTTCAAGCGCGTCCGCTGGAAGACGTATCAAATGATGCGCGTGCGGACGCACTGATCTGCACCTCTCCCCTTCGGGGAGAGGT